>Ga0302267_10005764_pt1 | contig 12865 bp, 10 predicted proteins | sample III_Bog_E1_3_FD_194555 | JGI IMG/M metagenome (GOLD analysis project Ga0302267, IMG submission 194555) | Peat permafrost microbial communities from Stordalen Mire near Abisko, Sweden - III_Bog_E1_3 | ecosystem: Environmental > Terrestrial > Soil > Wetlands > Peat | place: Sweden: Abisko... | reverse complement strand
ATACCCGAAAAGGAATGACGACGCCGTTTAGTATCAGATTTGGAGGGCGACAACTGATCCAGCTTCGCCGCGACCGTTTCGCTTCAATTTAACCCGCCCATCTGAGTTTCATCTGTGCCCATCTGTGTTCAAGTTGTTAAAACCCGCATAAATGCAGGGTTTCTTGGTGCGATGGACGGCCACTGTCAGTGGAACTGTCAGCATAGTGACGGATTGAAACACAATTCGCCACTATCCGCCAGAACTCCGCTGAAACTCGCCCACTACACCTTAACGTGTCGCGACGGTTCTGCTGCATGATTCAGACCCATGCACATGAAAACAAAATACACATTGTTCCGGCGCGGCGGAATCTATTATTCCCAAGATTCGGCGACCGGCCAGCAAAAAAGTTTGCGCACCCGCGACGAAGCCGAGGCGTTGAAACTGGTCAGCGCACGCAACGAGGCGCAACGCCAGCCGGCGCTGAACCTGCACCTTGCCCGCGCCTACCTGACCGCCAGCGACCCCGCCTATGTGGAACGCACCTGGCAGACCGTCATGGACCAGTTGCAGGCACGCGGCCAGGACAGCAGCCGCGAGCGTTACGCCAGCGTGTTCAAGTCGCCGTTCTTTGACGGCTTGAGGCACAAACGATTGCTGGAAACCACCGCTGATGATTTCCTTGCCGTGTTCAAGGACGGCAAGGTGTCCATCATCAACTTTTTGAAACGGCTGCACAACTTTGCCTTGAGCTTGGGCTGGATTGCGCTCCCGCTGGTTGCACCCTACCTGTGGCCGAAATACGAACCCAAAGACCGGCGCGGCATCACGCAGGACGAACACCATAGCCTCATGGCGAAGGAGAAAACGGCGGAATGGAAATTGTATTTGGAACTGCTCTGGGAAACGGGCGCAGCGCAGGGTGACGCCGCCGCCATGATCGCCGAGGACGTTGACTGGCAAAGCCGGACGATTGGCTATTTTCGGAAGAAAACCGGCTCGCTGGCGCAGTTCACCATCAGCACGGCACTGGAGAAAGTCTTGCATCAGTTGCCGACCACCGGCGCATTGTTTCCGAAACTCGCGACCTTTAAGGCCAACGAACGGGCCAACCGATTTCGCCGCCGCTGCCATCGGGCGGGCGTGGCTGGCGTCTCGCTGCATTGCTATCGTTACGCTTGGGCGGAACGTGCAAAAGTTGTCGGGATGCCGGAACGGTTCGCGCAGGCCGCGCTGGGGCACAAGAGCAAGGCGATTCACCGCGCCTATGCGAAGAAGGCCGTAATCATCGTGCCATCCCTTGAGGACTACGAGCGGAAGGCAGCCGGCCTGTCGCCAATGGTGACAGCTTGAAAATAAAACGGCGGTTGAACCTTACCCACTCAACCGCTTTTTGTCTTTTTTGGGGACTGTCGCCGTCCCCAATCCCCGGCGCGAAAGGTCTGCGACCTCTCGACTCCGCACCATGCCTTTAGTCCTCACGCCGGACTGGCGCCAGAGGCGTGGCCTCTGGACTCGTCATCCGCTCGCGCTCGCCGGATCGCTGACGCGCAACTTTCCGCCAGGCGGAAAGATATTGTTTTGAGGTCACGATGTCACCGCCAGCGAAGTCTGTCCGTTTGCCACGAGTTCTTTCTGGCGGGCGTTTTTCTTTTGCCAATGCTGGCAGATGGTCGCGCTGACGCGCACCAACCAGTTGCGGTCTTTCACCTGCTCCAAAATGTCCGCCGTTGAAAAATACTTGATGCCGTTGGCCGGTGGATTGCCCAGCGGTTTGAGCAACTTGGCCGCGACCAGCGCCGGGATGTCATGCCCCTGGCAATTCAACACCCACGCCGCCTGCTCTGCCGTCAGGCGAGCGGGCAACTGGCCCAGCAGCGTCAAAAATTTGTGTTGGTCGTCTTTCATGCAAACTTGTCCTGCCATCGCCCGGTGGTTCGCGTTTTATCGCCGTCCCATCTGGGCATAGAAATTCTACAAGCGATCCCGTCCGGTCTGCCATCCGCCCGGCGCTGCGCGCCGGGCGGATGGTCAGCCCTTGACGGGTCCCAGTTGCCTGGGCGTAATGTCTCAATCGGCCAAGTCGTTAAGCCGTTTATCCATTGATCCACGGCGGATTTTCGATGTTCATCTTTACCGCGCCAACATCCCTGCTTTCAGGGGCAAGCCAGCGCATGAATCATCATGCCCGCAACAATGAAGACAGTTTTATCTCAAAGCATAATGATGCCGGGAAGTCCGGCCGGTGCGGATTCAGGACGTATTATTACGCCTGAACCATGTTGCACCAGCGGCTTAGGCCCCGTCACGTTCTGCACCTGTCCGTTTTTTCGATTGAGCTTGCCGCAACGTCTGTCAGCCATTTCATCCAGTGTCCTCACGACTCGAAACACTGACTTGGACAGCGTCGTTTCTTCCGCCAACGAGTATTTGTTCAACTCGTATTCGTTTGCCCCGGTCAACGCCTTGCAAACGTAATCGGCTCCGGCAAGGGAGCGATCATAGATGCGAAAGTCCGCGCCTGCATTGCCTGATGTGATCTTCCAAAGTCGCATCATCTGCGAGCGCAGAGTCATAATGTTGCACGTAGCGACACCCCCGAGCAGACTATGGAAATGGTGTCTTCCCCCGATTTCGCCGTTCTCACCACGCAACGCCATGAGAATGCGGCCATAGGGAACTTTGCTGACCTTGCTTACCTGATACAACCAACGGTAATACATATCATACTGGACGGACAGACGAGGCAGGGGATTCTTGAATGTATGAGTGGTGAAAAATTGCCAGTCAATCCGCGCCAGTGTATAAGCAAAATCGGCAAACCGCTCGCGCTTCTGGAGTTTTTCCTTCCAAAAGTGATCTGCGCGAGGGTTGTTTGCCATACCGGTTATTTCGCTGCCGGTTGAGTTTCGACGATTTCGCCAATCAGCGACGCCTTGCCCGCCTTGGAATGCGCAATGCGCCGGCAGTTGACCTCGATGACCTTGTCCATCGCCTTGTCCCAATACTTCGGGATTTCCTCATCCTTGAGGCGATACGAGATGCTCTCGGTCATGCGGGCTTCCGCCGGTTGCGACATGTCCACACAGACGAGACAGTGACTCGTCGCCGCCGGCTTGTCTTTCGTGGCAGGCCAGTGTTGGAAGTCCTGCGTTTGCACCAATAGTTTTAATCTCATTTCAGTGTTTTGTTGTTATTGTTGTTTGTTTGCGTCATTTCTGCCCAACGCCCCGACGCCGACGCGGACGATGGGGAAATGGTTTGTGGCGGGTAAAATCCGAATGAAGGGGACACGCCAGCACCGCGCACGTTCGCCGCGTTTATGCGGGCAAGCGTCAGCTTGGCAACTGCTATTGATTGAATGTTCACCGTTCACGTCGGAGAGGTTAGCCCCGACGCGAGGTGGTTAAAACCCACCATGTAGAAGGAAAAAATGTAGGATTATTTTTACCCAGCAGGACGACCACGGCCTCGAACCTTTAACCCAATTTTTTTAACGACGTGAATTTCAAAAGTTTTGTAGCTGCCGATTTCCTTTGACCCAACCGCCTTGCAGAGATGGTTGTAAATTTCGCGAACGCTTTTGCATTTCACCCAGACACGCCAGTAGTTCGCGAGTGCCCAAAACGTTCGCGTGTGCCGTTCAAAAACATTTGCGGTAATCAATTCATCCGGCGACAGCTTCAAACCCCGCGCCAATCCCCGCTGATACTTTTCCGAGTCAGCATGCGATGAACCAAAAGCCGCCTTCATCACATCGGGTATGCTTTCTTGAACCGCCGCCACTCTGGCTCGCAAGTCGCGTGCCAGGACTTTTTCTTTGGCGGTTCGTTCTGGCGACTGTGGCTGTGATGCCTCAAACTTTTGAAAACGATCATTCTCTGCCTGCACTTTCGGCCCCATGGGAATTTCTCCGACATGTAATTTACCAAAAGCCTGTAGTCGGCCCATCAATTCACCCAGCAATTCCATATCCCATTCGCCGACGGTTGGCAGCCGATTGCCGGGCAGTAAAACTTTCACCACTTCAGCCCAGGCATTTTCCACCCACGGCGGTGCGCCATTCAATTCCAACGGGTCGGAATCCACCTTGTCAGATGCTTCAAACCAAGATTTCAGAGCCAACTTGATTTTGCGGGGACGCTTGGCGATTAGCTTGAGTTTTTTTGATTCTACCGTTTTATTTTTGGCCGTTGGTTGCGACATAACTTTTTAACACCGTCAGCGCGATTTCGTTGCAACCCAGAAGTAGTGACCAAACTTGGCGGCCTGCATTCCTACCCGCCTTATTTCGCAAACGGGACAGCACTTCGAGGCGGGCAGGCGTTTGGCGGTTCAGTCTGATGTAGGTGAACTTCGCTTCCTTGGGTCGCGTTCATGACCGAGAAGCTAGTCCGGCGTCTAATTTCTTTGGCATCTCGCGTGCTATGGTTGGCGTGTCGAGTTCACTTTTTCCAGTGGAATATCCTCTGGACGAATCTGGATTTTGGCGACTATTTCCGACGGCTCTATGAAAATACGAGCGAGTGCGCCAGATGCATCGCGCCCGCCTTTTATTAATCTCACACGCAAATGAAGAAAGTATTCGCCGGGAGTTTTTAGTTCAAATGCTTGCGATATGCTAAATGGTGAAAACTGATGGCTGCCGCCGCCTTCAATGTTGAAAATATTAAAGCCGGTATACATATTCTCCAGCTCCCAATCATAAATCTTTTTTATTGTCCAAAATTTGAAACTTTGGCCGGCTACCGTTTTTTTAATCTCTACTCCTTTAGAATCCAGCAACTTGATTTCACAACTGCCTTCAAATGGTATACTAAAGAAGTGATAATTGTTGGTAGTTCCGTTAGCCGCAATGACTACGCAAGCTGGAACTTTTTGCCCTGCTTGAAGCCTTTGGTCATAATTTATCTGTAAGTCAAAAGTTATCCCATTTGTGTTGCCGCTTTCATGCAGATTCTTTATGGACAAGAAGTAATCTAAAGATGAAATGCTTGGATCGGCTGGAATTCTTGGATACATCGGATGCCCAACCTGATTATTTGTATCGTCGGCAACAAGAACGCCTATTGTTAGGCTTGATAAAACAACCGGAACAATAATTAATGCAATCGCGCTTCTTTTCATAAAATCCTCACTTGTTGTTTAATGTAATCGGCCATTGTAAATTGTTTTAGGCCAAATAGGGAACTCATCGGAGATTGAATTGGTTGGTTGGATCACATTGGTTGACTGTAGGCTTCCATTTAGTGTTGTCGCCGACCATCCCCAAGTAGTCATTCCCAAAGTCACCCAAACGCCATTGCCGGGCGGCTTGAAACAAAGATAGGTCTTGAAATTGTCGGTAACGGTTACATTAGCCAAGGCCGCAATGCCTGGCCCATCACTCCACTCGTTTGTAGCTGCACCGCTAGAAAACCCAGCAGTGCCTTGAGCAAATTCAGTATTATCCAACCAATACTGACCGTAAGTGCCCCACCTTGCATGTCCAGCTACGTTGCGATTTGCTAGTTGAGTCCAGCCAGCACTGCCGAGATAAGGTGATTTAGATTCAACCGCCGCCTTGAACCACATATATCCATCTCCTGTCGCTTGGTCTCCAAGGCCCAGCACCAAATAGCCTAAAGCATTGGTTGAAATCATTGGTGTAAATGGTGGCAGAGGCGTAAATTGAGTTACCTGCGGCCTATAGACCGTAAAGCTTCCTGCCGCCGCGATGTTGACGCTTTGACCGTTGGCAAAATGCAGCGTCTCCCGCACGCTGCAAGCATTGGTGTTGCCGTCACCGTTCACATACCAGCATTGGATGGCCGTATTGGTCAGTAAGTTGTCATTCCTGACATAGCTGGTGCAGTTGGTGGAATAATTGGTCTGTTGGTTCACATACTTGTCCGGCAGATGCCACCAGACATTGTCTATGCTTGTGCAGGGCGGAACGCCCCCTTGCCAGTCGGCGCCCAATGTCACCGTCTGCCCCACGCAGATTTCCGGCACGTTGGTCGTGGACAAATCCACATTCGTCGTGCTCGTCGCCAGATTGATGTAATATGGATATTTGGTCGGCGTGGCCCAAGCGTCAAAATGTCTTTTGCCCGGAGCGTGGACGGTAATGAACGGCTCCGAGTTATCCGGCAATGCCAGCCACAGGTTGCCGTCCGCGCCCAGCGGCTGGTTCCCCACCGTCAAGGCCGTTGAGGCAATCGCCACTTCCTGCACATCCCACCACGGATAATCCGTGCCGTAGTCCAAAGGCGGCCGTTGAATCTCATTTGCCCACGCATTGATTTGGAACAGGTTCTGCCGGCCGACCCCCGCCTTCCCGCCCGTGTAGAGCTTCACCTCCGTCTTGGCCGTCACGCCCAAATCAAACGTGCCTCCCCCGCCCAAGTCCCAATGGTAGGGCATCCCGGTTCCATCCGCATAATAATGCCGCACCGCCGCCCATTCGTAGCTGTCGCCGCAACTCGCGCAGCCCCAGTCCTGATCCTCATGCGGGATGGCCGTCACCTCCATCTGATAGACCCCGCTGTCGTCGAACCAGCCCACCGGGCCGTCGTAGGTGTAGCCATAGGAATCCGTGTAATGTTCCAGCACCGCCCCAGGCGAACCCACCGACCAGGTATAAACCGACTCCGAACTGCCATCATAAGTATCCGCCCAACGGCTGTCGTTGGTGGCCTGCCCGCTCATCGTCCATTGCCCGTTGGTGACCACCGCCTGCGCCGTCTGATCCTTTTGCACTCGGCTGGTGGAAGAGTAGTAAACGTCGGAATAATCCTGCTCCTCCACGCTGTGATAGCTGACAATCGCCACATACGGCCCCATTTCCACGGTGGCCGAGGCGTTGGCCGGCGGCGAGGACGAACTGCTGCTGGCCATGGGTTGAAACATGGCCTGCAGCCGCTGACTGCTGAAAAAATCTAGTCCCGGCGTGACCGCGCTGGCATCAAACGTCGCCGTCCCCTGCCCATAGATTGGCACATTGTCCACCTCCCAATACCAAGTCACCCCGTCCGTCCAGAAATCATTCGTCACCGTCATTCCGTTCACCGTCACCGTCGCGGTCGGGTCGCTCACCGTGCCGGAGACGCTGCCAACTGGCTGATACAACGCATCCCCGGTCGGTGTGCTGTCTATTGTCAGAATGAGGTCGCTCGGTGACACAGTGAAATTGTTGGTGGTCACATTGCCCGCCGCATCTGTGGCTTGGAGGCTGATTTGGCTCGTTCCGTTCAACGGCACATTTTCAATCCAGAACATATTGTTCCGTTCCACAATGCCCGTCACTGTGTTCGTGTTGCCGTCCTCATCCACAATTTGCGCCACAACCGTCCCCGTCTCGTCGCTCATTGTCCCGCGAATCGTAATGCTGCTGCCGCTCACCGCCATGCCGTTGGTCGGCCAGATCAGATTGACCACCGGCGGGTTGGTCGCGCCCGCATAATCCAGCACCACGTCAAAGTTGGTCGTCGTCAGGTTGCCCGCCCGGTCGGTCAGGCGCAGGGTGATGTAATTGTCATTCGTCGCCAGCGGCACGTCATAGGCTTGAAAATAATTGGTGGTAAAATCAAATTGGTTCGTGTCAAACGTCTGGCCGGTCACAAAGGCGTTCTGATTCGTGGCAACACCGAACGCGTTATTGAGGTCATAGGACAGGGTGGCCAGCGGCTTATTGGCAAAGCCCTGCAACTGGAGATACGGCTTGGTAACTGCGTTACTGCCAATAATCGGATTCGTGATCGTCACCACCGGCGGCACGGTGTCGAGCGTGAAACTGTAACTTTCCCATGTCTGCGTGGCATTGGCGGGCAACCCGCGCAAACCGACGCTGACAGCATAAACGCCATCCGTGGAACCCAAGGAGACGGTGAGATTGGTGGAGACGAATGGCAGCCAGTTCGTCGTCGTCTGGCCGTTCACCAGCACCGCGTAATAATTAGGTGTCCCTGCCGAAATGTTGAGTTGTGCATTGGCGAAGGGGAGGTTGACGTATTGATTGGCGGCTTCGACGGTGAAGCTGATGATGTTCGGGTCGGTGCCGTTCTGGTAATCCGACGAAAGCGGGTTGCCATTGGCGTCTGGACTGCTGTCGGTCAACGCCGTGGTGCCGTAGTATTCCCAAAGCCACCAATCCGGCACGGTGTTCCCGTTTTCCGTCACGCCCGTCCAGTCCATCGCCTTCACAAACAAATTCTGCCGGTCAAAGTTCTGCACCACGAAGGGCAGCACGTTGGTTTGATCCAGCGTTGGAAACAATTCCGTTTCCACGTTCCACGTCCCGCCCGCCAGACTGGTCGTGGAAAGGATGGCATAAACGAAGTTCGTGCCGTTGTGCAAATTAAAATACGACCAGCCGTTGGCGAGGTTCGTCATTTCCAGCCACAGCCCGTTGGTGTCATAGGCCGGCGTCATCATCGAGGAAAAGTCCGCCATCATCATGGCCATGCCGGCGCCCCGGCCAGCGGCCATCGCCGTGCCGCCGTTCAACGGCGCAGCCTGCGCGGCCTGCACCTGATTGATGAGGTTTACCACCGCGTCCGCTTCTGCCGCCAGCGCGGATTCAGCCGTGCCGCCGTTGTCCGCATTCGTCGCCACCTGTCCGCCGGTTTCATCCACGAGAAAAATGCCGTCGGCCATCTGATAGACGGGGAAGTCCGAAAGATTGCCGGGTGGACAGGGCGAAGGCGCGGCTATGCCATTGGTAGTCACCAGCCAGAAGGTGCCGCCAACGGCCGGCAAATCCGCCGATGCCACCAGTGGCAGCCCTTGCGCCTGTGCCGTCGCTTGGACGATAGAATCCGGCGGGGCGGCGGCCACCGCGCCGAGAGATTGAACCGGTTGCGCCGACACCTGAATGAGGGCCGCGTGTAGAAGATTGAGCGATACGAACAGACCCGCCCCGATTAGTAAATTTCCACCCAAGTTTTTCATGTCATGCCTCCGGTAATCAGTTTGATATTTTCAGAAACCCAAAACCATATATCTCCCTTATACGCCCGTTTTGAAAACCGCCAAGAAAAATCGGAATTATTATCGTTGTAAAAATTGTCAGAGGGATGACAAAAAATGTCCAGCCGTTGATTCATCGTCACCGACTTGTCCGCTGCATTCGTGCAATTTGATGAGAGCCATCAAAATTTATATTGGCCCGGTTCTCTTTGGCCTGTCGTCGACCCATTGGCGCATCGAAAAAGGGGTTTGCATCCCAACTTTTACATTCAATTCACCAATCTCCATTTCCCAATTTTTGTGGGTGTGACGAATATGAATAGCGCGCTTGTGCCGATTGACTTCCTTTTTACAAATCGGACAAATCCAAAATGTCTTTTGTTTTGCGTCACTCACCTCAACTCCCTTTAATTCCCGTGTTCTTTCCATGTTTGTAAGGCACTGGCCTGTCGTGCAAAACTCCTTCCGCCAATTCCTCGGTAGCGGCAGTGCGACGAGTGCGTGACACTCTTTCAAGTGGTGTGGGTCGCTGCTGCGACAAAGGTTTTTCTGCCGGCGCGGTTTTTGGCGTTGTGGCCAGCCACGGCTCGACATTGATTCCAAGCCTGCGCAATCCTTCCTCAAAATGACCTACCACCGCATAAATGACATTCGGGGAAACATTCCCGCTGCCCGTTTCGAGACGCGAAAGATAGAACGGCGAAATCTCCAGCTTGTCTGCCAACTCCTGCTGCGTCACTTCCGCCTCTTCGCGCAATTTCCGAACCGCCGAGCCAATCAACACCACATCGCCAATGGCGTCGTAAGCCTTGCGATAGGTAGGCTTTTTCGCGAGTCGCTGGTGCAATTCAGAAAGGTTCATAACAGATCACCTTGCCCGCCAAAATACATCTCCTTGCGCCGCTTTGCGAGTTCGATTTCTTGGGGCGGGGTTTTGTCCGTTTGTTTGGCAAACCCATTGGTCAGAACGAACTTCTTGCCATCGTAGAATCCCAAAAACCGGAAGCTCTCATGGTGGGTGATGGCCCTGATTTCCCAAAGCTCATCCCGGCCAGCCAATTTCTTAAAATGGGTTGAGGATGGATTCTGCAATTGCTCCACCATTTCAAACACCTTCATGATGCGCGCTCGAACCTTTTGCACCCGGATGGTCTCAATGAATTCGACCACAGGACATTTGCCTGCGTCGGTCTCATACATTTCTATTTCCCGAAATTTTGTCATCGAGAATTTGATTTCATCTGGGGGTTACCAACCAAGTGCATTGATGATCCTTCCGGATCTGACCGGGTGACGTAATTGCCTTAATCCTTTCCTGATAAGACTCGCAGCCTGTGCCGCACCAATCGGAATATCTGGATTTTTAACTTTTCCTACGCCTTGAGCCACTTCTTTCAGGGTCATTGGCCGTTCGGCTATTCCATACTTGCGACAAATACACTCAATTATTCTTACGTCGAGAGTATCTAGCATTTGCAAAACCACCATACAAACGCGGTCATCCACTTTAATTTTTGGATGCCGATATTTTCTGCCATCACCAAAAAGGTCCTTCAACAGCAACTTTATTCGATTGTGCAAATCTCGCTGCATTTGATGTCATTCTTGTTCGGTTCGTATTTTTATATTCACACCAATTTCTTCGCAATCTGCTCGTCTAAAATTTCCTGCACAGTCAGGGCGACGAGACTTGGTGGCTTCGCGGCGCATGGTCGCTGCCGCGTCCTCTGCACTCGTAGCATTTAATGCGGGTCATGTTATTTTCTGCGTTTTTCAAAAGCAGCTTTGGCTTGCGGATCAAATTCGACGATGAATAACAAAGCGTGTCCTGGATAGTAAAACCCCCATTCATTGGCAATTTGATATGATGCCCCAACTTCCTTACACCATGCAGACAGCTTGGTTTCATCTAGGTCGTATGGTTGCGAAACAATTACGAGGTTTTCGCCACGCCTGAAAAAATTTAAGTGATCAAAGCGTGGCAACTCGCTTCCATAGTCAGAGGATTGCAGCCGGGTGTAGAGCTTATATGCTAATTTTAGCCGGTCTGGAGAGAGGTTAAATGCCTTCTGAAACTTCTCCATTAAAAAATCCTCAAAAAAACTGCGCTCCTTTGGACGCTTCGAGCCCTCGCCCTTTTCGTTTATGTCTCTGAGGAATCCAGCAACTGCTTTGAAGTGCTTGTCTGGTTTTTGTGTTTTAATTTTCATGGTAAAATCTGCAACACCTATCGGCGCAATAAAATCCGTTTCGTCTCAAGCTGATAATCAAGCTGCCGGCGCGTTGGCTTTTTTGCACGGGTTAATGCCGGACAGACGGCCTTGTGACATTGTTTGATGACCATAAACACTGTTTTGCCAGCAAAGCTATCCATATTCTTTTTGCTTCGGTTCACCAATTCACTGCACACCCCATGAACGACCGAATTTAATGGCAGGTTTTTCACCTTTGTGCTGAGTATTCGGTCAACAGGTATGACTTGGAGGTTTAGCACCTTTTTCTCGGTTACAATCATCGTGAAAAGGTTGGCCAAAGTCTTATTTTCAAATTCTTCTTTGGGCCAGTTAAGGCATCCGCACAGCTCTGCCACCAATGTTTGAAAATCTTCATCCGTGTTTTCACCGATTTTAGTTTCAACGTAGTTTGACATAATTAAATTAAGCCAGCTTCTTCGCAATGTGCTCGTCCAAAATTTCCTGCACGGTCAGGGCGACGATGACTTTGTGGCTGCGCTTGAAAAACGATTCGATCTCCTGCAACGCGTCAGACGAATAATCGAACGACACGAAGAAACCTTTCTCGCAATCTTCGCGCATCATCATGGCCTCAAAGGCGTCAATGTCCGGGCGACCGGCCTTGTCCTTTTGTTTCACCTGGATGGGATACCAGCGTTCTTTCAGGCCGAGTTCGCCTTCTTGCTGCTTGCGCGGCGCGGCGCTGGAACTCACGGGGAAGATGCGGCCATCCACGCCCATGTCGCCGACTTGCACCTTGTTCGGGATGCCGCCGAGGGCGATGACGGCCCAGTTCTCAAATTCAAACGGCGGGATGGCGCGCAGCTTCTCCACCGTCCACGGCAGGTCGCGGACGACGAAGCCGCGTCCGGCGCGCCAGAGCGGTTCGCTTTCCGGCAACGCACAAACGTCGCGCAGGCGTTTGGCCATGACGCGGCAGGCGGTGGGCGAAATATCAATACCAATCCACTGGCGTTTCAAATTCTGCGCCGCGACGAGCGCCGTGCCGCAACCGCAGAACGCATCAAGGACAATGTCATTCTCATTGCTGCTGGCTTTCACAATGCGGTCAAGCAATGCCAATGGCTTTTGCGTTGGATAACCAAGACGTTCGGTAGCCTGCGAATTGATTGGAGGAATATCAGTCCACATGTTTTGCAACGGCACACCCTTCATTTCTTCAAGGTATTGCTTCAGGCGTGGCGTGCCGGTTTTGGTATAATGAATCCGTCCTTCGGCTTCGAGCTTTTCCATATTGGCTTTTGAGTAAGCCCAATAACGCCCCTTTGGCGGACGAAATCCTTTCCAGTCATAATCGGTGTCGCCGCCTGCTTTTGCGGCAGTCAAATCGGTTGACTTGAATCGGCGACCATCATGTTCGGTGTAGGCGTATTTCTGCTCCAAGTATTGTTCGTCGTATGGTTGGGGCTGGGAATTCCATGTCCATTGATCCGCTCCACCCGTATAAAAGAAAATGTTGTCGTAGATTCTTCCGTATTGAGACATTCCTTGTTTTGTGTCGCTGTGCGCGCTGCTTCGCTTCCAAACGATTTCATTTTGGAAATTATTTTCGCCGAAAATCTGGTCGAGCATGACCTTGACGTAGTGGCTGGCGTGCCAGTCGCAGTGGTAATAAAAGCTGCCGGTCTTTTTGAGGACGCGGGCGAGTTGCACGCAGCGCGGGCGCATGTAGTCAATGT
>Ga0302267_10005763_pt1 | contig 12867 bp, 6 predicted proteins | sample III_Bog_E1_3_FD_194555 | JGI IMG/M metagenome (GOLD analysis project Ga0302267, IMG submission 194555) | Peat permafrost microbial communities from Stordalen Mire near Abisko, Sweden - III_Bog_E1_3 | ecosystem: Environmental > Terrestrial > Soil > Wetlands > Peat | place: Sweden: Abisko... | reverse complement strand
GCCTTGAGGAGATGGCGCTCGGCACCACCGTGCCCGTGGTCAATGCCCTCAGCGACGACTTCCACCCGTGCCAGCTGCTCGCCGACCTGCTCACCATCCGTGAACACCGCGGCGAACTGAAGGGCCTGACCATCACTTTTCTCGGTGACGGGCGCAGCAACATGGCGCAGTCGTATGTGCTCGCCTGCGCGACGGCAGGCATCCACATCCGCATCGCCTCGCCGGCCGAGTACGCGCCGGATGATTCGGTCGTGCGCGATGCGGATGCGATCGCCGAACAGACCGGAGGCTCGGTGACCCTGTTCACCGACGCGCTGGAGGCGGTCGCCGGTGTCGACGTCGTGGTGACCGACACCTGGGTCTCGATGGGTAAGGAAGACGAGAAGGCCGCGCGCCTGCGCAGCTTCGGCCAGTACCAGGTGAATGCCGAGTTGATGGCGCTCGCTAAACCCGATGCGCTCTTCCTTCACTGCCTGCCCGCCGACCGCGGCTTCGAGGTGACCGCTGACGTCATCGACGGTCCGCAGAGTGTCATCTGGGATGAGGCGGAGAACCGCCTGCACGCCCAGAAGGCCCTGCTCGTCTGGCTGCTTCGGCACTGATCCGTGACCCTAAACTTGACCACGATAATCCAAGGAGAAATATGACAGAGCGCGTTGTCCTCGCCTATTCGGGCGGTCTCGACACGTCGGTCGGGATCGGCTGGCTGCACGATGCGACGGGCAAGGATGTCGTCGCCCTCGCGGTCGACGTCGGCCAGGGCGGCGAAGACATGGAAGACATCCGCCAGCGCGCGCTCGCCTGCGGTGCCGTGGAGGCCGTGGTGGTCGATGCGAAGGATGAGTTCGCTGCCGACTACCTGATGCCGGCGTTGAAGGCCAACGCGCTGTACCAGAAGCGCTATCCCCTCGTCTCGGCGCTGAGTCGACCGGTGATCGCCCGCCACCTCGCGCGCGTCGCGCGGGAGCTGGGTGCGGACTCGGTGGCCCACGGATGCACCGGCAAAGGTAATGACCAGGTGCGCTTCGAGGCTGCGGTTGCCGCGCTCGCACCCGAGCTGACCTCCATTGCTCCTGTGCGTGATCTCGCCCTGACCAGGGACAAGGCCATCGTGTACGCCGAGGAGCACAACCTGCCGATTCGGCAGAGCGCCAAGAACCCGTACTCGATCGACAAGAACGTGTGGGGCCGCGCCGTTGAGACCGGGTTCCTCGAGGACCCCTGGAATGCCCCCATCGAAGACCTGTATGAGTACACCGAGGACCCGGACGTGGAGCGCGAGCCGGACGAAATTACGATCACTTTCACCGCGGGCATCCCAACGGCCATCGACGGCGTCGCGTACAGCCCGCTGAAGATCATCGAGATCATGAATGTCCTTGCGGGCAAGCACGGCATCGGCCGGATCGATGTGGTGGAAGACCGGCTGGTGGGAATCAAGAGCCGTGAGGTTTATGAGGCACCCGGCGCGATTGCGCTCATCGCAGCCCATGAGGAGCTGGAGAGCCTGACGCTCGAGCGCGACCTGGGGCGTTACAAGCGCGGCGTCGAGGCCGAGTGGGCCAACCTGGTTTATGACGGCCTCTGGTATTCGGGGCTCAAGCGTTCGCTCGATGTCTTCATCAATGACACCCAGAAGTATGTGTCTGGGGAGATCCGCCTTACCCTGTCTGGCGGCCGTGCTGTGGTCACGGGCCGCAAGAGTGAGCAGAGTCTCTATGACTTCAGCCTGGCGACTTACGACACCGGTGACACGTTCGACCAGTCGCTGTCGAAGGGCTTCATCGAGATCTGGTCGCTGCCCAGCAAGATTTCGGCGCGCCGGGACCTGCAGGGCAAGTGATGGCGACCGGCGGCAGCAACGAGGGATCCTTGTGGGGTGCCCGATTTGCTGACGGACCGTCGCCCGAGCTCGCTGCGCTGAGCCGCTCAACCCATTTCGACTGGCAGCTCTATCCGTATGACATAGCGGGCTCGAAAGCGCATGCGAAAGCGCTCGCGAAGGGCGGCTACCTGACGGGGCAGGAGCTCGACGGGATGCTCGCGGCGCTGAACGAGCTGCAGTCGCGGATCGAGGCGGGATCGTTCGGTCCGCTCGACGCAGATGAGGACGTGCACTTCGCACTCGAGCGGGGACTCGTGGAGATCGCGGGTGCCGAACTCGGCGGCAAGCTGCGTGCCGGCCGCAGCCGCAACGACCAGATCGCCACGCTGATCCGGCTCTACCTCCTCGATCATGCGGCGAAGATTGGCCAGCTCACGGTCGACCTCATTGACGCGATCGCGGCCAAGGCGGAGGCGGTCGGTGACGCGCCCATGCCGGGGCGCACCCATATGCAGCATGCCCAGCCGATCCTTCTTGCCCACCACCTGCTGGCCTACGCGTGGCCGCTGGTTAGATGCCTCGAGAGATTTCGCGACTGGCGGGTTCGGGCATCCTTTTCGCCCTACGGTGCGGGGGCACTCGGCGGCAACGGATTCGGGCTGGACACCGACCTCGTTGCTCACGAGCTTGGTCTCGGCTCGCCGAGCGAGAATTCGCTTGACGCGACCGCAAGCCGGGATGTGGTGGCCGAGTTTGCGTTCATCGCGGCGCAGCTGGGAATCGACCTGTCACGTTTTTCCGAAGACATCATCATCTGGGCGACCAGGGAGTTCGATTTCGTGCGCCTCCACGACTCGTACTCGACCGGGTCTTCGATCATGCCTCAGAAGAAAAACCCCGACATCGCAGAGCTCGCGCGCGGCAAGTCGGGTCGGCTGGTCGGCAATCTCGCTGGCCTGCTCACGACTTTCAAAGGTCTGCCCCTCGCCTACGATCGCGACCTGCAGGAAGACAAGGAACCGGTCTTCGATTCGGTCGCGACGCTGGAGGTGCTGCTGCCCGCCTTCACCGGCATGGTCGCGACCCTGGAGTTCAACACGCCACGCCTTGCCGAACTCGCGCCGGCGGGCTTCGCGCTGGCAACGGATGTCGCGGATTGGCTGGTGCGCCAGGGAGTTCCGTTCCGTGAGGCGCACGAGATCAGCGGAAAGCTCGTACAGTTCTGCGAACAGCATGGGCTCGAACTCGACCAGCCGAGCGACGCCGACTACGCCGCAATCTCACCCCGGCTTACCGCGGGCGTGCGCGAGGTGCTTAGTGTAGAGGCATCCCTCGCGGCCAGGTCGAGCCCGGGAGGTACGGCGCCCGCCCGGGTGAAAGAACAGTTGTCTGCCCTAACCACGCGGGTGCGCGAGTTGGGCAAAGCGCAATAATGACCAGAAGAAACCACCCGTCACAATCCAGCCGTCGATGAAGGTACCGCAATGACCCTGCAAAAAGATCAGCCCAAAGAGCCGACGACGCGTCTGCAGAAAATCGTCTGGATCGTGACGCTGACTGTCGCGATCGGGTGCGTCATCGCGGCGATTGTTCTCGCCATCACCCACCACATCAACATCTTCTAGGCCGCACCGGGTCCTGGCTGCCGGTGTTCGATCGGACTGTGCTTGAGGCTCCATCGGTCGAGGTGGCACCTCTCCTGCTGGGTTCGGTCCTGCACGGCAGGGGAGTGAGCGTTCGGCTCACCGAGGTCGAGGCCTACCTGGGTGAGGCGGACCCGGGTTCGCACGCGTTTCGTGGCCCGACACCGCGCAACCGCGTCATGTACGGCGAGCCCGGCCACCTCTACACCTACTTCACGTACGGGATGCACGTGTGTGCGAACGTGGTGTGCTCGCCGGCCGGCACAGCGACGGCTGTGCTGTTGCGCGCGGGCGAGGTGATCGGGGGGCTCGATCTCGCTCGCGAGCGCCGTACGACCAGCAGGGTCGACGCCGATCTCGCACGCGGCCCGGCGCGGCTGGTGGTCGCGCTTGGAATCGTGTTGGGCGACAACGGCCTCGATCTCGCGGCGGGGGAGGTGATGCTCGAGCTGTCGAACGAGCGGCCACCATTCCTGCAGGGGCCTCGAACCGGTGTGTCGGGCGCTGGAGGCACTGCGGACTATCCCTGGCGGTTCTGGATTCCCGGTGACCCGAGCGTCTCGCCGTACAAGGCGAGCGCCGCTGCGAAGCGCTCAGGCTCGGCTACCCTGTAGTTCGTGCCAGCCGCAACATCCGACATCCTCAAGACCCAGAGCAACGACCCGAGCTTCACCGACCTCTGGGCGGAGTTCGAATGGCGCGGACTCGTCCACGTGTCGACCAACGCTGATGAGCTCCGACAGCTTTTGGCCGGCGACCCGATCACGTATTACTGCGGATTCGATCCGACGGCGCCGAGCCTGCACCTGGGCAACCTGGTGCAACTTCTCCTGATGCGCCGGCTGCAACTCGCCGGCCACCGGCCGCTCGGCCTGGTGGGGGGTTCGACCGGTCTCATCGGCGACCCACGCCCTACGGCCGAGCGCACTCTGAACCCGCGCGAGACTGTCGCTGAGTGGGTCGGTTACCTGCAGTCGCAGGTGAGCAAATTCCTGAGCTTCGAGGGCGACAACGCCGCGCGCCTGGTCAACAACCTCGACTGGACCGCCCCGCTGTCCGCGATCGACTTCCTGCGCGACATCGGTAAGTTTTACCGCGTCGGCACCATGCTCAAGAAGGATGCGGTGAGCACCCGCCTGAATTCCGAGGAAGGCATCAGCTACACGGAGTTCAGCTACCAGATCCTGCAGGGCCTCGACTTTCGACAGCTCTACCTGGATTACGGTTGCGTGTTGCAGACCGGGGGATCGGACCAGTGGGGCAACCTGACCAGTGGGGTCGACCTGATCAAGCGAGCAGAGGGCGCCACGGTGCACGCCATCGGCACCCCGCTGATCACCAACTCGGATGGCCAGAAATTCGGCAAGAGCGAGGGAAATGCGATCTGGCTCGATGAGAAGCTCACGACCCCGTATTCGATGTACCAGTTCTGGCTCAATACGGCGGATGCGGATGTGATCGACCGACTCAAGGTCTTCACCTTCCTCTCGCGCTCCCGCATCGAGGAGCTTGGCGCGGCGGTACGGGATGAGCCTTTCCGGCGTGAGGCGCAACGGGTTCTCGCGGCCGAGGTGACGGCGCTCATCCACGGGGAGGCGGCGGTCGCCGCATCCGTCGCCGCGGCGGACGCGTTGTTCGGACAGGGCGACCTCTCGGCGCTCGATCAGGCAACGCTCGAGAGCGCGATCGCTGAACTTCCGAGCGCGGATGCGACCCCGAATTCGCTCATCCTGCAGCTCCTGGTCGACACGAGCCTGGTCTCGAGCCTCGGGGAGGCGCGGCGCGCTGTCGCCCAGGGCGGTGTCTACGTGAACAACGTGAAGGTAGCGTCTGAGACAGATGTGCTCGGCTCATCGGATCTCGCGGGCGGGGTCTGGATCCTGCGGCGCGGAAAGAAGACGCTGGCCGGGATTTACGACGCAGGGCGCGTGCGAAACATTCCCGTGACCTGACCGGTCTACTCTGTGGATCACGACGTGGTTCACGGCGAGAAGGGACACCGGTGAGCGACCTGAACAGCGAGCACGGCTCCGCCCCCGCAGGCTCCGGGAAACCGGCGGGCGCGTTCGACTGGCTGTTGGAGTCGCATCGGCAATCCGCCCCGATGGCACCATTGGAGGAGGAGCCGGCACAGCCCGCGCCGATTGCGCTGTCTGAGCCGAGTTTTGTGCCCGAGCCCAGGCTCGTGCCCGAACAGACTTTCGTTGCGCCACCCGCCGCACCGCACCCGGCGCCATCCCCGTGGCCTGTACCGTCACCCGCCGCCTTCTCCCAGGCACCGCCCCCGCTTGCCGCACCCTCACCACCGCTGCAGTTCGCCGAAACGCCACCCTCGCACTTCTGGGATGCGCCTCCCGGTCCACCCGCCCCGGTGCCGTCCGCGGACGCCCCGGCAATGGGCGTAGCCGCTCTTTACCCGGGACCGGTCCACTCGGAACCCCCCACCCCTATGCCTGTTGCCTCAGTTGCTGCAACGTCTGTGCCGGCTGGCTCGCTGCCGCCCATCGAGCTCGCAAACCCCGATCCTGGGCCCCTTCACCCCTTCGCCGCGGCACCACTGGCACCGGGCGGCTTCGGCCTCGAGCGCCGTCAGGCACGGCCGCGCTCCGCCAACGGGCCTCTTGACTGGATCTCGTTCGTGCTGGCGATCCTCGCGCCTCCGGTCGGACTCCTTCTCGGGATCGGCGCCGTCATCACTGAGCCGCGCCTGAAGGGGTATGTGACAGGCCTCGCCAAGGCGGCGATCGGCATCGGGGCGGCCCTCAGCCTCGTTCTTGCCGTGGGGTTGGTCGCTTACGCGAAGGTGAGTCACGACCAGGCCGCACACAATGCGATTGTCGCGAGTTCGAAGGCGTACTGCGCGGCGCTCAAGTCGAACCCGTCGACCCTAGCGAGCGATACCTTCGGATGGCCGTCGCCGGGTGACACCATTCCCGACTCCATCACATCAATGCAGCAGTATGTTTCTCGCTGGAATTCTCTGGTGAAGATTGCCCCGCCGGGCATCCGGGCGGACACGCAGAAGGTCGCTTCCACAGCGAAGTCGATTGTCACTTCGGTGCAGACAACCCAGACCCTTGACGACTCCTCGGATGTCGCTCAAATGCAGAATGCGGTGGCCACGACTGGCATCAACGCCTGGGTGACTGAGTATTGCAACTAGGTAGCCAGGGTCGCGACACGCCCGGGATGCTTCAAATTTGCCCACCCCCCGGAACCCACGTAAAGTAACTCCTTGTCACCCCAAAGGTTCGGCACAGTCGAAGTACTGACCGGCCTCAAGAGGGACAGTCCTTAACACGGACAGTCCATTCAAACGGACAGTCCTTTAAAACGGACAGTGTTCTCTGAACACACTCCAAACCCCCAAATGCGCTGTGTTCGGTTTCAATGAAACTGGGCGAGTGATTCAAGCGGGTTGGAATAGCAAGGCCCACCACGAACAACTGTTCAGTAGGGCGCACGGGAAAGCAATTTCACGGCGCGTCACGTTGACAGTGACCTTCTTGGTGGTAGGTTAGAGCAGTTGCCCTAAATTCGAGCCGCAAGGTGAGTATTAGGCGCGCCCGATCCTTGAGAACTCAACAGCGTGCACAATGTCAAATGCCAAAAACCCGTAGCAGGGTAGGGCGTGGACTGCATTTATCTAAATGCCGGAAAGCGTCTGATCTGCAACGGATTCCTTTGGAATAGATATAAACAAAACAAAGCAAGTCAGTAATGATTTGTCATTTGTCAGTTTCAAACTTGCAGCCTTGTCCGCCCATTCCGGCGGCAGGCTGCACTAGATGTGCCGAGCGTCACTTGTGATGTTCGTGCAATCAAACATTTACGGAGAGTTTGATCCTGGCTCAGGATGAACGCTGGCGGCGTGCTTAACACATGCAAGTCGAACGGTGAAAGAGGAGCTTGCTCTTCTGGATCAGTGGCGAACGGGTGAGTAACACGTGAGTAACCTGCCCTTGACTCTGGGATAAGCGTTGGAAACGACGTCTAATACCGGATACGACCTCCGAAGGCATCTTCTGGAGGTGGAAAGAATTTCGGTCAAGGATGGACTCGCGGCCTATCAGCTAGTTGGTGAGGTAACGGCCCACCAAGGCGACGACGGGTAGCCGGCCTGAGAGGGTGACCGGCCACACTGGGACTGAGACACGGCCCAGACTCCTACGGGAGGCAGCAGTGGGGAATATTGCACAATGGGCGCAAGCCTGATGCAGCAACGCCGCGTGAGGGACGACGGCCTTCGGGTTGTAAACCTCTTTTAGTAGGGAAGAAGCGAAAGTGACGGTACCTGCAGAAAAAGCACCGGCTAACTACGTGCCAGCAGCCGCGGTAATACGTAGGGTGCAAGCGTTATCCGGAATTATTGGGCGTAAAGAGCTCGTAGGCGGTTTGTCGCGTCTGCTGTGAAAACTGGAGGCTCAACCTCCAGCCTGCAGTGGGTACGGGCAGACTAGAGTGCGGTAGGGGAGATTGGAATTCCTGGTGTAGCGGTGGAATGCGCAGATATCAGGAGGAACACCGATGGCGAAGGCAGATCTCTGGGCCGTAACTGACGCTGAGGAGCGAAAGCATGGGGAGCGAACAGGATTAGATACCCTGGTAGTCCATGCCGTAAACGTTGGGAACTAGATGTAGGGACCATTCCACGGTTTCTGTGTCGCAGCTAACGCATTAAGTTCCCCGCCTGGGGAGTACGGCCGCAAGGCTAAAACTCAAAGGAATTGACGGGGGCCCGCACAAGCGGCGGAGCATGCGGATTAATTCGATGCAACGCGAAGAACCTTACCAAGGCTTGACATATACCGGAAAAGTTCAGAAATGTTCTCCCCGCAAGGTCGGTATACAGGTGGTGCATGGTTGTCGTCAGCTCGTGTCGTGAGATGTTGGGTTAAGTCCCGCAACGAGCGCAACCCTCGTTCTATGTTGCCAGCACGTAATGGTGGGAACTCATAGGAGACTGCCGGGGTCAACTCGGAGGAAGGTGGGGATGACGTCAAATCATCATGCCCCTTATGTCTTGGGCTTCACGCATGCTACAATGGCCGATACAAAGGGCTGCAATACCGTAAGGTGGAGCGAATCCCAAAAAGTCGGTCTCAGTTCGGATTGAGGTCTGCAACTCGACCTCATGAAGTCGGAGTCGCTAGTAATCGCAGATCAGCAACGCTGCGGTGAATACGTTCCCGGGCCTTGTACACACCGCCCGTCAAGTCATGAAAGTCGGTAACACCCGAAGCCGGTGGCCTAACCGTAAGGAAGGAGCCGTCGAAGGTGGGATCGGTGATTAGGACTAAGTCGTAACAAGGTAGCCGTACCGGAAGGTGCGGCTGGATCACCTCCTTTCTAAGGAGCACGTGCAGTCCGGATGATGGTGCCCTGTTTACAGGCATCCCCTCGCCGGAAATAACTGCCAAGTCATTTCGGGAACATCTGTTTCCCGGTGACGCTCATGGGTGGAACATTGACATTGTGACCAGGCGTAATCCTGGTATCCCAGTACGTCTTCCCGTCATTTAGTTGGCGAGTCGACTGGAACAGATACCGGAGGAATTCCTGGTCTTTTGCACGCTGTTGGGTCCTGAGGGACCGGACCTGCCGCCGAGCTTCTTTGGAGCGCGGCGGCTGAACGGACCTCTGGATCCTTTTGCCGACTGGGCCTGGCCCAGGCGCGAGGGATACCGCCCGTATTTTGAGAACTACACAGTGGACGCGAGCATCTTAGATGCCCGTCAAAATCATCCCGATCCTAGCGATTGGTGTGTCGGCGACGGGTATCACATAAAACAATGACGGCTCGATCTTCGGATCGAGTCACCATTGGTCTATCTCCAGCGCAGCGTTGTTTACAGCGCCAAGCTGGCGATCGATTCATACTCATGTGAAATCAAGTTTCTAAGAGCAGACGGTGGATGCCTTGGCATCTGGAGCCGAAGAAGGACGTATAAATCTGCGATAAGCCTCGGGGAGCTGATAATAGAGCTTTGATCCGAGGATTTCCGAATGGGGAAACCCCGCTGGGCGTTGCAAGACGACCCAGTGACTCCCGCCTGAATATATAGGGCGGGTAGAGGGAACGTGGGGAAGTGAAACATCTCAGTACCCACAGGAAGAGAAAACAACCGTGATTCCGTTAGTAGTGGCGAGCGAAACCGGAACAGGCCAAACCGATCATGTGTGATAGCCGGCAGGCGTTGCATGGTCGGGGTAGCGGGACTTTTCTGCTGTTACTGCCGTACAGCAAGCGTTACAACGTTATATAGATGAATGGCATTGAAAGGCCAGCCACAGAGGGTGCCAGCCCCGTAATCGAAATGTAGCAATGGCGCGAGAAGTATCCCAAGTAGGACGGGGCCCGAGAAATCCCGTTTGAATCAGCCAGGACCACCTGGTAAGCCTAAATACTCCCAGATGACCGATAGCGGACAAGTACCGTGAGGGAAAGGTGAAAAGTACCCCGGGAGGGGAGTGAAATAGTACCTGAAACCGTCTGCTTACAAACCGTTGGAGCCTCCTTAGTAGGGGTGACAGCGTGCCTTTTGAAGAATGAGCCTGCGAGTTAGTGATCAGTGGCGAGCTTAACCCGTTGAGGGGTATGCGTAGCGAAAGCGAGTCTTAATAGGGCGATTTAGTCGCTGGTCCTAGACCCGAAGCGAAGTGATCTATCCATGGCCAGGTTGAAGCGACGGTAAGACGTCGTGGAGGACCGAACCCACTTCAGTTGAAAATGGAGGGGATGAGCTGTGGATAGGGGTGAAAGGCCAATCAAACTTCGTGATAGCTGGTTCTCTCCGAAATGCATTTAGGTGCAGCGTTGCGTGTTTCTTGCCGGAGGTAGAGCTACTGGATAGCTGATGGGCCCCAAAAGGTTACTGACGTTAGCCAAACTCCGAATGCCGGTAAGTGAGAGCGCAGCAGTGAGACGGTGGGGGATAAGCTTCATCGTCGAGAGGGAAACAACCCAGACTACCAACTAAGGCCCCCAAGCGCGTGCTAAGTGGGAAAGGATGTGGAGTTGCACAGACAACCAGGAGGTTGGCTTAGAAGCAGCCACCCTTAAAAGAGTGCGTAATAGCTCACTGGTCAAGTGATTCCGCGCCGACAATGTAACGGGGCTCAAGCACGCCGCCGAAGTTGTAGATTTCGTGTATTAGCTAGGCATCCGCAAGGGTGTCCAGGCGCACGGAGTGGTAGGAGAGCGTCGTGTGGCGAGTGAAGCGGCGGAGTAATCCAGCCGTGGACGCCACACGAGTGAGAATGCAGGCATGAGTAGCGAAAGACGGGTGAGAAACCCGTCCTCCGAAAGACCAAGGGTTCCAGGGCCAGGTTAATCCGCCCTGGGTAAGTCGGGACCTAAGGCGAGGCCGACAGGCGTAGTCGATGGACAACGGGTTGATATTCCCGTACTGGCGAAAAACCGCCCAAACTAATCCAGTAATGCTAAGTGTCTGAATCCCTTTGACGGATCCCTTCGGGGTGAAGCGTTGGGCCTAGCACACGACCCTATGCTGGTGCGGTTAGCGTATTAACAGGTGTGACGCAGGAAGGTAGCTGAGCCGGGCGATGGTTGTCCCGGTCTAAGGATGTAGGGCGAACGATAGGCAAATCCGTCGTTCACATAGCTTGAGACCCGATGGGTAGTCCTCACGGACGAAATCAGTGATCCTATGCTGCCAAGAAAAGCATCGACGCGAGGTTTTAGCCACCCGTACCCCAAACCGACTCAGGTGGTCAGGTAGAGAATACCAAGGAGATCGAGAGAATCGTGGTTAAGGAACTCGGCAAAATGCCCCCGTAACTTCGGGAGAAGGGGGGCCTGAGGCGTGAAGGGATTTACTCCTGGAGCGTTTGAAGGCCGCAGAGACCAGTGGGAAGCGACTGTTTACTAAAAACACAGGTCCGTGCTAAGTCGCAAGACGATGTATACGGACTGACGCCTGCCCGGTGCTGGAAGGTTAAGAGGAACGGTTAGCCGCAAGGCGAAGCTGAGAATTTAAGCCCCAGTAAACGGCGGTGGTAACTATAACCATCCTAAGGTAGCGAAATTCCTTGTCGGGTAAGTTCCGACCTGCACGAATGGCGTAACGACTTCCCAGCTGTCTCAACCGCGAACTCGGCGAAATTGCACTACGAGTAAAGATGCTCGTTACGCGCAGAAGGACGGAAAGACCCCGTGACCTTTACTACAGCTTGGTATTGGTGTTCGGTGTGGCTTGTGTAGGATAGGTGGGAGACTATGAAGCGTGGACGCTAGTTCATGTGGAGTCATTGTTGAAATACCACTCTGGTCATATTGGATATCTAACCTCGAACCGTAATCCGGTTCAGGGACAGTGCCTGGTGGGTAGTTTAACTGGGGCGGTTGCCTCCCAAAAAGTAACGGAGGCGCCCAAAGGTTCCCTCAACCTGGTTGGCAATCAGGTGTCGAGTGTAAGTGCACAAGGGAGCTTGACTGTGAGAGTGACAACTCGAGCAGGGACGAAAGTCGGGACTAGTGATCCGGCAGTGGCTTGTGGAAGCGCTGTCGCTCAACGGATAAAAGGTACCTCGGGGATAACAGGCTGATCTTGCCCAAGAGTCCATATCGACGGCATGGTTTGGCACCTCGATGTCGGCTCGTCGCATCCTGGGGCTGGAGTAGGTCCCAAGGGTTGGGCTGTTCGCCCATTAAAGCGGTACGCGAGCTGGGTTTAGAACGTCGTGAGACAGTTCGGTCCCTATCCTCTGCGCGCGCAGGAAATTTGAGAAGATCTATCCCTAGTACGAGAGGACCGGGATGGACGAACCTCTGGTGTGTCAGTTGTTCCGCCAGGAGCACCGCTGATTAGCTACGTTCGGACCGGATAACCGCTGAAAGCATCTAAGCGGGAAGCCGTCTTCAAGATGAGATTTCCATCCCTTAGGGGGAGAGGCTCCCGGCTAGACTACCGGGTTGATAGGCAGGATGTGGAAGTGCGGACTAAAGACGCATGTAGCTGACCTGTACTAATAAGCCGATAACTTGATAACACTTCATTCCAGTGCTGACCAGCATTTATGTTGGCCAGCCCGAGAATAAATGAGAAGATTTGCCCCTAAAAAGGCATGCGCTTGCGTCCACTTTGTGGTTCCCGATTTACGGTCGGGAATCAGAACACATCACTTCGTGATGTCTTCGAATTGCTACTGATAAATCAATAGTGTTTCGGCGGCCATAGCGAGAGGGAAACGCCCGGTCACATTCCGAACCCGGAAGCTAAGACTCTCTGCGCCGATGGTACTGCAAGGGGGACCTTGTGGGAGAGTAGGACACCGCCGGACTTCTTTGTGAATTGGCCACCCAGGGCTGCTATTTATAGCGGCTCTCGGGTGGCCTTTTCGCGTTAAGTCCCGTGGCCCTCGGGTCGAGCGAGGGCG
>Ga0302267_10005758_pt1 | contig 12873 bp, 15 predicted proteins | sample III_Bog_E1_3_FD_194555 | JGI IMG/M metagenome (GOLD analysis project Ga0302267, IMG submission 194555) | Peat permafrost microbial communities from Stordalen Mire near Abisko, Sweden - III_Bog_E1_3 | ecosystem: Environmental > Terrestrial > Soil > Wetlands > Peat | place: Sweden: Abisko... | reverse complement strand
TCATGACGTGTATGGACTCGCGCCTGGACCTCTTCGGCGCCCTGGGCCTCGACTTGGGCGAGGTGCACCTAATCCGTAACGCGGGGGGCATTGCCACCGACGACGTGGTGCGCTCTCTTCTCCTGAGTCAACGACTGCTGGGCACTCGCTCGATCATGGTCATCCACCATTCGCGATGTGGACTCGAGACCTTCGACGAGGAGGAACTCCAGGGCGAACTCGTCACGTCGATCGGTTCGCGAGCGCCCTTTCGTCTCGGGGCCTACCGCGACGCGGACGCCGACGTGCGCGCCACGGTGTCGACCTTGCGTCGGAGCCCCTTCGTCGACACGACCGAGGTACGCGGATTCGTCTTCAACGTCGACGACGGAGATCTGCGAGAGGTTCTACTCGACTAAAGGTTTCTTGAACCCCTGGGAAACACGAAGGTAGCCAAGTCGCGCGTAAAAGCGGTGCGCGTCGACGCGCTCGTGGCGACTCGTCAGTTGCACCCGGTAGCAACCGGTGGCGCGAGCGAATTCTTCGGCGTGGCCGATCATGGCCGCGCCCACTCCCTGGCCCCGAGCATCGGAGCGAACGTACACGCTTTCGAGCTCTGCACACCAGCCGGCAGTGTGTTGGAAATGACGAAAGATGATGATCTGGCACATCGCCACGACCTCGTCGTCACGAATGGCGACCAGCAGTTCGCCACCGCGACGGCGAACCTCCAGCACTGCCTCCCAGTAGTCATCCAAGCGGGTGGGGTCCTCGACCCCGGGACTGAGGGTGCCCTCTTCGATGAGTGCCACTGCCGCGGCGACCTCACCACGTTCGATTCCGCGCAACACCAACTCCACACCAGTGACGCTACCCGAGCGATGTCGGGGAGGATCAGCCGAAGCGACCCGAGATGTAATCCAGAGTGCGCGAGTCGGCGGGGTCATTGAAGATCTTCTCGGTCGTCGAGAACTCGATCAATTCGCCGGCGCGGTCCTCGCCCATCAGTAAGAACGCGCAGTCGTCGGAGATGCGCGCCGCCTGTTGCATGTTGTGGGTCACGATCACGATGGTGACGCGTTCCTTCAACGTGGCCATCAGTTCTTCGATGCGTAGCGTGGCCACCGGGTCGAGGGCCGATGTCGGTTCGTCCATCAACAGAACCTCGGGGTTCATCGCCAGCGCTCGCGCAATGCACAAGCGCTGCTGTTGGCCGCCTGACAGACTCGAGGCGCTGTCCTTCAAGCGGTTGTCGACCTCATCCCAGAGCGCGGCCGCGCGCAGCGAGGATTCGAGGGCCTCGTCCAGCACGGCCTTTTTCCTGACACCGCCGAACTTCAGACCGGAAATGACGTTGTCGTGGATCGACATCGTCGGGAAGGGATTAGGGCGTTGGAAGACCATGCCGATGCGGCTGCGCAGTTCCGTCAAGGTGATGTCGCCACGGTAGATATCGGTGCCCTCGAGGAGGATCTCGCCCGTGACTTTGGCCGACGCGGTGCGGTCGTGCAGACGGTTCAGCGCGCGTAGCAAAGTCGTCTTGCCCGAACCTGACGGTCCGATGAGGCTCGTCACGCGGTTCTGAGCGATGTCGAAGGTGGCGTCGCGCACGGCAACTCGATTGTTGAAGGTGACTGCCACGTCGCGCAGACTCATGGCGACCGCGTGGGATGCCGCAGCGGGGGTCGCGACGGGTGCCGGAGCGACCACGGTCTCGACGATTGGCCCAGTGGTCACGTTCTCCAACATGTCGTTCTCCATCACGTTCATCACTGGCGCGGCGCGCCCGGATTCACCACTCGTTCTTCCTACAAAAGTCTAGGGAGGGGGTCCGTGACACTTTGGGGGAAAAACGACACCCACGCATCGGTAATGCAAACTTCAGATGAATTTCTCGTGACCTTCGGGTCACGCGATGTCCGTCGAATCGGTCCCGAGAGATATCGGTCATCTTGAACCGTGTTCAACTCTGAAACCAGGCGAAAGTCGAATTGTCGTAAGGTATCCAGTGGGGGAAGTGAACTGCAAGGTGGATGTAGATGCGTATTGGTGTTCTGACCGCTGGCGGTGACGCTCCCGGACTCAACGCGGCCATTCGGGCCATCGGCCAGATGGCCACCCGTGACGGCCACGAGGTGGTGGGGATCGCCAACGGCTGGGCTGGGCTGGCCCACGAATACGCGGGACGACGCTTGGAGGTCAGTGATTTCGGTGGAATCCTGAGCCAGGGCGGCACTTTGCTCGGCACCGCGCGCTACAACCTCGACGACCCGGCGGGAGGGCGCGAACGCGTGCTGACCGCGATGGATGCCCACCTCGACGCCCTGGTGGCGATCGGCGGCGACGGCACCCAACGAATCTCGAATTGGTTGGCCGACCACGGCGCCGCGGTGGTGGGAGTGCCCAAGACACTGGACAATGACCTGATCGGGACGGATTACTGCATTGGCTTCGACACTGCGGTCTCGATCGTGTGCGAGTCCCTGGACCGCCTCTACACCACCGCCGCTTCGCACCACCGCGTGATGGTCGTCGAGACCATGGGCCGCGCCACCGGTTGGGTGGCCGCGATGGGTGGCCTTGCTGGCGGCGCCGACCTCATCGTGATTCCCGAATTCCCTCTGACGATGGACCAGATCATCGACCACCTGGTGTCTCGACGTTCCAAGGGCTACGGCTTCTCCATCGTCGTCGTCGCCGAGGGCATCAACCTCGAAACCCTGGGCGGCACCGAGGTCAATGGTGTCCCGACCGAGGGCATCGGCGGTGTCCGACTGGCCACGCGAGGAGTCGGTCAGTTCGTGGCGACGCAGATCGACGCGTACGGCGGCTTCGAAGTGCGTACGACGGTGCTCGGACACCTCCAACGCGGCGGTAGTCCCAGCGCGTACGACCGTATCTGGGCCACGCGTGTGGGCGCGGCCGCCTACGACGCAGTCGCGGCCGGCACCTTCGGCGTGATTCCCGTCGTCCGGGGTAATGAAGTGGTCCTCGCACCACTGGACACCGTGGCGCACGGCCAGCGACAGGTACCGCGCGAGATCTACGAACTCTGCTCGGCCTTCTTCTAGTCGCGCGAACTTTCGGGGCCCAATTGGCCCGTGCGGTAGTGCTTGCGACACAACACTTGATAGTGGACCACACCCTGGTGGACGTCGCCGGTTAGGAACTGTGAGCCCTCGCGCGTGATGGCGCCGTTGATGACGCGCGCATTGCAACGTCCCTTCTCACCACACCAGCAAGTCGAGGTCAGTGGAAGTTCTTGCGCTCGATCAGCAATGGCAAAGAGGCGTGCCGACCCGGGGAAGACGTTGAGCAAGAAGTCCGCCGAGAGGCCGAAAGCGTGCACGTCTATTCCGTGGTCGTCTACCAACTCGGCCAACTGGTCCACTTGCGAAGTGCTGGCGAACTGGGCTTCGTCGATCACCAAGATGTTGGCGCCATCGTCGATGAGCCCCGCGATGTGCGGGGCCAAGTCGTCGCCGGGTGCGATCGCGTCGGCGTGAGCTTCGATGCCGATGCGACTGGTGACCATACCCTCGGCACTGCGGTCACCGAAGGTCCACAGGGCCACGTCCGAGCGCGTCTCACGCAATTGCCAGCACAATTGCAGGGCCAACGTCGACTTTCCCGCCGCCATCGTGCCGTAGGTAAATGTCAGTTCGCCCATCTCGTCCCTGCTCGTCATGCGCGCACCACCCTACACCGGCCACCACTGCGACGAACCTGACGCGTTCACTAGATTGGTGCCATGAACCTCACCGTGCGCGCCGTGGCCTACATCCGTAACGATCGCAGCGAGGCGCTCGATGACAACTGGGATGACGTCGTCAGCACCGTCGAGTTGGCCGCCGACGTCCCGAGTGAGGCCTTGACGGGGCTCGGCGACTTCAGTCACGCGGAGATCGTCTTCTTCGCCGACTGGGCCGAGGACGTCCCGCCCGCACCCTGGCACCGTCACCCGCGCGGCAATGAGAACTGGCCCGACGTGGGGGTGTTCGCCCAGCGCAACAAAGACCGTCCCAATCGCATCCTGCTCACCACGGTGGAGCTCACCGAGGTCGGCGAGCGGTTTTTGCGCGTGCGAGGTCTCGACGGAATCGATGGTACCCCGGTACTCGACATCAAACCAGTGTTCAACTGGAGCGTGCCGCGCGGCGAGGTGCACGCGCCACGCTGGAGCGAAGAACTCGGCGAGAACTACTTCTAATTCACCATCGCGTTGCGTGACGCGGTTGGGCAGCCATGAGCGCGTCCACGCGATCGCGCGTCGGACACGTTGCTGGCCCAAAGGTCGCAATGGCGATCGCCGCGGCCGCGTTCGCTCGCGTCAGTGCCTCATCGTAGTTCGTCGCCATCAAGAGTTCGGCAATGACCACACCATTGTGAACGTCCCCCGCTCCATTGGTGTCGACGACGTCCGTGTCGAAGCCGGGCGCTCGCCATAGTTCATGGTCCGTCATACCGACGCAGCCGTCGGCTCCGTCGCGCACGACCACCCTTTCGAAGTGCCAGTGCTCGCGCAGCGTGCGCGCACAATCGATGACGTCTTCGAGTCCGCCCAACAGACGCGCCTCGGCGGCGTTGCACAGTAACCAGTTGGTTCGCCGCAGTACCTGGGTCATGATCGCGGTATCAATGTCGGCGGCGCGAGGTCCGGGGTCGAACGCCACCACTACGCCGGCGGGCAACGCGCTGAGCCACTGGCTGACGATGTCGGCCACCTCGGGATAGACCACGTTGTAGCCCGACACGTAGACCACGTCACCCTCGACGAGGGAGACCGCGTCCAGCTCGTCGCTGCGCAACGTCAACTCAGCGCCCGGCGAGGTGATGAAGGTGCGTTCGCCCGATTGGTCCACCAGCACCACGCACACGCCCAAGTCCACGTCACCGCGCGGGGCCACGGCAATCTGTATCCCCTCATTCAACAGGATCCCTCGCGCGATGTCGGCGAAACGGCCCTTTCCCAACTGTCCGACGTACAGCGCGTTGGCGCCCTGTCGACGTGCGGCGCTCATCATGTTGAAGCCACCACCGGCCGTGACGAGACGCTGCGAAGAGAGGGAGTCTCCCCCACGCACCGGCAGCGAATCAATGATCATCGCGAAATCGATCATCACGGTGTCCAGGCACACGGCTCGAGCGCGGACGGCATTCACCTAGGGATTCGCAATCCAATCGTCGACACTGCGCACCGTGGCCTGTCGGGGGAACACCTTCTCGGTCAGCACCCGGTGCACCTCTGGATCGGCGTCGGCGCACGCGTCGGCGAGGATGGTGAGTCGGTAATCCAGGTCCGCCGCCTGTCGCGTTGTCGACAGGACGACGCCACTGGTGGCGATGCCGGTCAGGACCAGATGGTCAACCTCGAGCGATCGCAACACGACGTCGAGGTCGGACCCAGTGAAGGCGCTGACGCGACGTTTGGTCACCAACACGTCGCCCTCGAGCAACGCGAGGCGTGGATGGATCTGGGTCGCGTCGGAGGTCTCGTCCATCGGCAGAGTGCTCTTGAGAGCCGAGAAGCTCTGGTTACGCGCACTCACCTCTGGCGCGCCCGCACGAAAGGCGACGCGCACGAAGATGACGGGCATCGCGCGTGCACGCGCCGTCGCGATCACTCGCTCCAGCGTGTCGAGCAGTTCGTCGGCCTGGTCCCCCAGCCGCGCGACGATACCGTTTTGAAGGTCCATCACCAACAGTGCTTGAGTCACCGGTTTCTCATTTCGTCGTCGTGCGCCACTATTTCTTGACGAGTGCCGTCTCGGTCTTAATGAGCTCGGCGAACTCGGCGGTCACTGATTTTTTGAGATTGGCCACCTGCGTCGTGGTCAACGGCGCCTTCTTGTGCTGCAATTCCAGGATATCGCTGCGGGAGATGAGCAACTGGTTATGCGCGAAGGTCGTCAAGAGGGTGTTGAATGAGGAGTTAGGCCCGGTGGCGTGCAATATCATCTCGGTCGACTCCGCCTCGAGCAACTGATTGGCGTAGATGGCAATCGATGTCGTCGCCGTCGAGGACTGCAGAGCGGACGAGTCAGTCTGCATGGCCACCAGCGTCGCGGCCTCACCCTCCGCCCAGAGGTCGAACGTCACGGTGGAGTTCTTTGACTCGGCGCGCAACACGTTGACGTCTGAGCCGACGTCCGAGGTCAGATAGAAGATATTGCCGACCAGACCTGAAAGGGTGACCGTCGAGGTCGTGATGAAGTACTCGCGGAACGACGACTCCAGGTTCTTCAAGTCCGTCACGAAGACGCTGATGACTGGGCGGTACTTTGACGCCACGATTGCCGTTCCCGCACTGACCTGCTGAGCCGCCAATTTGGTCATCGCTGACTCTGCCGTCTTGAGCAACGCCGTTCGGTCTTTCTTACACGCGGCAGTGGAGCAGAGGAAGTAGGTGCGCACGCTGGTGAGATAGCCGTCCGTGTTGGTCAGCACGCTCGGCACGAGAGCCTGAGGGGTCGTTGCACTCGCACTCGGCGCCGTCACCAAGGGAAAAATCGAAGCGATCACCAGGCCGCTGAGGGCCGCGAATCGACGTAATGGATGGGACATGTGAGAGAACTCCTTGTTGCACACAGCCTATCGAAGCGACCTTTCACTCCTTTCGGCACCACGGCGCCACACGCCCCGTATCGCAGGAGTGAGCTTCAAGGTTTGCTAAGAATCGCGGACGACCTGTCGGGGAGGCCATGCAGGACAGGTCCTAGTCTGGTGCGATGAGTCGACGCGGCATCACCACGGTGGATCGCTTCGCCCGCCTCATCGCGGTGCTCATCATCGCGGTGCTCCCTCTCCTCACCGCCACGAGTGCCTCCTCATCGACGTCGACATCGATACCGACACCACAGACGACGCAGCCACCGTTCGGGGCGTCACTGAATGCGCGAATGGCGGCGCTCTGGCACGATCTGGCCAACGATTCTCTGACCTCTGGTGAGAAACTCTTCTTCCCGGAGTCGGCGTACGTGGCGATGAAGACCGGTCAGATCCCCGACCCCACGTCGGACTACATCGATCGCCTCATCGGTTTCTTTCGACTCGACCTCGCGGCGTACCACTCCTACATATTCGCCCACGGCGCTGCTTCGTTCGTGGGGATCAATGTCAATCCCGGCGATGCTCTGTGGATCCGCCCGGGGTGGTGCGAGAACTCAATCGGATACTGGCACGTGCCCGGCGTTCGCCTGGTCTATCGCGAGGGTGGCCTGGTGCGATCAGTCGCCGTCGCGTCGCTCATCTCTTGGCATGGCGAGTGGTTCATCGTGCACCTCGGTCCCAATCCTCGAGCGCACAATGTGGGTACGGTCGACGCCCCCGCACTGGGTCGCGGCGTCGCCGGACCCGCGGGAGGGTGTTAGGCCGCTTTTGCCGCCGAGGGTATGGCGATCTGACCGCTCGGGCCGATGAGCGCGGCGGAGGCGGCAAAGTCCTCGGTGGAGAGCTGGTTCATGAAGCCCCATGTCGCGTGGGTCGGATCGACGACCGCCTGACCTCCCGGACGGATCGCAATCGGCGTCACCGACGCAGTCGTGACCTCGCCGTGCGACGTCATAGTCACGTGCAGGATCGCCGAGAGCGAAAGGTCGCCCACCGTGGCGAAGGCATCGTAATTGGTGAAGTCACCCAGGCTGTAGGCAATGAGGTGTCCCTTGTACCACTCCATGCCGCGCAGCACGTGTGGTCCACTGGCAATGACGAGGTTCGCGCCGTCGTCGATGGCCGCATGCGCGAAGGCGTAGGGGTTACCACGGTTCTCGCCGTAGTAATACTCACTCGCTCGCGTGACGTGGTCGGCCGTTGCGCCCTCGGCCCCGGAGTGCATGTAGACCACGACCACCTTCGCCTCGCGTTTGGCCTGGGCGATCAATTGGGCGGCCTGGGTGTCATCGAGCATGTTATTGGTCAAGGCGTATGGCGCGAAGTCAACGAACGCCACCGAGACGCCTTGCGTCTGCACGATACCGATTTGTCCTGGTAGGCCAGCCTGCACAATACCGACCGCCTTCAGCGCTGCGGACGTGTCGGCCTCGCCTTGGGCGCCGAAGTCGTAGGAGTGGTTGTTGGCACTATTGAGGACGGTGAAGCCAGTGGCCCGATAGGCCTGCGCGAATGACGGTGGCACCTTGAAGGCGTAGCACTCAGTAGAGCCAGCGCCACACTTCGAGGTGGTCGCCGTCGTCATGGTCCCTTCAAGGTTGCCAAAGACGATGTCGGCAGCCAAGGCGGCCTTGACCGGGGCGAAGTAGGCGACGGGATCAGCGGGCAATTGGGGAGTGTCGCCGAGGTCGGTGTCGCCCACCGCCGACAGCGTGAAACTCGGATTGGGAACTGGCGTCGTCGTGGTCACTCGCACCGTCGTGCTGGTGGTGGTCGTGGTCGTCGTGGTGCCGGGACGAGTGAAGACGTACGTGCTTCCGCCGCTGGCGAGTACCACGAACAACATGGAGCCCAGCCACCAGCGTCGTGGGGAATGTGCCGAGGGCCGCGCGTGGCGTCCTACCACGGTTGTGGCTCACCAGGACCGCGCGACAAGAAGACCGCGAAGAAGTCCTTGGTGCTCGAATAAAGGAATCGGTTTGGTATCTGATTTGGGTTGGGCACGTCGAGCGTCGGACCACTCGCACGCGGTCCCGCGTACGTGACGAAAATTGGCCACTCGGGGTTGATGTCGAGTTGCATCGCTCGCACGCTGTGCAACTGGACCATGATCGAGGCCATGGACGCTGCGGTCTGGGCCGGCGCGGCGGCGTAGATTAAGTTGCCGTTCTTGTCGATGCCAAGCGCCGATCGCCACACCGCAGGTACCCCGTGCAGGGTCAGTCCCCACGCGTTGTTGTTGGCCGTCGCGGGAGTCGGCGCCGAGTTGTTCACCAGCAACGGAAGATTCTGACGGGCCATCACGACGGTGGGTCCCGGAGCGGATCCACCGGCCCACTGGGTGATCCCCACGGTGCCGTTGGTGTAGCGCACCACCGTGGCCAGACCCTTCACGAGAGGAAAATACAAGGTGTGGTTCGTGTAGAAACCCGCCGCCTCGTCCTTCTCATAAAAACCCGAATTGAACGTCGCGAGCAGTTGCGAGATGCCGGTCGAGGGGACCGCCTCGGGACCGCGCGGCAAGTTCGTCACGCCGGGACCCTCATAGCCCGGATACAAGCCCAACACCGTTGCCGCCGTGCGGATCCAACCGGCGTACGCCACCACTCCCGCGCTCTGGCCCTGCGGGTGGAAGTTCACCAATGCGACAATCGGACCATGCCCCGCCCACGTGTCTCGCACTGTCCATGGTTCGCACGTCGTAGTCGCGGTCGCCGCTCCCGGCGCCTTGACGATCCCACACACGGGCTGAGGCGTGGTAACCGAGTGGCTGGTCGACACGGTCGACGTGCTCGCCTCGCTCGGCGGCACCGAGAAGACCAACGACCCGCACCCCGTGACAAGAGCCAGGAGCAGGGCACTCACGCGCGCGCGCCGGGTCAACGAGTGACTTGCGTTGTGGGATGGCCGCGATGGGCTGACGGCGGATTTCATGACACCTCTTGTCTAACGTTAACGGCTGGTCGGTCCCGGAGCCGACCATTGGATGAGGTCGGCACTCACGCGTGCAGCGATGGCGGTCCCAGTGAACTCTCCATGCTGCCGGGCATCGCCGCAATGAGCACACCCGCGCTCGCCAATGTCGCCGCGAGTGCCACCACCGCCGCCACGCGCCAGGACCACGTCACGCCGAGGCGCTCGCCAAAGATGAAGGCGCCCAACACGACGCTCACGATCGGGTCGACGATGACAATGGCCGTCTGCGACGATCGCAACGGCCCAACGTGCAGCGCCGTTTGCTCGCAGACGAGACCGGTGATCCCGCAAACGACGAAGGCGTAGAAAGGCCATCGCGTGAGTAACCCCGCGAATCCCCAGTGCGAGATGACGTCAGTGCACTGCTTAATGTAGGCCGCTTCGAGTGCCCACAGGACTGCGGTCGCCGTGCCCCACAACGCGGCGCGACGACTCGGCGTCCCCCGTAGGCCAGCCACCACGAGGAGCACGACCGCGACCAAGCACCACGCCGCCGGCGCGAACCAATGAAGATCCTGTGCGGGTGGTCCACTCGAGCGGGTCGTCGCCAGGAGAAAGACTCCCAGTGACACCGCCGTGGCGACCGACGCCGCCCAGGCGCGGGTCGTCACCGCTTGACGCAGCCAGAAACGTCGCAGCACGAGTGCGAGGACCAACTCGAAAACGAGGAGTGGTTGAACGAGGGACATCGCGGCGAAGTGCAGGGCCAACGACTGAAAGAGCAGGGAGCCACCCATCGCCGCCCAACCGACCAACCACAGGGGGTGGCGAAAGAGAAAGGCAACGAAACGCCACCCTCGATCCTGGTTCGTCGACGAGGTGCTGGCAATGTGCTGGGCGGTCACGCCGAGTCCGTTGGCCAAGGCCGTGAGCAGGGCGCACGCAATGGCGACTGCGTCGTGCCACGCCACACCAGAGTTCATGGGGTCAGGCTACGTCGACCCCTGCGGCGACTTCGCCCGACCTCTCTCCGTAGTCCTACACTCGGTCCATGTCACCACTCGCGCACCACGTCACCCTCACGGTCACTGACGTCGAGGCGTCCGCTCGCTGGTACCAGCAACTCCTCGGCGACGCGCTGGTCGTGGAGCGCACGATGCCCGGCTGGCATCGTATTCGCATGGCCTGGCCCGACGGACTGGTCATCGGCGTCACGCACTTCGACGATTCCCCCGCTCACCAGCCCTTCACCCACCTGACGACCGGTCTCGACCACCTGGGGCTCGCGTGCCACACCGAGATGGAGGTGCGTGAATGGGCGGCCACCTTAACGCGCCTGGGTTTCGACCACGGTCCCGTCGAGGAGGCGCCATACGGCTGGGCGGTGACGGCCCGTGACCCCGACAACATTCCGATCGAATTCTTCTGTCCGGCGAGTTAGGCCGTCGAGGGATGACGGACCGTCAGCCACTAGCCGACGAAGAACTGAAGAAGACCAGTAAGTAACCCTCCCCTTCGACAGAACGTAGATGCCGTTAATGGAGCAGGTAGGCAGAGTTAGAAGGGGAGAGATGCGTCATCGTGCATTCAGAATAGTTGTCATAACCGCCGCGATGGCCGGATCTGGTCTGGCGGGTCCGGCCAGTGCCTCGTCATCGCCTCTCATCGTCAGCGGCCACGGCATCACCCAGTTGCATCTTGGCGCTAGTGAGGCAGTCGCGCAGAAGGTGCTGGAGCGACTACTCGGTCGACCGACTGGCAAGATCGTCGCGACACCTGACATGAAGAATTGCGGAGTGGATGCGGTGGGTTCTTGGAAGGCACTAGCGGCTTACTTCGACCACCGACGACTGGTCGGACTCGAGTTCGGGCCAGCGCACGTTCTCGCGGTGCAAACGGTCGCGGGTCTGAAACTTGGCGATCCGATCAGCCGTGCACACGCTCTCTACGCGCATCGGTTCACCACCTCGGGTACCAATGGCGGTGCATGGTTCGTCGCGACCGCTACCGGACGCATCGATGGATTCTTGAGTTTCGATGGCGCAAAGGGTCCAACTCCCGCCACGAAGATCCTCACCATCGCCGTGGGGAACGTGGGCTGCCCGGCGATGTCGCCATGAGGCGCGCATCAAGAAGTCGAATTTCACCACCGACGCAACGATCCCCTTTCACGTGAGGATCGTTTGGACGCGTCTCCTCACACCGCGGGGATCATCGTCACCGCTACTCTCACTTGATGACCACGACGTCGACCATCGACGGCTTTCTCCCCTTTCGAAGGCATCAGACCTGGTTCCAGGTTCGCGGTGACCTTGACGCTGGCCGAACGCCGCTCGTGCTGCTCCACGGCGGTCCCGGCATGGCCCACAACTATCTCGAGCCATTGGGAGAACTCGCTGAGGACGGTCGGCCCATTGTCTTCTACGATCAGTTAGGTTGCGGATTGTCAACACACCTGCGTGATGCCTCGAGCGACTTCTGGAGCATCGAGCTCTTCTTGGACGAACTCGACGCGTTGTTGATCCATCTCGGTATCTCGAAGGACTATCACCTCTTGGGCCATTCGTGGGGAGGAATGTTGGCCGCGGAGCATGCGGTGCGCGCACCGCCTGGTCTACGATCGCTGATCCTGTCGAATTCGCTCGCGTCATCCGCGTCATGGGCGCAAGGAGCGACCAGATTGCGCGGCCAACTACCACGCGACACCGCAGCAGCACTCGATCGCCACGAGGCCGCGGGCAGATTAGGCGACGCAGAGTACCTCGCCGCAATAGAGGTGTATTACTCGCGCCACGTGTGTCGCGTTCCACTACCCGATTTCGCACAGGCGTCCTTCACCCAAATGGCCGACGACCCGACGGTTTATCAAACGATGTGGGGGCCAAATGAGTTCACACCGGTGGGTTCGCTCAAGGAGTGGACGATTGTCGAACGACTCGAGGCCATCGTCACGCCGACGCTCGTCATTTCGGGTGAATACGACGAGGCGACATCAGAATGCCAAAAGCCATTCATTCAAAAGATTCCTCTCCTGCGACAGATAGTGCTTCCCAGGACGTCACACATGGGAATGATTGAGGAGCCCGAGTCCTACCGACAAGCCATCAGCGCATTCCTCTCTGAATTGAAGTGAAGACGACGCAATAGCTGGAAGTTGCCACTTCGATTGAAAGACGACTGATGGTGGAGTTTCCACAGTCACTTTGGGTGCCCCCGGCAGGATTCGAACCTGCGCTCACGGTTTAGGAAACCGATGCTCTATCCCCTGAGCTACGAGGGCATTACTGGGCTTTCGTGCCTTTCGCTGCGGTCATGCCGTCTTCACAGCACAACGCCAGCACACCTTTTGAGAATTACTACTCACTACGC
>Ga0302267_10005757_pt1 | contig 12873 bp, 11 predicted proteins | sample III_Bog_E1_3_FD_194555 | JGI IMG/M metagenome (GOLD analysis project Ga0302267, IMG submission 194555) | Peat permafrost microbial communities from Stordalen Mire near Abisko, Sweden - III_Bog_E1_3 | ecosystem: Environmental > Terrestrial > Soil > Wetlands > Peat | place: Sweden: Abisko... | reverse complement strand
AAAGAGCCGGGCGCGCACCGGCTCGACGGCGATCCCGACGGCGACGCAGGCGAGGAGCGCGAACGAGGTGACCGCGCCCGCGTGGATCTGGGCCGTGCACGCCGCCACCAGCCCCGCGCCGACGAGGCGCCGGCGCCCCTCCCGGGCGTCCGAAGCGCCGGCGAGGAGGACCGCGCAGCCGGCGAGCGCGAGGTTGGAGAAGATCTGAGGGCGGTCGGCGAAGCGGATCGCCGCCGCGCCCGCGCCGAGGACCGTGGCGACACCGGCCGCAATCGGCGAAGCGCCCCAGCGCCTCGCCGCGAGCCACACCAGCGGCCAGGTGGCGACCACCACCACCACCCGGAGCGCCAGCACGCCGGCCGGCCCGGCCTTGCGCCAGGCCAGCTCGAAGAGGATGGCAGGGAGCCACTCGTGGAGGATCCACGGGTGATCGGGCTCGGTATACGAGAGAACGTTGGTCGCCGGGACGTGTCCGAGCGCCAGCACCGCGCGCCCCGTCGCCAGGTGGAAGCCGAGGTCGGGGTCCGTGATCCGCGTGAATGCGAGCAGGAAGGCGCCGATCGCCACCGCCGACAGGACGGCCAGCGACATCTTCCCGCGGAGGCCGGCGGGCGCCATCAGCCCACGCCCGCAAGGGGTGCGGCGCGGTCGGCGAGGGTGGGGAGGGCGCGGTGACGGATCATCTCGGGGGGGGCGGAGGATACACCAGCGTCGGCGCGGGCGGGCACAGCGAGGCGACGGTCCACTGGCGCGCGAGTCGCCACCCGCGCGCGGCCGGGCTACCCTCTGCGGGTGAATCCCCCGGGCTCTCCCTCCCTGGATCCCCTCGTCGCGTGGATGCTCGACCCGAGCTCCGGCACGACGACGGAGGAGCTCCTCGCGGGCCTCGCCGCTCAGCTCGACGCGGCGGGGATCGCCGTGGCGCGCTCCAGCATCAGCCTCCCCACGCTCCACCCGGAGCTCTACGTGCGCAACGTCACCTGGACGCTGGGCGCCGGCTGCGTCGCCCTGGACCGCGACGCCGCGATCCTGCTCACCCCGTTCTACCTGGACAGCCCGCCCGCGCGGATCCACGCCGGCGCCGACGAGATCCGCTGCCGCCTCGAGGGCGACGCGCCCGATCTGCGCTTCAGCGTCTGCCGTGACCTGCGCGAGGCGGGCTACACCGACTACGTCGCCATCGTGGTGCCCTTCCGGGACGGCCGGCGCACCTTCGTCTCCTGGGCGACCCGGCGCGCCGGCGGCCTCGGCGACGACGAGATCGCGCGACTCCGATCCCTCATCCCCGCGCTCTCCCTGCGGCTGGAGCTGGCGTCGGCGGACCACGCCATGCGGTCGCTGCTCGACGTGTACCTCGGCCACAACGCGGCGCGCCGCGTGCTCGCTGGAGCCTTCCACCGGGGCAGCGGCGAGACGATCCGCGCGGCCATCTGGTCGTGTGACCTGCGCGGCTTCACCTCGATGGCCGACCGGCTCCCGGCGCCCGAGGTGGTGGCGACGCTGGATCGCTACTTCGAGACGGTGTGCGCGCCCATCGCCGAGGGCGGCGGAGAGGTGCTCAAGTTCATCGGCGACGCGGTCCTCGCCATCTTCCCCGCCGCCGGCGACGAGCCCGCCGCCTGCCGCCGCGCCCTCGCCGCCGCCAAGGGCGCGATCGACGGCATCCGGCGCTGGAACGAGGCGCACGAGCCGCCCCTCGGCGTCGGCGTCGCCCTCCACCTCGGCGACGTCACCTACGGCAACATCGGCGCCCAGCGCCGCCTCGACTTCACCGTCATCGGCGCCGCGGTCAACGAGGTCTGCCGGGTCGAGCCGCTCTGCAAGGAGCTCGGTCGGTGGCTGCTCGTCACCGACGCCTTCGCCGCGCGCATCGCCTGCCCCGACCTGGTCGCGCTGGGCACGCACGCGCTGCGCGGCGTCGCCGAGCCGCGGGCCATCTTCGGGGTCGAGGGCTACTGAAGAGCCAGCCGGGCGGGCTCAGCTTGCTCCCGGCGGTCCGTTGCCCCAAGAGAAGAGCCCATGAGCGTCGACCACGAAGCGCGGATGCGGCTCGCGATCGCGGAGGCGGAGCTCGCGCGCGGCAGCACGGGGGACAACCCCTGGGTCGGGTGCGTCATCGTCGGCGCGGGCGGCGAGACGCTCGGGCGCGGCCACACCCAGGGTCCGGGCGAGGACCACGCGGAGATCGGCGCGCTCCGCGAGGCGCAGGCGCGAGGCCTCGACGTCCAGGGCGCCACGATGTACTCGACGCTCGAGCCGTGCTCGTTCCACGGGAGGACGCCGGCGTGCTCGCGCGTCATCGTCGCGGCCGGCATCGCGCGCCTGATGTTCGGGATGCGCGACCCCAACCCGCGCGTCGACGGCGCGGGGGCCTCGATCCTGCGCGACGGGGGCGTGGAGGTCATGGAGGGCATCTGCGAGCGGGAGGTCCGGCGGCAGCTGGGAGTCTGGGTGCTCGCGTACCATCCGCACGAGCCCCGCTCGCGCGCGCGGGCGCTCTCGACATCGCTCTCGCCGGGCGAGATCGCGGCGGTCCTCGCCGACCGGTACGGCGTCGACGTGGAGCGCATGGAGGCCTTCGTGCGGATCGCGGGCGACTGACAGGGGATCAGGGGATCAGGCGGAACTTGCACCCGGGAAAGAAGGTCGTCACCGCGAAGTCGCAAAGGCCGAGGACGCGGGTGTAGGTCGGCGTGCACGCGCCGGTGTAGTCGAAGGTCAGGCTCCGGGTGCCCGCCTCGACCGTGGCCTTGAACTGCCGGATGCTGTCGTCCGGCGGCCGCGTGCAGCTCCCCGAGGCGCTGGTGGGGTCCCCGTAGGTCGCGGTCTGCAGCGAGCAGGTCTCGAGGAGGGTGTACTCGTTGCCAGACGCGTCCACGCCGGTGATACGGAGGTGGTCCGGCGCCTTGTAGGTGGCGATGTCGACGTCCAGCGTCCGCGCCGCGGCACCGTCCGGGGAGATTGCCTGCACCGTGAACGCCTGCGTCGGCGGAGTGTTCGTCTCGAAGCCGCCCGAACAGCTCGCCGGGAGGTCCGGCGGCGTGAGCGGCACCGCGGGCGGGAACGTCGAGCTCGGGCCCGCGCACCCCGCCGGGCACATCTCCACGAGGCCGCTGGAGGAGCTGCTGGAGGTCGCGCTCGAGGAGCTGCTGGAGGTCGCGCTCGAGACCGAGCTGCCTCCCCCACCCGCGCTCCCGCTCGTGCCATCGACCGGGAGCGAAGATCGAGCCCCGCAGCCCATCCCCGCGACCGTCGCGGCGACGCCCCAGGCGAACGCTCTCACCGACACGTTCTCGCCCCTCATGGCCAGCTCCACCTTCGTCGCCGCCCGGCGCCGCAGTCATCGTGCCAGGTGGGCCCCCGGAGGTCGAGATCCCCGAGCGGACCTCGTCGTCGATCACGCGACGAAAACCCGAAATTGCCGCGCAATTCGTCGATGTTGGTCCTCTTTCCGCACAGACCGCCGTCCCTGCGCGGGGATGACCGAACATTTCGCAGGGACGCCTGTCCCTGCGCAGGCTCGAGTCGTAATTCTGCCCGCGGGGACCGTCCCAGGGGCTTCGGCGACGAAATATCCCGAGGAAGCACACGTCCGTGCGCAGGGACGACTCGCTTTTGTGGAGAAGCGATCGCTCCTGCGCAGGGAGCACCGAACATTTCGCAGCGTCGCCTGTCCCTGCGCAGGGGCGAGTCGTAATTCTGCCGGCGGACGGTCGTCGCTGGCCAAGGAGCGTCGTCCCTGCGCAAGGTTCACTCAACAGTGCGCTGGGACAGTCGCTTTTCCGCAATGTTCGATGAACATTTCGCAAGAGCGACGTCAAAAAACCAAGGGACAGTTACAAAAACCGGGGGACGGCTTGAAAAACCGGGGGACGGTCGGAGGTGCGCAGGGGACAGTGATTCGTGCGCAGGGGACAGTGATCCGTGCGCGGGGACAGTGATCCGTGCGCAGCTTCGCTCGACGCGTGCCCCCGCGACAGAGACACGGGGTCGGGCGGGGCAACCGCGTCGGGGAGGCACGACGACATGCCCCCCTCGTCGCGGGGCCGGCGGGGAGGACCGAGATCGTGCTTGCGGCGCGTCCAGCTTCACTTCATCCGGATCCGGCGTGCTCGCCTGGCGCCCAGCTTCACTTCCGCGGAGACCCGTCAGTCATAGTACGGCACGAGGAAATAGGCGCCCTCGGCCCGCGATGCGGCAGCGACCGGGAGCGCCGCCTCGGGATCGACGCGGACCACGCCCTTCCCTGCGTAGTTGGCGTGGGCGACCCGCGAGCCGCGCACCCCCTGCCGATGCGGCTCCTGGCCGGTCGCCTGCCCCAGGAAGAGCCTGGGCTGCGTCTCGTCGCCGCCGGCGGGCTCGTCTCGGTCCTCGTCGTCCCCGTCGTCCGTCGCCGGCGCCGACTCGGGGACCCCCCACACCAGATCCGCTGCCGGCAGCCGCCCCGAGGACACGAGCAGGAGCGCGTCCGGTCCGCCGCGGAGCTCCGCGGGATCGAGCGCGATGCCGTCGTAGAAGGTGGGATGCCCCGCCTCCGCCGCCGACGCGCGCCGCTGGGCGGGGGAGAACGGTCGCCGCTCGGCGAGCGAGGCGATCTGCGCCGCTTCGTCCCAGAACGCCTGCGGGATCGAGGCTGCCCGCCGCGCTCCCGCGCGCAGCTCCTCCTGCGAGAGCGGCCCGAGGGGCGTTCCGCTGTCCGCGTCCGCCACCGCGACGAGCACGCCGAGGGCGAGCCTGGTGTAGATCGGCCCCTCCGTCGGCTCCACCGGGGGGCTCAGATCGCCGCCGGGCGCGACGACGACCGGCAACCCCGTTCGCGTCCGGAGCTCGGCGGCGAGCGCGCGGAGGCGGGCGACGTGCTCCATCGTCAGCGCCGCATACTCGTCGAGCGCGCGCCCCGCGAGGAGGAGCGCGAAGGTGCCGCGGGTGAACCCGAAGTCGAGGATCGGCGAGGTCATCGGGGAGCGAGGCTAACGCGGTGGGTCAGCCCGCGCGCGTGAACGTGATCGGGCCCTGCGCGTTCGGGCAGGTGAGCAGGAGCGTGTCGCCGTCTGCGCTCAGGGTATACGTGCAGGTCTGCGCCGTCGTCTCGCCCGCACCGCACGGGATGGTGATGCCGCCAGGGCAGGTGACCTGCCCGCTACACGTCCCGCCCGCCACCGCGAGCGTGCTCGACGTCGAGGTCCACGAGGGCTCGGCGATGTCGAGCGCTCCCGTACACGCGCCGACGCCGACGACCTGGAAGGTGTCGATCGCGCTCGCGGTCCCGTCGCTGTTGAACGTCGTGGACTCGGAAAGCGACATGGTGCCGAACGTGGCGGAGCCGTGCCAGGAGCCGATGAGGGGGTTGCCTCCCGTCGCCGAGCCGCCGGTACCGCCACCCCCGCCTCCGGTACCGTTGTCGACGACGGTGTTGCCGCCGCAGCCTGCCACCAGGAAAGCGAACGCCGTGAGCGCGGCCGTCCGACGTGATCCGATCATGCCAAGCCTCCTTCCAAGAATGGCAGGCATCTTAGCCGAGCCACCAGGCACGTCGTTTGAATTCCGGGCCGGTGCTACCCTCCGCTCGCGATGGGTGTGTATCGATCGGTCGAGATGGATCTCGCGTGCGAGCGATGCGGTCGGGTTCACCGGACCGACATCCAGTTCAAGACCGGCGAGGACCGATGCCAGGTCTACACGATCGGCGAGCATGTTGCGGATCTGCCAGTCGACGAGCCGTGGGGGGGCATCGCCGAGCGCTGGTGCCGGTCCTGCCGCGAAGACCACTGGGCGGAGCGCGAGCGGGCGATGGCCACGGTCGTGGCAGCGCAGGTGCAGACGGGCCAGCTCGCGGTGAAGCTGGCCCGGGCGAAGGCGGCGCTGACGGCGGACCAGATCACCGCGCGGGGAGCAGAGCGGGCCGACGCCGCCCGTCGGGCCTCGACCGTGTACGGCTCAACCTTGGTGCTCGCCGACCTCTACTTCCTCGACCACGATGACGTCTGGCTGGCGACGACCAGGCTGTACCCGTCGCGGTGGCCCGCCCTGTATCAGGCGCTCAACCACGAGCTGCGGCGCCTGGGATGGCTTGCCGGCGACGACTCGTTTCGGGAGGACCTGAGCGTCTACCTCGACGAGGAGCGCCGGATACAGGTGCGCCTCACCTGACCGCCCGATCCGGTCCGTGAACGACCTGCCCCGGCACCAGCGCCGTCCGGCGCGCCCGGCGCGAGCCGTCGCGAGCTACTGGGTGCACGTCGCCGAGATACAGGTGCTGATCTGGCTCGCGCAGACCGTCGTGATGGAGCCGCCTTGCGGGACGTTGGACGAGCAGTCGATGAACCCGGTGAGCGCCTCCGCGGCCCCCGGGCAACTGTCGACGATGCAGGCGTAGAGCGGCGTCGGATCCGTCGACTGCGCGGCGCTCTGCAGGCACAGGAGCGTCTGCTCGCACGTCGCGGTGCCCGTGCCGATGTACGTGGCGGCGGTGGCCTGGTCGGCGAACTGCCCCGTCGTCCCGCAGGTCTCGAACTTCTCGTCGCGCGGGTAGTAGGCGCCGACGAACACGCACATCTCGTTGGTCACGGCCGACAGGCCCTGGATGATCGTGGTCGCGCCGTCGTTCTGGTAGTTGCACTCGTAGTCGATCTGCTGACCGGCCTGGAGGTTCATGAGGGGCGTGGACCACTCGGTGACGGGCGGATCGCTCCACGTGCTGCTCGTGTAGATCTGCTCGACGAGCGCGCCCGCGCCGTCCTCGATCTTCGCGGTGCCGCCGAGCCCCCACTTGTGCATGTGCGTCTGCGCCGTCGTCAGCGTCACGTCGCTCGTCACGGGGCAGCTCATTCGCGCGTGGGAGGAGGAGGCCGGGGGAACGGCGATGAACGGGTTGTAGAAGAAATAGATCCCCGCCTCCTCCGTGACCTGGCTCTTCGGGATCGTGTCGAGGTTCATCCGGACGGTCACGGGCAGCGCCGCGGGAGTCGTGTTGAGCACGTGCAGGTCCATCATCAGGATCGAGCCGGCGGGGATGTGGATCGCGACGTTGTCGGGCAGCGCACCCAGGATGTTCGGCGCGTCGGCAGACTGCGAGCCGCCCACGTACCGATCGACGCTCCACGCGGCGGGCGGCCCTCCGGGGCACTCGAACACGCCGGAGGTGTCGACGGTGTTGCCGCTGGTGTCGGTCGTCGGGATCGACGCGTACGTCGTGTTCCAGAGGATGAAGTGGTGGCTGCCGGGCGTGTACTCGACGGCCTCCTGGTGCACCCAGAGGTCCTCCGTCGCGGTCACGAAGGTGCAGCGCTCGTCCTCCGCGCCCGCGGCAATCGTCGTCTGCATCTCGAACTGCACGCCTTGCCCGCTGGCGGGCGGGGCGAGCGACGAGCCCCCGGCCCCGCTGCTGGTGCCGGTCGAGCAACCGGCGAGCGCCAGCGCGACGACGGCGGCCGCCGGCACGATGCGCTGAGGACGAAGGCGATTTTTCATGGCGCCAGGATAGAGGTCGCCCTCCGGCGAGGCAAGGATGCGCCAGCGGCGTGGAGCGTTCACCGACGCTCAATCGACGATGAAGAGCCGGGCCCCCAGGGGGCTCGCGGAGCGGTGCGCGCCGTCGCCGTCGGCGACCTGGTAGCTCGCACCAGGCTCGAGGACGAAGCGGCGCCCGTCGCGGAGCTCGGTGACGAGCTGGCCCTCGAGGACGAGGAGCACGTGCCCGCGCTCGCACCAGTGATCGGCCAGGTAGCCCGGCGTGTAGTCGACCATGCGAACGCGCACGTTCCCGACCTCCATCGTGCGCCAGTAGGCCGTGCCGGTCTCGCCCGGATGCTCGGTGCGCGCGACGGTGGACCAGTCGGTCGTGTGGAAGGGCACGTCGAGGATCTTCACGGCTTCGCCGCACCGGGTACCGCAACGGGGACGTGGGCTCAACCGCCAGGCGCTGGACGGCGCACATCGGGCCCATCCAGGTCAGGGCAGGCCTTGTCGAGGCGCACTCGCGCGGCACCGGGGTCGACCACGTCGGCGTCCTCGGCGGCTCCGCAACCGGAACGTCGCATCCTTGATGCACCCGTAGCTCTGAATGCGCAGCGTCTCGACGTACGGCCGGTCCATGGTGCTCCTCGGCGCTCCGGCGCGTGACCATACCCGTCCCCTTCCCGTTGCCGTACCTTTCGCCAGCACCCCGCCCCTCGCCTATCCTGCGCCGCCCGGTTCACCCCGTCCGGGAGGAGGCAGCCATGTTCCGAGACTTCGCCGACCAGTGGACCCCCGTCCTCGCGGCGCGTGCCGTGCCGGCGCGCAAGCCCCTGGCGCTCACCCTGGCGGGCGAGCCCATCGTGCTCTTCCGCTCCGGCGATCGCGTCGCGGCCCTCCTCGATCGCTGCCCGCACCGCGGCGTGGCCCTCTCGCTCGGCCAGGTGACGCCGGCGGGGACCCTCGAGTGCCCCTTCCACGGCTGGCAGTTCGCCGGCTCGGGCGAGTGCGCCGCGGTGCCGCTCTCCAGCGTCCGGCCGGCGCAGCGCGAGAAGCTGGGCGCGCGGGCGTTACCCGTGCGGGAGATCGGCGGGCTGGTCTGGGTGCGCACCTCGCTCGGGGAGGCGCCGGACGAGCCGGAGGTGCCCGACTCGCTGCGCGATCCCGAGTGGGCGCGGTGGTTCTACGTCGGGACGTGGAAGACGCACTGGACGCGCGCGATGGAGAACATGCTCGACTACGTCCACCTGCCCTTCGTCCATCGGCGCACCATCGGGCGGGGGTTGCGGGCGAAGAGCAAGCCCGGCTCGATCATGGCGCTGCGGATGGATCCGGCGGCGTTCGGCGGCGTCGTCGAGGGCACGCTGGACGGGGAGTCGATGGGGGCCGGGCTGGACTGGCGCCGGCCCAACGGGATGGTGCTCCATCTCTCGCGGAAGCAGGGCCGGCGCATTCGCCAGCACGTCTACTGCGTGCCCGCCGCCGAGGGGCTCACCCGGATGCTGGTGTGCTCGGCGCGGGACTTCGGGCGGTACAATCCGTTCTTGCGGCTGTTCGACGAGTCGAACCTTCTGATCCTCATGGAGGATCAGAAGGTGGTCGAATCTTCCCAGCCCGCCGAGGTGCCGCCCGCCGGGGACGAGCGAAGCATGGCCAACGACGCGCCGACCCTGGCGTTCCGGCGGTTCTACTTCGACACGCTCAAGACGGGTGACCTCCCGCTCGTGCCCCTGCGGCGGCGCGGTATCCCCGGGGACGCTCCAGCCTGACCGGACCGCGAAGATGGTCGCCGCGGGCTTCTTCGCGCGGGCGACGTGGACGACGCTGGCCCCCGCGCGGCCGCTGATGGTGAGCACGGCCGCGACGAGGACGATGTGTGCAAGAAGTCCACGGCCGCCCACCATGCGGCCCACCGGTGCGAGGGGCGTGCCGTCGCGGAACGCTCTCGGGCGTTCCGCAGGATGACTCGCTCAGCGGGCTTGCTTGACCTGATCCTTGCCCGCCGCCTTTGCCTGGAACATCGCCTTGTCGGCGGCTTCGACCAGGGCAGTGCCGTCGGTGGCGTCCTCCGGGAGGGAAGCGACGCCGATGGAGCAGGTGACCTGGAGCTTGCGTTCGGCGCCGAGGGCGAAGGGCTGCTCGGAGACGGCCGCGCGCAGGCGGGCGCCGACGAGCGCGGCGGCGGCGCGATCGGCGCCGGGGAGGAGCGCGGCGAACTCGTCGCCGCCGTAGCGGTAGAGCCCTTCGCCGCCGCGGAGGACGCCGCGCATGCGGGCCGCGAGGCCGGCGAGGAGCGCGTCGCCGGCGACGTGGCCGAGGCGGTCGTTGACCTGCTTGAAGCCGTCGAGATCGATCATCGCCAGGCCGAGCGGACGCCGGTGGCGGTGAGTGGCGACGGCGACCTCGCCGCCGAGATCGGTCATGAAGGCGCCGTGGTGGCGCAGGCCGGTGAGGGCGTCGGTGCGGGCGGCGCCGGAGACCTCCTCGTAGCGGCGGGCGTTGGCGATGGCGCGGCCGGCGTGGTCGGCGACCATCGCGAAGACCTCCGAGGCGACGGGCTCGAGGGCGCGGCCGGTGAAATAGTTGTCGGCGTAGAGCACGCCGGAGACGCCCTGCGGATCGCGGAGGGGCGCGGCGATGGAGGTGGAAGCGTGAAAGAGGCGGGCCCCGTCCTCTGGAGCGTCGTCCTCGCCCTCGCCGATGACGGTGACGCCGCGGCGGAAGGCGAGGGCCACCGGGGTCCCGCCGCCGCCGTCCACCGTGGCCTTGCGCACGCGGCGGTCGAGCTTGCCGGGGTGCTTGTGGTGGCGCAGGCCGGACTCGTAGAGGGTCTCCAGGTCGGGGGCGGCGGCCTCGATGGACCGCCAGACCCGGTCGGCCTCGTCGCGGTCGGCGGGGCCGATGGCGGCGACGCCGCGGAGGGTGCTGCGCTCCACGGGATCGGCGAGGAAGAGCATGGCGCGGTTGAGGCCGAGGCCGACGCCGGCGGTGACCGCGGTGAGCACCGCGTAGCAGGTGGGCTCGAGCTCGAGCGCGCCGCTGACCAGGTTGCCGATGCGGTGGAGCAGCGCGATCGCCGCGCGGAGCGAGGCCGCCTCGTGGCGCAGGCGCGTGAGCTCGTCGCGGTGCGATCCGGTTGGTGTCCCCGCCCTCTTCAAGACCATCCTCCGGCGCGCCGACGTCAGTGTGCCCAGCGGAGCCCAAATGCAAGCGCAAATCCAGCGCGAAGCGGGGCTGCTCGCGCCCGCCGCGCGCGACGCTCGGGTGAAGATCGCGAGGTTCTCCACTCTCTGGCAGGGACTCCGCTAAGATGACAGGTCATGGATCTGACCCCCAATGCGGTGATCGCGGGCCGGTACCGGGTCGAAACCAAGGTCGGCGCCGGCGGCATGGGCGAGGTGTGGCTCGGAGAGCACATCGCCGTGGGGGCGCGCGTCGCGATCAAGACCCTCCTCCCCGCCGCGGCGATGAACCACGAGGTCATCGCCCGGTTCCGGCGCGAGGCGTACCTCCTCGGCCGGATCCGCAGCGAGAACGTGGCGCGGGTCGTCGACTTCGTGACCGACGACGTCTACGGCCTGGTGCTGGTGATGGAGTTCTGCGAGGGCGACGCGCTCTCGCGGCTGCTCCAGGAGCGCACCCTGACCATCGAGGAGGGCGTCGACCTCGCCATCGGCCTCGCCCGCGCCCTCAAGGACCTGCACGGCGCCAGCATCATCCACCGCGACCTCAAGCCGGGGAACATCATCATGACGCCCCTGCCCGACGGGCGGCGGCGCGCGGTGGTGGTCGACTTCGGGGTGAGCCGGCTGATGTCCGACAAGGGCGCCGACGAGGACGAGGAGCTCACCGGCATCACCCGCGCCGACATGGCCGTGGGCACCATCGAGTACATGGCGCCCGAGCAGATCCTCAACTCGCGCAACGTCACGCCGGGGTCCGACATCTACGCCGCGGGGGCGATGCTCTTCCGCTCCACGGCCGGGCGGCACATCCACGGCAACCTCGGCTCCGACACCGAGCTGGCGCAGAAGAAGCTGACCACCGAGTCGCCTCCCCTGCCCCTGCAGCGCACCGACGCCGTCGCCGAGGGCTTCGCCAGGGTGGTCGCCCGGATGGTGAAGCGGCGGCCCTCGGAGCGGTACAAGACCGCCGACGAGGTCCTCGCCGATCTGCTCCCGCTCAGCGCTTCCGCGCGCGCCACCGGCGAGCTGGAGAGCACCACCGTCGACTCGAAAGGCCTGGCGACGGGCGGCCTGGCGACGGCCGCCCTGGTCGCGGCCGTGGCAGCCCCTGTGGCCGCCGCGCCGGCGGCAGCCCCTGTCGCGCCCCCGATGGCGCCGGCGCCCGCGGCAGCGATCCCGGCGCCGGTGGCGGGAGACAGCAGCGTCAGCGTGGCGAGCCCGAGCGGCGGGCAACCGCGGCGCGGCGTCCACCCCGTGGTGACCCTCGGGCTCGTCGCGGCCGCCCTCGTCGGCGGCGTGCTCCTGGGGCCGCGCGTCCTCCAGCCGCTGGCCGCGCCGGTGGCCGCCGTCCCGTCGAGCGAGAGCCCGCGAGCGGCGGCGCCGCCACCCGCCTCGCCGCCTGCCGCCACCGAGGCGCCGGTCCTCCTCGGGGCGACGGCGACGGCCGAGGCAGTCCCCCCCACGGTCCCCGCAGGGACGGTCGCCCAGGCCGCCTCCACGAGCGCGGCAGTCGCAGTCGTGGCCCCCGGCACGAACCCGGCTGCTCCGGACGCGGGCGCGGCACCGACCAAAGCCGCTCCCCCCGTGCGCGTGCCAGGGCCGATGCCCAGGCCGGCGCCTCAACCGGGCGACATCAACCCGCTCTGACGTCGCTCGCGGCGCCTCCACCCCTCTGGGAGGCCCGAAGCGCGTTTCCCGCTCCCTCCCGCGCCGCACCGAGACCTCGTTTCCAGATTCTCTCGCCGTCGCGGCGGGCGACCGTATCCGAGGGCCGCCGCGCGAGCAGCCGGGGCTTGGCGTCGGATCGCCATGCCGTGCAGGCGCGCGGGGCGGATTGCATTCCGTTCCGGCGCCTCCATAGTCTCGAGCTCCAGTGGATACGGTCGGGGACGTCGAGACGCACAGTCGCAAGGGAATCGCAGGCAACGTCGTGCCAGAGCGATACCAGGTCGCCGGGGTGGCGCTCGACGAGGTGTTGCAGACCGGCCCGCTGCCGGTGCGGGCCACCCTGTCGCTCGCCCGGAGCTGCCTCCGAACGCTCTCCATGCTCCACGCCGCAGGGGCGCTCCATGGCGCCATCCGACCCGCCCACGTGATCGTGCCGGCCCCCGCTGCGTTCGACCAGGCGATCCTGGTCGATGGCCGCGATACCCTTGTTCGCGGCGACGATGCTGCGGGCCGTCCGCTGCTCGACCGGGTCCAGTACCTGTGTCCCGAGCGGGCGGGCTTGCTC
>Ga0302267_10005756_pt1 | contig 12875 bp, 15 predicted proteins | sample III_Bog_E1_3_FD_194555 | JGI IMG/M metagenome (GOLD analysis project Ga0302267, IMG submission 194555) | Peat permafrost microbial communities from Stordalen Mire near Abisko, Sweden - III_Bog_E1_3 | ecosystem: Environmental > Terrestrial > Soil > Wetlands > Peat | place: Sweden: Abisko... | reverse complement strand
AGCCTGGCGCGCCGCCCCGCGGAGGTGCGCGATGAGCACCGCCGCTCCCGCCCTCAACGCCCCGGCCGCGCAGACGCTTGTGCAGCGGATGCGCGAGTACGTGCTGCCACTGGCCGCCATCAGCGTCGTCTTCGTCATGCTGGTGCCGCTGCCGGCCGCGGCGCTTGACTTTCTGCTGGCCCTGTCCATGGCCGCTTCGATCATCGTCTTCCTCTCTGCCGTCCAGATACGCCGCGCCGTCGAACTCAGCGTCTTTCCCACACTGCTTCTGTTGTTGACCCTCTTTCGCCTGTCCCTGAACATCGCTTCCTCGCGGCGCATCCTTCTCCATGGCTCCGAGGGCACCGCCGCAGCGGGAAAGGTCATCGAGGCCTTCGGCCAATTTGTCGTGGGCGGCAATTACGTCGTCGGCTTCGTGCTCTTCCTGGCCCTGATCGCCATTCAATTCTTAGTGGTTTCTCATGGCGCCGTGCGCACGGCCGAGGTCACCGCGCGCTTCACCCTCGACGCGCTGCCCGGCAAACAGATGGCGATCGACGCGGACATGAACGCGGGGCTGATCGACGAGCAGGAGGCGCGGCGGCGGCGCCAGGCCATCGCCCGCGAGGCCGAGTTTTACGGTGCCATGGACGGCGCGGCCCGCTTCAACCAGCGCGACTCGATGGCCACCATCCTGATCACCTCGATCAACATCATCGCGGGCCTGCTGATCGGCACTCTCCAGCAGGGCGTGGCGCTGGCCGAGGCGGCCCGCACCTACACCGTGCTGACGGTGGGCGATGGGCTGGTCACGCTGATTCCTTCGTTGCTGGTCTCGGTCGCCGGCGGCATTACCCTGACCCGCGCCAACTCGGCGGGATTGCTGGGCAACGAGATCCGCTCGCAGCTGCTGGCCAAGCCGGGCACGCTTTACCTGGCCAGCCTGGTTTCGGCGGCCATGTGCCTCATTCCCGGACTGCCCAAGTTCGCTTTTCTCTCGGTCGCCGCCGGCCTGTTCTGGGGCGCGCGGCGCGTGTCCGCGCACGCGGCGATTGCCCCGCCCGCCGAGCCGGTGGCCGGGGAAAAGAAAAAGGCCGCTGAGGCCCAGTCGTCGGATCTGACCCAGTTGCTCAAGCTCGAAGACCTGACCCTCGAGATCGGCTTCCAGCTCATCCCGCTGGTGGACGAGAAGCAGGGCGGTCAACTGCTCAACCGCGTCCGCTCCCTGCGCCGGCATCTGTCCGCCGAGATGGGATTCCTGGTTCCTCCCGTGCATATCTCCGATAACCTGCGCCTCAAGCCCCGCGAGTATCTGTTTTCGTTGCGCGGCATGGAGATCGGCCGCTGGCAGACCGAGGGGACGCAACTGCTGGCCGTCTCCGGCGACCCCCACCGCCGGCCGCTGGCAGGCCGCGAGGCCCGCGAGCCGGCCTTCGGCGTGCCCGCGCTGTGGATCGCGCCGGCGCTCGAGGATCAGGCCATCGCTGCCGGCTATTCGGTGGTCGATGCGGTCACGGTCATCACCACGCATCTCGGCGAACTCATCCGCCGCCATGCCTTCGAGCTGCTGGGCCGGGCGGAGACCAAGCGGCTGTTAGATTCCCTTAACGACACCCATCCGAAGCTGATGGAAGAGCTGGTGCCGAAGCTGCTGTCGCTCGGGGAAGTGGGCCGGGTGCTGGAGCAGTTGTTGCGCGAGCGGGTGTCGATCCGCGATCTGGGCACGATCCTCGAAGCGCTGCTGGAGACCGCGCCGGTCAACAAGAACATTGTGGCCCTGGTGGAGGCCGCGCGCCAGGCCCTGGGCCGGCGTCTGGTGCGGCCGCTGCTCGATGGCGAGGGCCAGCTGCCGGTGCTGCTGCTCGACCCGGCGCTCGAAGAGGAGATTCTGGCCACGCTGTCTCCGGACGGAGCCCAGCGGATGCTGGCTGCGCAGCCGGCGCCGGGTACCCCGGTCGTCCGCCGGCTTACCGATTCTGTGAGGCAACTTATCGGCGCCGCGTCGGCTGCGGCCCTGCCCGTGCTTCTAGTTCCGAGTCCGGCTCGCTATCACGTTCGCCGCTGGTTGGAGCCGGTATTGCCACGATTGGCGGTGGTGGCTGCCGGGGAGATTCCGGCGGAGATCCGGCTGCGGCCGGTGGGCACCGTGCGCTGACGAGAATCCGAGGTGGAGACGATGGGACTGGATACAGCGGCAGCCATGAGCCCGCCGGGGTCGCGGCACCGGACGGCTGCGCCCGGCGGTTATCCCCCATCGGCCGGAGGGGCTCCCACGCTCACCCCGGAGCAGGAGCGGATCCTGCTCGAGCACTTGCCGATCGTGCGCTTTCTTGCCCGCCGCATTCACGAGCGGCTGCCCCAGCACGTGGACATTGAAGACCTGGTCTCTGCCGGCGTGGTGGGGCTGATGGACGCGTTTGCCAAGTTCGATCCGACCAAGAAGGTGCAGTTCCGCTCCTACGCCCAGTTCCGCATCCGGGGCGCGATTCTCGATTCGCTGCGCACCCTGGACTGGAGTCCCCGCGAGCTGCGCCGCAAGGGCCGCGCGGTCGAAGAGGCGATCCGGGTGCTGACCCAGCGCATGGGCCGCGCTCCGGGCGAAGCGGAGGTCGCCGCCGAGATGACGTTGAGCCTGGAAGAGTATCAGCAGCTGCTGGGCGATCTGAAGGGTCTGGAGATCGGCACGCTGCACATGGAGCGCAACGAGGACTCGGGCGAAGAGGAGCTGGCCTACATTCCCGGCCGTCCCGAGGACGATCCGCTGTTTCACTGCCTGCGCGGCGAGCTGGAAGATCGGCTCACCGACGCCATCTCGCACTTGCCCGACCGCGAGCGGCTGGTGATGACGCTCTACTACTACGAGGAGATGACGATGCGCGAGATCGGCCTGGCGCTGGGCGTGGTCGAGTCGCGGGTCTCGCAGGTGCATGCCTCGGCGGTCGTGCATCTGCGCGCCGCGCTCAAGGACCTGGCCTCCCGGCAGAGCGCCGATCGAAGCAAAGCGCGCAAGCCGGCTGAGCGGGCGCGGAGTAGGGAGTAGGGACCAGGGAATAGGGACGAGGGAATAGGGAATAGGAAACACGGCGCCGCAGGCAGGAGACATCCCCTGACAACTGAAATCCGATCTCTGACAACGGACAACTGAAGAAGGACCATGGAAAAGACTCTCAAACAGGACGAGATCGATGCGCTGTTTCAGGCCGCGCGCTCCGCCGAACCGGAGGCCGGGCGGGCCGAGGTGCGGGCGCGCGTGGTGCCCTACAACTTTTCCTCGGCGGGCCAGATATCGACCGATCAACTGCGCGCCATCAGCATGCTCAACGACCTGTTTGCGCGCAATCTCACCCACAACCTGGCTGCCTGGCTGCGCACCCGGTTTCAGGTCAACCTGGTCTCCGCCGAGCAGATCCAGTTCAACGAGTTTCTGCTGCGCATCCCGGAGATCAGCTATGTGGCCTCAGTGCGCCTTGAGCCGCTGGGCGCGCTTTCCGTTCTCCAGCTGGACCTGGCCCTGGCCCCACCGATCATCGACCTGCTGCTGGGGGGCGAGGGCAAGGAAGGCGCGCTGCGCGAGCTCACGGACATCGAGGAATCCATCCTCGGCTCGGTGGTGGAGATCATCTGCCGCGAGCTGACCGCGGCCTGGCAGCCGGTGGGCCTGAGCTTCAACTTCGAGCGCCGCCAGATGCAGACCCAGGTGGCGCGCATCATGTCGGTGACGGAGAAGACCCTCTGCCTGAGCTTCGAGATCCGCATGCCCCACTCCTCCGGGTTGCTCAACCTGGCTTTTCCTGCGGTGGTGGCCAATACCATCCTGCGCAGGCTCACCTCGGACTGGGGCCGCAGCCGCCGCCACGCCGGTGAAACCCGTGCCCGTATGGAAACCTCGGCACGCATGATCCGCTTCGGCTCCAGCCTGCAGCTGCCCTCGGTGCGCATCTCCGCCAACCAGCTAGAGTCTCTCGAGGCGGGCATGGTTCTGCGCCTCGACATTCCCGCCAACACCGTGCCCGTCTGGCAGGTGGGCGGCCAGCGCCTGGCCCAGGCCCAGGCCATCCGCCACGGGCTGCACCGGGGGGCGCGCATCGAGCGGCCGATCGCGGAGGCTGAACGATGAAGAGTTATCTGGATTGCTGGACCGGCGCAGCCACGCTTCTTTTTCAGCAGGCATTGACCGGGGAGCCGGAACTGGTGGAGTCGCTGCCCAAGCCCATGGCAGCCGGCTCGTTCGGCTTTGCCGCCACGATAAGCGGCGATATGGCCGGGCGCTTTGCCGTGATGCTCGACGCGACCATTCTCGACTCGCCCCTGGTGGGCGAGGGCGTGGACCAGAAGGCGGGCTGGGCGGAGCTGCTGCGCGAGGTGGCGGAGTCGGCTGTGGGCGAGCTCCTGGCCGCCGCGGGCAAGAAGTGCCGTATTGAAGAGTTCCAACCCAGCGACGGGGAGGCCAAGGTATCGCGGGCCTTCCAGCTGAAATCCGGCGATCGCGCCTGGACGATCCTGGTCCGCGACGAGGTACGGACTCCCCAGGCCGCCAAAGCGGAGCCGGCCGCCAAAGCGAATCCGATTCTCAAGCCCGATATGGCGCTCAAGCCCGAACCGGCCCGGGCTGTCGCGCCGGCAGTGAGCGCCGGGGTCGAGTTGCTGCTCGATGTCGAGCTTGAGGCCACGCTGCGCTTTGGCTGCCGGGAGATGCCGCTGGGGGAGATTCTCGATCTCGGTCCAGGCGACGTGGTGCAGCTCGACCGCCACGTTGCCGATCCCGTTGACCTGATTGTGGGCGACAAGATCGTGGCCCGCGGCGAGGTGGTGCTGGTGAACGGCAACTTCGGCCTGCGGGTGACCGAGGTGGCCGCGCCGCGCAAGCGCCTGGAGAGCATCCGATGCCTGTTCTAAGCCGCGCTCTGGCGCGTGTTCCCGCATCGCCGAACCACCCCCCGCTGGCTGCCGGCGATGCACCGCGCGGCATCACAGAGGGCGAATCCAGGCCTGCGCGCGCAGGGTGGCTTGAAACCTGCTCCAACCCCGGTTGCCGCTCCGGCTGGCTGCACCTGTGGCGGAGCCGCTCAACGCCGGTGTTTGAAGGGGGATGGAGCTGTTCGCCGTCCTGCACCCGGGCACGGGTCGCGCAGGCGGTGCGTCGCGAGCTCGAAGGCCGCATTGAGCCTGCCGAGGTACGCCGTCACCGCGTACCGCTGGGCCTCACCATGCTCGAGCAGGGCTGGATCACGGCAGCGCAGCTGCGCGGCGCGCTTGAGGCGCAGCGCAGCGCCGGTTGCGGCCGGCTGGGCTCCTGGCTGATCCGCCAGCAGGGAGTCAGCGAGAAGCTGGTCACCCGTGCCCTGGGATTGCAGTGGAGCTGCCCGGTGCTGGCGCTGGAGTTTCACGACGCCGAGGCGCTCACGGCGATCTTGCCGCGCCTGTTTGTGGATGCGTTCGGGGCCCTGCCCCTGCGCGTGGCGGCGGGCAAGCTGCTTTATCTCGGCTTTGAAGACCGCCTTGACCCGGTGCTGGCGCTGGCCATCGAACGGATGACGGGACTGCGGGTTGAGAGCGGCCTGGTGCAGGGGTCGCAGTTCGGCCCGGCGCATACCCGCATGCTGGGCGCGCGCTTTCCCAGAGTGGAACTGGTGGAGGCGGCCTCCGAGCACGCGGTTGTGCATGTGCTCTCGAAAGCGGTTGAAAAGGCCCGGCCCGCGGAGTCGCGCCTGGTGCGGGTGCATGACTGCCTGTGGCTGAGGATGTCGCTGCGTACGCAGCACACGGCGCTGCCTGAGGTTGATTCGGTCCGGGATCTGATCTGTTCGATCGGCGCGCACTAACTCGATCGGGTTGAGAGCGGAATCCGGCCTCGGAGACAACTTCGCCCGCGACGGTAAAAACACGTGGCGATGGCCCTGTTGAACTCCGGAAGGCAGCCGATAAAGCCACAAGAGGAGCATGGCATGAGTGAAATTAGAACCCTGATTGTGGACGATTCCTCGGTGATGCGCAAGATTGTGGAGCGGGCGCTGCGCCAGGCGGGGCTGGAACTGATGGTGGTGCATGAGGCAGGCAGCGGAACCGAGGGTCTCGATCTGCTCCGCGCCAAACAGGTCGACCTGATTCTTTCGGATATCAACATGCCTTCGATGGATGGCCTCGAGTTTCTGCGCCAGCTGCGCGCGCAGAACCTGGCCCCCGGCGTACCGGTGGTCATGATCACGACCGAGTCCAGCGAAGAGCATGTCAAACAGGCCATTCTCGCCGGCGCCCAGGGATACATCCGCAAACCCTTTACGGCGGAACAGGTAAAGGAACGGGTCCTGCCGCTGCTCTCTGCGGCCTGACCGGAAAGGGCTCGCCATGCTGTTGAACGGTGTACGGAATGCCGCTATTGCGCGAAAGCAGGGAGGCGGCACCAAGGAAATGGAGCAAACAATGGCGGTCACGCTGCGTGAATCTGTGCAACTGGTCTCCGATCCAAGGAACCTGGATGCGAGTGTAGAGGAAGTCTTTCAAATGATGCTGGGCGTGGGTTGCGAGCGCAACGCCGGCCCGGTGCTGCACGAGGATGAGTCGGTCACCGCCGTGGTGGGCTTCGGCGGGCTGCTCTCGGGCGCGTGCGTGTTTCGTTCGGGAAGTTCGACGGCGATCAAGATCGCGGCGCTGATGACCGGAATGGAGTTTGACGAGGTCGACGACACCGTGAAGGACGCCATCGGCGAGATCGGCAACATGCTGGCCGGCGCCTGGAAGGGCAAGGTCCCGAATCTTTCCGCCAACTGCGGCCTCTCGGTTCCGGCGGTCATCACGGGCCGCGACTACAACCTCCACGTCCAGGCTCCGGAGTTCCAGTTGCACCACGCCTACAAGTTCGACGAATCGAGCTTCGATGTAACCATCGTCTGCGACGGCCTGCAATAGCCCAGGGATCAGGGGTCAGTAGTCAGGGATCAGGGGGGCAGAGGTCCGTTCTCAGAGTTCGGCGGATTCCTCCTGTCTCCGGCTCCCATTCCTTGTACCCCTGACCCCTGACCCCTGACCCCTGACCCCTGACCCCTGACCCCTGATCCCTTCCTGCTTCCATGATCTTGTTCTAATCCCTCCTCGCTCCTTTCGGTCCTCCATCTGCACCTATCCCGGTCACTGGAGGATCGACCCCCATGGACAGCGGATACTATGCGGCGATGACCGGCCTGGTGGCGCGCACGCAGGCGCTGGATACGGCGGCTGCCAACCTGGCCAACGCCCAGACCCCCGGCTACCGTGCCGAGCGGGAGTATTTCCGCTCCGTGCTGCTGGGCCCGGATGCTCTGGACTCGCAACTGGGCAGGACGGTGAACAACTTTGGCCTGCTGGGCGGCGACCGGCTCAACATGGCCCAGGGGGCGCTGACCGCGACCGGCAATCCTCTGGATCTGGCCATTGCGGGTGAGGGATTCTTCGCGGTTCAGACCGCCAACGGGTTGCGCTACACACGGGACGGCAGCTTTCGCCGCTCGCCTGCCGGGCAGCTGGTGACCGGAGCGGGTGAGCCGGTGCTTTCAACTGCGGGACTCGCCATTCAGCTCCCCCCGGGCGAGGTAGCCGTGGGCGCCGACGGCGCCGTCTCGGTGGCGGGCGGCGTGGTTTCGACCGTGGGCGTGTTCACCTTTCCGGCCGGCAGCCAGCTGACCCCGGAGGGCGCCGACCGCTATGTCGCCCCCCAGGGTGTGCAGGCGCAGTTCGCAAAGAACAGCGTCATCCATCAGGGCGCCCTCGAAGCCGCCAACGAGGATGTCATCCAGGGCTCGCTCGATCTGATCGTCATGCAGCGCCAGGCGGAGATGATGCAGCGCGCTCTGACCGTCTTCCATACCGAGTTCAACAAGACTGCGGCCGAGGACCTGCCGCGGGTATGAGGGAAGCAGGGAATAGGGAACAGGGAGCAGGGAACAGGGAACAGGTCCATCCGGTAAACAGGTTGCAGTCTCAACAGGAAAGGCTGTGACGATGAGCCGAAGCCAGAGCATCAGCACCAGATCTTCCGCAGGCTACGAATCGGCAATTCCCTAATCCCTATTCCCTCGGCAAGTGAAAGGAGTCCCCATGATTCGAGCTTTGTATACGGCCGCCAGCGGCATGAGCGCGCAGCAGCTCAACCTGGATACGATTGCCAACAACCTGGCCAACTCCTCGACCACCGGCTTTCGCCAGCTGCGCCTGGAGTTTCAGGACATGGTGTATCAGAACCTGGTGACGCCGGGAGCGGCCCAGAGCCAGTCGACGGTCTCGGCGGGGTTGCAGATCGGCCTGGGCACCAAGTCGGCGGCAACCGAAGTGATCATGACCCAGGGGTCGCTCAACCAGACGTCCAATCCGCTCGACGTGGCCATCGAGGGCAGCGGGTTCTTCCAGGTGCAGCGGCCCGACGGCACCATTGCGTACACCCGCGCCGGCCAGTTTCAGCTCAACAACCAGGGCACCATCGTCACCAGTGACGGCGATCCCATCATCCCCACCATCACCATTCCGGCCAACGCCACCGCTGTCACCATCACCCAGTATGGCGTGGTGAATGCGACCCTTCCCGGCCAGCAGAACCCATCGCAGCTGGGGCAGCTCCAACTGGCCACGTTTCCCAACCCCGGGGGCCTGGAAAGCATGGGCTCCAACCTGCTCCAGACCACGCTCAGCTCCGGCAATCCGGTTACCGGCAACCCCGGCGGCACCGAGGGCCTCGGCACGCTGCAGCAGGGGTACCTTGAAAACTCGAATGTCGACGTGGTCACCATGTTTGTGCAGATGGTGCTGGCGCAGCGGGCCTACGAGTCGAACTCCAAGGTGATCAAGGCCGCCGACGATATGTATGCGCAGGTCAATAACATGACGCATTGAACCGCACACGCGACAGCAACGGTGGCAAAGCCTGCGAGGGCGACGGGAACGACGGCAGCAGGAAGGATCGCGATGATGCAATCCGGGTGGATCAGGGAGACGGCGATGGGGATTCTGGTTGGGGCCGCGCCGTGGGCGTGGGCGCAGTCGGGCGTGCCCTCCCGGCCATCGTTGACACCGTCCAGGGTCTCCACTCCCCCCCCATCCACGCAGCGTTTCCTGATGGCGTCGTCCAGCCCCGCCGCGACCCTTGCGATGAAGCCAGCCGGGGCCGGTGGGCAGGCCGCCGGCGCGGTCGTTAAGGAGATCGACGATCCCGGGAACGGCAACCGCTGGCTGTTGACAAGCGACCCCGGACACCCTGGCGGCCCGGGACTGCTGCGGCTCGCTGCTGCGGTGACCGGTGAGCCGGCGAGCGAGGCACTGGCAGGTGACCAGCATGGGAGTTTGCGGGCGGGAGAGCCGGCTCAGGCTGCACTGCGCCCCAGGCCAGATCGATCTGCGCCGGTCCCCCTCGATGTCAATCTACCGATCGTTCATTCCGGCGACCGCATCATCCTGGAACAGCACTCCCGCCTGGTCGATGCGCGCCTGGAAGCGGTGGCGATCGGCCCGGCCCGCGCCGGTGCCGCCTTCAGCGCGCGGCTGCTCATGGGCGGCGGCCTGGTGCGGGCCGTGGCGCTCTCTGCCGGCCGGGCCCGGTTCGCCGAGGAGTCGGAACGATGAGAGGCTCACGATTCGCGGTATGGATCCTTCTGTCCGTCATCGCGGTTGCGGCGGCGCCGCCGCTGTCCGGTCTCGACAAGAAGAAGCTGCCGCTTGCGCCCGCCGCCAAGCCCACCCCGCCGGAAGAAGCGCTGCACGCCTACATCGAAAGGGTGCGCGCGCAGCAGGCGGCCGAAGTCAAGACGACGGGATCGATCTGGAGCTCGGAGGGCCGTCTGGTGCGCCTGGGCACCGATGCCAAGGCGGCCCGGCTGCACGACGTGGTGTCAATCGTCGTTTCAGAGGCCCTGGTGGCAGAGACCGACGGCGGAGTCAAGAACTCCCGTGCTTCCAACGCCAACTCCGGGCTGACCTCGCTGTTCGGCGCGCTCAAAACGTCGAACGCGCTGCAAAATCTGGTCGGCATGACCGCGGCCTCGGGCCTGGCGGCAACCGGGCAGAGCACCACCAACTCCAGCCTGACCACGACGTTCGGCGGCGAGGTGGTCGACGTGCTGCCGAACGGGATGCTGGTGGTGCAGGCTACGCGGCAATTGACCTTCTCGCAGCAGACCCAGCTGATCAAGCTGCGCGGTCTGGTGCGGCCCGAGGATGTGAGCGCGCAGAACCAGGTGCTGTCGACGGCCATGACCGACCTCGAGCTCGAAGTCACCGGCAAGGGCATTGTTAACGACTCCACCTACCGGCAGAATCCGGTGGTGCGGTTTCTTGAGAAGCTGTTGATCTTCTAACAGCAGGGACCAGGGGACCAGGAGACCAGGGGACCAAGGGACCAGGGGACCAAGGGACCAGGGCAACACACAGTGGCAATCCGAGAGACAGGGACCATGCAGGATGGGAACAACAACACGCTGAGACCAACCGCCTCAAGCCGCCTCCGCTGGTGGACGCTGATGACTGCGGCGTTGTTCTTGGCCGCCTCGGTGTTGCATCCCGAGTCGCTGCCGCGCCCGGCGCGGGTCAAGGACGTGGCCACCATCGAGGGCATTCGGGACAACCAGCTGGTGGGCTACGGACTGGTGGTGGGCCTGCACGGTACGGGCGACAGTTCGCAGACCGTCTTCCCGGCGCAGACGCTGATCTCAGCACTCGAGCGGATGGGCGTGACCGTGCCGCAAACCGGCAACAACTCGGTGGCCAACATGCAGGTCAAGAACATGGCGGGTGTGTTTGTGGTGGCCACGCTTCCACCCTTCAGCCGCCCCGGCTACAAGATGGACATTACCGTCTCCTCGGCCGGCGACGCGCGTTCGCTGGAGGGCGGAATCCTGCTGATGACTCCGCTCTACGGGCCCGACGGTCAGGTCTACGCCCAGGCCCAGGGAGCGCTGGTGCTGGGCGGATATATGGCGGCCGGGGGAGGCAACTCGCGCCAGGTCAACCATCCCACCACCGCGCGGATTCCCGGCGGCGCGCTGGTGGAGCGGGCGGTTGCCTTCGAACTGAAGCAAATGCATACGGTGAGCGTGGTGCTCAACGACGCCGACTTCCATACCGCCGAGCGCATGGCCGGGGCCATCAACCAGGCGCTCGGATTCTCGCGCGCCCATGCCGTCGACAGCCGCCGCGTCGAGATTCAATCCGCCCCGGAAGAAGACATGGTCGCGCTGCTCGATCGCGTGGAAGCGGTCGAGGTCGAGGTCTTTCCGCGCGCCCGGGTGGTGGTCAACGAGCGCACCGGAACGGTGGTGATCGGCGGCACGGTGCGCCTGCAGCCGGTCTCCATCCTGCACGGCGGGCTGAGCGTCAACGTCGTCACCGAACCGCTGGTGTCGCAGCCGAACGCGCTCTCCCCGGGAACCACCGAGGTCGTCAACCAGACAACGATTCAGGCCCAGGATAAACCGGTCAACAGAATTGATCTCAAAGAAGGCGCAACAGTCGAGGATCTGGTCCAGGAATTGCAACGAACCGGGGCAGGAGCGCGGGATGTGATCTCAATTCTGCAAGCCATGAAAGAAGCCGGCGCTCTCGAGGCCGATCTTGAAGTTCTCTAACTCGGGCTGGACGGAACGCCGGGGTTGAAGGCAATGGCGGAGTGGACGTTGGCGAGCTGGAGGCGAGGGTTGAGCAGACGGGGGCGCGATGCCCGGTTTGAGGAGAAGGTATGTTGCACACCGTGGGAGCGACGCCAGCAGTGGCGGTAACAACAGTTCCGGCCAGCGGCGCGGCCACGCCGCAGCCGCGCCTGGTACATGCCGCGCACGAGTTTGAGGCGCAGATGATGAAGGAGTTGCTCAAGCCGCTCAACCAGAGCGACGGCCTGACCGGCAGCGGAGAGAACAGCGACGCGGAGGGGTCGGGCGGCGCTCTGGGCGAGTTCGCTTCAGAAGCACTCGGTCGCGCTCTCAGCGAGGGCGGCGGCTTTGGGATCGCATCCCGCATCGTCAAACAGCTGACGCCGCAGGGTAACCACCCTCCGGGATCGGCAGTAACCCGAAACCAACCCGGTAATACCGTAATTAAAACGGCCCAATGACTCTCGTGATTAGCAGACCAACCGATACATCCCCTAAGGAGCAAGTTGAATGGACATTCGCAGCAGTCTTGATGGATTGAAATCGTTACTCGGCGTGCCCGCCCCCGCAACACCGGCTACGCAGAGCAAGAACACACCGGCCACAACCTCGGCGACGTTCTCGAGCGACCGGGCCACGTTCAGCAGCGCCGGGAGTGAAGCCGCGCAGGCTTCCGCCGGCTCGGATGTGCGCATGGACAAGGTGGCCAGCATCCAGTCCGCGCTGGCGGCGGGAACCTACAACGTGCCCGCATCGGCCGTGGCGTCCAAGATGGTGGACGCGATGCTGAGCGCCAGCCGCTAACCGCCGACGGCGTGGTCGCTCTGTGCGGTCACGGGACAGGCATCGAGGAACAGCCATGCAGGCATTGCCGCAGTACAGGGCGCAGCAGGGGAGTGAGACGCATGCCCCGCCGGAGTTGAGGCGGTTGGTGGCCGAGGCCTCGCAGGCGCTGGCCCGGTTGGACGCGGCGCGGCTGGAAGAGCTGGCGCTGAGCTGCCAGGCGCTGAATCGGGACCTTGACCGGGACCTGGCCGGGGGCCGCGCCTCCTGCACGGATGCCCGTGCGCGCCTTGCCTCCCAGGCGCGTCAGGCCGGCCGGGACATGGCCGTATTCGCGCGAGTCCTTGAGGCAACGCGCAACAACATCCAGGTGATGAATCGACTGCGCGAACTGCGCGCCGGGCGGCTGGAGTACAGCGAGTCCCAGGCGCGCGGATGGCTGCCGAAGGAGAGCCCGCATGGGGACAATTAACTCTGCCTTCAGCATCATCTCCAGAGCCCTCGAAGCCG
>Ga0302267_10005753_pt1 | contig 12881 bp, 14 predicted proteins | sample III_Bog_E1_3_FD_194555 | JGI IMG/M metagenome (GOLD analysis project Ga0302267, IMG submission 194555) | Peat permafrost microbial communities from Stordalen Mire near Abisko, Sweden - III_Bog_E1_3 | ecosystem: Environmental > Terrestrial > Soil > Wetlands > Peat | place: Sweden: Abisko... | reverse complement strand
ATACCCAATCACCACGCCGTCCATCGTCGTCGGCAACGGGAAGAATCCGGCATCGATAAAAGCAAGTGCGCCAAGTCCCCAGATCCCCAGCGGCTTCAGGGTCGCCAGCAGAACCGCGCTTATCTTTTGCACCACAACAACCGGATGAATTTTCACAACCCTACGATTCTACGTGGCCCCGCGCGAGTTGTCAGTTGGATGCGGTCTCGAACCCGGCGTCAGTGTCCCGTCCGTCCAGCCAGCAGATCGACCGCATGCGGCAGCACCGGCAGAATCGCCGCCAGCGAAGTGGTCGCGCCCGCGGGAGAGCCCGGCAGGTTCACCACCAGCGCCCGTCCGAACGTCCCACACACTCCCCGGCTCAGCGCCGCCAGCGGAGTATGCCGCAATCCCTCCGCCCGCATCCGTTCCGCCAGCCCCTCCACCAGCCGGTCGCACACCAGCCGCGTCGCCTCCGGAGTCACATCGCGCGCCGCCAACCCGGTGCCGCCCGTGGTCACAATCAGGTCCGCGCTGGCCGCAAAGCGCCGCAGCGCCGCGGCAATCAGCTCTACCTCGTCCGGCAGCGTCTCCGTCACCAGCTCCGCCGCGCCCGCCGCCCGCAGCAGTTCCACCACCGCCGGCCCGGAGCGGTCCACCTGCGTGCCGCGCGTGCAGCCGTCGCTGATCGTCAGCACCATCACCCGCGTCCCTGCCGGGAACTGCGGCAAAGCGGCCATCGTTTTCTCGATTGGCGTATCTGGCATATCTCGTCCAGTGTACTCAGCTTCTGCAAACTGGGCGCGCGATCCAAATGCATATACATATATAGGCTTACGTTTATAAATTGAATAGATATATATTTACAAATTCCTATAATCCGCCTATATTTATATATGCACTGCTAGACGAGATCACTCCCATGGCGACCGACGACTATCAAAACCTTCGCCTCAAACAACTCGACCGCGCGCTGCAGCCCTTTGTCGCGGCCCGCAATGTCGCTCGTCCGCAAAGGGGATGGATACGTGCCATCCGGCAGGCCATTGGAGTCTCTGCCGCCGCAGTTGCACAGACTCTAGGGACGTCCCGCAGCCTTCCCTTGCAATTGGAGAGGTGGGAAGCGAATGACAGAATCACGCTCAAGAGTCTGCGCTCGGTCGCCAATGCACTCGACTGCGACCTGGTGTATGCGCTCGTCCCCCGGTCTGGCAGCCTGCAAACGCTCCTGGATAGTCGCGCCGGACGTGAGGCCACGCAGCGTGTACGCCGGGTGGAGCACACCATGGCTCTGGAAGATCAGGCTGCCGGAGGAATGGAGGCAGCCATCGACGAGGAGACTCGTCGCATCCTCAGGAAGCGGACCGCGGAATGACCCTTCTTGGTTCCGCGGAGGGCAATACCCCGCTGTCGCCCGAAGAGGAACTCGAACTGATCCCCAACCTCGCCACGCGCGAAGAGCTGAATGAGTGGGAGCGCCTGAACATCCTGAAAGCGGATGCATGGGCGCTCGATGCCAAGCGCAGCCGCCGGCGCGACCCACTCACCGAGCCATTTGTGCGAGAGTTGCACCGGCGCATGTTCGATCGGACGTGGAAGTGGGCCGGCCGATACCGGACCACGGAAAAGAACATCGGCGCGGCTCACTACCAGATCCGCGACTCCCTGGCAGTTCTGCTGGGCGATGTTCGCTATTGGTTGGAGCATGGGACCTATGGACTCGACGAAACCGCAATCCGCCTTCATCACCGCCTGGTTTCCATCCATCCATTCGCCAACGGAAACGGCCGCCACGCGCGGCTGATGGCCGATATACTCGCGCTGCGGCACGGAAGGCTTCTGTTTACCTGGGGAGGCGGCGACTTTCTCCTCATCGGAGATCTCCGCCGCAACTATATCGATGCGTTGCGCGCCGCGGACAAGAACGACATCCAGCCGCTGCTGGCCTTCGCGCGCCGCTAGTGGATCTGGAGCACATCCTCCGCGCGCACCCCGAACCCCCGCGCGCCTGCCAAAAGATGAGAAAATAGCAGACGGGGCACACCCTTCCGGTGCCGACTCGGGTTCTTACCCTCATCCGGGAAGAAACTGCTGCGCTGGAATAGTTCTCGATTGCCAAACGTCAAACCAGAATCGCCGATGCCCATTCTCGACCTGCCCACCAACCCGTCCCGCCCGCAAGACCGAACCCCTGAGGCGGCGGTTGGCACGGCCACCACCGGCCATCCTCCGCCGCCCAAACACGGCGCCCCCATGGTGCGGGCCTACACCGCGCACACGGCCCATCCCATCAAGGTCCGCACCGGCCGCTTTGGCGACCTGGAGGAGCACGAGCTCATCCACCTGCTGGACGCGCTGGACGACGAGCGTTCCCGCGCCCGCTTCCGCGAGTCGGTCTACATCTCCGTCATCGTCTACCTGGCCATCGCGTGGTTCCTGTTCTACGGCCCCCGTGTGCTCTTCCACCAGCCGCAGCTGCAGGACCCCATCGCGCTGATGAAGCAGCACGACAAAGAGCTCACCTTCATCGATCCGCATCCGCCCGCGCTCAAGCCCCCACCCAAGCCCGTCATCGATCGCAAGACCATGGAGCAGCTCAAGAAGCAGGCGCCGCCCACGCCGCAGCCGCCCGCCCCTCAGCCCCCGGCGCCGGAGGAAGCGCGCAACACTCCGACCGCGCCGCAGCCGCTTGCCCCAGCGCCGGTCGCGCCCAGGCCTTCCCCGGCGATTGATGCCCCGCTCCCCTCCGCTCCGCGGCCCAACATCGCCCAGAACGGCGAGACCCCCCACGACGCCATGCAGAACGCCATGCGCGGAGGTCGCTCCGGCGCCGAGGTGGGCGCGCCCGGCGCCTCCACAGGCTCCATGAACGACGGAGCAGAGGTCCTCTCCGACACCCAGGGCGTCGACTTCAACGCCTACATCGCCCGCGTCAAGCGCGACCTGCGCCGCAACTGGATTCCGCTGATCCCGGAGGAGGCCGCTCCGCCCATCTCCAAGCGCGGCATCACCCGCATCCGCTTCAGCATCCTGCCCGGCGGCGAGATCGGCGCCATGACCCTGGAAGGCGGCTCCGGCGACATCGCCATCGACAAGGCCGCCTGGGGGGCCATCATCAGCGAAGGCCAGTTCCCGCCACTGCCCAAGGAGTACCACGGCCCCCAGCTCGAGCTGCGCTTCTGGTTCTTCCTCAACACGCCTGTCCAGGAGTAGGGCCCCATGCATGCCCGCTCCAACCCGCGCAGACATGCACCCGACACACCGGAGCAGGCCGAGCGCCGCCGCCAGGTACGCGGTCTGCTATTGCTCGCCGCTGCCGCCATCGTCTTCGCCATCCTCCGCGCGGGCGTGCATCGCGTCTTCACCGTGGGCTGGTGGCGGCTTTGGTAGCGGCGGAAGCGTTGCGCCCCCTCATCGTCCTGGCCGGCCCCACCGCCAGCGGCAAGACCGCAATCGCGCTCGCGCTGGCCAGCCAGTTCGGCGGCGAGATCGTCAGTTGCGACTCGGTCGCCGTCTATCGCGGCATGGAGATCGGCACCGCCAAGCCCACGCTCGACGAGCGCGCCCTGGTGCCGCACCACCTCATCGACATCGCCGACCCCGACCAACCCTGCACCGCCGGCGACTATAGCCGACTCGCCCGCGAAGCCATCCGCGGCATCTCCGAGCGGGGGCACCTGGCGATCGTCGCCGGAGGCACCGGCCTCTACCTGCGCGCGCTGCTCGACGGCCTCTTTCCCGCGCCGCAGCGCCATCAGCCCCTCCGCGACAAGCTCCGCGCCCGAGCCGAACAAAAGAGTCCCGCCCACCTGCACCGCATCCTGACCCGCCTCGATCCCGCCGCCGCCGTCCGCATCCACGCCAACGACACGCCCAAGGTCATCCGCGCCATCGAGGTCACACTCAGCGCCCGCGCGCCCATCACGCGCGAGTGGGAACGCGGCCGCGACGGGCTCACCGGCTATCGCATCCTGCGCCTCGGCCTCAACCCGCCCCGCGCCGCGCTCTACGACCGCATCAACCGCCGCGCAGCCGAGATGTTCGACCGCGGACTGGTGGAGGAGACGACCCAGCTCGTCGAGCGCTACGGCTTCGAGTGCCGCGCCCTCACCTCGCTGGGCTACGCCCAGGCAGTGCAGGTGCTCCGCGGCGAACTCACCCGCGACCAGGCCGTCGCCGCCACCGCGCAGGGCCACCGCAACTACGCCAAGCGCCAGCTCACCTGGTTCCGCAAAGACCCCGCGATCCTTTGGCTGGCTGGCTTCGGCTCCGACGACGAAATCCAGCACGAAGCCATCACCCTCGTCGCTCGCCACCTCAGGCCCTGAGTTAAGGCCGGAACCAGACGCATGCCCATTAAAAGAACTGCTCCAGCGAGAGGTCAAAAGACTCGTCGCTGGAGCAGAGTGTTGGGATTGCGCTTTTTATCGTTGATTGCTGACAGCAGTCAACGGGGGTTGGGTGACGGCGTTCATCTGCAAAGTGACCGCGGTCTGCGCGTACAACCTGCCGTTGATGGATGCGCCCGTCTGCATTGCGATCAATGACTTCGACAACACGATTCCCTCCATGTGGGAGGTGGTTCCGAATACTGCCTCGCCAGAGACTTGCCAGAAGATGTTCTTTGCCTGCACGCCGCCGGTGAGGTGAACTGCGATGCCGTTGGCGAGCATCAGATTTTGCGCGATCTGGAAGATGAATACGTCATTGGGGCCACCCGACAAGGTGACGTCCGCTGGTATCAGCACGCTGGTGCCCCATTTGTAGAGGCCGGGAACGAGGGTCAGGCCTCCGATATTGCCCGCGCCGAGTTCGGTGGCATAAGGGAAGGGTAGTCCAGCGGCGATGGTGTACGCGGATTGCATATCCAGTATCGCAGCGGTGAGCCCCACGGGATTCATCACGCTGCATGGACCGGGGCCGGCTGCGTCGACTGAGTAGACGTATCCAGTTACTTCGGTGCAGGTCAGGAGGTCAGCGGCACCCGTGATTGGGCTGGTTCCGATGTTTCCGGTGACGGCCGATTTCGGAACATCGGTGATTCCGGTTTGCGACAAAATCACGTATTCGCCTGCTGCCCCCAGGTTGAGCGGGGCTAGAGACTGGGCGGACGCGCTTGCGGTGATTAAGACAAGCGCGGCTGTGCTGATTCCTATAAGGACATTTCGCAGTTTCATTTTGATCTCCTGGACCGAAGGTCTGCGGAGAAACTGCTCCTGACAGGCATCTGGCTGACCTTGCCAATTGCAGGCTGCTGGCCAAACGGGGCGTGGCCCGGTTAAATGTCCGAAATCAACGAGATTGCGGGGGAATGTGGGTTTGCGAGAACGCCTGGTTTCCGGGCTCGCAGCAAACTCGCCGTCCTGGCAAGTCGATATATGGGTAAAAATGCATCGGTACATCGTCATTTGTTCTGGGCTCAAACGGTTTTGGCTCCGACCAGGACACCCGGGCGGAAGCCATACGGCTCACCGCGCTCCGCCTGGCAGAGTCCAACGAATACTCTGTCACCTCAGCGAGAACTCCATGCCGCATGGAACCGGAGATCGGCAGCAACCACCGCACCCAGGCGGCTACGGGCGCTGCGGCCTGGTCGCACTGCTATGTCTGTCGAGCGCCGCCGCAATGGCCCAGAGCAGTCCGGCGCCGGGTGCTGTCCCAGTCGCGTCTCCCGAGAAGGGCGCCCCCCACGACATTCCGCTGTCGCAAGGTTCCAACCACTACGTCCACCTGATTCCACTCGCCCAAACCTCCGAGCACTATCTCAAGTTCGCTGCGCCCATTCAGCCCGTCGACGCCGGCACCCAGCCTCCCACCGCCACTCCGCCCCCACCGGCCGCCCCTGGCAAGCTCCTCTTCACCGAGCCTCACTAATCCCAAAGAGAAAGGCCCACCGTCACCGATGGACCTTCTCGAATGCTCGAACCGTGAACCTCGTATCTGTCTTCTTACCCCTGCAGCGTGAGAGCGTCCGCCAGCCTGAAGCGCACAATCGATTCCGCCGGGATATCCAGGTCGCGGTTGCCGGTGAGCCCGGCCGCTGCCGTTCCCGCGCCGCCGCCGGCCAGTCCGCCAATCAGCAGGCCGGTGCCTCCGCTGGCAACGCCGCCAATCAGCATGCCCAGGCCGCTGCCGCCGCCGATAAATGCTGCCGACCGCTTGCCCTTGCCCTTCTTGGTCCGCGTCAGGTCATGCGTCTCCAGCGGATACTGCGTGCCGTTCAGCGTCAGCGACGTCAGCCGCAGCTCCAGGATCGACGCGCCCTTGAAGTGTCCGCGCCGGTGCGACGCATCCACCACGCCCTCCACCGGAGTGCCCTTGGGTAGCACCACGTGCCCACTCGAATCCGTCCATGCTTCCACAATCTCGCCATCGAAGCGCGACCCGGCAGGCGTCGTCTTCACGCTGATCCGCTGATTGATGCGAATCGCAAGCGCCGAACCCGCGGGAATATTCACGTCCGCAGGCCGAACCACCGGCGCGCCGCCTGGTACAGGCTGTGCCGGCCCAGCCGCGTAGCCCGGGCTGCCGGCGGGAGCGCCCGGCGCGGCCGCGGGGGCCGGTGTTGTCGTCGTGGTGATGGCCTGCGTGGTCTGTCCGGGAGCCGGCGGCTGCACCACGGTTGTGGTGGTGTTGCCGTCCTTATCCACGGAGACGACCTGCTGCGCCTGCCCCGTCGCCGCTGCCTGCTTCTTCGCCGCATCGATTGCCTGATCCTGCTTCGAGGAGCATCCCGCCAGCATCACAAACGCAAACACGGCGGCTATTCCAGACCGCCCCAATCCATGCATCTTCATCGTCATCGTCGTTCTCCTTGACCCTGTGGAGTAGGATGCCCAACCCGCCCCCAACAACCGCCCGCCCGCAGGGGATTAACATGGCTAATATGAGCACTCCGCCGACAACCCTTTCCCCGCCGCCCGCATCTCCGCGCCCGCAACTAGCCCACCTGACCGCCGCGCTCGACGACCTGCGCGCCCGCGGCACCTACTTCCACCTGCGCGTGCTGGACGACGCTCAGGCCCCGGTCTGCCACTACGACGGCCGCGAGGTCATCAACCTGGCCAGCAACAACTACCTTGGCCTGTGCAACGATCCGCGCCTGGAAGAAGCTGCCATCGCCGCCACGCGCAAGTACGGCGCAGGCTCCGGCGCCGTGCGCACCATCGCCGGCACCATGCGCATCCACCTTGAGCTGGAAGAGAAGATTGCCGCCTTCAAGAACGTCGAGGCCTGTGTCGTCTTCCAGTCCGGCTTCACTGCTAACGCCGGCACCGTCAGCTCCATCCTCGGCAAGGACGACTTCATCCTCTCCGACGAGCTGAACCACGCCAGCATCATCGACGGCGCGCGCCTGTCGCGGGCCAAGATCAAGGTCTTCCGCCACAAGGACGTCGCCCACGCCGAGGAGCTGCTGCGCGAGATCGAGTCCCAGCCGGGCCACAAGCTGCTGATCACCGACGGCGTCTTCTCCATGGACGGCGACATCGGCCCGGTCGGCGAACTCGCCGAGCTGGCCACGCGCTACGGCGCCATCATGATGGTCGACGACGCCCACGCCTCCGGCGTTTTAGGGCGGAATGGGAGAGGATCTGTCGATCACTTCCACGCCCACGGCCAGGTCGACGTGCAGGTCGGCACCCTCTCCAAGGCCATCGGCTGCCTGGGCGGCTACGTCTGCGGCAGCCGCGACCTCATCGACTTCCTCTATCACCGCGCGCGCCCGTTCCTCTTCTCCACCTCGCACCCGCCGTCGGTGGCCGCAAGCTGCATCGCCGCCTTCGACATCCTGGAGCAGGAGCCGGACCGCATCCAGCGCCTGTGGGACAACACCCACTACTTCAAATCCCAGCTCGCCGCCGCGGGCTTCGACATCGGCGGCCACACCACGCCGATGAGCGAGACGCCCATCACCCCGATTTTGATTGGCGACGGCCGCAAGACCATGGACTTTTCCCGCGCCCTCTTCGACGCCGGCGTGATGGCAACGGGCATCGGCTTTCCCACCGTCCCCGAAGGCAAAGCCCGCATCCGCACCATCATGACCAGCGAACACACCCGCCCGCAGATCGACCGCGCCCTCGAAATCATCACCACCACCGCCCGCAAATCCGGCATCCTCTGATAACCATCCTCGACTGCCGTCATCCGCTCAGCTTGAAAGATGGTCCAAAAGAAAAATGCTCTGCCGGAACGCGAAAAACAGCTTTAATGGCCGACGCCTTTCGAATGCATATCTGGATGTGTGTCTTTCGTCGAAAGCCCGAGAATGCGTACAAGTGTTCGCCTTCCGTAAACACGGCGCGCACCGTATCGAACGGCTCTTCCCCAGTTGCATGGCGTAGGGCATGGAGATAGTTGATGACCGCACAGTCCAACTTCCGGAGAAAGAGATCGTCGCCCCCGGCATTCTCGGGGATCTGCTCTCCTGAGGACATCAAGACAGAGCAAAACGAACCGTGCGCCTCCTCTACGGCTTGCAATCCATTTGTGCTGATCATGTCCAGGCAATAGCCCAGATCGATCACTGCACCAACAACAAAAGGATCGCCGACAGTTCCCGGCTTCTGCTTGCTTCGCGCAGCGCGTTGAATCGCCCAGTCAAGTGCGCGATCCGGGTTGGCTTCCCAGAAGTAAATCCCTGAACCCAACCAGTCGTAGTCGTTCACACTGGGACGAAACGACTCGTTCAGAAGCAGCCTCTCGCCCGTCTCGCGGTCGCATCCGTGATAACCCAGAACAAAGGATGTGGAAAGGCTATGCACCCTGCCGGTATGGCTCAGTCAACTCCCCATCGGGGGTGAGGAACCCATATTTAACCAGGAACGCCCGCGCCTTTTCCGGAGACGACGTGAGTTCCTTCTGGAGCGCGGCCAATGCGTCGCGAGTCTTCTGCAAATCTTCGTCGCTCATCTCGTCTCCTTCATCGGCACTAGCGGAATACTCCCGAATCTTCGCAAGGGCAGAACTCATTGTACAGCACCGCCAGTCAGTACATTACGCGCCTAAATCGCCACCACCGCCCGCAAATCCAGCATCCTGCCGTAGCCAGCCTACCGGAACGGGCCTGCTCCCGACCGCGTATGATGGTCTGCGCCGCGCCAAATTCCAATCCGGAGAACTCCCCATGCGCCCCGTCCGGCTGGTCCTCGCCCTTCTCTTCCTCGCCGTTCCGTGCCTTTATGCGCAGGACCTGACCGGGACCTGGCAGGGCACCATCCTCGCCACGCCGAACAACGTTCGCACCATCGTCAACATCGTCAAGTCCGACAAGGGCGAGTTGACCGGCCTGATGTATCGCCCGGATGAAGAGTACTGGCAGCCCACGCCGGTCTCCGCCATCAAGGTGCAGGGCAGCGCCGTCACCTTTGCCATCACCATGATGGACGTCACCTACACGGGCAAGCTCGCCGCCGATGGCAAGTCCATCGCCGGCACCTGGGCGCACGGCGCCGCCACCCACCCGCTGGACCTGGCGCTGGTCACCGACGCCGCCGCCAAGTGGACGCTGCCTCCGCCACCGCCGCGCCCCAAGCCCATGCCCGCCGATGCCAACCCCGGCTTTGAGGTCGCCACCATCAAGCCCGGAGCGCCCGGCCGCCAGGGCAAGCTCATCGGCTTCCAGGGCCGCCACTTCAACGCCATCAACTTCAACGTGAACGACCTGATCTCGTTCGCCTACGGACTCCATACCCAGCAGATCGTCGGCGCGCCCGCCTGGTTCGCCACCGACCTCTACGACATCGATGGCGTGCCCGACGTGGACGGCACCCCGAGTCAGAAGCAGCAGAACCTGATGCTGCAAAAGCTGCTGGCCGACCGCTTCCAGCTCAAGTTCCACCACGAGCAGAAGGAGCTCCCCGTCTACGTCATTTCCCTCGCCAAGGGCGGCCCCAAGATGACCAAAAGCACAGCCGGCCCCGACGATCCCATCGCGTTTTTCTTCCGCGCCTTCGGCAACCTGACCGTAGCCAACCTCTCCATCAAGGACTTCGCCACCTGGTTCCAGGGCTCGGTTACGGACAAGCCCGTCGTCGACCACACCGGCCTCACGGATCGCTATGACTTCAAGCTCCTGTGGACGCCGGACGATAGCCAGTTCGTCCAGTTCCGCGGCCACAACCCGCTGCCGCCGCCCCGCGACGACCCCAGCGCGCCGCCCAGCCTCTACACCGCGGTCCAGGAGCAGCTCGGCCTCAAATTCGAAGCCACCAAGGCGCTCGACGACGTCATCGTCATCGACCACGTCGAAAAGCCCTCGCCCAACTGATTTCCCTCTCCAGGGGGAGCCCCGCGCAACGAACCACCCTCGCGTTTCGTCTATCCATAGATACAGAAAGATACCGACCCGCGCCGCGCCGAACATGCCCCTGCCCATCGCGAATCCCGAAGCCAGCCCACACTGGCAGGCTGCCCACCCCACCTACGCCGCCGCCTTCCGCTGCATCGGACCGGCCTGCGAGGACCCCTGCTGCGGCGATTGGGACATCCCGCTGGACCAGGCCACCTACGCCGCCTACCAGCGCTTCCCGCCCGGCAAGCTCAGCGCGCTGGTCGCGAACTTCGTCTCCATCAGCCCCGCCGGCGGCCCGCCCGGCCTGTTCGCGCAGATCCGGCTCAGCCCCTCCGGCCTGTGCCCCTTCTGGGACCCCGACCATCTCTGCGGCATCCAGAAGGAGCATGGCCCGCAGCTCCTCTCCGCCACCTGCTCCATCTACCCGCGCTCGCTCAGCCATGTGGACGGAGTGCTGGAGGGCACGCTGAGCCTCTCCTGCCCGGAGGCCGCGCGCAATGTCCTGCTGGACCCCAACTTCCTGCGCAGCGCCGGCGACCTCCACTCCGGCGACTTCCGCACGGACAACGTCTACGAACTCGCCCACACCCCCGGCATGCCGCAGCGCTCCTTCTCCGCCGTCCGCGCGCACATCCTTGCCATGGCCCGCGACCGCACCCATCCCATCGCGCACCGGCTGCTGGCCATCGGCGCGCTGCTCCAGCGGCTCCAGCCCGTCGTCGCTGCCGGCGGAGATGGCGCCGTCCCCGCATTCCTCGCGGCCTATCGCCCGTCGCCGCCTGCGCTGGACAGCACGCCCGCCAATCCCACCCTCAAGCTGGACGTCCTGCTGAAGCTGGCCAACGACCGCCTGCGCGAGACCACCTGCGGCAAGCGCTTCCGCGCCATCTTCTTCGCCTTCGTCGAGGGCATCGCCTCCTCCGGCGACGACATCGCCAGCCTCCGCCACGCGGAGCAGACCTGGTTCCGTCCCTTCTGCCAGCGCTCTCCGCACATCCTGGAAAACTACCTGCTCAACTACCTGCTCCAGAATCTCTTTCCCGTGGGCCGCGCCGCCAATGACGACTTCGCCCTGCTGACCATGTTCGATGAATTCCTGCTGCTGGCCACCCAGTTCGCCCTGCTGGAGACGCTGCTCATCGGCCTCGCCGGCCGCTACCAGCACGACTTCGCGGAGGAGCACATCGTCCAGGCCATCCAGTCCTACACGCGCGAGGTGGAGCACTATCCGCCCGTGCTCCACTCCATCCTGCACCACATCCAAAGCAGCCGGCTGGACTCACTGGCCGGCATGGCGCTGCTGCTGGAGAGCTGGAATGGCTGAGCGCAACCAGCATCTATGCCCCTGCGGCAGCGGCAAGCGCATGAAGCAGTGCTGCCGCACGCCCGTCAAGGCCGGCAAGATCGCGCTGGAAGCAGAGGCCCGCCGCCTGTCCCAATCCGGCCAGCATGCCGCCGCCTGCGAGTCGCTGGAACGGCGCGCCGCGCTGAGCCCCAACAATCCCATGATATGGAACGACCTGGGCAACCAGTACGCCGCCGCCGGCCAACTGGACAAGGCCATCGCCGCACTCAAGCGCGCGCTGCAGGCCGACCCCAACTACCCCGTGCCGCTCTACAACCTCGGCGTCCACACCCTGGCGCGCTGCGCCGAGCTGCATGCCTCCGGCGCCGCAACAGCCGAGACGGAAGAGCTGGCCTGGGAGGCCATCGGCTACCTGAACACCAGCCTGGCCAAAGATCCCGACAACGCCGCCTGCCACCAGAGCCTGGTCACCGCCTACGGCCTGGTCCACCAACCCGGCCAGGCCCGCACCCACATGGTGGAAGCGCTCCGCCTGGCGCCACCCTCCAGCCCACTGCCCACGCGCCTGCTCAAAAAGGTCACCCGGCTGTTCTCCTAGCCGAGGTTTGCTCAGCCGCGATACACCACGCGCCCGCCACAGATCGTCGTCTGCACCCGCCCCAGCATCGCCGCGCCGTCGAACGGCGTGTTCTTCGACTTCGACCGCGACTCCTGCGCCGCGAACGTCCACTCCGCGCCCACGTCGAACACCACCACGTCCGCGTGGCTCGCCACCTGCAGGTTCCCCCGCCGATGCAGCCCGATCACCGCTGCCGGCCGCGCCGTCAGCAGCGCAATCACCCGCGCCAGCGGCATGCCATGCTCGCGATGCAGCACCCGCAGCGCCAACCCCAGCGCAGTCTCCAGGCCGGTAATCCCGTTCGGCGCGCGCTCGAACTCAACCTCTTTTTCATGCGAAGCATGCGGCGCATGGTCGGTGGCGATGCAGTCCACCGTGCCATCCAGCAGCGCCTCAATCACGGCGCGCCGGTCCGCCTCCTCGCGCAGCGGCGGATTCATCTTGGCATTGGTGTTGTAGTCGCCCACGGCCGCATCGGTCAGCGTAAAGTGGTGCGGCGCAGCCTCGCAGGTCACATGCAGCCCCTGCGCTTTGGCCTCGCGGATCGCCGCCAGCGCGCGCGCCGTGGACACGTGCTGCACATGCAGATGCGGCCGCAGCTTGTCCGCCCGCTCAATCTCCCGCAGCAGCCGTATGTCCCGCTCCACCATCCGCGACTCCGCCTCCACCGGCATCCCACGCAA
>Ga0302267_10005741_pt1 | contig 12901 bp, 11 predicted proteins | sample III_Bog_E1_3_FD_194555 | JGI IMG/M metagenome (GOLD analysis project Ga0302267, IMG submission 194555) | Peat permafrost microbial communities from Stordalen Mire near Abisko, Sweden - III_Bog_E1_3 | ecosystem: Environmental > Terrestrial > Soil > Wetlands > Peat | place: Sweden: Abisko... | reverse complement strand
AGCGCTACCTTATCTTCGATCCCACCAACGAGCGCACCGCGGTCGGCAATCTGCCCTCCTATGAACAGGGCAGCTTTGGAATCCTTGCCGCCGGAGCCGCCAGCCAGATCGTCGCCCTCCCCATCCTCGACCCCGACACCAACGGCACCGAACAGAAAGGTTCCTTCGCCCTGTCGGCAGACGGCGCACTTACCGGCTCCGTCGATACATTCCACTCCGGCCCGGAAGGCGCCGATCTTCGCCTCTTCCTCAAATACACCGATGAGAAAGAGCGGCGCGCGTATTGGGAGAGTTACGTGGCCGAAACCCTGCCCGGCGTGGTACTCGACTCTTTCCAGTTCATCCAGCCCTCGGATCTCGACAAACCCCTCGAATTCCACTACAAGGTCACCGCTCACCAGTACGCGCACAACGCCGGCCCGCTCCTGCTGGTGCGTCCCCGCGTCGTCGGAACGCTCGCGCGGCCTTTTGACGACAAGCCGCGTACCCTGCCCATCGACCTGCCCGCCACCGGACGCTGGCGCGACAGCTTCGATATCGACCTGCCCCCTGGCTACGTCGTGGATGAAACCCCCGACCCGGTTAACCTCGACCTCGACTTCGCCAGCTACCACTCCTCGGTCTCAGCCAAAGGCAACACCCTCCACTACGAGCGCGAATACATAGTCCGCCAGGTTCAACTGCCCCCCGGCAAAGCCACAGCTTTCCGCCTCCTTCAGGGCGCTATCCTCTCCGACGAAAAAGGCGCCGCCGTCCTCAAAAAGCAGTAATTGGTAAGCCAGGGATTTATCCCCTAGCATTTCCCAGCGCCAGCGACGGATCGGCAGACAGCGAGCCATCGGCGAAGTCTCGCACCAGCAGCCGCGGCCACGCGGCCGCAGCGATCATGGCGGCGTTGTCTGTGGAGAGCGCCAGAGTCGGAAACGCAATCCGCAATCCGCGCGCAACGCCTTCGACCGTGAAGCGCTGCCGGAGTTCGCGATTGGCAGCCACGCCTCCGGTGACTAAAATCCGGCGCGCGCCAAGGGACTCCGCAGCGGCAAAGGTCTTCTTCATCAGGTCGCCCACCACCGCATGCTGGAAGCTGGCGATCAGATCAAGCGTCTGCGGGTCGCAGGTTGCCAGCGCCGCTTCAATGGTAGGCCGCGCGGGAGCATCGGGGCCAGTAAAGAGCGCCTCCCGGCGCGCTTCGGCTTCCGGCCGCAGGTTGTGTAGTTCCACGTAGCGCAGCACAGCCGTCTTGATGCCCGAGAACGAGAAGAGAAACCGGGAATCGAGATTGGCGATGGGTGCCGTGCGCGCGGCTTTTGTCCGCGGAGCCTTGCCGGCCAAATGCAGCTTGGTCTTGATCTGCGAAAAGGCAAACGGCACCGCCCGCGGGTTGCCGTGCAGCGCCAAAGCGTCGATCCACGGGCCTCCCGGATAGCCGAATCCCAGCAACTTTGCCACCTTGTCATAAGCCTCGCCCGCTGCGTCGTCCAGCGTGCGCCCCACCAGCGTATAACTCCAGCAGCCGTCAGCCGGCTTCGCCAAATAAAGGTGCGTATGCCCGCCAGAAACAACCAGAGCCAATGCCGCCTCGTCCTCTGGCAAACCCTGCCCGTCGCCCAACGACCCCGGCAAAGAACGGTCATTCAACAGCACCGCGTGGATATGCCCTTCCAGGTGGTTGACCGCAATCAGCGGCAGTCCACTCGCGAAAGCCAGCGCCTTTGCATAAGTAATCCCCACCAGCAGCGCTCCGGCAAGCCCCGGACCGCTGGTCACAGCGATGGCGTCAAGATCGCCAAGCGTCACATTCGCCTGTGCCAGCGCCGCGCGGACTACGGGAACAATCGCGCGCAGATGCTCGCGGCTCGCCAGCTCCGGCACCACTCCGCCGTAGCGCGCATGAGTAGCAATTTGCGAGGCGACAACCGAAGAAAGCGTGCGCGCTCCCCGCTCAACAACCGCCGCGGCCGTCTCGTCGCACGAGGATTCGATACCGAGGATCAGGCCGACACTCATTGATCTAGTTTAATTGCGATTGAACATCCCATTTAGTGGTGCTTGGAAGACGAACGCACAACGGCAAGCTTGTTCGCGGATTGAACGCAAACCATCTGCATGTGTCCCGTTTGCGGTGGCGTGAATGGACAAACCTCGAAATCGCCGAAAATCCCTTCAACATCTGGACCAAATCTCAACATTTCCGTTGGTGCAATTGGGTTGTCCGCATCGTCCGCGATTGGCCCCCCTGTGACCCCGAGCATGCGCCTCGTCCCAACTGGCCAGATTCAAAGCGCCGGAGTTCCGGCACCGAACGTAGCTCGGCCATGAACTAAGTAGCACGCGCCGATCAGGCTTGGATTGTTCTTGCACTGACGTGATTGGCCAAGAACAGGAAAAGCAATCAGCAATATGCCTGCGAGCAACTTCGTTCTCATTACCATCTCCTACAGAACATCAAATCATAACGCCATTGAGGTTGAGGCAGGCGACAATAGAGAAAGGAGCCCCGTTGCCCACCACACGCCAATTCGATGCCGCATTGCATGTCGTGGAAACACTGCGCGCCGCCGGCCATCAAGCCTATTTCGCCGGCGGCTGCGTGCGCGATCTCCTGCTGGGCCGCGAACCGAAGGACTATGACGTGGCCACCTCCGCCACGCCCGACCTCGTCCTCAATCTTTTTCCACGCACCTTTGCCGTTGGAGCCCATTTCGGCGTGGTCCTGGTAGCGGATGGCGATGAGGAGGGTTACGGCACCACCGATGTAGCCACCTTCCGCTCAGACGGCGCATATTCCGATGGCCGTCATCCCGATGCGGTGCGCTACACCGCCAGCCCCGAAGAGGATGTCCAGCGCCGCGATTTCACCATCAACGGTCTTCTGCTTGACGCCCCACACGCCGCTGGCCACCTGGCGAATCCCAACCTCCTCCGCCTCGCCGTAATCGACCACGTGGGCGGCCTTGCCGACCTCGACTTGGGCATCGTGCGCGCCATCGGCCAGCCCGACGCCCGTTTCGAGGAGGACCATCTCCGCATGCTTCGCGGCGTCCGCTTCGCCGCCCGCTTCGGTTTCGAGCTCGAGTCCGGCACAGCTGCCTCCATGCGCCGCCTCGCCGCCAAAACCGCCGCCGTCAGCCGCGAGCGTGTCCGCGACGAGCTCACCAAAATGCTTACCGAGGGCCACGCACGCCGCGCCTTCCAGCTCCTCGACTCCACCGGCCTGCTCGCCGAGGTGCTTCCTGAAATCGCCCGCATGAAGGGCGTCGAGCAGCCCCCGCAGTACCACCCTGAGGGAGATGTGTTCATCCACACGCTGGGCCTGCTCCATCAACTTGAGCCCGGCTGCCCGCTCACCCTGGCCTGGGGAGCGCTGCTCCACGACGTGGGCAAGCCGCCAACATTCCGCCGCGCGCCAGACCGCATCCGCTTCGACGGCCACGTCGAGGTCGGCGTCGCCATCGGCGCAGACATCTGCCGCCGTTTCCGCTTCTCCAACGACGAGACCCGCCAGATTCTCGCCCTCATTCAACACCACATGCGCTTCGCCGACGCGCCACACATGAAATCCTCAACCCTCAAGCGCTTTTTCCAGCTCCCCGCCTTCGACCAGCATCTCGCCCTCCACCGCATGGATTGCCTCGCCGGCAGCGGCAACCTCGACCATTGGCAGTTTGTCCGCGAACGCTGGCAATCCATGCCGCCAGAAACCGTGCGCCCCCAACCGCTCATCACCGGCCGCGACCTCATCGCCGCCGGCTACCACCCCGGCCCAGCCTTCAAACAAATCCTCCGCGCAGTAGATGACGCCCAACTCGAGGGAACAATCGCCACAGCCGATGAAGCTCTGCAAATGGTTCGAACGCAGTTTCCCGTTGCCAGCCTCTAACATCCCACACGGCGATTTTTCAGGAGTAATATGTGTTGGCTGAAACCTTTGAGCCTTCCAAGGTCTCAAAATCGAGAGATGGAGCACCCGGCGCTGATTTCGGGTTTCGAGGGTGGTTCAGAAATTATCTGCAAGGTTTTGAAAATATAAAAGGGGGGTGGGGGTATTAATTTTCTAGTCAATAGGTGCGGATCGGGCAGGTTCCTGAGAGATTGATCCGGGGAACGCGGACGCAACTGCCCAACCCTGCGACGATTTCTATCATGGGTTTCTCTATCTCCATTGTGCGACGGCGGGGCGTAATTTTGTGCAAGAGGCAAGGAAAAGGTAATTTCCCAGGTTCCAAAGGCGGGACATGGGCCACCGGGAAGCCGTTCGACATGCCGACTGGCCGGTACCGGCCACTCTTCAATAAGTGATTTGGCGATCATGCACTCGTTGAGAAATCCGCCACAGGGCAATCGCTATTCCACAGGATAGGGTCCATGTGAGAAGACTTCGGCGTGATAGCCTTTCGATCCGACCGCTCTTGCCAGAGGACTTCGGAAATCGGCGCCGGCATTCAGACGATCAAGTACAAATCTGAAGTCATATCGCGGAATCCAGCCGAGTTCATCACGGGCACGTTGGCTCACGTAAACCCGATCTACGCCTGGAAACATTCTCCACCCTAATTGCCGGTATGTGGCGTCGTATTGGGGAACCCGCTCTCCCAGCACCCCGGGAACATCGTCTCGCAGGCGGTGGAGATCGTCCTGGCGGAAGGGCGTAATGGCGCTGATTATATATTTGCGAAAGCCCAGCTCCTGCACACGCTCCGCGGCCAGAATATGAGCGCTTACCACATCTTCTATGTCGACGCGTCTGTGGAGGTACTCGTTTACCTTCAGATTTTGGTCGGAGTAGGCCTCTCGTACTTCTCTGCTGTCATCCTCTTCGGGAAAGAACCGAGATGTTCTGAGCACGAGGCATGCGAGACCTTGATTGCGATGGAACAACTGACAGAGGTCCTCAGCCGCCGCTTTCGTCGCGCCGTAGATATTTTTCGCAACCGGCACAACATCTTCGGTAATCCATGCCGCGGGGGCTTCGGGAGGGGGCACCAGCGCGTCTCCGAAAACACTCGTAGTACTTGTATAGACAAAGCGCCTAACGCCAGCAGCAACAGCGGCTTCCAGAAGATTGAGGGTGCCGCTTACGTTGACGTCCACGAACTCTTGCCGCCTGTGGGTTGCAACATGAGGCTTATGCAGCGTGGCGGCGTGGAAGACTACCTGCACCCCTTCCATACAACGAATTACGATAGACCGCTCCAAGATCGAGCCCACGTGAGTCGTGAAAGGGGACTTGAGTATGTCAATTCCGGTCACCTCGTGGCCCAACTCCTGCAACGTACGAACCAGGGCCTCCCCCAGATGTCCAGCGCTTCCCGTAACTAATGCTTTCATCGTCCCCTCAGTTAGATCGACTTCCTGTGATCTTCCAGCTGCGTACCTGGTAAGACCATCATAAATATGAGCAGATGAAGTTCCTCTAGTGCCTCATGGCCTGCGCGAAAAAATCTCGGTTGGTGCGTACAGGCCGAGGCGCGTTTCGAGGCTCGCTGCCGTGAATCGCTCCCGGAAAACGTTAGGTCCCTATCGGGACTGTCCCGGCGCGACGAGGGTGTCCTGTGGCAGGATGTTCTGCCGGGACAGTTTCGATAGGGTCGTTTGAAGTAAGTCGCTGGTGTTTGCGACGGACGCGGTGATCTAGCTATGGGATTTGAATGGGCGCCATATGGCTTTTGTGGGTATTGGAACGGCGAGGTAGGGCGAAACGTGCGGTGCGGACTCTGGTTTCGGCGGAAGTGGAGTCCGGAGCGGCGATTGCAGGCGCGCTTCGCGAGGTGCGTGGGCCCAGCCAGAACGCACGCCGGTTTTTGCGTGCGCGAGCACGACAGCGTGGAAAGTGGATAGCGACTCCGGGAGCGGTGAGTCTCTCATGAGCTGTCAACACTGCACCTCCTTGGCTGGGCCGGCGTCAGGCTCGGATGGAAGTAAAGCTGGCCGTGGGTGAGCCGCTCGACAACGAGCATGATGCCGCAGCATGCTGGACAGCGCAGGCTGGGCGGCTCGGGGGGATTGGCGCATGCCGTTGCGCCGAGCAGAACGCGGCAGCGTTCGAGCGCGGCACTTCGTCTGCGGTTGGCGAAGAGTCCGAAGTGTCGGATGCGAACCAGGCCGCCGGGCAGGACGTGAAGCAGGAAGCGGCGCAGGAACTCATGGGCGGAAACGGTCATGACCTTCTTCTTGCCGCCGTGTGCATAGTCTCGCCAGCGGAAGGAGACACGGTCGTTTTCAAAAGCTACGAGCCGATGGTTGGAGATGGCCACGCGATGGGTGTAGCGGGCCAGGTAGTTGAGAACATGTTCGGCGCCGCCGAAAGGCGGCTTGGCGTAGACCACCCAGTCCTTGCGGCTGAGTTCCCCCAGGAAGTGGATGAATGCGTCAGGCGAGGCAAGTTGCAGAAGCGCGCCATGGAACTGGAGCCTGTCTTGCTCGCATAGTTCACAAAGCTCGGCGCAGAACTTACGGCGGAAGCGCCGGCTAAGCGCTTTAACGGGCAGGAAGAAGCGTGGCGAGGAATCGATCCATCTGGAGCCATCGGGAGCCAGGCCGCCGGCGGGAACGATGTAGTGGACATGAGGATGATGCTCGAGGTTCTGTCCCCAGGTATGGAGCACACCGAGGAATCCGATGTCGGCTCCCAGGTGCTTCGGATCGCGAGCCAATTCGAGCATGGTCGCGGCGCTGGTGCGGTAGAGCAGATCGTAGAGCAGCCGCTTGTTCTGGAGAACGAGAGCGGACAGCTCGTGCGGCAAGGTAAAGACCACGTGAAAGTACGGAACGGGCAACAGTTCAGCCGAGCGCGCCGCCAGCCATTTTGCGCGCGCGTTCCCCTGGCACTTGGGGCAGTGCCGGTTGCGGCATGAGTTGAATGAGATGGCCTGATGGCCGCAGTTGACGCACTGATCGCGATGACCGCCCAGCGCCGCGGTGCGGCAGCGAACGATAGCATCGAGAACCTTGCGATGCACCCATGCAAAGTGCGGCTTGTACTTTTCCCAAAAGCTGTTGCCCGCTGCGCGGACGATGTCGGCCACCTCGAGGGTGGGCCGGCTCATCGCTTCATCCGTCTCCTGGAGTGCTTTACTTCGTCGGGCCGTGACACTTCGATCGCTTCGAGCGGACTTGGAATCGCCTGCAGGTGGCGTCGGGACAGGTGCAGATAGACGGTCGTGTGTTCGAGCTTGGAGTGTCCGAGGAGAACCTGGATGGTGCGCAGATCGGCGCCTGCTTCCAGCATGTGAGTGGCGAAACTGTGCCTGAGCGTATGGGGAGATACGTGCTTCTTGATGCCAGCCTGCTTGGCTGCGTGGGCGACAGCATCCCAGACGATCTTCTCAGTGATAGGTACATCTGCCCGCCAGTTGTTCACCATACCTGGGAACAGGTAGGTCTTGGGCTTCATCCAGCGCCAGTACTCCCGCAGAGTCTCCAGAAGCTTGGCGGTCAACAGAACATCGCGATCGCGGCTGCCCTTGCCTTGATGGACATGAATGACCATGCGCTCACTGTCGATGTCGGCGACCTTCAGGTGACACAACTCGGCTCTTCGCAGCCCCGTTGCATACAGCATCATCAGCATCGTGCGATGCATCAGGTTCCGAGCCGAATCAATCAGCCGCGCGACCTCTTCCGGACTAAGCACAGCCGGCAGCTTCCTGGGGCGCTTGGGAAAAGGAATCTCATCGAGCAGGTAGGGGCGCCGAAGGGTCTTGACGAAAAGAAACCGCAGAGCCGCACATCGGCTCTGGATAGTACCAGCCGACAGCTTCCGATCACGAAACAGGTGCACCTGGTACTCGCGAATATGGCTGGGACCAAGGCGCTCTGGCGAGCGGTGGAAGTACTTCGAAAAATCCTCCACCGCGTGGATGTAGCAACGGACAGTGCTTGGGGAGTAGTTGCGACGCTGGAGTTCGTCCAGCATCAACTGCCGAAGATGGGTCACGGTAAACCTCCTGTGACCCGAGGCTTACACAGCCAATAATGCCCGGGGACAACCCATGCAGCAGCGTCCGTCGCGCCAGCGACTTAGTTCAAACGCCGATCTCGTCAGCGAGGCTTCTGGATTGACGCCAAATCGCCTTATCACTCAGCGAAATCAACAGCCCCTGGCCCTCCCCGATTCGCGAGTTGCCGAGCGGGTGATGCCAAACTGGAAACCGGCCCAACCCCCCAAAACAACACCCCTCAACAAACCCGCCCGCACAGTGATAGCATCGGTCAAGGAACCTCAATGAGTACGGCCCTGGCACAGTTCGCGCAACCCCTCAGCTTCGATCATCTCGAGCAACTCGTAGTGGTCAATGGGGCAATCGGCCGGCTGCTGCTGGCTTGCGCGCTGGGCGCTCTAGTGGGCTTGGAGCGGGAGTTCAACCGCAAGGCAGCTGGCGTGCGCACCAACCTGCTCATCTGCATGGGCAGCGCGTTCTTTACGCTCCTCTCGGCGGTGGTGGCCGGCGACAACGGCTCCAACAAAGGGCAGGTGGCCTCCAACATCGTTCAGGGCATCGGCTTCCTGGGCGCGGGGCTCATCCTGCACAACCGCAGCCGCATCAGTGGACTCACCAGCGCGGCCAGCATCTGGGTAGTCGCCTCCATCGGTATGGCCTGCGGCGCGGGGCTCTATGGCGCGGCAGCGATTGGGGCGGCCATTGTCATCCTGGCGCTGGAGGTGGTCGGCTTTCTTGAGCGGCGCGCCAACATCAAGATCTATCCGCTGATCTATGAGGCCCGCGGACGCGACCTGACCGGCATGATGGAGTCGATTCTGAAGGCAATGGACACGGCGGGCGAGCGGCTGACCGGCATGGAGACCGACTCCATCGGCGACATCCAGCGAGTGAGCTTCTCATTGGCGGTCACAAAAAAGCAGCATGAGCGCCTACACGGAAAGCTGGCCAGCGAGCCAGCCATCGATGCGCTCCTGACCTTCCGCGATCCGGAGGAAGATTGATTCCCTTTACCAAAGCCCACGCCTGCGGCAATGACTTTCTCGTCGTGACCGAAGACGCGGCGAAAGACCATGACTGGGCGAACCTCACGCGCCGCCTCTGCGCGCGCAATACCGGCATCGGCGCAGACGGCATCGAGTTTTTTGCGTGGACCGGACCCAGGGCCGGCCGCATCCGCCTGCACAATGCCGACGGCTCCATCGCCGAGATCAGCGGCAACGGCACGCGCTGCGTGGCCGCGTGGATGGCGCGTGAACGAGCCTTGCTGCCCGGAGATGAACTGGCGATTGAGACCGATGCGGGGCTGCGGATTTGCCACGTGAATTCAATCAGGACAGACGGAGAATTTACCGTGGAAGTGACCGCCGGCATGGGAGTTCCAGCCTTTGCGCCCCGCTCGGTCAATCTCGCCGACGGCATTCAGGTTGCGGGCATCGAGGTATCCACCGGCAATCCGCACTTCGTCATCGTGGTAGACAACGCGAAGTTTGCGGTTGCGGACAGTACCTGGACTGAGATCGGCGCGGACATCTGCATCCACCCCGATTTTCCCCACCAGACCAACGTAGAGTTTGTCCGCGTCGTCAGCCCCACGGAAATTGAGATTCGCATCTATGAGCGCGGCGTCGGCCCAACCACGTCCTCCGGCACCGGCAGTTCAGCTTGCGCCACCGCAGCGATCGCCGTACAGGGCTGTCAATCGCCGCTCACCGTCGTCGCCCCCGGCGGCGCGCAGACCGTCACCTGGGGCGGTCCCGGAACGGAACTCAAGCTCACCGGCCCGGCGGCTCTGATTGCCTGCGGCGAGGCCTGGTAGAGATCATGGCGCCCTTCCGTCCCAGATTGCTTCCCCAACCCAAGCCGCTCTTGAAGCTGCCCCCCATGGCTCCGGGCGCCGGCGTCAGCGTCGTAGCGCCCGCGGCCTCTGCCAAGCCGGAACTGGCCGAGCGTGGCATGAAGCGCCTGCGCACGCTGAGCCTGGTGCCGCGCCTCTGCCACCACGCCTTTCAAAAAGGGCCGCTCTATTTTGCCGGCACGCCGGCACAGCGGCTTGAAGACTTGCACACAGCCTTTGCCGACCCCAACTCCAGCGCCGTGATGTCGCTGCGCGGCGGCTACGGCTCAAACTACCTGCTCGACGGCCTCGATCTTGAGTTGATCCGCAGGCATCCCAAGCCCTTCTTCGGCTATAGCGACCTGACAGGCATCCAACTGCGCCTGCTGGACCAGCTTGGGCTGCCTGCTTTTCATGGGCCGATGGTCGCGGCCGATTTTTCCAATGAGAAGGGAGTCCACTTGGCCAGCTTTCAATTGGCGCTGGCGGGTGTGCCGTATAGCCTGGGGCCGGCGGAGGGGTTGCGCGTGCTGAAACCGGGCCGGATGTTCAACAAGGTTCGCGGCGTTCTGTATGGCGGCTGCCTTAGCATTCTGGTTTCGCTGCTGGGCACGCCCTATGAACCGCAGACCGAGGGCAAGCTGCTCTTTCTTGAGGATACGGGCGCCAAGCCCTACCAGGTTGACCGCATGTTGTGGCAGTTGCGCCAGGCGGGCAAGCTGGCCGGCGTGCGCGGCATTATCTTTGGCGAAATGGTCGATTGCGTCTCGCCCGGCGCGTCCCCGAATCTACTTGAAGAGGTGCTTCTCCGCGTTTTTGAAGACTTCGACGGACCCATCGCCATCGGTCTGCGCAGTGGCCACGTTTCGTACAGCAACGTGACCCTGACTCTGGGTGTCGAGGCCGAGTTGGTCCTCACCGATGAGGCCGCGCTGCACCTGCTGCAACCGGCGGTTGCGCCATGAAAAAACAGGGATCAGGGATCACGGATCAGGGATCAGGAAGGCTTCGGAATGAATCGGCGGTGAACCGATGAGCGCGGCGTCTCGCCACATTCACCTCAGCGGCATCTGCGGCACGGCCATGGCCTCGTTGGCGGGGCTGTTGCAGTTACGGGGCCACCGCATCACCGGCTCCGACAAAGCAGCTTATCCGCCCATGAGCGATCTGCTGTGCTCGCTTGGCATCCCCATCCTGGAGCCCTACGCTGAAGCCAATCTCGATCCCGCGCCGGACCTCGTCGTCATCGGCAACGCGCTTTCACGCGGCAATCCTGAGGTCGAGCGCGTGCTCGACGAGCGCATTCCCTTCACTTCGATGGCGGCGCTGCTGCGTGAGGAGTTCCTCGTGGGGCGCGAGTCGCTGGTCGTCGCGGGAACCCACGGCAAAACCACCACCACCAGCATGCTGGCCTGGATCTACCAGTTCGCCTCCAGCCAGAATCCGGCGCTGGAGCCGTCGTTCCTCATCGGCGGCGTGGCGGAAAACTTCGGTTCCAGCTTCCAGCTACGGCCCACGCGCACCTTCATCGTTGAGGGCGACGAGTACGATACCGCTTTTTTCGACAAGGGTCCCAAGTTCCTGCACTACTTTCCCGATGCGCTGATCCTGACTCACGTCGAGTTTGACCACGCCGATATCTATGTCGACCTGGCAGCCGTCAAGACAGCTTTCAAGCGGCTGGTGAACCTCATTCCGAGGCGCGGCGCGATCATGGCCTACGACGGCAGCGCCAACGTTAGCGAGTGCGTGGCCGGCGCCTTGTGCCGCGTCGAGCGCTACGGCGTTACCGCCGAAGCAGACTGGCGCATCCAAAATCTGCGGCATGAGAACGGCCTTACCCGCTGGGAAGTCCATCGCGGCGGCACATTATGGGCTGAGCTTGAGATGAGCCTGGCTGGCGAGCACAACGCGCTCAACGCCACGGCTGCTGCTGCGCTGGCCTCGGGACAGGGAATCAGCAAAGAGGCGATCCAAGAGTCGCTTGCGACTTTCAAGAGCGTCAAGCGCCGCCTTGAAGTGCGTGCGGAGATCGCCGGCATCACCATCATCGACGACTTCGCCCACCACCCCACGGCCATCCGCGAGACGCTGCGGGCGCTGCGCTCCGTCTATCCGCAAGCGCGTTTATGGGCGGTGCTGGAGCCGCGCTCCAACACACTGCGCCGCAAGGTGCTTGAAGCCGAACTAGTCGAAAGCCTGCGCCTGGCCGACCGCGTCGTCCTGGCCGGCGTCTATCAGCAGCAGCGCATCCCCGACGCCGAGCGCCTGCACCCCGAAGATGTGGTGCATGCGCTCAACGCTGCCGGAACCGAGGCCGAGTTATGCTCCGGCGTGGAAGCAATCGTCGACGCGATCGCGCCCCAACTCCAGTCCGGCGATGTGGTCGCAATTCTCTCCAATGGCGGCTTCGACGGCATCTATGAGAAGCTGCCCGCGCGCCTGAGGGAGCGATTCCCTGAGGGTGAGAGACGCCCATGATCGCTTCTCTGGTGCTGCTGGCCACCATCATCGTTCTCGGCCTGCCGTCAGCGGTGATCTTCATTCCCTGGTCCATGATCACCGGTAACGTGATGCCGCTCTACAACGCTACGCAGATGATCGTGCGCACTGGCTACCGGCTGGCGGGAATCCGCGTGGAGACCGAAGGCGTGGAGCGCGTGCCGGCTGGGAAGGCGTGCATCTTCATGGCCAATCACGTTTCAAACCTCGACCCCACCGCACTGATTCCGCGTATTCCCGGCCGCACTTCGGCATTCATGAAGCGCTCGCTGATGAAGATTCCCATCGTCGGCATCGCCTTCAGGCAAGGGGAACTCATCGCCGTGGACCGCACAGGAAGCGCCGCGAGCGCGCAGGAGAGCGTCGCGGAAGCCAAGCGCCTGCTGGAAAAGGGCGTCCACATCACCACGTTTGTTGAGGGCACGCGCTCCAAAGACGGGCGCTTGCTGCCCTTCAAAAAGGGGCCGTTCTATCTGGCCATGCAGACCGGTGCGCCGTGCATTCCTGTCTCCATCTTTGGCACTGAAACCATGATGGCCAAAGGCAGCATGAGAATCCGCCCCGGCACGGCGCACATCGTCTTCCACGCGCCCATCTTCCCCGGCGATTTCGCCACCAGGGA
>Ga0302267_10005740_pt1 | contig 12903 bp, 15 predicted proteins | sample III_Bog_E1_3_FD_194555 | JGI IMG/M metagenome (GOLD analysis project Ga0302267, IMG submission 194555) | Peat permafrost microbial communities from Stordalen Mire near Abisko, Sweden - III_Bog_E1_3 | ecosystem: Environmental > Terrestrial > Soil > Wetlands > Peat | place: Sweden: Abisko... | reverse complement strand
CAAGGGCACGACCGAGGTGAATCGCGTCTATCACATCGACCGCGGCTACGAGCACATCGACGAGAAGCTGCGCAAGATTGGGGCGGAGATCGAGAGGGTGCGGTGAAGGAATCGATGCGCCGGATTGTGTATCCGGGCACATTCGACCCCATCACCAACGGCCACATCGATGTCGTCGGACGCGCGCTGCAGCTCTTCGACGAAGTCGTCCTCGCCATTGCCGCCGATTCCACGAAAAAGCCGCTCTTTTCCCTCGAGGAACGCAAGGCAATGGCCGAGCAGGCGCTGGCCAGCTTCGGTGCCAAGGTGCGCATAACCGCTTTTAACGGCCTCCTCATCGACTTTGTCCGCAAAGAAAACTCACGCGCGATTTTGCGCGGCCTTCGCGCCATCTCCGACTTCGAATTCGAGTTCCAGATGGCACTGATGAATCGCAAGCTCAATGATTCGATCGAGACGTTGTTCCTCATGCCGCGAGGCGCCTACACCTATCTTAGCTCGACCATCATCAAGGAAATCGGGCGGCTGGGCGGCGATCTTTCCGCTTTTGTGCCGAAGGGCGTGGCGGAGGCCCTGCGCGCGAAGTATAATGTGAAATGAGCCTGACGTTTTCGCCCGCACTCGTCACCGTCGAGCACCCGCACGACATCCACGATCAGATACCAGCGCAGGTCCTGGCACTCGCTGACTCGACCGCGCAGGCAACACAGCCGATCGACGTCGAGGTGACGGTGCTTAAGGACGAGGACACTTTTGTGGTCACTGGCTGGGCGCGGACCACACTGCAGTTGCGCTGCGGCCGCGACGGAGAGTTGTTCCCGCAGTCCGTCCGCGCCACCGTGGAACATATTTTCGAGGCGCCGCATCCCGCGCAAATCGACCTGACGCCGTTCATCCGCGAGGACATCCTGCTCGAAATTCCCCTTAACGCTCTCTGCAAGCTCAAGGCAGGCAACCGTTGCCCCATCACCGACGAGGTGATCAAGCCGCGCAAGGAATCGACCGAAACCATCGTCCCCAAGGATGTCTGGGCGGAATTGAGCAAGCTGGAGCCGAGCAAGCCCAAAGCCCGCAAGACCAAGCCAAAGAAGTAGGACAGCCTCGGCTTGACTCTCCGCGCCTGTCCCGATAGTTTCGCTAGCTTCTCCTGACGCGGCTTTGGGCCGGGTAGGGGATATCAAACTGGAAGGACAAGATTATGGGAGTACCCAAACGTAAAACATCGAAGATGCGCCTGCGCACGCGCAGGGCGGCGAACGCCTGGAAATCGCCCGGCCTGTACGTCGATCCGAAGACCGGCAGCAAGCACCACGGCCACTGTGTCGATCTGAAGACGGGCATGTACAAGGGCCGCCAGGTCCTGTCGCGCACGGTCGAAGAATAAGCTTTTAGCTGACGGCGGCGATGCGAATTGTCTCGCGTCGCCGCCTCTTTTTTTCCCATCTTAGCCCGGATGAAGATCGCGCTTGATGCCATGGGCGGCGACCACGCGCCCGAGAGCATTGTCGCGGGCGCGATTGAGGCCCTCAAGAAGTACCCCGACATCGAGATCGTCTTTGTCGGCGACCAAGCGCGTATCGAGAAGGAATTGCATTTCCTCGACGCCTGGCCGATGGACAAGCGTTGCTCCATCCATCACGCCTCGCAGGTCGTCGACATGGCCGACCAGGCGATCGACGCCATCCGCAAGAAGAAGGACTCGTCCATCTCCCGCGCCGCTGAGTTGCTCGCCGCCGGCAGCGTGGACGCGCTCGTCTCCGCCGGTCATACCGGTGCCCTCGTGGCCGCGTCGACCATCCGCCTGCGTATGCTACCCGGCGTGGATCGGCCCGGCATCGCGGCGATCATGCCGACGCAGAACCACTTTTTCCTGCTGCTCGACGCCGGCGCGAACCTCGATTCCGACCCGAAAAACCTGCTCCACTACGGCATCATGGGCTCGGTCTACTCGCGCGACGTGCTTAAGGTCACCAAGCCACGCGTGGGCCTGCTCAACATCGGCTCGGAGTCGAACAAGGGCAACGAGCTCACCAAGGCCGCATATCCGCTGCTGGCCAAGGCGCCGATCAACTTCATCGGCAACGTCGAGGGGCACGATCTCTTCGGCGGCAACAGCGTCGATGTGGTGGTGTGCGACGGCTTCGTCGGCAACGTCACGCTCAAGAGCTGCGAGCGGCTGGCCAAGGCGATCTCGAGTTGGCTGCGCACCGAGCTGAAGCAGAACCTCGTACGCACGGTCGGCGCGGTGCTGGCGCGCGATGCGTTCTCGTCCATCCGCCGCCGCACCAACACCGAGGAATACGGCGGGTCGCCGTTGCTCGGTGTCAACGGCATCTGCATCAAGGCCCACGGCAACTCCTCGCCCAAGGCGATAAAGAACGCCATCCGCGTCGCGAGGGAAGCCGTGACGCAGAAGGTAAATCCAGCTATAGTGTCAGCGATTTCCACGCTCGAACAAAATGGGTAACAGCACATCTCCGTCCGGCAGCGCGCGCATCAGCGCGTCCATCGTCTCCACCGGCATGTATGTGCCCAGCCGGGTGCTGACCAACGCCGAGCTCGAGAAGATGGTCGATACCACCGACGAGTGGATCATGAGCCGCACCGGCATTCGCGAGCGCCGCATCGCCGCCGATGATGAATTCACCTCGGACATGGGCGCGAAGGCCGCGCAGCAGGCGCTCGAGCTTGGCGGCGTCGACGCGCAGGAGATCGACCTGATCATCGTCGCGACCTGCACCAGCGACACCGTTTTCCCCTCCACCGCCTGCTACATCCAGAGCAAGATTGGCGCGATGCGCGCAGCGGCCTTCGACGTGCAGGCGGCCTGCTCCGGCTTTCTTTACGCGCTGGTTACGGCGGACCAGTTCATCGCCGCGGGCGTCTACAAGACCGTCATGGTTGTCGGCGCGGAAAAGCTTTCGTCCATCGTCAATTGGCAGGACCGCAATACCTGCGTGCTCTTCGGCGACGGCGCGGGTGCGGTTATCTTGCGGCATCGCGAGGGCGGGCGCGGTCTGCTCGCCTATGACCTCGGCGCGGATGGTTCGCAGACCAACATCCTTTCCGTGCCGGCCAGCGGTTGCCGCATGCCCATCACTGTCGAGGTACTCGACCAGCGCCTGAATTACCTGCAAATGTCCGGCAAGGAAGTCTTCAAGTGCGCCGTCAACGCCATGAACCGCTCCACCGAGATTTGCCTCGAGAAGGCCGGCGTGAAGCCCGAGCAAATCCGCTGGTTCGTCCCGCACCAGGCCAACTTTCGCATCCTCGACGCCGTCGCGCAGCGCATGAACGTCGGCATGGAGCACTTCGTGATGAACCTCGACCGCTACGGCAACACCAGCGCGGCCTGCATGCCCATCGCGCTGCACGAAACTGTGACCGCCGGCAAGCTCGACCGCGGCGATCTCGTCCTCATGGTCTCATTCGGCGGCGGTCTCACCTGGGCGAGCGTCATTCTCGAGTGGTAAATGTAGCGGCGGTCGATGACCGCCGATGATTTCCGGAGTTTCCATGAGTACGACAAGCACCTGGGACGCCCGCAGGACCGAACTCGAGCTGCCCGAAGAAATCGACCTGCAGGTCGAGCTGGCCAACGTCGGCAGCCGCACGCTGGCCATTCTTGTCGATCTCTCGCTCGGCGGCCTCGTCCTCTTCATCGTCTACGCGCTCTCGATGTTGCTTGGGCGAAACATGGTCGACGACTGGCTGACCAAGGTCAGCGCCAACGCGTTCAAGACCGTTCTGATGCTCCTCATCTTCGGTTTCCAGTGGGGCTACTTCAATTTTTTCGAGTGGCTATGGAATGGCCAGACGCCCGGCAAGCGATTGCTTCACCTGCGGGTGATCAAGGTCGACGGGTCGCCCGTCAGCGTCGTCGACGTAATGCTGCGCAACCTCTCGCGGCCCATCGACACGCTCGGGCCGATGGGCCTCATCGGTTTGCTCATGATCTTCGTCAGCCGCAAGGCGCAGCGGCTCGGCGACCTGATGGCGCGCACGCTCGTCATCCACGAAACGAAGATCGACTGGTCCATCTTCGACCAGCTTCCCGGCGCCACGGGCGAGGGCGACGCGCCGCGACTTGCGCCCGCAATCCGGCTGACCTCCGCGCAGTGGGAACTGCTGCACCGCTACCTCAACCGCCGCGAGAAGCTCCAGCCCGAGGCCCGCGTGCGCCTCGTGCAATCGCTCTACGACACGCTCAAGCCTGCCGTGCTTGGCACCGAACTCGCGCTCTCGCCGCTACCGCCGGAGGAGTGGTTGGTGGAACTATCGAAGCGCACCTGATTCGTCATGACACTCGGCACATTCATCCGTAGGGGCCGGCCGCGCTGGCAGAAGCTCGAGGAGATGCTAGGCTTCATCGAGGTCAAAGGCCCGCGCAAGACCGACCGGCCCTTCCTGCGCGAGCTTTCCGCGCTCTACCGCGCCACCACCGGCGACCTCGCCTACGCGCAGACCCACTATCGTGGCACCACGTTGCTGCTCTTCCTGCACCAACTCGTCGCGCGCGCACATAACCAGATTTACCGCGCGCATCGCTTCTCGCCCACGGAAACCGGCCGCTTCGTCTTCAATGATATCCCGGTCGCCGTCCGTGCACACCTGCAGGCCGTGGCGTGGTCAGCGATCATTTTCCTGCTCGGCATCGCGCTCGGCTTGTCCGCGGTACAGTTCGACGAGCGCGCCGCCTCCATCGTCCTGCCGACCAACATCCTCAACTCGATCTACTCGGGGCATATGTGGACCGGCAGCATTTTCAGCGTCGTTCCCGCCGCGGTGGCTTCCACGTTCCTCTTCACCAGCAATATTTCCGTCGCGCTGCTCGCTTTCGCGGGAGGGCTGTCGTTCGGTTTGATCACAACGTGGATTCTCTTCCAAAACGGCTTCATGCTCGGTGTGAGTATCAAGCTCTGCGCCGACTACGGGCTGCTTGGCGCGCTTTTCACCTTTATCGCCGGTCACGGCCTGCTGGAAATCAGTGCCATCGTCCTCTCCGGCGCGGGCGGCTACGTCATCGCCAACGCGTTGCTGAATCCCGGTTCCTATTCGCGCGGCGACGCCTTGGCGCGGCAGGGGCCCGACGCGGTGCGTATGGCCATCGCCTGCGTTCCGGCGCTCATCACCTCGGGCTGCATTGAGGCGTTCATCTCGCCCTCAAACCAGCCGTTCTGGTTTAAGACGGCGGTTGGACTGACGATCGGTGTGTCGTTCTGGCTTTATCTGCTACTGACGGGAAAGCGGGCGGCTACAACCGCGCCGTCTCCTTGATGCGCAGATACTCATTTATCGCCGCCGTGCTCAGCTCCTGTGCGGGCACGCTGACCGTGGCGACGCCGCGGCTACGCAAGCCGCGCAGCGTGCGCTGGTAATCGTTCCAGATTTCCGTCGCGGCGACGTGGCGATAAACCTCGAACCCGGTCGTGGGGGCCTTCCTGGTCACGGCGAGGACTTCCGAGTTACTCACGGTCACGATCACCGGCAAGTGGCGCGGCATGAGCGGCAGCGCGGCCTGTAAAAGCGTGTTGGCCGAGTGGGAGTCGGCGAGGTCGGTGAAGCAGACAATGAGCGTGCGGCGTGAGCAACTGCGCATGACCTGGTGGAAGACCGCGGCGTAGTCCGATTCGTGCCGCGTTGCCTGCAGCGCGGTGAGGTTGCGCACGAAGTGCGACATCTGCGCCTGGCCCTTTTGTGGCTCGGAGAAGCCAAGTAACTCGTCGTTGAAGATGGCGTAGCCGACGAGGTCGCCCTTGTGCAGCGCCACCTGCGCGAGGTGGACGCAGGCGTTGATGGCGTAGTCGACCTTGCGGTAGGAGCCGATCCTGGGGCTCATGAGCCGGCCGGTGTCGAGGAGGATCATGAGCCGTTGGTCGCGCTCGGTCTCGTACTGGCGGCTGATGAGCTTGCCGCGCTTGGCCGAGGCTTTCCAGTCGATGTGGCGGAAATCGTCGTCGCGCAGGTGGTCGCGCAGCGACTCGAACTCGCTGCCTTCGCCGCGCCGCGCCGACTTGCGACGTCCGGCCTGGGCCGCGCCGGCGAGGGCCAGTTGCAGGTCGCGCGAGCCTTCGCCGGTCATGTCGGGCAGCACCTGCACCGCCTGCGGCAACTCGACTTTGCCCTGATGTTGGACGAGGCCGAGGGGGCCGGTGATGCGATAGTAGACCGCGCCAAAGGCGAAGTTCCCGCGGCGGTAGCTCTTGAGGCTGTAAGTGTGCCCGGTTTCCTTGCGTGGCTTGAGTGAAATGGAGAAGGCGTGCTCAGTGCTGGCGAAATCGATGGGCGGTGAATCGACGATGTGAAAGAGGCCGGACCGGTCGCTCTGGTTCAGCAGTACGAGCTCAACGCTGAACGGTTGCGACTGCCGCAGGACGGGTTGGACGTGGCGCCGGACGCTCAGCGTCTCGCGGGGAATCAGGACAACGTCCGCCAGCACGGCGCAGGTGAGCAGGAGCGTGACCAGCAGGCTCATATCCATGCCGTGCGGCGCCCACGCGGAGGCGAGCGCGAGCAGGATCGCGGTGACCAGGATGAAGTAGAAGCGGGAAAGGAAGACCATGGCCGCGGGAAATTCAGCGCACCGGCTTAATGATGTCCGCCAGAATGGCCGCCGCCATCGCCTCCGGAAGATCCGCCGCCGGTTTCGAAGCCGCTCCCGCCTGACCACGTGCCGCCGCTGTCAGTTGGCGGGGGCGAGGTGTGGTGTTGACTGCCAGTGTCCGGAGGCGGCGTGCCACCGGGAGTGATTTTCGGCAGCGATGACGGCGTGATGTCGGTTATTAGGCCGGGAGCGACATCCGGTGGAGTGATCGGCGTGGTCGGAATGATTGTGGTGCCGAGGGCGGTGAGTTCGGCGCTCTCGCGTTCGCGGCGGCTTTCCTCAATCTGCTTTTTCACCCGGGACTGCATCACCGCGAGATAGCACATGACCCCGGTAATCACGGCCAGGACGATGAAGACCGCGAGTCCGTTGAAGCCGTCGGATTCCATAGTATTACCTTGGTACTTCGACGGACGCTAGCAACTGGTCAATGACCTGTTCCACCGTTGTGCCCTCGATCTCGGTTTCCGGCTTGCGGATGAGGCGATGGCGCAGGATCGGGTAGGCGAGCTCCTTGATGTCGTCCGGCGTGACGAAGGCGCGTTCGCGCAGCGAGGCGAGCACGCGTGCGGCGCGGATCCAGTTGCGGCCGGCGCGGGGACTGGCCCCAAGGGCGACCAGCGGGCTTTGCCTCGAGGCAGTGAGCAGGCGCAGCGTGTAGTCGTAGATGGTCTGGTCGATCGTGATCGCCTCGATCTCGTTGCGGATGATCGCGAAGTCTTCCGCAGTGGCGCGCGGCTGCACGATCTCCTCCACCTTGCCGGTGAAGGGCGGTTGCTGCAGCAGCGTCAGTTCGTCGGCCGGGGTGGGATAGTCGACCTTGATCTTGAAGAGAAAGCGGTCGGTTTGCGCCTCGGGCAGGGGAAAAGTGCCCTCGTACTCGATCGGGTTTTGCGTCGCGATGACGAAGAAATGCTCGGGCAAAAGCAGCGACGTGCCGTCGACCGTGACCTGCTTTTCCTCCATCGCCTCGAGCAGCGCCGACTGCGTCTTGGGCGGCGTACGGTTGATTTCGTCCGCGAGCAGAATGTCGCAGAACACCGGGCCGGGAAGGAACTTGAACGTGTGCGAGTCGGGCTGGAAAACATTTGTGCCGATGAGGTCGCTCGGCATCAGGTCGGGCGTGAACTGGATGCGGCGGAAGCTGACGTGCAGGCTCGCGGCCAGGGCGCGCGCGAAGAGCGTCTTGGCGAGGCCGGGCACGCCCTCAAGGATGACATGGCCGCCGGCCAGCAGCGCGATGAGTGTCTTCTCGATCAGCGTTTCCTGGCCGACGATGACCTTTTTGATTTCCTGCCGGATTTCCGCCGTGCGTAACGAGAGAGTCGAGTTCATGCCATCGCCGTCTTGATTTCAATCAGGTCCTTGGCCACGCGGAGCCATCCTCCGGGCGGCAGGCCTTGCACATAGTCATTCGAATCGAAGCGTTGCGCCAGTTTTTTCCATTTGGCCAGGTGCGGATGGGCCTGCTCGAGACGCGTGCTGATGAGTTCATGCGACGCGGTGGGGGGCAGGTTGAGCCGCTGCAGCACCTGCTGGTGGGTCTCGGCGAAGAGGTAATGCATCGTGTCGTTGCGCAGGTCGGCACGCAGGTAGAGATCGGCGATGGAGTCGACGAACTCGAGCGTGGAGCGGCCCTGCGGCGGCTGCAGCGGAATGACCGGCCCGAAGCGGACAAGCGAGCTGGCGAAGAACGCGAGCGCGCCCAGCAACGACAGCATGCCGGCAAAGCGCACGCCGGGTTGGTCGAGCAGGTGCACCATCGCGTAGACCGCGGAGAAGCCGTGGTGGCTTTCCTCGAAGAAGAGGTGGTGCGGCGGCTGGCCCTTCGGCGCGAGAAGCGCCAGCACGACCGCGAGGTTATCGCCCTTGGCCAGCCACGTGTTGCTGAGCAGGCGGTCGGAGGTGCCGCAAATCACGTGTCCGCCACCGTACGGCACTGAAACCAAAAAGGCATTGCCGCGCTGCTCGAAAAGGACGCGCGTGCCTTCGGCCGTAATGGGCGGCAGGGGCTCGGTCTTTGGAAGGACGAGCGTGCCCGTGAAGCCGGAGTCGGCAGCGGAGGGAATTTCGACGGTTTCCTCGGCTTGCGTGCGCAAGACCTGCCAGAGCATGTCCACGTTGGGCGCCTTGTCGGGCACGCCGAAGCCGAACGCGCGCAGCAAGTCGCGCGTGTCGTCCCAGTCGGACATGGCGCCGAGCAGCACGAGCGTGTTGCCCTCCTTGGTCCAGTCCAGCAGGAGTTCTTTTTCCTGTTCCGTGAACGTGACCGGTGGTGCGCCGGTCCGCGATCGCGTGATGATCAGCGTGTTGCCGGAGCCGTATTGGTCGAGGCGGCTGAGCGGATCGCGCCAGCGCTCGACCGGCCAGTGCAGGTCCTGCAGCGTCTCGAAGAAGGCCATGCTGCCGGCGCCAACAGGATTGTAGCTCGATGGCAGCCACGTGTCGTGGTGCACATGCTTTGCCCCACGATTGATGAAAACCAGCAGGATTACGACCGCGAGCACGACGAGCAGCACGCGGATGTAGACGGTGTTGCGCTGCTTCATGCCGCGGCTCCTGGTTCCGGCGTGCGTCTGTCGTCGAGGTGCAGCAGCAGCGCGGCCTCCTCGATCTGCTGGTGGAAATCGTTCCATTCTGCCTCGCCGATGGGCGCGCGTCCGTAGATGAAGCGGTCGTACGCGTCGACCATCGCGGTAAGCAGCGCCAGCGAGGTCGCGGGTAACGGTTGGCTGCGCAATTGGCCGAGGTACTCGCGGTTGGTGCGCGTGCGGTCAGCCTCGACGAGGCTGCGGCGCTCAAGCCGCGAGAGAAACTGGCGCCAAGCCGCGAGCCAGGCAGTATGCCAGTCCCTCGTTTCCACCGCGCGCGTGATTTCCGCGTTGTAGGTTTCTGGCGCGCGAAGGGTTTTCTCATCCGCCACAGGAGACTCGGCCTCGCGTCCCGCCCAGTGATGACCGCGGGTGAGTCGGAGCACGATGTAGGCGACGATGGCCAGCGAGAAGGCGACGAGGACCGACATGAGCAGTGACTCAAACGCCGGCATGCGGCTGGCGTATTTGAAATCGCCGATGTGTTTGCCGAGATTCTGGAACCACTCGGAGAGCAGGTCCTCCAGGCGCGGATTGTCGCTGGAATCCTGGGCGTCGACGAACTCGGGCCGGGCCGCGACCTCGCGGAAGTGCTGCGCGACCTGCGCGGGATCGGTCACGGCGGGCGGAATCGCGGGATTGTCGTCTGCACGAAGTGGGATCAGCCAAGCGAGCAGCGCGGCCAGGATGAGCACGAGCTTCACTTGCGCTCTCCCAGTTGGCCGCTCATGTACTCGAGGTCGAAGCCCTCGCGGCGGATGCGGATGTCGTAGTAGAAAAGCGTCGTGGCGATGGAGTAGAGCGGCAGGATGAGCGAGCCGGCCAGGAACATGAGAATCTGGCTGGCAATGGTCACGGCGTCCGGGGTTGGCGCGAACGAGCCGCCGGGGCCGCCATGCTGCACAACCTCGCCAAATTCGTGCACGGCCATCGGCAGCGCGGTGAGCGAAAGGATGAGCAGCTCGATGATGAAGAGCGGCAGCAAGAGAAAGCTCAGCCGCATTTCGCCCCAGTAGAGAAAGCCGAGGCCCGGATCGTAGCGCACCAGCTCAGACGAGCGCTGGATAGCCTTCCAGCCCGGGAGCTTTTCGATGGCCAAGGCCGGGACGGTGACCATCAGCCGCATGAATACCACGAGCACGGGCGCGAGCGACGCCACCAGCAGCGTGCCCGCGCCGATGGCGAAGCAGATCAGCGGGATGAATTCCTCCGGCAGGTAGACCTGCGAGTAAAAATAGATCGCCGTGCCCGCGATGACGGGGAAAATCAGGGTGAGCGCGATCATCAAGCGATTGAGCAGGCAGGTCCACATCGACGGCCAGAGGCAACTGGTGAGCTTGCCGAGGCTTTCTTTTACTGAGGGGATTTTTCCGAGGTAAGCATCGGAAATGTAGAAAGTGATCACGACCTCGAAGGCGAAAACGACCAACTGCGCGGTGATGATGATCGCCATGATGAGGCCAACCTTGTCGAGAAACTTGAAGGGATTGACCATGAGCTCGTTGCTCAGCTCTTCCTGCGTTGGATTGAGATTGAGAGCCGTCAGAAGCAACTGACCAAGCAGCGGCGCCGTCTGGCATAGTAGCGCCAGCAGCAGGAAACCGGCGAAGTGCGCGCGATAAAGTGCAAAGCCGCGGTCGATCAACTCGCTCGTCGTCAGCGGCCGCAGGTCCACCGGCGCCAGGGAGGCTGCCGTCGAGGATGAAGGACCGTCGGTCATGGAGGGAAACTAGGCCGCGCCGAACTGCTTTTGCGCGCGGGCGATGCGGTTCATCACGCGCTCCTTGCCCAGCACCTCGAGCAGATGGTAGAGACTCGGTCCGACGGGACGGCCGGAAGTCGCGAGGCGGGCAGGATGGATGTAGGCGCCGATCTTCTGGCCGGTCGCGGCGGCGAGTGATTTGAACTCGCCTTCGAGGTCGGTAGCAGTGAACTTGGCCGCATCGAGCGCGGCGAGCTTGTCCCGCAGTGCGCCGAGATGACCGAGGCCATCGGGCGTGAAGACTTTGCGCGAAGCCGTCTCGTCGAAGGCGAAATCCTCGGTAAAGAAATAGCCCATCCATTCCGGCAACTCGCGCCCGAGCTTGATCTTCTCCTTCACGATGGCCAGCGCGGAACTGAAGTAGGCCGGGTCGACGCCGTCGGTCTTGATGCCGTGCTCATTTAGAATTTTGTGGGCAAACGGCACGAGCGACTCGAGCGTCGCCGCGCGCATGTACTCGCCGTTTATCCAGAAAAGCTTGTCGCGGTCGAAGCGCGCATTGGCGCGGCCGATGTCGGGCAGGTCGAACTTCGCGATGACGTCCTCGATGGAAATCACCTCGCGGTTGTCCTTCGGCGACCAGCCGAGCAGGCAGAGATAGTTGCGTACGGCCTCGGGCAGGTAACCCTCGCGTTCGTAGTCGGCGATCGACGCGCCGACATCGCGCTTGCTCATCTTCGAGCCGTTCGGATTCAGGATGAGCGGAATATGCGCGTAGTGTGGCGGTGTCGCGCCGATCGCCTCGATCAGCGCGAGATGCTTGTGCGTGTTGGAAAGATGATCCTCGCCGCGGATGACATGCGTCACGCCCATCTCGATGTCGTCGACGACGTTGACGAGATGGAAAACCGGCGAGCCGTCCTTGCGCTGGATGACGAGGTCCGGCTCGTTGGTGCGGTCGAAGGTGATGTTGCCGCAGATCAGGTCGGGCACGACGATTGGCGTTTTCGGCGTGCGAAACTTGATCGCGCCCTCGAACTCGTACGCCTTGCCCTCGGCCAGCAGCTTGTCGACGTGCCGCTTGTAGATATTGCCGCGCTGGCTCTGGAAATACGGCCCCTTGTCGCCCTTCACTGCGCCACCGGGCTGCGGGCCTTCATCCCAATCCATGCCGAGCCATTTCAGCGCCTGGAAGATGACCTCGACGTACTCCGGCTTGTTGCGCGCGGCGTCGGTGTCCTCGATGCGCAGGATGAACGTGCCGCCGGTGTGGCGGGCGTAGAGCCAGTTGAAGAGCGCGGTGCGGGCGCTGCCGATGTGAAACATTCCCGTGGGGGAGGGGGCAAAACGGACACGGACGGGCGAAGATGACATCGGGCAATTTTAGAGCGAAGAAGCCGCGCATGCCACGGATTATTTTCGCTCTCCTTCCCTTACCACCCGCGCTATCGTTCCACCATGCCTCGATTTTTTTCGCTGCTGGCCGCGCTCGCGCTGCTGTTGCCGTCCCTGGCGCCGGCGCAAGAGGCCGTGCTAACCAAGGACGAGGGGCCGCCAATCTCCATCAGCAGCCCCGACACCGGTTCAACCTTCGTCTACGGCACGCTCAAGGGCCGCCAGCTCTACTGGAACAAGAGCCAGAAAATGCTTATCGCGCGCGTCACTTTCACCGACGCCAGCCTGCTCGACAACAATTCGGCGCAGGACGACACGATGGAATTCCGCCTGCCCGGCGTTGCCCTTGACCCGACCCACGGCATCTTCACTGCCACCACAGCCAAGGGCGAGGTGATCCCCATCGCACATCTCAAGAAAGCGATCTTTGGGATCAAGACAATCGAGATCCTGCCCAACGCTCGCGTCCGCATCGTCCATGAGCGCGGCGTGGTCAATGTCATCCTCGAGGCCATCAGCCCGAAGGATCCCGCGATGCATCCGGCGGCGGTCAACCCCGACGGAACCCACCCAGAGAGCATCAATCAACTTCTGAACAACTGAGGTCCTGC
>Ga0302267_10005722_pt1 | contig 12932 bp, 11 predicted proteins | sample III_Bog_E1_3_FD_194555 | JGI IMG/M metagenome (GOLD analysis project Ga0302267, IMG submission 194555) | Peat permafrost microbial communities from Stordalen Mire near Abisko, Sweden - III_Bog_E1_3 | ecosystem: Environmental > Terrestrial > Soil > Wetlands > Peat | place: Sweden: Abisko... | reverse complement strand
CACCGAGTTCGTCAACAACGTCGGCGTCGACGTCGGGGCGATGTTCGCGGAGGGCGGCGGCTACACCCCGGCCATGCAGGCCTACTTCACCCACGTCATGGCCGAGTTCGCCAACCCCGAGTCCGCGCAGACCGCGGACGACGTGGCCGAGACGGTGCTCGGGGCCATGGTCACCGACTCCGCCGCCTTCCGGCACCAGACCTCGGAGTGGGCGAAGACCTTCACCGGCTACAAGCTGAGTGACCACGACGGCTCTGCCGTGGTCGGGATGACGACCGACTGGGTGAAGTAGGCGGGCACGACATCGGCCGTCCCGAACCGGACGGGCACTCCGACGACGGTCCGGTCGGCGTGACCCCTGCGCTGATCCACGTCCTCGCCCACCTACCCGGATTCGACGAGGCCATGGCCGTCCGGATCGGCACCATCCGTGAGGACACCGGTGGGTTCACCTCCATCGAGGACCTGTCGGTGACCCCGGGTATCCCCCCGCACGTGCTCGACCGGGCCGCGGACCATCTGGTCACCGTCCGGTGGGGTCCACCCACCGTCGTCCGTGCCGAAAGCCGGCGGATCCGTGAGCACCAGACCGCGCAGCCACGGGTCGGTGAACCAGGTCCGGAGCGCCAGCCGGGCCGGGGCCAGGTCGCGGTAGACGAGCACCCCCTGGCCGGGCGGGATGCGTCGCAGGGCGTCGGGCGGGGCCAGCCGGCGGGTGGCGGGCGAGCGGGTGGTACTGCCCCCCGAACGGGCACTCGACGTGGTGGCCGGTAGGTGGACCTCCTCGTCGCCGATGAGGTGGCTGGCGTAGTCGAGGGTGCCCGGGTCCGAGATGCCCGAGAGGAACACCTTGGCCCGGTGGTTGTTCACCACCGTGGTGGCCCGCGGCCCGAACCGGGCGGTGATCTGGGCCAGGTCGTGCCAGACCGTCACCAGCTGGATGCCGTGCCCGGCGGCGGTGGCCGCCAGGGCGTCGAGGTCGGGCAGGGGGGCGATGTTGGCCGCTTCGTCGAGCACCACGAGCAGCGGTGGATCGAGGGGACGACCGGTCCGGGCGACCCGGTCGTAGGCGTGGTCGAGGACCGAGCGCAGGACCCCGACGAACAGGGGGGTCAGCCGGCGTTGGTCGTGGGCCGGGGCGCACAGGTAGAGCGTTCCCGCCCCCGCGAGCAGTGCCGCCGGATCGAACTGCGGGGCACCGTGGGGGGCGGCGCCACCGAACGGCTCGAGCAGTGTCTCCAGTGTGGTCACGATGGAGCTGCGTTGGCGCTCCTCCTTGGCGAACGCCGAGCGGGCGGCATCGACCGCCTCCGGCACTCCGGCGCGCAACAGCAGGTCGAGGACCTCGTCCTCCACCCCGGTCTCCACCCAGTGGATGACGTCGGCCATGTCGCGTCCGGCGGTGGCGGCGGCGAACAGCAGGGGAGCGAGCAGGCGGGAGGCCGTGGCGTACCAGAAGTCACCGTCGGACATGCCGCCCACCTGGGACCGGCCCACCTCGGTGAGCGTGGCCGCCGCCCGACGCGCGCCCGGCCACGTGCGCGACGCCGGGAGAGGTGACCAGGCGACGGCGGGCTGGCCGGTGGACCCGGTGGGGTCGAAGCAGTGGACGTCGCCGACCTTGCGCCGGTGGGAGATCGTGTGCTCGAGCAGGTCACCCTTCACACTCGCCGCCACGACCGGGCCGTCCCAGGCGAGGATGGCCGGCACGGCCAGTCCGCTGGTCTTGTGGGACTGGGTCGGACCGAACACGATCACCGACTGCGAGCGCTCGGCGGCCACCAGTCGGCGGCCCACGCGCCCGAGCACCAGGCGACCGGAGGGGGGAGGCCCCGAGGCCCCGATCTCCAGGTCAGCGAGGTCGGCCGGCCGGGCCCAACGGGCGGCCCGCGGTCCTGCCGGCACGGCTCCCGATCGGGCCCGTCGTCGGCCGGTCGCGCCAGGTCGGCTGCGGAGTCGTGTCCGGGGTCGGGAGTGTTCCGGGCGGAGCACACCGACCGACGCGACCGCCAGGGTGCCGACGACCAGGGCGGTGACCGTCCCGGCCGCTACCACCGGTCTGCCTGCCGACCGCCCGTGCCGTCCGGATCCTCGTCCGTGGTGTCGGCCATGGCCCGGTCGGTGTCGACCAGCCGGCGCTCGCTCCGACCGAGGCGGTGCTCGACGAGGAACGACCGCCGGCCGACCTTCCACAGAGCGGTTCCGCGTGGCAGCGTGCTCACCAGGCCGATCTCGGTGTCGGTCAGTCCGAGGAGTGCGGACGACCGCTCCACCTCGCCGGGGGACTGGGCGTAGACGACGCGGGTCTCGGAGTCGGCGAGGAGCCCCTCGGCCAACCCGACCTGTTCACTTCCGGCCGCGCCGACCGAGGCCAGGTCGCTCAGCCGGTGGAGGACGGCGATGTTGGCCACGCCCATGGCCCGCGACAGCTTCCACGACGACTGGAGCCACCGGGCGACACCGAGGTTGCCGAGGATCGCCCACGCCTCGTCGACCACCAGGAGGATCCGGTTGCGGTGGCGGGCCTCGACCGCACTCTGCAGCCAGGCCGCGGCGCAGGCCATCAGGACGCCCAGCGCCGGTGAGTGGTACACCGCGGACAGGTCGAGCACGACGAGCGGACCATCGAGTCGCAACCCCGGAGTGGTGGGCCCGTCGAACATCCCCCGCAGGTCGCCGTGTACCAGCCGGCGCAGTTCCAGGGCCACGTCGCGGCCGTCCTCCACCAGTTCGGTCAGCGAGGTCCGCAGCGCGGCGGCGGCCCGCGGCTCGGGATCCAGGAGGGCGTCGACCACCTGGGGCAGGGTGGGTGACGCCATCGAAGCGGACCGGGCCGCGGCATCGGCGGCGGCCAGCGCGGCGTCGATGGCCGCCCGCTCCCGTGGCAGCAGGTCGCGCCCGAGGCACGACACGGCCAGCGACGCCGTCAGGGCCGTGCGGCGGACGGTCGGTCCCTCGGATCCGTCCCCGGGGAGGGTGCCCGACGGGTCGGAGGCCGCGGTGTCGAGGGGATTGAGCCGGACCGGGCCACCGGGACGCAGGGCCACCGGCACCACGCCCCACGCCTCGCACAGCGGTCCGTACTCCCCCTTCGGGTCGATGACCCAGGCGCTGCGACCGAACACCGCCTGGCGCCACAGATAGGACTTGACGAAGCTGCTCTTGCCGCGGCCGATCTGCCCGATCACGACCATGTTCGGATTGGTGACCACCCCGGCCCGGTAGAGGGCGAACGGGTCGTAGACGAACGAGCCGCCGAGGACGTCCCGGCCGATGAGCACGCCGGCGTGCCCCAGACCCGCCTCGGCCACCAGCGGGTAGGCCGCGCACAGGTGCCGGGTGGTGGCGACGTGGGCCGGGAGCCCGGGTGGGACCCGGGGCGAGGTGAGACTCACGACAGGCCCCGACCCAGCGGCAGCAGACACAGCAGGGCCGTGTCCTGCTGACCGAACAACCGCCGGATCTCCAGCCGGGCGTGACCGGCCGCCTGCTCGAGGGAGGCACAGGCCACGTCGAGTTCGGCCCGACTGTCACCGGTCACCCCGAGGTAGCCCGAGTAGCGGAACTGTGCGTGACCGTCCGCCAGCTCGACGTCACGTTCGTCCACGCTCTGGCGCTCGCGGGCGTGGCGGGCCGACGTCAGGAATCCGTTCCGCCGACGGAGCTCGCCGTCGGCCAGTCCGGCCGTGCGGGCCTGGGCCACCTGGCGGGCCGCCCGGGTGGGGTCCACCGGCTCCATGACCACCGACAGGGTCCGGCGCAGCGGAGCGAAGAGCAACGGGCCGAGGAAGTCGGGCTGGACATCGACGCGTGGCCACTCCGCCACCCAGTAGGTGGCGTGCCACGTCCCATCGGTACGCACGGCGTCCCATCCGGTGCCCGTGCCCATGGGCCACGGCGCTCCCTCGCCCACCGTGCCTCCGTCCGGTCCCCCGGTGCCGTCGGGTGCAGGCCGGAACGCCTCGGCCAACACGCCGGCCAGCCCCTGCCGGCCGAGCACGCCGTCGACACCGACGTCGACCCCGACGAGAGAGGCGTGCACCGAGGCCACCTCCCGGGCCAGCAGGTCGAGTGCACCCTCCAGTCCACCTCCCGCCGACCGGATGGCGCGCGCCGCCCGGCCGCGGTGGACCGTGACGGCGATCAGCACCCGGTGGCGCCGGGTCACGGGCGACGACTCGTCGAGGAGATCGCGGTACGAGCGGACGGCAGGGGTGTCCGCATCGAGGACGCCGTGGTCGTCGAGGTGGGACCGGACCGCTCCACCGTCGTCGGGTAGGCAGGTCTCCACCCACTGCAGCCGATGGACCGAGGAGCCCTCCCGGGCCAACGACGCCAGGACCCGCGCCCAACCCGCCACCCTCGCCTCCTGCTCCACCGGGCCGAGCAGGGCGAAGCTGTGGCCCTGGACGACGAGCGCGGCGGTGACCGTGCGCGCCCGGTCGTCGATCACGACCCCCATGCCGGTGCCTGGCGCGTCGACCACGTGGAGCCCGTCGAAGGCCGCCGTCGGCGGCCCCGGATGACCACCCGGCCCCCTCGTCCCCACCGTCCCACTTCCGGCGTCGAACGACACCGAGGTCCCGGCGGACGGAGCGCCCGCCGTCCGGATGCGACGACCGCTCGCTCCCGCCCATCCCCACCGCACCACGACGGGCAGCCACTGCTCCCCGGTGCGGCCGGCGACGGGCCAGAAGGCCACCGCCACTCCGACCGCCACGAGCACCACGGCGACGGCCACCCCCATCGCCGACGGACGGCTGCGCACCGACAGGACGGCGAGCACGAGGCTGGCGGCGACCGATCCGACCTGTCCGGCGCGCCATCCGGCGATCACGCCACGGCGCTCGAGCGGGGGGAACCGGTAGCGGACCTTGTGGGCGCGATCGGGTCCGTCGCTCACGGGGCACCGGGACCGCGTCGTTGGTCGCCACCGATGAGGACGGGGCCGAGGTGGTCACGGCCGAGGTGGTCGGGACGGACCGCGCCGGATTGGCGCGGCAAGGGGCCGACGTAGCTGACACCCGGGCGCAGGGGGCGCAGATCGCCCGGAGGCCCACCCGGCGCGGAGGCGAGCGCGGCGGTGGCGTCCGCATCGGCGTAGGGGTCGCGACCGGCCTCCAGGTCGCGGACCATGCGGCAGAGCTCGTCCGATCCTGGCGTGGCGGGCCACCTCGGGAGGGAGCTCCCGGGGAGGAAGTCCCCGTCGTCCGCACGGTCGGAACCACCCCGCACCGGGGTGGGGCCCGGTGGGCCTCCGTGGCCTCCCGACTGACCTCCACCGGGCCCCGGAGCAGGTGGAGGACCACCTCCGGACCGACCCGGTCCCCACGGCCCGGACCCACCGGGTCCCGACGCGCCGGTCCCACCGGGTCCCGACGACACGACTGCCCGCGCACCGATGTCGCCCACGGGACCCGACGCCAGCGAGCCGGCCGCGGCGGACCGCAGGGCCACATTGGCCAGCCCCGTGGCCGGGACGGCCACCCCGCGCCGTGCCCGTTGACTCAGGCCTTCGAGATGCCCGATGGCACCGGACTCGAGGAAGGGGAGCAGTTTGAACAGGGACCACGGGGCGAGGCCGGCCAGAAGCAACAGTGCCGCGCCACCGAGCACGGACGCGAACCCACCGCCGGAGGCGGATGCGCCCGACGGGGTGGAACCCGTGCCACCGGCCAGTGCTCCGACGGCCAGACTGAGGACCGCCACGATCACCAGCTTGGACAGCACCAGTGCCGCCAGGGTGTCGGCCAGACGTCGGCTCCAGTGCGAGATCGCCGGCCACGCCAGTCCCGCCAACGCCAGGGGCAGGAAGAGGACGGCCACGTAGACGGCGGCCGAACGCAGGAGCAGCTCGAGCCAGACCAGGATCGCCCCGACCACGACGGCGATCCCCCCGAGGAACAGGACGAAGGTCGGAGCCGACGGCTGGCTCGTGGAGGCCGGGGTCAGCGCGGCCACCACCGTGCCCATGAAGTGACCGGCATCGACGCCGGCCCCGCCGGACACGGCGGCGCACATCGAGTCGGTCACAGCCAGGCCGATCTGGACCAGCGTCACGGCGACGGCCGACAACAGGACGGCGAGCGGCACGTTGACCACCACCGATCGCAGGAGCAGCGACGCGCTCTGGCGGTACAGCGCCTGGAGCACGCCCAGCAACAGGAGCGGCACGATGACCACACCGGCGAGTGCCGCCATCGTGGCGTAGTGCGCGCGGAACCACGGCGCGCCCAGATCGATCGCCGTGGACGCCGACAGCACGCCACCGATCTGGTCGAGCAGCCACACCGCGCCACTGGTGACCCATCCGCTGATGGCGTCGAGCACACTCCCGACCCCGAAGCCGACGACCGAACCGGCGGCGCCGGACGCCGCACCGGCCACGGACTTCACGGCACTGCACACCGTGCCGAGACCGGTGGCGCCGAGCGCTCCGGCCACCGGCGAGCAGACGGCGGACGGCACGGACGGGAGGGCGGCGAGCGACGGCACTCAGTGCACGCCCTGACCGGCGGCGAAGAAGAAGTTGACGATCGCCGGGCCCGCACCGATGAGCAGTGCGGCGAACCCGGAGACGAGGACCGCCTTCCGACCGCTGTAGGACTGCTGGTAGTTCTGGCTGTGGGCGCCGAGCGCCCACGCCGCCGCACCGACGAGCAGGCCGACCAGCGACAGGGCGAGGGCCCACCCGCCCAGCCCGTCGGTCAGCCGCTGGAGCACCTGCCCACCGGGCAGCTGACTCGGGTCCGGGGTCATGGTGACCGCGACGAGCACGTGGTGGACGAGGGCGGGGGACGGGAGGTTGGCCATCGCCACACCCTAGAGAGACTTTTCCTACTTTTCAATATATTTCATTACATTTCATGTACTTTCTGCACTGTCTTCCGAGGCTGGTCACTGTCCGTGCTCGGGCCTGCCACACTGGGACCGTGAAGCCGTACGTGATCGGATACATCGTGGTGGGCGTGGTGGCGGTGGTCGCCGTGGTGGTCGCCTTCCAGGTCGGTCGGCGGTCCGGCCGGCGCAGCCTGCAGCAGCGACTCACCGCCCTGTCCAACCGGCTCGGCGTGGAGGCACCCGACGACGGGGGCATGGAGCCGATCCTGAGCCACCTGGAGAAGGTGGCGGGCGACGCCGCCGAGGCGGTCACCGAGGCGAGTTCGGATGCCATCCGGCTGCGTCGCGCCCTCGACACGCTCACCCAGGGCGTGATCGTGTGCGACGAGAACGGCGAGGTCGCCTTCCGCAACGCCCGGGCGGTGGCCCTCATGAACAACCGGCACGGCGATGCGCTGGCCGCCCAGGCCGTCACGGAGCTGCTCGAGAACGCCTGGCAGGACGGATCGGCGGAACGGACCCTCGACCTCTACGGCCCACCCCGCCAGACGCTCGCCGTCCGCACCCGGCTCATCGATGACGGCCGGCGACCGCTCGGCGTCATCGCCATCATCGAGGACGTCTCCGAGCGGCGCCGACTCGAGGAGATCCGCCGCGACTTCGTGGCCAACGTCAGCCACGAGCTGAAGACGCCCATCGGCGCCCTCGGCCTGCTCGCCGAGACCCTGACGGTGGAGCCCGATCCCGAGGTGGCCCAGCGCCTGGCCAGCCGGATCCACGCCGAGGCGTTCCGGGTCAGCCGGATCATCGACGACCTGCTCGACCTCAGTCGGATCGAGTCCGAGGAGGCTCCGCCCCGCGAGCCGATCTACATCAACCTGGTCATGGCCGAGGCGGTGGAGCGGGTGCGGAGTGCGGCCGAGCAGCGTCGGATCACCATCGAGCTCGACGAACCCGACCCTCCGGTCCACGTCGTGGGCGACCGGCGCCAACTCGTCTCGGCCATCCACAGCCTGCTCGAGAACGCGGTGACCTTCTCCTACGAGGACGCCGTCGTGACGGTGTCGGCGTCGCAGGCCGACGGCGAGGTCCGCCTGTCGGTGGCCGACACCGGTGTGGGCATCCCGACCCGCGACCTCGAACGCATCTTCGAGCGTTTCTACCGGGTCGATCACGGTCGCAGCCGCTCGACCGGCGGGACCGGGCTCGGTCTGTCCATCGTCCGTCACGTGGCCAGCAACCACCAGGGCCGCGTCGAGGTGGACTCACGGGAGGGCGAGGGATCCACGTTCACGCTCGTGCTCCCGAACCCTCCGGAGTACACCGCATGATGCGGCCGACCCCATCGCGGTGGCCCCGGGCCGCCCGTTGCGCAAGAGTGTCGGCGTGAGCAAGGGCGACAACGCGGCAGCCAACGTCGAGATACCCACCCAGACCCGGGTGCTGTTGGCCGAGGACGACGAGTCGTTCGTCGACGCGCTCGTGATCGGTCTGGCCCGCGAGGGCTTCGACGTGACGGTCGCCGTCGACGGGACCGAGGCGCTGCGGCTCTTCGCCGAGGTGGAGCCCGACCTCGTCCTGCTCGACCTGATGCTGCCCCGCCTGTCCGGCATCGACGTCTGCCGTTCCATCCGTGCCCACTCGTCCGTGCCGATCATCATGGTCACGGCCAAGGGCACCGAGATCGACACGGTCGTCGGACTCGAAGTGGGGGCCGACGACTACGTGACCAAGCCCTACCGGCTGCGCGAACTGGTGGCCCGGATGCGTGCGGTGCTGCGCCGCACCCCCGCGGACGGGGACGCCCCCGCCGGAGGTGGCACGGGCGATGCGCGGCCCGACCCCGGATCGGTCCTCTCCGACCGGAACCTCGAGCGGCCCGACCCCGGATCGGTCCTCGAGGCCGGCGGCATCCAGGTCGACGTCGACCGCCATCTCGTCTTCATCCGCGGCGAGGAGGTCCACCTGCGCCGCAAGGAGTTCGAGCTGCTGAGCCTGCTGATGGAGAACTCCGGTCGGCTGCTCACCCGCGACGTGCTGATCGACCGCATCTGGGGCTCCGACTACTTCGGCGACACCAAGACCCTCGACGTCCACATCAAGCGCCTGCGGACCCACATCGAGGAGGACCCCTCCTCCCCCAAGCTGATCACCACCATCCGGGGCGTGGGCTACCGCTTCGACGCCTCCCGGGACTGACCGCGCCGACCCCGCGCCGGACGTCGGAGGGCCGAGCGGTCACCCCCGGGACGGGATGACCGTCTCCCCCCGCAGGTAGGGGGCCAGGACCTCGGGCAGCACCACCGAGCCGTCCGCCTGCCGCCCGGTCTCGACGATGGCCGCCCAGATACGCGCCCAGGCCAGGGCCGAACCGTTGAGCGTGTGCACGAACACCGGGGTGCCACCCCCGTCGGGGCGGTAGCGGATGTTGGCCCGTCGGGCCTGGTAGTCCGAGCACCAGCTGACCGACGAGACCTCGAGCCACATGTCCACGCCCGGCGAGTAGACCTCGAGGTCGAACGTGCGGGCCGCCGAGTTGCCGATGTCACCGGTGCACAGGTCGAGTACCCGGTACTGGAGGCCGAGCCGGCGGAGCAGGGCCTCGGCCCGGGCCACCATCGACTCCAGCAGGTCAGGGGCCTGGTCGGGCGTCGAATAGGCGAACAGCTCCACCTTGTCGAACTCGTGGACCCGGAGCAGGCCCCGCGTGTCCCGGCCCGCCGCCCCGGCCTCGCGTCGGTAGCAGGCAGTTCCCGCCGTCAGTTTCAGCGGGAGGTCGGCCTCCTCCAGGACGTCGCCGCGCCACATCGAGGTCAGTGGCACCTCGGCGGTGGGGATCGCCCACAGGTCGTCCCGCTCCAGGTGGTAGGCCTCCTCCTCGAACTTCGGCAGGTGTCCGGTCGACACCATGGTGCCGGTCAGGACCAGTGTCGGCGGGCGCACCTCCTCGAACTCGTCCGAGTGGCTGTCGAGTGCGAACGAGCTCAGTGCCCGCAGCAGCCGTGCCCCGAACCCCCGGTAGAGGGGGAACATCGAGCCCGACAGCTTGGCGCCCCGCTCCATGTCGAGCAGGCCGAGCTCCGCGCCGATCTCCCAGTGGGGGACCCGCTGGGCGTCGGTGTAGACGGGAGCCACATCCGGCCAGCTACGCGCCAGGACGTTGTCGTCGGCCCCCGTGCCGTCCGGTGCGTCGGGTGCGGGAAGGTTCGGCAGGTACAGCAGGGCCTGGCGGACCTCGTCCTGGGCCGATTCGGCCACGACGTTGAGGGCGCGCTCCTCGTCCCCCGCGGCCCGGCTCTCGTCGGCCAGCTGTTCGGCCCGGGCGGTGTCTCCGGACCTGCGGGCCTCGCCGACCTGCTTGGACAGCGCCTTGACCCTGGCCCGGACCTCGTCCCGGGATCCGATGGCGGCCCGGGCGCCGACGTCCAGCGCGGCCAGCCGGTCGACTTCCGCAGGGTCCACCCCGCGCCGGGCCAGGGCGGCCTTCACCGCGTCGATGTCGTCTCGGACCAGTCGGATATCGATCATGTCGGCACAACGGTAGCGTGACCGTCCGTGGACCACGCCGACGACGCCCCTGCGAGCGGGCCCACACCCGCGCCTCCGTCGTCCCCGGAGCCACCGGCCATCGTCTGTGACGGGGTGGTCATCCGCTACGGCCAGACCCTCGCCGTCGACCGCCTGTCCTTCGTGGCCCACCGGGGCGAGGTCCTGGCCCTGCTGGGCCCCAACGGTGCCGGCAAGACGAGCACCGTCGAAGCCCTGGAGGGCTACCGACCCATCGCCTCGGGCACGGTCCGGGTGCTCGGACTCGACCCCGCACGCGACCACGGGGCCCTGGTCCACCGCATAGGCGTCATGCTCCAGAACGGTGGCGTCTACCCGACGCTGGGGCCGGCCCAGGTACTCCACCTGTTCGCCTCCTACTACGACGATCCGGAGGATCCGGACTCCCTGTTGGACCTGGTCGGACTGCGCGAAGCCCGCCGGACACCGTGGCGACGGCTCTCGGGCGGCGAGCAGCAGCGGCTGTCGCTGGCGCTGGCGCTGGTGGGGAAGCCGGACGTGCTCTTCCTCGACGAGCCCACGGCCGGCGTCGACCCCGAGGGCCGGATCGTGGTGCGCGACCTCATCGCCGCCCAGCGGGCCCAGGGTCTGTGCGTGCTGCTCACGACCCACGAACTCGACGAAGCCGAGCGGGTGGCCGACCGGGTCGTCATCATCGACCACGGCCGTCTCCTCGCCGAAGGGACGCCGGCCGAGCTGGCCTCGGGCACGGCGGACGGATCGATCCGCTTCTCGACCGACCCCGGCCTCGACACGGCGGCGCTGGCCGCGGCCGTCGGCGACGGGGCCTCGGTCGACGAAGAGGGTCCCGGCGCCTACCGCCTCCGCCTGCCCGCCGGTCGCGGCACGCCGGCGGTGGTGGCCACCCTGGCCGGCTGGTTGGCCGAACGCGATCTGGCCCTCGGGGACCTGCGCACGGGCCAGTCGCTGGAGGAGGCCTATCTCGCCATCACCGGGGCGCGGACCGATCCCGAGCCGACGGACGCGGTGGCGGACGGTGGACGGCGGCGGGGCCGCCGATCGCGGGGGAGGCGCTGATGCGGCCGCTCGGCGCTCAACTCCGGGCCGAGATCACGATGCTGTTCACCAACGGCGAGACCCTGTTCCTGACCCTCGGGATCCCCGTGGTCTTCCTGCTGTTCTTCAGCGCCGTGCACGTTCTCCCCACCGGCACCACGCACCCGGTCGACTTCCTCGTCCCCGGGATCCTGGCCCTCGCCGTCATGTCGACGTCGATGACCGCCCTGTCGATCGGTACCGGGTTCGAACGCGGCTACGGGGTGCTCAAGCGCCTCGGCTCGACTCCACTCGGACGCCCGCGACTACTCGCCGCCAAGATCATCGCCGTCCTCCTCGTCGAGGTCCTCCAGGCCGCCGTGCTGGTCGGCGTCGGCTATCTCATGGGGTGGAACCCCGGTGGACCGGGTGGTGCGGCGGCACTGGTGGGTCAGGCGGTGGTGGCCATGGTGCTCGGCACCGTGGCCTTCGGCGGGGTGGGGCTGATCCTGGCGGGCACGCTCAAACCACTGGTGAACCTCGCCGTTGTGAACGCCCTGTTCGTCGTGCTCCTGCTGCTCGGAGGCATGCTGATCCCGCTGTCCCGGCTCCCCCACTGGCTGGCCCAACTGTCGCGGCTGCTGCCGCCGGCCGCGCTGTCCGAGGCACTCCACGGCGCCCTCGGCCACGGGGTGCCCGTCGCCGCCCGGGACTGGGTGGTGCTGGCCGTCTGGGCCGCCGGCGCCCCGGTGGTGGCCGCACTCACGTTCCGCTGGGAGTAGCCGGCCGTCGGGGGGTGGCCGGGTCCGCCCGGACGGGTCAGTGCCCGCCCACGAGCTCGTGGATCCAGGTGTCGAGTTCGGCCTTGGTCACCGGGCCGATCTGGTGGTGGACGACCCGACCCGACTCGTCGATGAAGAAGGTGCTCGGGTACCCGTCCAGGCCGTAGAGGTTGGCCGCGATCGACAGGTCGGCATCCTGGCCGACGGGGTAGGTGATGCCGGCCTGATGGATGAACGGGATGGCGTTGGACGGCTTGTCGCCGCTGTCGACCCCCACGAACTGCAGGACCGAACCCTTGGCCTGTTCGGCCCGGGCCGTCGATGCCAGCAACGGGGTCTCCTTCTGGCAGGGGATGCACCACGAGGCGAAGAAGTTGAGGATCACCGGATGGTGTCGCGACCGGCCCAGCGCGTCCAGGTTGACCGGGGCGCCGCCGAGCACCGACGGCAACGTGAAGTCCGGGGCCACCGAACCCACGGGGACCACGCCCCCTGTACCGGATCCTGAGCTGTTCGACGTGGAGCCCAGCCCGACGAACAGGAACACCGCCAGGGCCGCGGCCAGCACCACGCCGATCACCAGGGCACGCAGTCGCCTCGGCGCACGGGTGGTGGCCACCGGAACCGGTCCGGCCGGTACCCCGACTGTGTCCGCACCCGGATCGTCAGTCGGGGACTCGGCGGCAGCAGGGTCCGATGGGGACGTCAATGGTGGACGAAGACGTCGACCGCCATCATCACGAACAA
>Ga0302267_10005714_pt1 | contig 12950 bp, 10 predicted proteins | sample III_Bog_E1_3_FD_194555 | JGI IMG/M metagenome (GOLD analysis project Ga0302267, IMG submission 194555) | Peat permafrost microbial communities from Stordalen Mire near Abisko, Sweden - III_Bog_E1_3 | ecosystem: Environmental > Terrestrial > Soil > Wetlands > Peat | place: Sweden: Abisko... | reverse complement strand
TTGCAAGCTCATAAAAGACACGTCGTTTTTGCCTGTGGAACTGTGGATCCATCCCTAACAACCGTAAAGTCAATGGTTTCCACGGGCCACCCTCACGGAATCACAGACACACAGATTCTGTGAGTGAGTGGAGCCACTCCTAAGCAACTCAAAATAAACCACTTCCCAATCACAGCTTCACAGCCCTCAGCGTGTGATAGTGGTCACCTCCGCCACGTCGCTCCGCCAACATGAACTGTCCCTCGATTCGCGAATAGTCCCCCCTTCCTCCCGACCCTGTGCTTTGTTCCGGCGGCCAACCTTGCTATCCTTGCGCAAATGGACGTTGCGGCGATTCAAACGCATGGACTCACACGGCGCTTCGGCGCGCTGACGGCTGTTGAGGATGTCACCCTGAGCGTGGCTCCGGGCCAGTTCTTCGGCTTTCTCGGGCCAAACGGGGCAGGGAAGTCTACGACCATCAAGATGCTCACCGGCCTGCTGGAGCCCACCGCGGGAACCATCGAGATCCTCGGCCAGCCCTTTAGTTCCAGCGCTCTGGAACTAAAGCGCCAGATCGGCGTCGTGCCGGAAGGGATGGCTCTGCTGGGCCGCCTCACCGCCCCTGAGTTTCTTCATTTCGTCGGCCGCATGTACGGGCTGGACAAGGAGACCACGCGCCAGCGGACCGAGGAGTTGCTCGAGTTCATGCAACTGGCCGACGAGAGCCGCAAGCTGGTCACCGACTTCTCCCACGGCATGCAGAAGAAGCTGGCCATGGCCGCGGCGGTCATTCACGGGCCAAAAGTCCTGTTTCTGGATGAGCCCTTTGAAGGCGTGGACGCCATTGCCGCCGGAATGCTGAAGACCATGCTCCAGGGGATGCTCAATCGCGGAGCCACCATCTTCCTCACCACCCACGTGCTCGAGATTGTGGAGCGCCTCTGCAGCCACGTGGCCATCATCAGTCAGGGCCGTCTGGTGGCCAATGGCTCGATCAGCGAGCTGCGCGCCGGCGTGGCCAGCACGCTGCCCGGCTCAGGCGAGCAGCAGCGCCTGACCCTCGAAGAGATCTTCCTCTCGCTTGTCGGAGCAGGCGGCCAACTGGAGCCGCAGCAGGAGCTCTCATGGCTCGCCTGAATGGGGCGATCGAGGCCGAGACCGCCAGATCGGTCGGCGTGCTCAGCTTCCAGGCGCGTGCGCAGTACGCGGCCATGATCGGCCTGCGCTGGCGCATCTTCATCAATGGCCTGCGTTCCAAGCTAGGCGCCTTTGAGCTGGGCGTGCGCACGGTGGCGTATGTTTTCTACGCCGGCTTCGGGCTGGGTGCGGGAGCGCTGCTCGGCGTGGCTGCATATTTCGTTGTCAACGAGAGGCAGTGGCAGTTCCTTCCGATCCTCTTTTGGGCGGTGTGCTTTCTCTGGCAGATGATTCCGGTGATGCTGGCCTCTCTACAAGAACAATTTGACCTGAGCATCCTGCTGCGCTTTCCCGTGAGCTTCTGGTCCTACTTTTTGCTCTATGCGGTCTTTGGGCTGGTCGATGTCTCCACCATCCTGGGCACGCTTTGCTGCCTCGGCATCTGGATCGGAGCGACCGTGGCGCGGCCCGATCTCTCTGCCTGGACGGCGTTGGGCCTGGTGGTTTTCGCGCTCTTCAACATCCTGCTGGTGCGAGCCGTCTTTGCCTGGATCGACCGCTGGCTTGCCCAGCGCAAGACGCGGGAGATTGTGGGTGCGGTCTTCATGCTCCTGCTGATGAGCCTGCAACTGCTGAATCCGGCCCTCCATCAGAAGCGTCATCAAGGGCGTGCCAATCCCCAGGACCGGTACGAGAACTACCGCAGGATGACGACCGAGCTTGCCCCCTGGCTCAAGACCGTCAGGGCGGTGCAACAGTGGCTTCCGCCGGGGCTCGCCGCGCGCACTCTGGAGCAGGTTGACAATGCGCAGCCCGCGCCGGCTTTGGCCTCCCTGAGCCTGCTTGGGCTGTATGCGATGGCTGCGGGAGCAGTGCTGGCGGGGCGTCTCCGGGGCGAGTATCGCGGCGAAAACCTGGGCCAGGCGCCCAAGCGGAGCAAGGCCCAGACAAGCCAGCAGCAGACAAGCCAACGCAAGAGCTCAGCCGGCAGAGCCACTCTCGTGCGGCGCGAGGGCCGAGATTGGCTGGCAGGCTCCGGACCCATCGCCGCGGTGATCGAAAAGGACTTGCGCAGCCTGCTGCGCACCTTGCCCCTGCTCTGGGCGCTGGGCATGCCGGTTTTGATGGTCCTTATCGTTGCGAGCCTGTTTCGCAACGGCTCCGGCGCGGTGAATTCCTTCTCGTACGGGCTGCCGATCTGCGTGGCCTACGCCCTGCTCGGTTTCACGCAGTTGTTTTACAACAACCTGGGCGCGGAGGGGGCGGGAATTCAACTGCTGTTTCTTTCTCCCACTCCCATCCGAAGCGTCCTGCTGGCCAAGAATCTCTTGCATGCCCTGCTCTTCGGCATGGACGCTCTGCTGGCCGCCATCCTGTCTACGCTCCGGTTGGGCCGGCCGGATGGCGTGATGGCGGCTGCCACGGCCGCATGGCTGCTCTTCGCGCTGCCGTGCGACCTGGCGGCGGGTAATATCTTTTCGCTCATCATGCCCTACCGCATCAATCCGGGCAGGATCTCGCGCCAGCGCGGATCGCAGGCCAATGCGCTGCTGAGCCTCTTAATACAATTGGGATTGATGGGCGTCGGCGCTGCGGTCTTCGCGCTCAGCTGGTTCCTGGACAAGCCGTGGCTGGCCGTGCCGGTCTTTCTGGTCCTGGCCTTGGCCGCGTTCTTCGCCTGGTTGCGCGTGCTCGGCAACGTAGACCGAATGGCAAACCAGCGCCGGGATACTCTGATTGCGACGCTGATGAAGAGCAGTTGACAGCCGACAGCTGACAGTTCAGGATCGTGGGTTATACGCTCTCTTACTGATCGCTGTCTGCTGTTAGCTGTTGGCTGTCCTTAAAAAGGAACTATACGGCTTTTCGACGTGGGATTTACTCGTATCATGAACTATATTAATGAGTTATGGGTACTTCCAGCGTTTTGTTGTGGCCAAAAACCGTGTCCACTTTCAGGTTCGTGAATGTCGGCGTTACTTGCGAGCGGGGGCGGGGTTTGAGCTTGAGCCGGTCTCCGCACGCTCACCTCGCCAGCGTGCGCCACGAGCCTTGCCCTCTTTGTTTGGCACCCGCGTGAGATACAGAACGATTTGGCATCATCAGGGGTTTCCAAAGTTCGACTGGATCGATCCCCAAGCGCTGGGCGTTGCCTTCCGCGATGCAGATTCGTGCCACGAGAGACTCACAACGCTGGCGCAGAGTGGCGATTTTCTGATCTCTATCATGCAAGGCATCGGCTTGGGAGCGGCGTTGCACTTCACGCGGTGATAGTTCAGGGCCTTTTGCTTGCTCCTCTGCTGCCGCGGCAATCTCCATATCCAGGCCGTACTTTTTGAGAGTTTTGCGGTCAAAGCCGGTCTGTTTTGCCACCGCCAGGACATGCAGGGGCGCATCTTCCGGAGACATCGCCACGGCAGTCGCGAGATAAACTCTCACGGCATCCCGCACTTTTTCTTCCATCGATGGGCGCGGCATGTTCAATGCTCCGTGAGAGGTTTGAACCTCGACCCCTTGCCAACATGTGGACGCACCAGTGTCTCTCCATCACTTGGTATGGCAGACAGAATTCGATCAACACCGGCCAAAGTTGCCTCTGCGTCGGCGATCCAGTGTTCGGAGAGGTCAGCCTCCGCGCAGGACTTTTGGGCCACGGCTTGTTCCAGAGTCAGCTTCGTCCTCGCCTGTAGCTGGACGAGGTTCTGTCGATGAGTTGTATTCGTGGTATCGAACAAGTAGTCGTCACAATCCTTGACGCAGTTCAACATCTTTGGACAGGGCGATATCTTGAAGTCATGCACGCAAAGGCCGAGCGGAGTTACATGTACTGCCTGCAACTGCGCTTTGAGAAAGGCATCGCGGACGTCTTCGTGCAAGTTGAAATAGATGTCCGCTACGGCTCCTTTTGTACGGCCGGACTGGAGCGCGCTCTTCAACGTGTCGATCCGTTCAGAGGGAGTCAGGTGCTTGTATGCTTCCAGATCCCCGAGATGTTCCCGGCCTTGCCAGCGTGCGATCACCTCGTCGGGAACGCCGGCCACAGCTGCCTTGGTTGTAACCCAATGCCGAAACTGGTGGCTGTGCAGGCGAAAGAACTGCCCGTCTTCGCCCCGCAATCCGAAGCGTACGAAGGCGGATCTCGCGGCCGCTCCTGGCACCGCTCTTCTTCCCAGAAAGTCGTTGACGGTCTGCTCCAAGACGGGCTCGACCAGGAGAGGGTTTGTTTCAAGATGCTCGTTGAAGAAGTTGCGAAAGGCGATGAACAGGCTTTTGGAGAGACTCTGCCGAGTTCCGTCGCGGCGATCGACAACCCACAAGGCCGGCACGCGCAGTCTGAGCAGATACGAGCGAACATCCGCTGCCCGATATTCGTAGCGGATCGATTTCCGGCCAGGTATCCGAATCGCCTCCCTGGCAAGTTCGGAAAAGGGAAGCCGATTAACGCTGGTAGGAGCCATGCGAAGAAGCTTTGCAACCTCTTCGCGCCGCAACAATCGATTCCCGGTGATGCCGGGGAGAGTCACCCGGTCGGGCCAGGCTTCAAGTCGACGAGCGCGTTTGCGGGCAGCAAGAGTCAGCTTCTTTGCTTCCTGAATGGCGGTCCTGGCAAGTTCAGCCTGTCTCGGCGTCATCCAGCGAACCGCCAGTTGTTTCCGCCCGCCGCGGGACTTCTCCTTGTGGTACCGGATTCCCCAACGCTTTTTTGCGCCGGTTCCCTCCGAGCACAGGCACTCCAACGGCAGCGTGAGCACTTCGCCGATGCGAAAGGCTGTCGCCAACATCACCGCGAGGATACAGGCAACCAGTCTGTCGCGCGGTTCCTTCGCATGTTTCGCATAGATGTCGCCCACCGCATCAATCGCGGCGTCGGAAGGCAATCGCTTCATCCGCTCCAACTGTCCATCCAGCGTGTATCGCTCGGAGTCGTCGGTTCGCGGCGTGGTGAAGGCGACCTCCATCGGCCGCACGATACCGCCGCCGGGAACCGCTGCGAGTGATCGCATCATGAACTGGAGTTGAGTGGACCTCTTGTATGTGGTCGATGGTCTCCAGTGGGCAAGCATCACTTGCTCGGTCCTCAGTAGATCCTCCTCGGTCAACAGCGACCAATCAAATCCATGCGAATCGCCGAATCGAGAAACGATAGCTTCCCAGAGCATCCGCGCGATATCCACTCGATGCGACATCGTTCCGTCGGCGCATCTGCTGAGCACCAAGTAAGCTTTTACAACGTTCGCAAAACGCGGAGGCAGGGCATCCACCTCGGAACCGTAGCGTGTGAAGTGCAGCCGTGAGTTGGAGGTCTTGTGTCTGGAAGTGCGCAGATGCCGGATATCCCAAATGGGCGAGTCAAAATCTCCGTTGGGAAACACGGCCGGAAAGAGCGCCCGGCCTTGACGCACATACGATGTCTCCGCAGCCAGCGTCATGCAGACGTATCCTTCCTGCCGTATTCCTGCGCGATTTGCGCCAGCAACTGGCGAATGGCGGCCATGACGTCCTCCAACTGCATGGGAATGCGGGAATCGCTGGCCGGTTTCATCGCCTCTCGAATACGTTCAAGGGCCGCCAGAACCTCGGCGTGAGGGCCGGTACGGAAGGCCGCGAAAAACTCGCAGGGATAACAAGTAAGTGGAGGAGCCAGGCGGCACAATCCGTCCCTGTGAACATCGCGGCCGCACATGCCAATGCCACCCAGGTTCAGCGGGGCCGTTGGCAAGTGAACAAGTTCGCCTGGAATACTCTTGGGCGGAACACCTGGGAAAGCCGAACGTGTATGCGAGTCGACAATCCTTCCGCGAAAGCGTTGCAGCAAGGGATCGAATATCCGGTCGAACTGCTCGCCCAACTGATCTGCAACGTAAGATGCCGCTTCTATATAAACGTCGACGTTTTGCAGGTCCGTGTGGTCGAGGACCTCAGCTATCCTCTCCCGTGATGCGCCTTCTCTCGCCATCTCCGTAGCGAGAGTTGACCGAAACCGTCGTGGCGTGAGATGGAGCTGCGATCTGGTTCGCGGTGAAATCAACCGAGCCGCGGTTGCGAATCGCGCCATCGCCTGGTTGACGCCTTCCTCGGGAGAATCCTTCCGCAACCAATGAAACAGAGGATCCTCCGGTCTTCCCTTGCGCAACTCGATCAACAGTTGCCCGAGTTGGTCGCTGACTGGTCTCGTTCGCGTCTCCCGGAACTCTTTACGCTTTTTCACGCGCGGCATCTGAATCTGGTATTTTGCGATCGTTCGCGAACGGCCGCCGTCAACAATCTTCGTCTCGAAGACGCGCAGGTCGTGGTTCTTCATCCGCGCGGTTGACTGCGGATTAAGGCCCAGCTCCAGATGCAGCATGAGGAGCGCGCGATCAAACGGCGTTCCCGCACCAGCTGCAATCGCCCTGATTACGATCCGTTGCTCGTCCGAGTCTAATGGCCCCTTCAACGGATCCCGAAAACGAACGGCCGCGCCCTTGACGTTTCCTTGCGCGCGAATCGTCTTCAAAGCAAATGCAAGATCGCGATCGAACTCCGGCAGCTGCAGGCCGAAGGCTCCCCAGAAGTACATCTCCCGCAGGCGCGCAAAGTCGTTGCCCTTGCTGGCAGTCGAGAGGCCATGCTCGAGAAATGCGCGGAACATCTCCTCGGTCATCTGGCTCCAATCGAATGGCGCACATCTGTAGGCGCCAGCGGGGTGCGGGCGCGCGGCGTACCAAAGAACGAATCTGCGGAACATCACGAAATCGTTCCAGACAGTCATGCCTTTCGAGAAGGTCAGCCTGTATGCAAGGTAGATCTTCAGGATGTGGGCGGATCGGTCCGAGAGACTCAGCCGGGAATAGGCAGGCAGAATCAATTTCCAATCGATCTTGAGCAGCCGGCCTCCATCAGAGGAAGCGCGAAAGCTCCAGACTTCATCCGTCGTGTCGACGATCTGCCGGTCTTTTGTGATGACCTGTGCGCGAACCGCTGGCAAGGGCGGCAGAGGCGGTGCTTGTTGTTTCAATATCGCCGTGGCAGCAGTCATGGTTGACCTATCTGGGAGCCGTACAGGCGTTCATTCCGTTCGCGGAGAAAGGCGTCGGCGCACTTGGCCATCGCGTTTTGCGTGTAATGCAGCGGCATGGTGGATCCGGGCCTCCAGCCGCCTAATGCGCGCAGCAGAGCCAGCGTCTCTTCCTCGGGATGATGTGCGAGCAACTCTTCCGCCAGAGTCTCCGCCCACGTATGACGAAAACTATGCCAGGAAAGATGTTCAATCCCGGTGTTCCTTGCGATTACACAAGCCACTTCATTCGTTGCGGTAATCGACAACGCTTGTCCCGCCGCCGTTACGAACAAATAGGGACTCTGCCCAGCTGGACGTCCGGTTGGCGGCCGGTTCGTTAGATAAGCGCGGAGGCCACCGCGGATCTCTCCTGAAAGATCGAGCACGCGCTCAATAGTCTTCACCGCTGGTCGGTGCCGTCGGTGATCTGCCGCGTCATGAGCCCGTCGTTTGACCTTAAGCCCAGGCGATTCCGGCCGGGGCAAATCATCCAGCCGAAGCTTGAGCAACTCTCCACGCCGAAGGCCGCACTGAATGGCGATCCCATACATGAGCCAGTTGCGCAGTCGCGTTTCGGTCCGGAATGGATTAGCGACGGCGAACTGAAAAGGCAGAATCAGGCCACCGTTGGCTGCACGGCGAGGACCGATCAACCCGTCAATGCGGGCTATTTCTTCGCGGGTAAGAGGTTGGATCCGTTGCGAATTACCGCTCTGGCGAGTCACTGCGTGAAAGGCCTCATCCAGACACGCCCTCTGGATGCGGATCTGATCGAAGGATGCCGCCGCCGGCCGCCCCTGGCTGGTTGGATCGGCAGCCCACTTCAGGAAATCGCGGATCACACTTGCATGCCGGGCCACAGTGTTGCTGCTGGAGATCGAGGCCTGTGTGATCTCAACGACGTGACCGCCAACTCTCAGGAACACAAGCAAGTCTTGAATCTGCAACCCTGTCAGCGCTTGGCCGTCTTCAAGAACGTTGTCCAACTCTCTTTCCAGAGCGATGCTGCTCCACGCATACAGCAAGCCGATAGATCGCAAATCGTTGGTCAGGGTCGAGGGCATGGACTGCCAACGCCTGCGGCGGACCACCCACCGTGTGGCAACTCGCACGGGAATCCAACTGGACGCATCTACCAGGGTTGGTAGCAACTCTCCGGTGTCGAGCGTCAACGCAAGAACCCGGAATCGACGCTGCCGGCTGCCCGCCGCCCGATCCTCGTTAGCTTGCTCCCTCATCGGCATAGCCACCTGCCATGCCCGAACAAGACGAAACGAAAATGGTTTGGTTAGCCAGCCATGGTCCAAACACCGCGCGCTTCGATGGAGCCTTCCACTTCGCCCTAAACGCGCCGCCCTACGGGCGGCGCAGGGCTCCGTTCCAGGCTCCATCGAAGCGCAGCAACAACCCCCATCACAACGAAGCCTACGCCGTCAGAGGTTCTTCTTCTGCTTCCGAGAAAAGCAGTGAGTCAACCCTAAATAAATGGACACGAAAACCAAGGTCGTACCCTAGTACGGTATATCATCGTCGGAGATCTCGGCTTGCTGCGCGTATTCGTCCTGACCGCCTGCGGCTGCTGCCGGCGGGCGCTGGTCGAAGCTGGCTGACGAACTGGAAGAGCTGGCCGCCTTGCTGTATCCGCCTCCTCCGCCTCCCGCGCCATCCTCCCGGCCTGAGAGCAGGACCAGTTCATTGACAAGGATCTCGGTCCGGTAGCGCTTCTGATGGGTCTCCTTGTCCTCCCAGCTATTGGTCGTGATCTTGCCCTCGATATAGAGCTTCGAGCCCTTCTTCACATAGTCGCGGACGATCTCGGCCGTGCGGTTGAAGGCCTTCAGATTGTGCCATTCTGTGTGGTCCTGCCAGTTGCCCTGCGCGTCCTTCTGGCGGTCGCTCGTGGCCAGCGCGATGTTGGCCACCATGGTGCCGCCAGGGGTCGAGCGGATTTCGGGGTCTTTTCCCACATTGCCTAACAGGGTGACTTTGTTCACGCTTCTTGCCATGTCGTTAAACTCCAATCATCGAAAAGAATAGCAGAGCCTCAGCCCGGTCGTGAAAGCGTGCGATTCCGCAGCCACTTGGCCAGGCCCAGCGCCAGCAGCAGCCCGCCGAAGGGAATGCACATCAGCGCGACGATCAGCGCAAACCAGCCTGTGTTGGTGCTGGCGCCGGTGGCCGAGAAGCCGCCCAGTACAGTCTCCAGCAGCCCCGCGGACACGAGGCCCGCGCCGAGCATCCATGCGCCCCATTGCAGCAGTTGCCGTGTGCCGTCGCCGGTCGAGGCTGGATTCGAATTAGAGCCGACTGAGGACATCATCGTTCCTGAAAGTGCTTGTTGAGGTTCGTAGTCTCCCACCTATTTCACAAAAAACGTGAAATGGATGGGGCACCCGGTGCTTTCAATTTCCTGTTCCCTGATCCCTATTCCCTGCTTTCTCACCCTTGCGCCAGCCGCAGCATCGCCCAGGTGACCACGCCGGTGATCGACACGTAGAGCCACAGCGGAAAGGTCCAGCGGGCAACCTTGCGATGCTGCGGAATCCGCCCGGTGAGCGAGAAGAAGAAGGTGACAAGAATCAACGGCAGAGCCACGACGGCCAGAATGATGTGGCTGGCCAGCAGCGGCAGGTAGACCGAGCGCAGCGCCGAGTGGGCCGGGTAGCGGACGTCGCCATGCAGCGCGTGGTGCAGAATATAGCTCACCAGAAACAGTGTGGAAAATCCAAAGGCCGTCATCATGGAAGCCCTGTGCGGCTTGATCCGCCGCGCCTTGATGAAGGTGTAGCCAATCAGCAGGGCAACAGCGCTGAGGCCATTGAGCAGGGCATTGAGCGCGGGCAGAAAAGCGTACTGCGTGCTGGACGCGGCTGCGGGATGGACGTAGATCAGCCAGAACAAGAAAACCGTTGCCGCTGCACTGACGGCGAGAATCGCAGCAATGGCGGGGCCGGTCTTCGAAGATGGGTCTGCGACCGTCATGGCTTCCTCAGTGCTTCCCAATGGCGCAGAGCATCAGCGCAGTGAACAGCAGCGGCAAGTAGAGCACGCTGACCTTCAGCAGATCGCGAGCCAGCTTGCGGCTCTCTGTCTCAGTTGCGCGCAGGATCCGTGCAAATCGAATCGTGTAGGCCAGATAAACCAAGCCCAGTACAATGGCCAGAGCGGCGTATACAGGGCTGGCCAGCCCCAGCCGCCAGGGCGCAAGACTCACCGGAATCATCGCCACCGCGAAAAACAATGCCTGCGCCACCGTGGACCAGCCATCCGGCTGAACCACAGGCAACATGCGAATCCCCGCGCGGGCGTAGTCCTCGCGATAGAGCCACGCGATCGACATGAAATGGGGAAACTGCCAGACAAAGAGAATGGCGAACAGGGCCACGCCTGGCCACTCGATGCGGCCGCGCGCGGCGGTCCAGCCGAGCATCGGCCCCATCGCGCCAGGGAACGCGCCAATGAAAGTAGCCATGGCAGTGACCCGCTTGAGGGGCGTATAGATGGCGACATACGTGAAAGCCGTCAGCAGCGCCAGGGCCAAAGTCAGCAGGTTGGTGTGCACCATCAGCCAGTATGCCCCGAGAGCCAGCGCGCCCAGTCCGGCCGCGACGCCCTCGGCCAGCGAAAAGCGGCCCGCTGCCATTGGCCTATCTGCTGTGCGCTTCATCCGCGCGTCGGTCCTGCGTTCCAGCGCCTCGTTCAGCGCCCCGGCTCCGGCCGAGACCAGGCCGATGCCAAGCAGCGTGTCCAGCAGGCCGCGCTGCACGCTGGTAATGCCGGACTCGATCGATCCGAGATAAAAGCCGCCCCAGCCGGTCACCAGCACCAGGGCGACGACCTTGACCTTGAAGAGTTCCCGAAGGTCGCTGATCAGCGTGGCCGTAGCGCCGGCCTCAGGCGCGTGCATCTGCGCCGGACCCGAACCGGCGAGCTCTGGCAGAACGTCGGTCTGGGTAGCGGGAGTCATCTGAATCAGGCTTAACCTCTTTAACTGTCAGACAGCGCAGATTGCTCTGAGAAAGCCCACCCAACCGACCGCGCACGGCTAGGCAGTGTCTGCCAATGCCAAATCGACCTGCTTTGTATCAGGGCACGACTTCAGTCGTGTCGAAAGCCCTTCAAAATCAACGTGGGCTTTAGCCCCTGAGCGACGAAACTCGGCTTTGGCTGAGTTCTTTCACTAGCTTCTGAAGTAGCCCACCCCAGCCGGTGGCGCACAGCTACTCCCTATTCCCTACTCCCTAACCCCTGCTTTTCACTGCTTGCCAAAGCGGTAAACCACTCCGGTGGTGAATCCGCGGGTGTACTGCAAGGTCGAGCCGAAGCCGCTGAAGAAGTACTCCGGAGCCACGCGAAATGCAACCCTCGGCGTCAGGTTGTACTCGAATGGAACGCTGGCGCTGGCCGCGAAGGTCGTCCCGTCCGGCCAGAGGCCTACTTGGGTCGAGAGCAGAGTGCTATGGTTGGTGTCGCCGGCAAAGTCTCCCTTGTCCATTCCAGCCATTACGCGGCCAGAGACGGAGAACCTGGGCTGCAGGTAGAAGCGATACGTAGGCCCCGCCAAAAACGCATACTGGCTGATAGCCGGATTGGTGATCGTGTCGTTCGTCGGGTTATAAAGGCCGCCTACGTAGGCGGTGGCATAATAGCCGCGGCCTTCGACGGCCACTCCCAGCCGCTCGTCAAAGTAGCGTGTGAAGCCGCCGTCCCAGGCGTACTCGTGAGCCTGCTCGAGCCCCACGCGCTTGTTCGTGTCGGTGGAGACCGGCCCTGGGCCGGGGTTGAAGCGCAGGTAGCCAAAGCCAAAATTCACATCATAGCGGTGGTCGTAAGCTTCGTGAATAGCCGCCGCGCGGCGCTGTGCGCGGCGGGCCCTGATGCGGACCTGGACGTTTGTCTGACCCTGAGACTGAGTTTGCGCCTGAGCCTGGTCTGCGGCGGTAGCCTCGGGTGTGCTGCTCGAACTCGAGCTTTGGGCCAGTGCGGCGGTCACGGCGGCGAGACCCAGCGCCAGCAGAAGGGCAAGACGGCGAGAAAATGACATCGGTTTCGGGTTACCTCCACGGGAGTGCGGAAGCACATCGCCAATCCATGCCGGCAGTGCTCCCCCCATAGGTATTAAATCACCTCGGGGGGGAGCCTTGGGTTGACTCAGCGACGGATTGGACCTAACGCGGAGGGATTCGTGAGCGGATGCACTACTTGATTGCCTTCAGGTCAGTCTGCAATTGGCTCTGGTCGAAGCCGGCGGGCGAGCCCTTGGCGGTCAGCCAGTCCTGGGCAAGCAACGTGTGGGCTTCGTCGCAATACTTCTTCCAGAAGGCTACGGTCATGGTCTTTGGCGCGCCCCAGGTGATGCAGGTGAAGCCGTTGGCGTCGTACTTGGGCACAAAGACGCAGTGGCCGCCCCAACTGCCTTTTTTTGCGTTGGCGCCGCCCTTCGGAACAACATCCCAGACATCCTGGCTCTGCGCCGTGATCGGCAGCGACAGGCCGATGTATACCCCGCCGAACAGCGCGATCGACTGGCGGATTTCCACCAGATTGGCGAACTTCGGATCGGCAAAGGCCATCAGCGCGTGGCCCGCAAAGCCGTTCTTTTGCCAGTCGTTCAAAACATCCAGCTCCACGCCGCCGTTGTCGGTGCTGGGGTTGCCGGGGACGTATCCGTCCCACTGCTCATAATAGCTTTGAACAGTGGGGTCGGGGACGGTGACCATCGAGCCTGTGTTGACGGTCCATACCTGCACGGCATGAGCCACGCCGGCGATGGTGCAGTCGCCAATCGTGT
>Ga0302267_10005711_pt1 | contig 12953 bp, 9 predicted proteins | sample III_Bog_E1_3_FD_194555 | JGI IMG/M metagenome (GOLD analysis project Ga0302267, IMG submission 194555) | Peat permafrost microbial communities from Stordalen Mire near Abisko, Sweden - III_Bog_E1_3 | ecosystem: Environmental > Terrestrial > Soil > Wetlands > Peat | place: Sweden: Abisko... | reverse complement strand
AGTGAACCCACCTCGTCGCCGGAATGATAGTCGACGGCCTGATTCACGTCTCCCAGTGAGATATGCCCGGCAATGTCTGCAAGTTGACCCATCGGCTTTGAAATGCTGCGAGAGATAAATATACCCATCCCTAGTCCAGCCAGAACACCGCCGATTACCATCATCAGCAAGAATGTCCGGCTGCTGCGATAAGTTTGTTCGGCTGTGTCGGCGGCGTCCTTCGCGTTTTCTTCTTTGACCGTCACCAACTGGGCTAGCGCACCTTCAGCAGCGTCCGCCTTCAAGCGGCCATCACCAAACGAAAGTTCCACCGACGCCCGCTTTTGGGCAAGCTGATCTTTTTGGGCCAGGGCTACAATCTGCTCCACAACGTCCTGGCGCGCCTTCCATGCCTGATCGAAGCTCGCCAGCAGTTCCTTGCCTTTCTCCGTGTGGATCAGAGGCCGCGCCTTTTCCAGGTTCTCGTCGACCTTCCCCTTGAATGACTCGATAGCTGTCTTGTACTGCTCCCGCTCTTCCGGCTGACTTGAAAGCAGCAGATTCTTTTCTGCCCTGGCCATATGGATCAGTTCCACATCGGCCTGCTTCAGGTTAGCGATCCCGACTGTCTCCTTGGCGTATGAGTCAGCCGCAAGGTCCGCTATCTTGCCCATCCCCTGGATGCCCATGTATCCGATAACGGCCGTGATTGCGCCCACAATGGCGAAAGCCGAAATCAGCTTCTTGCCGATCTTCATGTCATAAAACCAGTTCATCGTCTTTTCTCCCCTTGGTTCTCAAGCTCAGCTGAATCGCTGTTCTGCACGTCGCTCGCGTCAAGCCCTGGCTCAATCAAGACTCGCGCCACACAGAGCACCGCCAGAGATCAAACAACGCTATTAAGCTAGATCGACGAATTGGGAGGCACGCATGAGAGATATTTACGCGCGGGTTTGTTGGGTTAAGTCAATGATTCCAGCCAAACGGCCTTCACCCGTCGGACCAATGATCCGGATTCACGTGCCCAAGACGCTGAAAACTAAAGGCCAAAAGCTGAAGGCGGCCTTTTGAATTCGACTTTTTCAGGATCGCCCGGTATATCTAAAAAATATTCTTATGACGTGTTGTCAACCCACCTGTCGATAAAGTTCCGCCGCCCCTAACGGCCTGGGTTCCACCGGCTACATCCCCGGCGGCTCCTGCGGCGCGCAAACCCGCGACGTGCAGGAAATGACCGGCGGCTACTGGTACGACATCTACAAGGGCGAGCACGGCCGTCTGCGTCAGGGCATCCAGTACGGCTATGCAGTTCGCGAAGGCTGGTCAGGCGCATCCGGCATCGGCGCCAAGGGCATCGATAACATGTTCTGGACCACCTTCCGCTACTACCTCCCTTAACCCGAAGCAACACATCCATCCAACAAGAAAAGGGCAGCCCACGCGGGTTGCCCTTTTCATTTGCTTATGAGCCTTGTGTAAATCTTCCAGGGGATTGGATCGGTGCTTATGGGGACCGATGTTCGGATGGGGCCAACTTTGGCGTCAACAAGCGCGGCGGAATCCAATCATTGAGAACCAATTTTTGACAAGGAATCCGTCGAAGTCTGGGAGGTCGTGTGCACGTCGCTCACCCGTGTATATGTGTTGATCCAGTTGGTTTCCCAGGTCTCACCGCCGTCAGCGGAGAATGCCTGCTCAGAACGAACCTCGTTGGCGGAAACCGGCCAGATCGTGAACCGAACCAGAATATTGCGTCCGTGAAAAAGTTCGCTGTCGTAGAACTCACCGCGGCCGTCTTGGAATCCACCAACAGCAGGGACGCCGAGCACAGGTGAGTCACTTGTCGCGAAGCTGATATTCCACTGCTGCGCTCGAGGATCGTAGAGGCGTAGCGCCAGGAGTTCGAGGTGCCCGGAAGCACCATCAGCTTCAACCGTGGCAAGGTTAGCGCGGCCGTCCCAAATCTTGTTCGTCACCGTGGTACCCTCCATCTCGGTCCACTCTGAAGAACCGGACAACGGGTGGACCAGGCGCCGAATGTGCATCTTCCAGGTGCCAAAGTCGAAATCGAAATCGTGCTGACCGTCTCTTGCGCCGGATTGCTTCGGTATCTCCGCACCGGGAGGTTGGGTGCTGGGTCGTCCAGGCTGCGGCTGACCCCAGGGCGCATCGCTCGTTCGAATCTGGTCGGTAATCCAGTTCACCTCCCAGCTCTTGCCGCCGTCTGCGGAGAATGCCTGCTCGAAGTGCGGCGTGCCGGAGGTCATGCGCGACCAGTCAAAGCGGATAAGCGTTGTCTTACCGTTGATCGTATCGGTGGTATAAAAGTCTCCGTGCCCGTCGCGGAACTCTCCGATCTGTGGAGGGTCGAGCCGACCGATGCGGTTGTTGGCCCAGTAAAGACGCCACTGGCGCGCTTCCCGGTCGTAGAGGCGCAAGGTCAAGCCTTCAATGTGCCCGCCGCTCGCACTGTCGAGTTCGACCGTGTCCAACTGGGCGCGGCCATTCCACACCGGGTAGCAAGCGCCGGTGCCGGTCATGTCCGTCCAATCCGGCGTGCTCGTCAGCGGATGAAGCATGAAATGGAGGCGAAACGTAGAATTCCCCAGTACGGGATCGAAGTCGTGCGCGCCATCGTGCGGTGTAGGTGGAGCTGATACCGGGTTGGGCGGCGTCTGCTGTGCGAGCATGCCGCAGCAGGTGTATACAAAAATCGAAATCAGATGAGCCAGGCGCATTCTGTTCCTCGATCAAAGTGAAGTCGCGCCTCGCAGACTGAGTCGCGCCGTACATCAAGATTGACGCGGTAGCTGGTATTCTGAAAGAGCCACTTTTTATGCAATTGACGATACCAATCTCGCGTCTAGGGGAGCCTCTCTTTCGACAGGTTTACCGCGGGATACGTCATGCAGCACTCAGCGGTGCCCTTAGCCCAGGCGAGCGCCTTCCATCCACCAGAGATCTGGCTGAGCAACTGGGTGTCTCGCGAACAGTCGTCTTGCTGGCGTATGACCATCTGCTCGCGGAGGGCTTCGTTACGGGGCGAGGAGGTTCAGGCACCTTCGTCTCCTCCGGTATGGCGCGGAACGTCGCGCCCAGCAGCCGCGGCGTGGCGCGTGTCCAATTGTCGCGGTTCGGGAAAAGTGTGAGCGGGTCAATCGCAATGGTGAATACGCCCATACCCCGTTCCACGATTCCACGCTACAACTTCATCTACGGGCGCAGTGACCTGGATACCTTTCCGTTTGCAGTCTGGCGGCGGCTGCTGCTCCGGCAGGCGCGGAAGGGGTCAACGAAACAGTTCGACTACGGATCGGCGCTCGGAAATGCGGAATTGCGTGAGGCGATCTGCGCGCATCTTCGCCGCTCGCGTGCGGTGGTATGCGAGCCGGATGAGGTGATCATCGTCAACGGATCGCAGCAGGCACTGGACCTGGTGATCCGTGTACTGGTTGACCCCGGCGACACGGTAGCACTTGAAGACCCGCACTATGACGGCGTCCGCGAAGCCCTGCGCGCTGCGGGAGCGCGCCTGCGGGCGGTTCCGATAGATCGCGAAGGCCTCGATCCCGCCAGGCTGCCCGATGACGCCAGGCTGGTCTTCGTCACACCTTCCCATCAGTTTCCGACCGGAGCCATCATGCCGTTAGAGCGCAGGCTGGCGCTGCTCAACTGGGCACGGCGAAAAAACGCGATGATCGTTGAGGACGACTACGATGGCGAGTTTCACTATGACGGGCGGCCTCTGGAATCGCTGCAGGGCCTTGACCGTGAGGGCCGTGTTGTTTACATCGGAACGTTTTCGCGAACTGTTTTTCCTTCCATGCGCATCGGGTACGTGATCGCGCCAAAGTCCTTGGTCCCGGCACTCACGGCTGCCAAGTGGTTGTGCGATCTGCACTCGGCATCTCTCGAGCAGCAGACGCTCGCTGACTTTATCGCGGAAGGCATGTACGAGCGGCATCTTCGGCGATTGAGGAGAAAGAACACCGCGCGTCGAGCGGCGCTGCTCGAGTCCATCGCCAAATACCTGGGGGACCGCGTAGAGGTAACGGGCGACGGCGCGGGAGCGCAGGTGGTGCTGTGGCCTCGCACAAAACTCGTCGAGCAGACCGTGGTGGAAGCAGCGGCAAAAAAAGGGGTAGGAATTTACGGCATGGCGCATTGCTGGCTGCGCCGGCCCGCTCCTCCTGGCTTCATCCTTGGCTATGCGCGCCTCGGCGAACTGGAGATTCGGGAGGGAATCCGTCTACTGGGCCAGGTCCTCTAACCCCGACGGGCGGGACGTCCCTCTTACACACCGATTCTCAAAACTGACATCGTGAGTTCAAGCAACCTGAAAGCCTCGAAGTGCAGAAGCTTTCGCCGGGCGGCCCCGGTCCCTAGTCCGCCGCGGCGGAGGGACCGGGGATGCATGAAACTCCATCCATCCCCTACGCGCCGCATCAAACTCCTGCGAGCCTCCCGCGAGCGTCTACCGCACCACAAGTGCTCGACTTTTTCAGAACCGCCCGGTATATTTGAAAAATATTCTTATGACTTGTTGTCAACCCACCTGTCGATAAAGTTCCGCCGCCTCTAACGGCCTGGGCTCCACCGCCCAAAAATACAGTTCCCCACAATCCAAGGAAAATCCAAAGTGCATCCTGCACCTAATACCGTCTTATCTCCATCTCAACGGCATTTGCCGCTATCGGGCCCAGCCGTGCCCTCTGTTTATAGCTATTGTTGTTGTCCATCCTGTCGCTAGAGTTCTGTCCTCCAAGAAGGCCTGGGGTTAAGACCCCAACTCATCCAGTTCCTCAAAATTCATAGGAGAATCCAAAATGTACAAAGATCCATCTGCAGTTCTGTCTGCTTCCCTTCGCCGGTTGTCGCTATCTATTCCTGTTGTTGTTTTTCTGTTTGCTATAGCGTCCAGCCTCCCCCTGGCCGCGCAGGACGACATCACCACCCAAAACGGATCGTCCGCCTACAACGGCGCATTTATCACCGGCCCCTCCTCCAACCCCTTGAGCTTCCTCAACGGCGCTGCTTTCCGCACCACCGGCAACCCCGCCCCCTACGACTTTCACGACTTTGCCCCCTTCACCGAACTCGACTCCAAGCTGCCCAAATGGATCGACTTCCAGGGCGAAGAGCGCTTCCGCTACGAGGCATACGACGACAACAACTTCAAAAACAAAGTTGATGACTCCTACATCTTGAACCGCTTCCGCTTTCAGGTCGATCTACATTCGACCAGTTGGCTGCGAATTACAGCGCAGGTGCAGGACGCCCGTGCAGGCTTGCAGAACCCGCCCATCGGCCCGCCAAACACGGTTCGCTGGGATCTCAAGTTGGCGTATGCGGAGCTTGGCAATCCGGAGAAACACTGGTTCAGCCTCCGCGTCGGCCGCCAGCTCATCAATTACAACAACACCATCATGGCCAACTCGGAGTGGCGCAACCAGGCCCGTTCCTACGACGCGGCCGTGCTCAACCTCAACGCAAAGCGCGAGCACCTCGGCCTCTTCGCCGCTTCGGCTGTGGTGCCTCAGGCCTACGGCGTCAGCCCGCATCAGGAAGGCAACAACATCTACGGAGCCTACGGCCGCCTCGATGACTTTGTCGGCAGTCACTCAAGCCTCGAGCCGTTCGTCCTGTGGCGCGTGCAGCCGGCCGAAGTCGTCGAACCAGCCGCCGCCAAGACCACCGGCAAGGAAAACGAGCAGGCAATTGGTCTGCGCCTCAAGGAGCAGCCCCACGCAGCCTTCGATTACAGCGGCGAGTTCATCTACGAAACCGGCAAGGTGGGAACGCAGTCCATCAATGCCTTTGCCACGCAGGAAGGCGCGGCCTACCAGTTCCTCAATTCAGTTGCCAAGCCCCGCGTCTTTGCCCAGTTTGACTACGCCTCGGGCAACGGCAATCCGAAACTGAACGCAAACCACACCACGTTCGACACCATCTACCCCACAGCCCACGACCGCTTTGGCATCACAGACCTCTTCGGCTGGCAGAACATCGAGTCGGTCCGCGCGGGAGCGACCGTCGAACCTCACCGTCGACTCACCTTGACCGTCCAGGGGCTGGACTTTTGGGCGGCCAATGCTCTGGACTCCATATACAACACCTCTGGCGCCGCCATCGTGAACAACAAGACCGACCACGGCCGCCACGTCGGCGCCGAGTTCGATTCCTATTCCTGGTATGAACTCAATAAGCACTTCAACCTGGGCGGCGGCGTTGGCTACTTGGGCGGCGGCCAGTTCCTCACCAACGTCACAACCAGCCACTCGTACACGACTTACTACATCGCGCTCAACTTCAAAGACAACGGAAAGAAGTAGCCTCGCCGGTTTCGACTCCGCTCACACAGCCGGGATGCCGCCCCGAGGGGAAGGCGTCCCGGACGTCCCTCGGTAGCGGCATCGAATTGCCTTCAGCCCGCGTGAGCGGGCGCCATAGGGTAGCCCCAGTCGCGAGACTGGGGTTGCCGGAATGTCAAAACATCCCCAGCCCGCGTCAGCGGGCGAAAGAGAACAATTTCCGCGCCAACAGAGGGTTTCGTAACAGCCTGCGCAGGGCCGCCACGGTCTCTATATTCCGCGCGCCACTGTACAGAAAACAAAACCGCAATAAAGATTGCATTATCAATAAGTTAAGCATCTATCTCGTGCGGAATCACCGCACTTCCCAAAGAAACGGCTAACTCTCAGCAACCCCTTACCCCGTTGAATTAAACTCTCTGCCACCGAAACATATCGAAAAGGCTGCCCGCAAGGTACGTGTCTCGACGACTCGCAACCACAGGTTCAACCCTTTCGCATGTTTTGTAACCACTTGAGAAGCCATTTCAGCTATGTAGAACAACCCTCCGATTGATCCTTTCAACCGGTCGTCTCTCCCTGACCCCTCATTCCTGACCCCCGATCCCTGCTGCACGATACGTGACCCACATCACGGCCAGCCCTCTATTCCGCTCGGTACTGTTCGACTCAGGACACGCTTCAGAAGATTGTTGGAAAACTCTTCGAGTTAGCGGAATTGCGCGGACCTTATCGTGCAGTTTGCAGGTCTGCAGTCATGAATCAACTGATTTTTGAGAATCGAAGAGAGGCCCAATGAACTTCAATTTCAAGACCGCAGCCGCGGCCATCCTGACAGTAACTCTAGCTGCCTCAGTTGCCTACGCATCAGACGCGCCGGCGCCAAAGAAGCACGTCGCGACCAAAAAGGTCGCCGCTCCTAAGCCACCCTCGGTGCAGGACCAGATCAAGGAATTGCGCGACGCCCTGGATGCACAGGGAAACAAAATCAACACCCTGCAGACAGATTTGTCCAACAAAGACGCACAGTTGAAGCGCGCCGAGCAGGAAGCCGCCGAAGCCAAGGCCGAAGCTGCGAAGGCGGAAGCCGACGCCACCGCACAGCAACAGGGCATAGTCAGCAATGCCGCAGCCGTCACCACTCTGCAAACCACAGTGACCGATCTCAAGGGCAACCAGGCTTCGCTCGCCACCACCGTCTCCGACGAGACCGCGAAGATCAAGAAAGCCATTGAGAACCCCTCCACCCTGCATTACAAGGGCATCACCCTCACCCCCTACGGCTTCTTCAACGGTGATTCGATGTGGCGCTCGCACGCAACCGGCGGCGAGGAAGCTACCCCGTGGAGTTCCATCCCATACGAGAGCGCCGATTCTTATTCGATGACCGAAATGGCCCTGTCTGGCCGCCAGTCCCGCGTAGGCTTCATCGCTGAAGGCAAAGTCAGCTGGGGCACCTTGCGTGCCAATCTCGAGGGCGACTTCCTCGGCGTCGGCACCACCTCAAACGACAACCAATCCACCAGCTACATCTTCCGTCAGCGCATCGCCTCGGCTGAAGCGGAAACCAACAGCCACTGGACCATCTCCGGCGGCCAGGGCTGGTCGCTCGCCACTGAGGACAAGGTCGGCATCACCACCGCGGCCGCCAACAAGGCACTCCCCTCCATGATCGATCCCAATTACGTGGCTGGCCTTGTCTGGGCGCGCATGGGGTATTTCCGCCTGACCAAGAGTTTCAAGAATGCTTCCTTTGCCATCTCGGCGGAGAACCCGCAACTGCTCTACACGGCCACTCTCGCTGGCAACACACCCTATGCCGTGGTTGGAAGCGCCGGCCTCAGTGCCAGCTTGCTCAACCAGACCATCAGCGCATGCTCACCCTCAACCTCGATCGTGAATTACAGCAACCAGAAGCAAACCGACTCGGCCGGAAATACAATCGACGTTGCGGTTCCGGTCTACAAGACCGTCAACTCCTGCGCCAACCTGGCCAACATCTCTTTCAACGAAGCTCCGGACATGCTGGCGAAGGCCGCCTTCGATCCCGGCTTCGGTCACTATGAAATCTACGGCATCGGCCGCGTCTTCCACGAAACCATCTATCCCGGCGAAACCACCAACAGCAACCTCTACGGTGGTAACAAGGACATCGCGACCGGCGTAGCAGTTGCTCCGGCGCTGTCCACGGCTGGAGCACTCTCCAACAAGGTTGTCCTCGGCGGCATCGGCGGCAGCATGCGCATCCCGGTCATCAAGGATAAGTTCACCTTCGGAGCCAAGGCCCTGTTCGGACCTGGCGTGGGTCACTTCGGAGCGTCCACGCTCTCTGATGCCACTTCCAACAACTGGGGCGAACTCGAACCCATCCATAATCTCTCCGGCCTGCTGACCGCCGAATTCACACCCAACCCCCGCCTGCAGATTTACACCTACTATGGCGGCGATTACGCCGGACGCGAAGACGAATCCATGTCAGCCGCAACCACTCTCGGCGCACCCACTGCAGAATTCTGCGTGACCGGAACCACCACCTGCACCGCCAGCCCAACCGCCGCCCAGATCTCCGCCGGCGGAGCATGGGGCGCGCACTGGGCTACACCCTCCGCGGCAGCACTAGGCTACGGTTCGCGGCTCCTGAACAACTCCGGCTGCAACGCCATCACCGCTCCCGGCTACAACGGAAGCTCCACTGGTTACTACACCGGCGGTTCCTGCGGCGCACAAACTCGCGACGTGCAGGAAGGAACGCTCGGCTACTGGTACGACATCTATAAGGGCGACAAAGGCCGCCTCCGCCAGGGCTTCCAATACAGCTATGCTGTTCGCGAAGGCTGGTCAGGCGCATCCGGCATCGGCGCCAAGGGCATCGAAAACATGGTCTTCACCAGCCTCCGTTACTTCTTGCCGTAAAATCCAAACTCTCCGGTTTGGTTTCGAAACAAAAAGGGCAGCCCCCAGAGCGGGCTGCCCATTTTGTCTTACCGCCTATCCTGCCAAATCCTCATGCCCGGCCCGGCACCGGCGCAGCGCCATCCTTCAGCGTCTCCAGAACCAGCGCCAGCGCATCTTCCCAGGCAGGAAAGCGCACGCCAAAAGTCTCCTCAAGCCGCTGGCACGACAGCCTCGAATTCGTAGGGCGCGCGGCAGGTCGCGGAAACTCGCTCGTCGGAATCGGGATGAGCGTAGGCAGCTTAGTTCCCAGGTTCGCAGCCGACTGAGTCAGCAAAGCCTGCGCAAATCCAAACCAGGTTGTCGCTCCCGTGTTCGTCAGGTTGTAGACTCCGCTGCGTCCGTCCAACCCTGCGCCCGAAGGCCCCATCACCTGCGCCAGAATATTCGCCGTCCCCTGCGCAATGCATTCGCTGGTGGTTGGCGCGCCCGTCTGATCGTCCACAATGCGGAGTTCCGAACGTTCTGCGGCCAGCTTCAACATGGTCAGCAGAAAGTTATTGCCCCGCGTGCCGTACACCCAACTGGTTCGCAAAATCAGATGCTGGCAGCCGGAGGCCTGAATCGCCTCATCCCCTGCCAGCTTTGTCTTGCCATACACGTTTTGCGGATTGGGAGTATCGGTCTCGACGTATTCACCCACCTTGGTTCCATCAAAAACATAGTCAGTCGAATAATGCACAAGAATGCTTCCCAGGCGTTTGGCTTCCTCGGCAAGCACACCCGGCCCCGTGCCGTTGATCGCCATCGCCACCTCAGGTTGCTCTTCCGCCTTGTCCACCGCGGTGTATGCGGCCGCATTCACAATCACAGCCGGCTCCACAGAGCGCAGCGCAGCGAGCAACGAATCCGGGTTCCTGAAATCGATCTCGGGATAGTCGAACGCCGTCACTTGTCCCAGGCAAGCCAGCTTATGGCGCAACTCCCAACCCACTTGCCCGATACGTCCAATCACCACAATCCTACCGTTGCGCATGCGCTCCCCTTGCCAGAAATCCTGCCTCAAATACTTCCGATTCGCGAAACGCTATCCCCGCTGCATCCTTGCCGGAAAGAATAGGCTCACCCGTGAGCGGCCAAACAATTCCCAGGTCGGAATCGTTCCACAACACCGTGCGCTCAAACTGCGGTGCATAATAGTCCGTCGCCTTGTAAACAAAGTCCGCGGACTCTGAAAGCACGAAGAAACCATGCGCGAGCCCCGGAGGCAGCCAGAACAATCGCTTGTTCTCCGCCGACAATTCAACCCCCGCCCATTTTCCAAATGTGGGTGATTCGCGGCGCATATCAACCGCAACGTCAAACACGGCCCCGCTCACAACCCGAACCAATTTTCCCTGCGGCTGCGTGATCTGGTAATGCAAACCCCGCAGCACGTTCCGCTGCGACCGCGAATGATTGTCCTGCACAAATTCAGCGTCAATTCCAATGCGCTGCATCTCGCGCGCATTAAAGCTCTCCATAAAAAACCCGCGCTCGTCCCCGAACACGGCTGGTTCAATGATCAACACATCAGGGATTTCCGTGGCCTGCACTTTCATTCAATCGAACTCCGGTCTCTCAACATCTCGCGCAGGTAGTCGCCGTAACCGTTCCGTATGCCCTTCGCCAGCTTCTCCAGTTGTTCCGCATTGATGAAGCCCGAGCGATACGCAATCTCTTCCGGGCAAGCCACCTTCAATCCCTGCCGCTTTTCGATGATCTGTACAAATGTGCTGGCTTCCAAAAGCGAATCGTGCGTTCCCGTATCCAGCCAGGCAATGCCCCGGCTCATGGTCTGCACCGCAAGCTGCCCCAGCTGCATATAACGCCGGTTCACGTCGGTGATTTCCAATTCGCCGCGCGGCGATGGCTTCAGATTAGCTGCAATATCCAAAACCTGGTTGTCATAAAAATACAGCCCCGTCACCGCATATCTTGACTTCGGATGCATCGGCTTCTCCACCAGATCGATTGCCTTACCGGCAGCATCCAGTTCCACCACTCCATAGCGCTCGGGATCCTTCACCGGATACGCAAAAATAGTGGCGCCCGAAGGCTGTGCCGAAGCGGACTGCAACATCGCCGCCAGCTGATTGCCGAAGAAGATATTGTCGCCCAGAACCAATGCGCAATCGTCCTGCCCTACAAATTCCCGGCCAAGAATAAAAGCCTGGGCCAGTCCCTCCGGGTTAGGCTGCACCACATAACTCAACGACATCCCCCACAGCGATCCATCCCCAAGCAACTGCTCGAATCGCGGCGTATCCTGCGGCGTCGAAATCACCAGCACGTCGCGAATCCCCGCCAGCATCAGCACGCTCAACGGGTAATAGATCATCGGCTTGTCGTAAATGGGCAGCAGTTGCTTCGATACCGCGTGTGTGATCGGATAAAGACGCGTTCCCGATCCTCCCGCCAGAATGATGCCCTTCCGTTGGCTCATTAGCTCCCACTTTCCTCGCGGCTTGCGGGAGCGTACTGCAGCTTGATCCAATCCCGGTACGATCCGCTCGTGACGTGCTCCACCCATTCAAGATTGTTCAGATACCACTGAATCGTTTTGCGCAATCCGCCCGCAAACGTCTCGCGAGGACGCCAACCCAATTCCCGTTCAATCTTCGACATATCGATCGCATACCGTCGATCGTGGCCCGGGCGATCCTTCACAAATGTAATCAGCCGCGCGTGCGGCGCACCGCCTGGCCTCAATTCGTCCAGAATCTCGCACAACTGCTTCACCAGGTCCAGGTTCGACATTTCCTGCCTGCCGCCAATGTTGTATGTCTCCCCAGGAACGCCGCGCGCCAGAACCGTCCGGATGCCGTCGCAATGATCCGCAACATAAAGCCAGTCGCGCACGTTCTGCCCATCGCCGTATACCGGCAAAGCCAAGCCCTTCAACGCATTCATCACCATCAGTGGAATCAGCTTCTCAGGAAACTGCCGAGGCCCATAGTTGTTCGAGCAATTCGTCGTCACCACCGGGAGGCCGTACGTATGGTGGTATGCACGTACCAAGTGATCTGAAGCCGCCTTCGAAGCCGAATACGGACTGTTCGGCGCGTAGGCAGTCTCTTCTGTAAAAGCCGGCGCCGTCGGCGTCAGAGACCCATAAACCTCGTCGGTTGAAACATGCAGAAATCGGAATTCGTTCTGCTCTTCCGGTGGCAGTTCCCGCCAATATCCCCGGACTGCTTCCAATAGCTGGAAAGTTCCTTCGATGTTGGTGCGAATGAACTCGGCTGGACCCAGAATCGATCGATCGACGTGACTCTCCGCGGCAAAATGGACCACCGCTCGAGGCCTTTGCTCCTCCAGCACTCGCCGAACATGCGCGCCGTCCACAATATCTCCGCAAACGAACTGGAACCGGCTATTCTGCTGCACCGAAGCCAGGTTCTCCATGTTCCCGGCATAGGTCAGCTTGTCAAAAACCGTCACCGGAGCGCTCTCTTCGGCCAGCCATTGCAGCACAAAATTGGAACCGATGAAACCGGCGCCTCCGGTCACAAGAACGGGCGCATTCACCAGCATCTGCTTCCACCTTTCGTGTTCGGCTACCAGAACTCGGCGCCACAAGTCGCCGTTAAATACGTTCGAAGTTAAAGGACGTTGATAGCGGCAGCCCCAAGAGCAAGTTGCGAGAACACCTGCGTCCAATCCAGAACATTTCGGATCGCCGTGGGACGCAGTGTCTTGTCGGGCACAACAATCGTATCGCCCGGGTTA
>Ga0302267_10005706_pt1 | contig 12960 bp, 8 predicted proteins | sample III_Bog_E1_3_FD_194555 | JGI IMG/M metagenome (GOLD analysis project Ga0302267, IMG submission 194555) | Peat permafrost microbial communities from Stordalen Mire near Abisko, Sweden - III_Bog_E1_3 | ecosystem: Environmental > Terrestrial > Soil > Wetlands > Peat | place: Sweden: Abisko... | reverse complement strand
GTTGAGGAGGCGATCATGTTCGAGACCATCTGGTTCATCATCTGGGGTGTGGCCTGGGCCGTCTATTTCATGCTGGACGGGTTCGATCTGGGGCTGGGAACGGTGTTCCCGTTCCTGACCCGGGACGAAACCGACAAGCGCGTCGTCATCAACGCCATGGGCCCGTTCTGGGACGGCAATGAGGTCTGGCTGGTCACCGCCGGGGGGGTGACCTTCGCCGCCTTCCCCAGGACCTATGCAGTGATGTTCTCCAGCCTCTATACGCCGCTGATGCTGCTGCTGTTCGCGCTCATCCTGCGCGGAGTGGCCTTCGAGTTCCGGGGCAAGGAGGACAGCGAGGCCTGGCGCCGGACCTGGGACCTCTGCCTGGTGCTCGGCTCGTTCCTGCCCGCCCTGCTGCTGGGCGTGGCCTTCGCCAACATCTTCAAGGGCGTGCCCATCGACGCTGCCGGGGTGTTCCAGGGCAACCTGTTCACCCTGCTCAACCCCTACGGCCTGGTGGGTGGGCTCGCCTTCGTGCTGATCTTCGCGGTCCATGGCCTGCTGTGGCTGGCGACCCGGACCGAGGGCGCCATTCTGGACCGGGCGGCGGCCCTGGCCAAGCGGCTCTGGCTGGCTGAGGCGGCCCTGGCGGTGGTGTTCCTGGTCATGACCTGGTTCAGCACCCCGCTCTGGCAGAACGTGCTGGCCAAGCCTTACCTGTTGCCCCTGCCCCTGCTGGCGGTGGCGGGGCTCCTGGCGGCCCGGATCTACCTGGGCCGGGGCGCCTGGTGGAAGGCCTGGTTCAGCTCCAGCGCCCTTATCCTCGGCACCACCCTGTTCGGCGTGGCGGGGCTGTTCCCCAACCTGCTGCCGTCCAGCCTGGATCCGGCCGCCAGCATGACGGCGTTCAACAGCGCCTCCAGTCCCCTGACCCTGAAGATCATGCTGGCGGTGGTGCTCTGCTTCCTGCCAGTGGTGATCGGCTACCAGCTGTGGGTGTTCCTGACCTTCCGGGATCCGGTCAACGCCGCCTCCATCCACGAAGGACCCGCCTATTGAGCTTCCGGGTCCGGATTCCGGCCGGAGGCCGAACCCCTGGCAGCGGTCTTCGGCAAAGACAACTTACTCATTTGATAATTTTAATAACTTTCTCTTGACCCGGAATCAAGGCTCAATTCAGACTGGAACACTCGACTATTCCAGGAGAGCCCATGTCCCCCATCGAACCCGTTCTCTTCACCTCGGAAAGTGTCACGGAGGGGCATCCCGACAAGATCGCCGACCAGATCTCCGACGCCATCCTGGACGCTGCCCTGGCCCAGGACCCGGACAGCCGGGTGGCGGCTGAGACGCTGATCACCACCGATCTGATCGTGGTGGCCGGGGAGATCACCACCCGGGCCGAGCTCGACATCGAACGGATCGCCAGGGACACGGTGCGCGGGATCGGTTACGACGACCGGGCCAAGGGCTTCGACGCCGACTCGGCCAAGGTGGTGGTGACCCTGGACGCCCAGAGCCCGGACATCGCCCTGGGCGTGGACCACGGCGGCGCCGGGGATCAGGGGCTGATGTTCGGCTATGCCACGCGCGAAACCCCCGCCTTCATGCCCGCGCCCATCCACTACGCCCACGCGCTGACCCGGCGGTTGGCCGAGCTGCGCAAGGACGGCCGGCTGGACTGGCTGCGGCCGGACGGCAAGAGCCAGGTGACGGTGGAGTACCGGGATGGCCTGGTGGCCCGGATCCACACGGTGGTCATCTCCACCCAGCACGACGAGTCGATCGCCATCGAGGAGTTGCGCCGGGCCATCACCGAGGACGTGATCCGCGCGACCCTCCCCCGGGAACTGCTGGACGACCGGACCATCATCCACGTCAATCCCACCGGGCGCTTCGTGGTCGGCGGCCCCCACGGCGACGCCGGCCTCACCGGCCGGAAGATCATCGTCGACACCTATGGCGGAACCGGGCGCCACGGCGGCGGCGCCTTCTCCGGCAAGGATCCGAGCAAGGTGGATCGCTCCGCCGCCTACGCCGCCCGCCATATCGCCAAGAACCTCGTGGCCGCGGGCCTGGCGGACCGGGTGGAACTCCAGCTGGCCTACGCCATCGGCGTGGCGGAGCCGGTTTCCATCGCCGTGGAGACCTTCGGCACCGGCAAGGTGCCCGGCCCGGAGATCGTCCGGGCGGTGCGGAAGGTGTTCGATCTGACTCCCAAGGGCATCATCGAGGCGTTGGACCTGCGCCGCCCGATCTATCGGGAGACGGCCGCCTACGGCCATTTCGGCCGGGACGGATTCAGCTGGGAGCGCACCGGCCAGACCGAAGCCCTGCTGGCCGAGGTGTCCGCCATGGCCGCGCGCTGACACCCGCTCAGAGCCGCCGACCTCAGCTCTCCGAATCCGACCGTTGGATCCGGGAGCCCAGAAAGGCTTGCCGGGCCTCCTTGAGTTCCTGGTCTGTCAACTGGACCGTGGGCGGTCCAAGCAACGGATGCAGCTCGGCCAGGGTGACCCGCTTGGCCCGGACGACGAAGTCCCCGTTCTCGTTCCGGTCCCAGATTAGCTCCGCCCCCGGCCGGATGCCGAGGGCCCTCCGAACCTCCGCGGGAACGGAAATCTGGCCTTGGTTCAGACCGAGGCACCCGCAGCCAGGCTCCCGGCCAGGTTCTGGATCTCCGCAACCAGGAGCCGGATATCCCCCAGTTCCGTGGCCGGATTCATCAAGGCCAGCCGGAGCCAGCGCCGCCCCCGGAAGTTGGTGCTGGTGATGTAGAAATCGCCCAGGTCCAGCAGTCGCTTGCGCAGGTCAAGCTGCAGTTGGTCGGGGCCGTCCACCCGGAAGCCGAGGATGTTGAATGGCGGTTCGATGGCCAGTTCCAGGCCCGGCTGGGCGGCGATGTGGGCCGCAGCCGCCCGGGCCAGGTCCAGCTGGCGGTCGAGGTAGGCGGCCATGGCCTGCTCCCCTTCGCAGGCGATGGCCACGAAGGTGCGCAGGCCGATGGCGCCCTTGGTGCATTCCACGTTCCGGTGGAGCAGGTCGATTCCGGGCTGGTCCTTGTCGTGGAAGAGGTAGCTGGCCTCCTGATGGAAAGCCTGGTCCAGGAACTGGTGATCCCGGACCAGCACCGCCGCCGCGACGATGGGGGCGCGCAGCATCTTGTGGGCATCCCAGACCATGGAATCGGCCAGTTCCACCCCGTCCAGCAGATGCCGGCAGCGCCCGGACAGCAGGGCCGAACCGCCATGGGCGCCATCCACATGGAGCCAGACGCCCGCTGCCCGGCAGGCTTCCGCCACCGCCCGGATGGGATCGAACAGTCCGGCCGGAGTACTGCCGGCGTTGGCAACCACCGCCAGGATGGCGGAGCCCCGGTCCTGCAAGGCGCGGAGAAAACCGCCCAGCGCTCCAGGCAGGATCCGGCCGTCACCATCCACCGGCGGCGCCAGCACCCGGCGCCGGCCCAACCCCAGGATGTCCGCCGCCCGGCCGATGGAGTAATGGCAGACCTCCGGAGCCACCAGCACCAGGTCACCGGGCACCCCGTCCTGCCAGGCCTCGGGCGCCACCGAACCGCGGGCGGCCATGAGCGCGGTGAGGTTGGCCAGGGACCCCCCGTGGGTGAACGTACCGCCGCCGTGGCCGCCTGCGCTCTCAGTCCCCCCTGGGAGCGCCTGCGGGGTCCAGCCGACTTTGGCCAGCATCCAGTTCAGCAGCAGATGGTCGACCGTGGCCCCGGAAGGCCCCATTTCGTATAAAGGCGGGGCATTGTTGGTGAAGGCGTCGACCATGGCGCCAAGGCTGCCCATGGGGTGCGGCACCGCGACCTGGTGGGCCATGGTGCGCGGGTCGTGCAGCCGGGTGGCGGCGGCCAGGTACGAGTCCAGGAAGGTCGCCCAGGCCTCGCCCCGCAGGCCGCCCTGGGTGAGCCAGTGGTCGACCTGGAGCTGCCCGGCGAGCTCGGCCATGGGCGGCTGGCGGATGGCCTTGCCCTCACGTCCGCCGGCACGCTTGGCATAAGCATCGAGAGCATTCATGGTTACGGTGCAATCCTCAAGGAAGGTCATGGCATTCTCCTTGGGCCAAGAATGACACTGGCGGGGGGCGCATGTCCTTGCGATTCCAGTCGATCATCGAGTCCGTTTTAGTTAATTATGCTATAAATATTTTCAACCGAGGTGGAACATGCCAAGACTGGCCATGGATGATTTCGACCGGCAGATCCTGGCCACCTTGCAGCAGGACGGACGGCTCAGCAACGCCGACCTTTCCCAGCGGATCCACCTGTCCCCGACGCCCACCCTGCGCCGGGTCAAAGCCCTGGAGCAGGCCGGGGTCATCGCCGGCTACCGGGCCCAGCTGGATCGCCAGAAGATCGGCCTGGGGCTCACCGTGATGGTGGGGGTCAAGGTGGACGGCCACCGGGACGCCAACGCGGTGGCCATCCAGGAGGCTTTCCGGGCCATGGCGGAGGTGATCTCCTGCCACCTGGTATCGGGGGAGTTCGATTTCCTGCTGGAATGCGTCTTCCCGGATATCGCCTGCTACGAGACGTTCCTGCTCGGGCGGTTGCTGAAGCTGCCCATGGTCAAGGATGTCCAGAGCAACTTCGTGATCCGCACCGTCAAGGAAGCTGCGCCACTTCCGCTGGGCCACCTGGAGCCCAGCGGTAAATGACAATGCAGCCGGGCGTTCAGCCCTTGGCGGCGCTGAGGTACTGGTGCACTTCGGCGGCGGCCTTGCGGCCCTCGGCGATGGCCCAGACCACGAGGCTCTGGCCTCGGGCCTGGTCGCCGGCGGCGAACACTCCGTCCACGGTGGTGCGGCCGCGGGTGGTCTTGACGTTGCCGCGGCCGTCCATTTCCACCCCCAGCTGTTCCATCAGTCCGGCCCGCTCGGAGCCCACGAAGCCCATGGCCAGCAGGGCCAGGTCGCAGGGGATCTCGAACTCGGTGCCCGCAACCGGGGTAAAGGACGGTGCCGGCCCGACCCGCACCGCCTGGAGCGCCCGCAGGTTGCCCGCGCCGTCGCCCAGGAAGGCGGTGGTCATCACCGCCCAGTCCCGGTCGCCGCCTTCCTCCTGGGAGGAAGAGGTGCGCAGCACCAGGGGCCACGCCGGCCAGGGGTTGCTGTCCGCGCGCTGTTCGGGCGGCTTGGGCATCAGCTCGATCTGGGCCACGGTTGCGGCCGACTGGCGGATGGAGGTGCCCAGGCAGTCGGAGCCGGTGTCGCCGCCGCCGATCACCACCACCCGCTTGCCGGTGGCCAGGATCTGAAGCTCAGGCGGAACCCGGTCCCCCGCCACCCGGCGGTTGGCCTGCTCCAGGAAGCTCAGGGCGAAGTGGACCCCCTTGAGCTCCCGCCCGGGAAGGCTGAGATCCCTGGGCCGGCGGGAACCTCCGCAGAGCACGATGGCGTCGAACTGGGCCCGGAGGGCTTCGCCGGTGACATCCACCCCCACGTGGACGCCGGTTCGGAAGGTCACGCCCTCGGCCGCCATCTGGGCCATGCGGCGATCGATGAGCTGCTTTTCCAGCTTGAAGTCGGGGATGCCGTAGCGGAGCAACCCGCCGATCCGGTCGTCCTTCTCGAACAGGGTCACGTCATGGCCCTTGCGGGCCAGCTGCTGGGCCGTGGCCAGCCCGGCCGGGCCGGAACCCACCACGGCCACCTTCTTGCCGGTGCGGGCCATGGAAGGCCTCGGAGCCACCGCGTCCGCTTCCCAGGCCCGATCGATGATGCTGCGCTCGATGTCCTTGATGGTGACGGGATGGGCCTCGATATTGAGGGTGCAGGAGGCTTCGCACGGGGCGGGGCAGATCCGGCCGGTGAACTCCGGAAAGTTGTTGGTGGAGTGCAGGATGGCCAGCGCCCGCTCGGGGTGGTCCCGGTAAAGCAGGTCGTTGAACTCGGGAATCACGTTGCCCAGGGGGCATCCGCCATGGCAGAACGGGATGCCGCAGTCCATGCAGCGGGAGGCCTGGTCCTTGAGGGCTGGCAGAGGGGTCAGCAGCTCGAACTCGTGCCAGTCCCGGATCCGCTCCGGGACGGGGCGCTTGCCGTGCTCACTGCGTTCGACGTCGAGGAATCCGCGGACGTTTCCCATTATTTCACCTCCTCGGCGCCGACCAGGACTGGCACCGGCGGCTCCATGGGCGACGGCGCGAGCGCCGTGATCGGCAGGGAGTGGGTGGCCGGGGAGCTGGCGGCTTCCATGGCCTGACGGTATTCGCTGGGGTAGACCTTGACGAAGCGGCTGGCCACGTCGTCCCAGTTGGCCAGGATGGCCTTGGCCTTGGGGCTGCCGGTGCGTTCCAGGTGCTGGCCCAGCAGGGCCTTGACCGTGACTGCGTCTTCGGCCCCCAGGGGCAGCAGTTCCACCATCTCCTTGTTGCAGCGGGCGCCGAAGCTGCCGTCCTGGTCATAGATGTAGGCCAGCCCGCCGCTCATGCCGGCGGCGAAATTGCGGCCCACGCTGCCCAGCACCAGCACCCGTCCGCCGGTCATGTACTCGCAGCCGTGGTCGCCCACCCCTTCCACCACGGTGGTGGCGCCGCTGTTGCGGATGGCGAAGCGCTCACCGGCCCGGCCGTTGAAGAAGGCCTGGCCCGAGGTGGCGCCGTAGAGCACGACGTTGCCGACGATGACCTGCTCCTCGGGCTTGAAGGGGGAACCCTCCGGCGGCCGCACGGCGATGATCCCGCCGCAGAGGCCCTTGCCCACGTAGTCGTTGCCGTCGCCCACCAGTTCCAGGGTCATGCCGGGCGAGGCGAAAGCGCCAAAACTTTGGCCCGCGCTGCCCTTGGCCTGGATCCGGATGGTGTCCTGGGGCAGGCCCAGGCTGCCGTAGCGGCGCGCCACCTGGCCGCTGAGCATGGCGCCGGTGGCGCGGTCGCTGTTGCGGATGGCGGTGGCGATGACCACGCCCTGGCCCGCTTCCAGCGCCGGACCGGCCTTGGCGATGAGGATGTGGTCCAGCACGTCGTCCAGCTTGTGGTCCTGGCACGCCACGCAGGGGCCCGGCTCCTGGGCCACCCGGTGCGGACGGTGCAGGATCTCCGAGCAGTCCACCTTGCGCGCCTTGGGGTTCAGCCCGAGCTTGCGCGGTCTGATGCATTCGGAACGGCCCACCATCTCCTTCACCGTGCGGAAGCCGAGGCTGGCCATGAGCTCACGCAACTCTTCGGCCACGTAGAAGAAGTAGCGGATCACGTGCTCGGGCTGGCCGACGAACTTCTTGCGCAGTTCCGGATCCTGGGTGGCCACCCCCACCGGACAGGTGTTCAGGTGGCACTTGCGCATCATGATGCAGCCCGAGGCGATCAGGGGCGCGGTGGCGAAACCGAACTCCTCGGCCCCCAGCAGGGCGGCGATGGCCACGTCCCGGCCGGTGTTCAGCTTGCCGTCGGTCTGGAGGATGGCGCGGCTGCGCAGGTCGTTCATGACCAGCACCTGGTGGGCCTCGGCCAGCCCCAGCTCCCAGGGCACCCCCGAGTGGTGGATGGCGGTGAGCGGCGAGGCGCCGGTGCCGCCGTTGTCGCCGCTGATGAGGACGACGTCCGCGTGCGCCTTGACCACGCCGGCGGCGATGGTGCCGACCCCGGCCTCGGACACCAGCTTCACGCTGATCCGCGCCCTCGGGTTCACGTTCTTGAGATCGAAGATGAGCTGGGCCAGGTCCTCGATGGAGTAGATGTCGTGGTGGGGCGGCGGCGAGATCAGGGTCAGGCCGGGCATGCTGTGCCGCACCCGGGCGATGGTGGCGTCGACTTTCCGCCCGGGCAGCTGCCCGCCCTCGCCGGGCTTGGCGCCCTGGGCCATCTTCACCTGGATCTCGTCGGCGTTGACCAGGTACTCGGCGGTGACGCCGAACCGGCCCGAGGCCACCTGCTTGATGGCGCTGCGGCGGGAGTCGCCGTTGGCGTCCTTGATGAAGCGGGCCGGATCCTCGCCGCCCTCGCCGGTGTTGGAGCGGCCGCCGATGCGGTTCATGGCGATGGCCACGTTCTCGTGGGCTTCCTTGGAGATGCTGCCGAACGACATGGCGCCGGTGGCGAAGCGCTTGACGATGTCCACCGCCGGTTCGACCTCGGCCAGGGGCACCGGCGCGCCGGCGGGCACCAGGTCCCACAGGCCGCGCAGGGTCGAGGGGAATTCCTTCTGCTCGTTGATCTGGCGGGCGAACTCTTGGTAACTGGCGGCGTCCTCCAGCCGGACCGCCTTCTGCAGGCTGGCGATGGTCTGGGGGTTCCACAGGTGGCGTTCGCCATCGACCCGGAACTGCAGGTGGCCGCCCTGGTCCAGGACATCGCTGGCGTCAGGGTTGAAGGCCTCGGTGTGGCGCTGGATGGTCTCCTGGGCGATGTCGCGCAGACCCACCCCGCGCACCCTCGAGGCGGTGCCGGTGAGGTATTCGTCGATCACCAGCTGGTCGATGCCGATGGCCTCGAAGATCTGCGAGCCCTGGTAGCTCGATACCGTGCTGATGCCCATCTTGGCCATGGTCTTGAGCAGGCCCTTCTTGAGCGCCTTGATGTAGTTGCCGGTGGCCTTGGCGGCCGCCGGATCGCCGGGGACGAAGTTGTTGGCGCAGAGATCCTTGATGCTGGCCAGGGCCAGGTAGGGATTGATGGCGCCGGCGCCGTAGCCCAGCAGCAGGGCCATGTGCGAGACTTCCCTGGGCTCGGCCGATTCCACGATCATGCCGACCCGGATCCGGGTGCCTTCCCGGAGCAGGTGGTGGTGCACCGCCGAGGTGGCCAGCAGGCTGGGGATGGGCGCGTATTCGTCATCCATGCCGCGGTCGCTGAGGATCAGGATGCTGAGCCCGTCGGCGATGGCGCGGCTGGCGGCGCGGCAGAGGGTGCGGATGGCCTCGTAGAGGTTGCGCTCCGGGTCGCCCTTCACCGGGAACAGCATGGACAGGGTGGCGGTGCGGAAGTCGGGGAGGTGGTTGCGCTTGAGCTTGGCCAGGTCCTCGTCGGTGAGGAACGGGTGGGGCAGTTCCACCATGCGGCACTGGCGCGGGGTCTCCTCCAGCAGGTTGCCCTCGCCGCCCACGCAGCTGGCCAGGGACATCACGATCTCTTCCCGGATCGGATCGATGGGCGGGTTGGTCACCTGGGCGAAGTGCTGCTTGAAGTAGCGGAACAGCAGCTGGGGCTTCTCGGACAGCACCGCCAGCGGGATGTCGATCCCCATGGAGCCCACCGGCTCCTCGCCGCCCACGGCCATGGGCACCAGGATCGCCCGCAGGTCTTCCTCGGTGTAGCCGAACGCCCGCTGCAGCCGGAGCAGCTGGCCGGGCTGGATCGGTTCCAGGCCCTTCGCCTCGGGCAGCGAGGCCAGGTCGATCTTGTTCTCGGCCAGCCAGGCCGCGTACGGTTGCCGGGTGGCGACCTTGTGCTTGATCTCCTCGTCGGAGACGATCCGGCCCTCCTCGGTGTCCACCAGGAACATCTTCCCGGGCTGGAGCCGGCCCTTCTGGACCACCCGGCCGGGGGCGAAGTCCAGCACGCCGAATTCGCTGGCCATCACCACCAGACCATCGGCGGTGACCACCCACTTGGCCGGGCGCAGGCCATTGCGGTCCAGGGTGGCGCCGATCAGCTTGCCGTCGCTGAAGGCCAGCGCGGCGGGGCCGTCCCAGGGTTCCAGCAGGCACCCGTGGTATTCGTAGAAGGCCTTCTTCTCCTCGGACATGTCCGGATCCTGGCCCCAGGCCTCGGGCACCAGCATCATCATCACGTGGGGCAGGCTGCGGCCGCCGCCCAGGTGCAGGAAGTCCACTACCTGGTCCAGGGCCTGGGAATCGGAAGCGTCCGGCCTGGCGATGGGACGGAAATCCTCCACCTCGCCATGACTGAAGGTTTCGCTCTTGAGCATGGATTCCCGGGCCGACATCCAGGCCATGTTGCCGCGCAGGGTGTTGATCTCCCCGTTGTGGGCCAGCAGGCGGTAGGGATGGGCCCGCTTCCAGGACGGGAAGGTGTTGGTGGAGAAGCGCGAGTGGACCAGCGCGAGCCGGCTCATGGCGCGCGGGTCCGCGAGGTCCGGATAGAAGGCCGCCAGCTGTTCGGCCAGCATCAGTCCCTTGTAGACGATGGTGAGGGAGGAACAGGAGCAGATGTAGAAGTTGTCGAAGTTCGCCTGGCGCCCGCCGCGCTTGCGGATGGTGCACAGCACCTGCTCGAACGACTCCGCGGAGCAGTTGCGGCCGATGAACAGCTGCCGGAAGGAAGGCATGGATTCCCGCGCCGATGGGCCGAGGGCGGACACGTCGATGGGGGGAATGCGCCAGCCGAGGATGGTCTGGCCGTGATGCATCACCGCCGCTTCCAGGATCGCCATGTGATGCCGGCACTCGGCCGGATCGGCGGAGAAGAAGCACATGGCCACGGCATAGTCGCCGGGCGCCGGCAGGGTGATACCTTCGGCCGCCATCTCCTCGGTGAACAGCTGGTGCGGCACCTGCAGCAGGATGCCGGCGCCGTCGCCGGTGAGCGGATCGCTGCCGGCGGCGCCCCGGTGGGTCAGCTTCTCCAGGATCTCGAGGCCCTGGGAGACGATCTCATGGCTGGCCTTCTTGTTGAGGGTGGCTACAAAACCCAGTCCGCAGGCATCGTGCTCAAAGGCGGGATCGTAGAGACCTTGGCGGGGTGGCAGCGTCATGGAAGGCTTCCTTGTGCAAAAGGTCCCAGGGGGGCGGGACCGGGATCGGACGTGCTGGCGGACCGCACGGAAGATCTGGGCTCGCGGCCGAAAGATGCCGGCAACGTTCGGGTCCCTCCTCGAAGGGCACCTGGGTGAATCGTTGGGCCAATTATGGTTAGATTTGATATTATTTCAATATAAATTATGTCAATTCAAGCTATAGCTATGGTTAATTAAGCCTCGTCCGGGGTGTCTTGGGATTTACGCTCGCTTGTACGGCCGGTTTGGGCGCGGAGCAAGGGGCATCAAGCCTGGTCTTGACGCCCTGGGACCGCATTCCGCCATCTGCCAGGGAGGAGGTCCACCCTGGCGCCAGGCCCACCCCATCCGCCCATTGCTTGGCCGTGAACTCGTGGCGGACGAAATAGCGGTCCAGGGAGAAGGGCCGAATAGGCATGAATTACCTTCGGGCCGGAGCCTCCTGCAGATTGGACAGGAACTCGTCGTTGGTCCGGCTCTTGCCCAGGCGATCCAGCAGCAGTTCCATGCTCTCCACCGGCCCGCTGGAGCTGAGGATCTTGCGCAGCACCCAGATCTTGGCCAGCCGGGCCTGCTCGATCAGCAGGTCCTCCTTGCGGGTGCCGGACTTCTGGATGTCCATGGCCGGGAAGATCCGCTTGTCGCTCAGCTTGCGGTCCAGGCAGATCTCGCTGTTGCCAGTGCCCTTGAATTCCTCGAAGATCACGTCGTCCATGCGCGAGCCGGTCTCGATGAGGGCGGTGGCGATGATGGTGAGCGAGCCGCCCTCCTCGATGTTCCGGGCCGCCCCGAAGAACCGCTTGGGCCGCTGCAGGGCGTTGGAATCCACACCGCCGGACAACACCTTGCCCGACAGGGGCACCACGGTGTTGTAGGCCCGGGCCAGCCGGGTGATCGAATCCAGCAGGATCACCACGTCCTTCTTGTGCTCCACCAGCCGCTTGGCCTTCTCGATGACCATCTCCGCCACCTGCACGTGGCGGGTGGCGGGCTCGTCGAAGGTGCTGGAGACCACTTCGCCCTTCACGTTGCGCTCCATGTCGGTGACTTCCTCGGGCCGCTCGTCGATGAGCAGCACGATGAGGAACACCTCGGGATGGTTCAGGGTGATGCTGTTGGCGATGTTCTGCATGAGCACGGTCTTGCCGGTGCGGGGCGGGGCGACGATCAGCGCCCGCTGGCCCTTGCCCAGGGGCGTCATGAGATCCATCACCCGGGTGGAGAGCTCCTGGGGGTCCCGTTCCATCTTCAACATGCTGGTGGGATACAGGGGGATGAGGTTGTCGAAGTGGATCCGGTCTTTGGCGGCTCCGGGCGGATCGAAGTTGATCGCGTCAATGCGCAGCATCGCGAAGAACTTTTCCTCGTTCTTGGGCGGCCGGATCATGCCGGAGAGGGTGTCGCCCGAGCGCAGGTTGAACTTCCGGATCTGGCTCGGGGAGACGTAGATGTCGTCGGATCCGGCCAGGTAGTTGTGCTCGGGGGCCCGCAGGAACCCGAACCCTTCAGGCAGGACCTCCAGCACGCCTTCGGCGAAGAAAAGGCCTTCACGCTGGGCCTGCGCCTCAAGCAACCGGAAGATCAACTCCTGCTTGCGCATGGAGAGGGGACTTTCGATCCCGTAGGCTTTGGCCATCTCCGCCAACCGGCCAATGGACTGCTCCTTCAGATCCTGAAGGCTCAGAACGGCAGGCGCTTGGGTTTCAATTAGCATAGAACTTCCCTCGGGGGGGATTGTGTCTGATTGATCACTTTGGGATCGTTAACATTAACTCAATTGGCGTGCTCACGCCAAGGTTTTTTACAAATTAAACGAATCATATTGTCGCAAAAGCATATACCCTTTCGGAAAAAGATTTGGGATTTTCCACCGGAAAGGCGTGTCCTACTTCTGGGACAAGCTCAAACCTGGAATGGTTTATTAGTTTTGCGGTTTCCAAACACTTCCATGCCGGTGTCAGAAGATCCTCCGCCCCGGCCAGAAGCAGGACCGGATCCCGGATGTCACTCAGTCTTGAACGGATGTCCCAGTCCAGAACGCCTTCTATTTGATGGCGTGAACCATGGAAAGGTTCATTTATAGTTTTTCGATTCAGGAAATACTCTTTCAGGACCGCATACCGCGGCTCCAGGAACCGGTCGCCCCAGAGGTACGGGGCGGCGGCATCGAACTGCATCAACGGTCCGCCCAGATCCAGGCAGTGCAGCCAGTGGCGCAGCCGGAGCGCCATCGCGAAGTCGGTGCGGGGCACGGAGCTGGTGAGCACCGCCCCGGCGAAGGCG
>Ga0302267_10005705_pt1 | contig 12961 bp, 12 predicted proteins | sample III_Bog_E1_3_FD_194555 | JGI IMG/M metagenome (GOLD analysis project Ga0302267, IMG submission 194555) | Peat permafrost microbial communities from Stordalen Mire near Abisko, Sweden - III_Bog_E1_3 | ecosystem: Environmental > Terrestrial > Soil > Wetlands > Peat | place: Sweden: Abisko... | reverse complement strand
ACCCTTTTGGCAAGGGAGAAGAAAGCCGAGTGGAAATTGTTTCTGGAGCTACTTTGGGAAACCGGCGCGGCGCAGAGCGACGCCGTGAACTTCAAGACCGAGGACATTGACTGGCAGACGCGGACAATCTCTTACTTCCGGCAAAAGACCGGCACGCTGGCGCAGTTCACCATCAGCCAGAAGCTGGAAACCGTCTTGAGCCATCTGCCGACCACCGGCGTTTTGTTCCCAAACTTGTCCACGCACCCCGCCAACTTCCGGGCAAACCGGTTTCGCTACCGCTGCCAGCAGGCGGGTGTGTCCGGCGTCACGCTGCATTGCTACCGCTACGCCTGGGCGGAACGGGCAAAGACGGTCGGGATGCCGGAACGCTTCGCGCAGGCCGCGCTTGGCCACGGCAGCAAGGCGATTCATCGCGCCTACGCCAAGAAAGCCCTCATCATTGTGCCCTCCCTTGATGACTACGAGCGGAAGGCCGCCAGCCCGCTGCCAATGGTGACGGCCTGAAAAAAATCGGACGGTTGAGCCTTTGCCGACTCAGCCGCTTTTTGCTTTTTTGGGGACTGCCGCCGTCCCCAAGCCCCACGCGCCAGAGACGTGTCTCTGGACTCTCTTATCCGCTCGCGCTGGCCAGATCGCTGTCGCGCACCTTTCCGTCCACCGGAAAGGTCAATGGAGGAATGGTGGCCGCTGCCTTGTTGCGTGTGTTCTTTTTGTGCCAGTGCTGATAAATGGTCGCCGACATCCGTTGCAGCCATTGCCGGTCTTGGCTGGCTTCCAGCAAATCTGCCGTGGCGAAATACTTGATGCCGTTGGCCGGCGGATTGCCCAGTGGTTTCAACAGCTTGGCCGTGACCAGCGCCGGGATGTCATGCACCTGGCAATTCAACACCCACGCCGCCTGCTCCGCCGTCAGGCGGGCGGGCAACCGCCCCAGCAACGTCAGAAAATCATGTTGATCAGGTCTCATGTTGGTTCACGGTTTCCGGCCGGGCAATGCTTTCACAAAGTCAGCCACCGTGCTGACAATGCAATGCGGGCAGGTCGGTTCGCCCACAAAGTCCATGGCCGTGCGCTCCGCCGTGAACACCGCCCCGCAGCCACGACAACGCACGTCCTCCCCGACTTTCCACTTTCGAGGCCGGGCGTGCGCGTTCAGCCAGCTAACTTTTTCTTCCGCGTTCATCTTAAATTTGTATCGCCAAAGACCCCAATCCCACCAAGACATGGGAAGTCTTCAAGCCATCGGGCAGGAGGACGGGCACGCGCTCCGCGCGTGCCCATCCCCCTACCCGAATTGGTTGTCGGACCACCGCCGCCGAGAGTTCGACTAGGCAGTGACAAGCGTATCCGACACCCGGTTTAGATTCGCCGGATTCCAGATTGAGTTCGACAACATGACCTCATCCGCCGAGTGCGAGAACTTTCCGACCTCGTAAAGATTCGCGCCCCCATTGCTGACGTTGAGGCATTTCAGTGTGTATTCGAGGCCTTGCTTCCTCGAATCGTATTTCCTGACGCGGGCCATGCCGCCACCGATTCTTTCCCATTGTGCCTTGATACTCATTGCGGTGGCATCCTGGACGGCATACAGCGGCAAACCCGCGATCAGAAAATGAAAATGTAGGCGGCCGGTCATTTCGCCGGATTCTTGGCGCAAAGACCACACGCACTTGCGAAACGGGACTTTGTGCCAGCGGCAAACGCAGCGGACGAGGGCAAAGAACATGGACACGCGCACGCGTTCCGGCAGCCGGGCACTCTTAAACGTCAGCGTGCCGAAGAACTGCCAATGAACGCGTTGCAGCGTATATGTTAATGCGGTTTCCATCAGACTTTGGTTGCAGTGGTGGCCCGCCGTGGATCAAGCCGGTCCCAGTGACGAGACCAGGCTTGACCCAGTTTGGCGGCCTGTTCCGTGTCAATGGCGTCAATGAGCATTGCGGTATCATCACTGAACCAGACGCGGATCAATTTCAGGCGGCTTTCATGATCGTCCCCGACATGCGGATGCGACCCGAGAACCCCTGACTGATGTTCTGGACATTGAGTTCCACCGTCTTGTCCACCAACCCAGCCCCGTATTTGCTCACGTCCTCCGGCGGAACCTCGAAATCGAACGAGTTTCGCAGCGGGGGACGTGATTGATCCTGACACACCAGCAGGTGGAGCGTTTTGGATCCCTTTTTCGTGTCGAATGTCTCCGACACTTTGTCTATCACTAATGCTTTGATGAGCATGTTTCCTTTCATGGTTGCGCTCTGCCGGATGTTTAGTTTCCGCCACGACGGACAGAGCAGCGTCGTGATGGAAATCTTTAACAGGAGTTGGGTTCAAAGCCTTCTTCATCACTTGCCCTCCTCCACAACTAGTTGAAAAATCTGCTCCACTGGCTTTCCAAGGAGCTGTGCAATGCGTAGCGCCACCTTAAGCTTCGGCTGAAGGCTCCCGCCACACAGCCGACACACATAGCCCCGGCTCATGCGCAGCCGCCGCGCCAGCTGCCATTGACGGATTCCCTTTTCCGCAAGGCACGCGGCTAGATGGTTTTTCAGCGTCAAATTCATTTTCCGAAAAAGACCATACCACCATTAACAAGTTGTGAATAGTAGAAAATGATGAAACTGCGCTTTTCCATTTACAAACGGTAAACACACTGCTAGATTAGTCGCGCATGGCCGAAACCAAGCCCAACCAGGCGCCGGACCGGTTCATTCGTCGGCTGCAAAAAGCGATGAAGGAACACCCGGAAAAACTGTCGCTTAACGAAGTCGCCCGACGTGCCGACCTTTCGCCGGCGTATCTTTCCTTTTTGCTCAACGGCAAGCGCAATGTGCCGTCGAACGACGCCATCGCACGGCTGGCAAAGGTGTTGAACATTTCTCAGGATGAATTGCACCGCGCCGCCGGCAAACCGAACGATCTGGCCCTGGAATTTTTCCGTAAAAACGAGGCCGGCCCCATCATGCGCACGCTGGCAGAAGTGCCCGCCGGCAAACTTCCTGCCGTGCGGACCTGGATCGAGCAGTTTGTGAAAAAACAGAAACGCGCCAGCAGCAAATGAACCACCGGACGAAAAACACGCTTCGTGCAATGGCTGACCACTTCGGCTTAAAGGTGGTATTTGTCAGCTATTTTAAAGACAACATTCATGGTTGTCTGCTGGTGCGCGAAAAACGTATTTTAATCAATGCCCACAGCCCCCGACATGAGCATGTCTTTACCATGCTTCATGAGATTGGCCATTATATTCACCATGTTCTGAACGCACACCGGAAACGCCATCCCCGAATTTTTGACATCCGTTGGAATATTAATTTGATGGTAAACCTGTCGAAGAAAATGAAGCGATATTTTCGCTTCATGTTCCACAAAGAGAGCGGCAAAGAATGGGAGGCCGACCTTTGGGCCATGTGTGCTTTTGTGTATTTGGCCAAGCGGATTGGCTGCCGCGATGAATTGACTTCGTTCCTTAATCGCCATCCTGAGAAAAAGTGGATGTATCGGCTGGTCACAAGTGTCATTGTCTATTGCGATTGCAAAACCCGCATTTCATCCGCACGTAAATTATGGGGTGACGCCAGGCGGCGGATGAACGAGCAACTGTCGTGACCAAACTTGGCGCCTGCATTCCGCGTCAATCCGGCCTCCGTTCCGCCTGTGTGCTCGTTCCGTCGCGCTGAAATTGCATCCCTCCCCCAAACCAGACTTCCGGCCAACGGACAGACCCGTAAGCCGAAAGACTGGTTTGCCCCAGGACACCCTGCGCGACCGAACGGCACACCGCTACGCTCCGCCCAGTTTGCCGCTCCATTCCGGCAGCTAAGTTTCGTCACTCCGCCGCATTAAAATGACTATTCGTGTCGGATTTGCAACCAGACCGTGCCCCGTCTCCCGCTCGCGGAACTGGTTTCAAACCCGGCACCATCAGGACAAATCACGCGCGAACGACCGTCATCGGTTTATGCTCATCATTCCCGCGACCGTCTGCTAATGATGGATTTCCGGGTGCGCCTTGACGTAGGCGGAAATCATCTGGTTGCCCATGCCCGGCCCCGCCACGCCATCCCAACGAAGGGCTTTCTCCATTTCCCGCGCCGTGGTGAGTCCCTCTTGGTGAAGCTGCTTTTCCCAATCTGCAAACCGGTTCAACTCATAAAAACTCGTCGCCAGCGCCGGCGAATTTGTCTTGTCGTTTTCCGCCAGTTCCCAGCGCAGCAACGGCAGGTAAAAACGCCGCTTGTTCTCCGCCCACCACGTCTCATTTTTTGAAGGCATTCCATCCAAGGCTGCCGCCAGCCGTTGCGCCGCTGCCGCCGCATTGTCAGCCGGAACAAAGGCGGACACGTCTGCTTCCAGACTGTTTTGCTGTTTCGCTTCCCATTCCTGCCGGGTGCAATAATACGGCGGCGGCAGTTCATCCACCAAATCCAGCATCACGCCCGGCAGGATCGTGTTCATCGAATAATTGCGGTTCACCTGGATGGTCAGCTTCGTCGGCCCGCGCACCAGAAACCGCTTATACACCCCGCCCCAGAAATCATGCGCCCGCGCGTGTGCCAGTTCCGGCTGCTGGTCAAATCCCGCGATGTCATTAGGCGGTCGCATGATGAAGGTTTTGCCAACCTGCTGATCCAGCGATACCCGCCCCGGATACGCGCGGATGGAGATTTGATAATCCCGGAACCGGTCGCTGTCGTCGTCATGCCCGTTGGGATCTATCTCGTAAAGCGACAGGTAAAACAGCCCTGCCGGGATGCTCAAGGAACAATAGACATGCGGCCCGTCCTTGCTCATGGGATAAGTTTCGCCGTGGTCGTCCCATTCCGATTCCCGCCGATCCCTGTCCCAGGTCGTCTCCTTTCGTAACACCCGGCTTTGCAGATATAGCGGCGACATCTCCAGGCAACGGTTGTCCTTCGTCGCCGTCCAGTGGATCCAATACCGCAGCGAATCGCCCGGCGCGTGGTTCAATCCCATCCGCGCGTCATACATCACGTCCCAGCCCGCACCCCATACATCATCATTGGGCGATATGTTGGCGCACAGCGCAATCCAGAACCGCCCGTAACGCCCCGTCCACTCGCCTTCCGTCTGCCAATCATCTTCCAGCGGAACTACCGCGCCATTAGTCAGCCTTGCCACCGGCACAGCTTGAACCTCCTGCAACAGCGCATTCAACTCTGCCAAGTCCGGCGCATGGGCGGGCGAAGGCAACGGCACTTCGCCCGTCAATGCGGGGGTCTCTGGATAATCCTTGGGCGCGACCCGATGCGATAACCGCCGGGGTTCCGCCGCCCGCAACAAACCCTTGCCAGCACTTGCCAGCCACGGACGAAAATCCGACATCGGCAGGATGGCTCGGCCAAAGTCCGCCCCGCCCGTCTTCTCGGCGGACACCTTTTCCAGCTCCTCATACGAATAGCCGGACAACGCCAACATGCCGGCATGCCGAAAATCCGCCCAGATCACCCCCGCACCATCTTCCGCCAGACAAGTGACATAATCTTCCGGCGGCATATCCTTGGGAATATACTTGGCCGACCACCCTTTTGGCGGGCCACCCGCCAAGCCCTTCATCTTGTCCGCAAAATCCTTGCCGCGCCGAAACTGCCAGGTGGTTCCGCTGTCCCGGCTCCAAGCCAGTCCGCCATCCGTCGCCGCATAGACGGTGCCGTCCGATGCCACCAGCAAATCATTGATCAGCTTGGACGGCAGCCCAAACCCGGCAAACGTGGGCAGCTCCTGATCTGCCTGCGGCGCTTGCCGCCAATCCGTATAATCCGAATCCCGACTCGCCATCGCAATCCCGTCGCACTGCGTGCCAACATAAATGTTGCCATTCGAGTCAAAAGCAATCGCCGTGATCTGATCGCTGGGCAAGCCTCCTCCCTCTCCGCCGCTTGCGGGGGAGAGGGCCGGGGTGAGGTGGTTCCCGCTTTGCCCCTTTGTGTAATGTTTCCACTCATCTTTGCCCACCTCATACCGTGCCAGTCCCGCGCTCGTGCCAATCCACACATCGCCGTCCGTGGAACAGACGGCGATTTTGAAGACCCGCTCGCCGATGGGGCCGTGGGGAATGTCATAGTTGCGCCAGCTTGTGCCGTTATAGACCGAGACCCCGTGGTTGAGATGGCCGACCCAGATGCGCCCCAGCTTGTCCACCGCCACGGAATACGCATAGTCATCCCCCAGCCCATCTGCCGTGGAGAACTGTTTCCAGCCCCCTTTCCCCTTTTCTGCATTCATCATTCTGCCTTCTGCATTCGGCGCGTAGCGCCATATCCCATTCCCCTCTGTGCCGACCCAAAGATTGCCCATCCCATCCCGCGCCAAGGCCATGACAAATGAACCGGGTTGCGGGAAGGTTTCCCATTGCCCCTCACCCGTTCCGCTTCTCCCTCGCCCATCCGATGGGAGAGGGTTGGGGTGAGGGCTGACGACCGCCGGCTTCGCCTTCTTCTGCTTAACAACTTGTGAGACAGCGTTGGTTGCAGCCCCGACGGCAAAAGCCAAAACCAAGAAGCAAACGATGCTAAAATGCTTCATCTGGCTGGCGCAGTTTTTCTCAATAAACCGAGGCAAGGCCACTTGTTGGTTTTATTGCCGGATTTGCTTGGCAGGGTCAAATTCCAGATTACGCGAGCCGGCAGGATTAGCGTAAATTTCCGCACGAAACAACGTTGGTGGCGGCTGAAAATCAGCCATGATTTTGACGGTAATTCGGCCAAAAGTTTTGCCATCCTTGCTCTTGAAATAGAAAGCGGGTGTAAAAAGAGAATTCCATTTGGGCGCATTGGTTGGAAAATCAAACGTAATCCTTGATTGGTATCCATCCATCGGAGCTTCATAAGGATAAATGTTTGTGATATCTTGCAAACCACCATTGGTAATTGCAAACGTCACAGACCAATTGAACGGCTTGTTAGGAACAATATTCGCCGGGTTTCGGCTTAAACTGATGCTGAAATCGCCATTGCTGTCTTGTTTGCCATTCATCAAATCGAAGCGTGTAATGCTGCTATCACACAGAATGTAGTCGTGTATCGTAGAATGTTTCATCTGCTCCGCGCCTTTGAGCTTATACATGGTAATGACCAGTGGATTGTTTGGGTCGGGCAAGTAATTTGAGGGGCGATTGACGTTGGGCGAGATTCTTGAGTTAAATTCATACCCATCTTTTTCAGGAACCATCGCCAAGCCTTCGGCGTGTAACCCCAGAAATTGAAACCGTCCTTGGGCATCCGTCGTGGTGTCGTGTTCATCGTCATTATCCTTGTCCTCAAATTCAAGGAACCCACGAACCTTGGCATCCACCACTCGCTGGCCATTTTGGTCAACTACTTTGCCATAGGTGTCCATTGACACCTTGTCGCCTGGCAATACTTTGTCTATCTCCATGGCTATCTCGGCTTCCCCCTTTGACAATTTTCCAGATTGGTAGGCCTCAAGGATGTCCTTCTGGTTCTTAAAGCTCTTCAGATAACTCACCCGCGTGGCAAACCCAGGCGGCGGTGCATTGGTCAATAGCTCCGCCAAATACAAATCCGACTCGGATGGGTTCGTCTGGCTTTGACCAAGAACAGCAGATGCAAAAAACAGCCAGATAGTCATCCACCCACTTATGCTAATTACGCCGATATGAGAATAGTATGTTTTCATATTAATTTCAGTGTAGATGTAAACTATCCTTCAGGTCTGTCCACCAACCTCCCTGTTCAACCGTGGAAAAGAAAAATTCTGAACTATGCCAGCAACGAGCGCTGAACATTTTATTCGGATTTGTCTCAAACGGATCTGTTCCCCACACGCCTTGTAAATCCAATGATGACGCAAACACATTCGCAGTCGCGCCCATGGCCAAGCTATGCGACTGGACGCAATAGGCAAAAATCGTATATCTATCAATAGGATACGACAATGTAGTGAACCCGAAACCGCTATAATAACTGGTGCCTGAATAACTGTAACCGCTCAATGTGTCAGGTTTAAGCCTTTGTTTTCTTACCCACCAGCGCAAGGCAAAATCGTTCACGTTGAAAAAATTGGCCTCGCTGCCCCCACTGGTGACGCCGTTGAAATAACAGGCAGCGCCTGGTGTCCAATAGTTGGCAAAGTCATCCGGCGTGTTGTAAGTGCCGATGTGCGGCGTCCAGTTTGCCGTGCCTGGATTATAAGCATGGGCAGAAATAGCCGCCTGACACGCAACATACGCCTGCACTCCGTCGGCGGTGCCGTTGTTGATTTCCAAGGCTTCGCCCGCAATCACGTTGCCCTGACTGTGAGCAAACAGATAAACATTGTTAGGATACGCGGCATTTAGATCAGTCAGCTTGTTCGCCAGTGCCGTGGCCGACTGCCACGCAATGAGTTCACTGGCGTCGTAAGAGCTAATACCCAGACAAGGCCAGTCAAATGCGCCAAAGCGTCCCTTGTAATTTTGCCACCACAGCCGCTTGTAGGCCGTATTGGCAAAGGCAATTTTGTCGTCCGCTGACATTCCCATGCCATGCACAAAGAGGACATATTGACCGGTTTCCGGGCTGCTGGAATTATAGACGCTGCTACCGGTGGCCGTGCTGGATGGCGGGCTTCCGCTCACCGTCCATGTGTCATACATGGCGTTGACGGTTTGCAGGTTCAACCAGATCGGCTGGCCTTCGCCAATCTTGGTTGTGCCGCCTCTTGAATATAAAACCACTTTCACCTTGTCATTGCCAGCACCAATGCCGTCGAACAAAAGATTGTTGGTCATCGAATTGGCCCAAAGAGACGCGGGCAGTGCACTCCCAATGGGCGGAAGGGCGGCGTTGTAGGGCGCGGAGATTTGCTGCTGTGCTATGGTGGAGACGTTCAAATAACCCAGCCCGCTTCCGGCCTGTGGAAATAATCGGATTTGAGGGCCGGCGGACTCCAGTTTTACCACTATGTCGCCATTAGTAAGCATCTGCTGGATTTGGCTTGGCCCCTGAATCTGAATCCCCAACACCGAGTAATCTTCCAAATCGCGGGTGCAGCTTATGGTGGTGCTAGACTGGTCAGCGTTTCCTCCTAAATCCTCCTGCACCGAGTGCAAACCAATGATGCCATAACCATCATGATTGTCATTCAGCCAAAAACAAAACGGATTGGTTGCGGAGGTGGTGCCATAGCTGGGGCTGCCGCTCCGGCTCGTGTCCACCCCCAGTTGCGCGCTGAAGACGGTCAGGTTGGTGGTGACCGGGCAGGAGTTGACGCCAAGGCCAATGCTCAAAGTCAAGGTCACATCGTTCAGGCTGGCGCTTTGAGAAACGCCTTCCACCCATAAATTGGTGGGCATCGAACTGGCCGGCCAACTGGTGACCAGCGGGCCAGGGCCACTCGAATCCAGCACCGGCGCACCCGGCCCACGGTTCGGGCTGTTCCACACCCGAATTTTCCCGCCGCCTGCGGCAACGCTCAGATACACCGCCTGCTCAGGACTGAGATATTGCTGCGTCAAAGTCAGTTGAACCAAGGACGCCTCATTGGTCACATACGAGCCGGCACCGGTCAGCGGGTCGTTCATGTCGGGTATGCCGTCCTGATCAGCATCGCCATTGTTGACCATCACATTGGTTGTGGCGGGCGCCAACCCGACCTGCTGCACCAGGATGGTGACGGTCTTGTGCGAAACGCCGGAGGCGCAGGTCACCACATTGCTGCCCGGCGAGGTGATGCTTACAAGGGAGGTCTCCTTGTCCGTCACCTGCCCGCCGGAAAGTATCCAATCACCGGGCAGCCATTGGGCGTCCATCCACGGATTGGGAGATGCCTTGACGGTGATATTGGTCACCGGCGCATTGGTGGGCACTACGCAGACCGCATAAACCTTGTTGGTGCCGTAATCGGCAATCGGCGTATATCCCAACGCATAAAGATCAGCCACCTCCACAAAGGCGTAGGTTTTCGAAATAGAGCCTGGGGTGGTAACATTGCAGATCGTCGGATTGGTGGGCATCATCGCCGAGAGATTGGCAAAAGTTACATTCCCTGACGTCGCATTAGTGCCGCTAAACGTGAAGGAAGGCGTCAAGCCATTGGTGACACTGATGCCATTGGTGTAAGCATACTTCACGTTGCAATGGCCATTGAAATCGCCAGTCCACGTCCATTGATTCGTAATGTTGAAGGGATAAACGCCTAGATTGGTGATCGGGGCGTCACAATAGTTGCTGGGCGTGGAGCCATCGCAAGTATGGCAAGTGATGGTAATATTGGTCGACGGCGCGGTGCCCGAGATCAGCGTGGCACTGATGAAGCCACCCACCGAGACAATGCTATCATAAGGCGCACCATTTGATGCGGCCGGTCCCATGAGGATATTGGTAAACACCAGCTTCGCATCACCGCCGCAAGAAACATAATTCGTCGGATTGTCGCAGTTGGTGTTTTCGTTGTTGGGCGGCGAGGTTGGGTCGCTGTAGGTCGCTCCCGACGCCCGCAAATGCGAGGGTGTGAGCCAGCCGGAGAACAGGAGGCCAAGGGTGAAGGTCGCCATAATGATTGCCGCCAGCAGCATCGGCCGCTTGCCCGCCAGTTTCAATACTTTTTTGCTCATGTAAAATTAGGTTTTGGGTTCTGGGTTTTGGATCTGGGCTTGGCAACATGGTGCCGTTGATGTTTGCCCCGGTTTGCCACCAAGTTCATGATTCTGAAAAATTCACGCCGGGATTTAGCCTTGTCTCGTCTGACTTGTCCAAAAAATTCAGTTATCTGGCAGCGACATTTGTTATCTGTGGGCGACATTCTGCCCCCATCATGCCCAAGGCCACAAATTCGGACGGGGTCAGTTGATGATAGGTCTTGAACTTGCGGCAAAAATGGGAGGACTGCTTGAAGCCCAGTTCCAAGGCGACGACCTTGACTGGCTGGCCGGAACGCAGTTTTGGCGGCGCAGCGTTGAGACGTTGTTCGTTCAGCCAGTCCTGCGGTGTCCGGCCAAATTGCCGTTGAAAATAACGCTGCAACTGACGGGGCGACACGCCGCAATCCTTGGCTAGCGTGGCCACCGACCATTTGGCCACCCGCGCCCGTTCCGGCCAATCCTGAATTTGAGGCAGTCGTTTCTTCAAAAATGAGTTCAGGGGAAAATTCCGCTGACACCATTCAATACGGAGCTGGAGTCGAAATCTTACAAACTATTTTCAAAAATCGTCCGGAATCCAGCTTTTCCGCCAGACTGCCGTAATATAAAAGAATGGTTGATAACAAATATTTCCAGATTCCCATCCGGTTTGAGGCTAGGCTATGAGCACAAAACTTTTGCTGTCGGCTGGTGCTGCGTTCCGTTCTGCAATCTGAATCCGGCGGAGACAGGCGGGGAGGGCGCGATGCTCCACATATCGCCCAAGACACGGCAATAGGCCGCGAGGCTGCGCCACGGCCAGGGCATCGGCATTAACCGTGAGCACGGCCAGCTTTCGTTCATTCCGCTAATCTTCCGCTGCATTGCATTTCGCTCCAGAGCGCTGCAATCACAAAACTACCCGTCCTCACTGCCAAAACCAATTTTAGTCTGACCACCGCCGGTTTGGTTTCCGCTACGCTGCATCCAAACCAACGGGCGTCAGAGTTGGCCAGAGTTGTGCCTTCGGCGACTCTGCGAGGCTAGAGGTTTTTTGGTTGGTGTTTTTGACATGGCGCGTTTTGTTGAGAAACCAAGGCCGTCTCGGTCTCACCGTATGCCGCTTGCTGCTCCGCCATCTTTTTCAAGTTTTCTATTCCCGCTGTCACGGGGCGCTTTTTTTCCCGCGACGAAGGGCATGGGGCACGCCAGCGACCCGGCTATCAGGTAACGCCGAAACTTTCGCTGTCATGCCCCATGCACGCCGGAAAAAAAGCGTGGTCAGTTCAAAAAATGGCTCCGCGTGTGGTGAAGCAAGCGGCATACGGCGAGACACGGACGGCGATCATCAAAAAAAACTTATGAAAAACAAAATTTTAATTGAAGCAGCGGCTCCAGCAAACGCCAGCCAGCTATCATCAAACAAACAAGCCGGTTTTGTCAGGCATTGCGCCAATCGCCGGTTGTCCACGGAAAAGGTCTTGAACCACTTGCGGACGCAGTTGCCGAGCCAATATGAATTGGCCGAGGTGGTAGGCAAATGGGTTTGGCTGGACGTTTCACCAGCACGGAAGCCGATGCTGGCAAAGGCGCTTTGGGCTTTGGGCTTCCATTGGAACCAGCGGCGCGGTGTCTGGCAGCATCCGTGCGGCCGGTTTGACCCGCTGGGCAGTCATCCCACCGACCCGCGCGCCAAGTATCGTTGCTACTTTCCAGCCGACATTTTGCCCGCCTGAATCTATGAAGACACACCAATCCGCACTGGCACTGTCAGTGAAACTGTCAGTCAAGGCCACCGCCAATAGCCGGAAATTCTGGCAGCTTAACCCAAATAGTCTTTAGTTTTACCAGCAATCTGCTATTTTCCCTTTGTCTAAATCAATGCAACAGACGTGTTTCATCTGTGTGCATCTGTGGCCAAATTAAAATGTCCCGGTCACGGCATCGCGCAGCGCGGCCACCATCTGCCGCAACTGCGTTGCCGTGGTGCAATACGGCGGCATCAGGACGATCACGTTGCCCACGGGCCGGGTCAGCACGCCGCGCCGCGCCATCGCCTCGCCCACGCGGATGCCCGCGCGTTCGCGCAAGGCAAAGGGCGCGCGCGTCCGCCAGTCCTTGACCAGTTCAATCCCCGCCACCAGCCCCACCTGCCGGATGTCGCCCACCTGCGGCAGCGCCCAGAGCGTTTGCAATTCTGCGTGCAGCCAGGACTGCAATTGCGCGCGCTGCCGGCGGGATTTCTCGGACTGCAAAATATCCAGGCTGGCCAGCGCCGCCGCCGCGCCCAACTGGTTGCCGGTAAAACTGTGGCCGTGGAAGAAGGTCTTGAACTCCGCGTATTCGCCGAGGAAGGCGTCGAAGACGCGCTGGGTG
>Ga0302267_10005703_pt1 | contig 12963 bp, 10 predicted proteins | sample III_Bog_E1_3_FD_194555 | JGI IMG/M metagenome (GOLD analysis project Ga0302267, IMG submission 194555) | Peat permafrost microbial communities from Stordalen Mire near Abisko, Sweden - III_Bog_E1_3 | ecosystem: Environmental > Terrestrial > Soil > Wetlands > Peat | place: Sweden: Abisko... | reverse complement strand
CGTCCGGGGTGCACCGGCACCGGGCCGTGGCCCGGGGCGCCGTCCTGGTCGCACTGGTGGCCGCCCTGGCGGGCGCGTCGGTGGGCTCCTCGTCCGCCCGGGCCTCGTCGAGTGCCCACGCCGGCCACCCGGTGGGGGCACCCACGGCCCCCGGACCGGCACGGCTCGACGTGAGCGCCCCGCCGCCCGACCCGGCGCCCTCCGCACCGGGCACCGAGGTGCCGGCCGGGCTCGACCAGTCCGATCCCTTCCTGACCGTGGCCGACGGCCGCTACCTCCTGGCCACCAGCGGGGGGACGGCGGACGACCCGGTCAACCTGCCCGTCACCACCAGCACCGACTTCACCCACTGGACGACCCCGGTCGACGCGCTCCCCGTCCTGCCGGCCTGGGCCGCCCGCGGCTTCACCTGGGCGCCCGACATCCACCGGTTCGGCACCACCTACGCGTTGTACTTCACCGCCCAGGTGGCCGGCCGCACCCCCCAGACCGAGTGCATCGGCAGCGCCTTCGCCGCCAGCCCCACCGGGCCGTACACCGCGTCCCCCACCCCGTTCATCTGCCAGCTCGACCAGGGCGGGACGATCGACCCCCGGGTCTTCGTGGACCGGGACGGCGCACCGTGGATGCTGTTCAAGTCGGACCAGAACATCGGCGGGGCGGCCACGCCCACCGTCATGTGGTCCCAACGGCTCTCGGCCGACGGGACCCGGTTGCTCGGCACCCCGTCCGCCCTCATGGCCCCGGACCGCCCGTGGCAGGGGACGATCGTCGAAGCGCCGGACATGCTGCTGGTCGACGGCGCCTACTGGATGGTCTACTCGGCCAACTGGTACAACAGCCCCGACTACGCCATCGGCGTGGCCCGGTGCTGGGGTCCGGCCGGCCCGTGCGCCGACACCGGCCCGTCACCCCTGCTGGCGTCGAACGCGCAGGGCGACGGCCCCGGCGAGGCCTCGGTGTTCCACGACGCGTCCGGGATCTGGATGCTCTACAGCCCACGGCGGTCGCTGGCCCCGAAGCCGGACGTGCCGGCCCGGCCCGTCTACATCACCCGGCTCGGCTTCGGCGCGTCCGGTCCCTACCTGGCCGGTGGGCCGCTGCCCGGAGCCGCCGACCTCCTGTCGATCCCCCTCTGGGCCCAGCACAGCTGAACCCCGGGCACCGCGCCGACGGGCTCAGCCCCGCAGGCGGGCCAGTTCGGCGGCCACGGCCTTGCCGTTGGCCTGGCCCCGGGTGGCCTTCATGACCAGTCCGGTGAAGAACCCGGCCAGCTTGTCGTCACCCTCCCGGTACCGACCCCATTCGTCGGGATGGTCGGCCACGGCCTGGGCCACCGTGGCGGCCAGCGAGTCCTCCGACATGGCCTCGAAGCCCTTCTCCCGGGCGATGTCCGCCGGGTCGCCCCCACCCCGGGCGAACAGCTCGGCCAGCACGGCCTTGGCCTGGGTGGCCGACAGTGAGCCGTCCGCCTCGAGCTGCAGCAGCTCCAGATAGCTCTTGGGGTCGAGCGCCCGGGCGGCGTCGGCGTCGGTGGCCGCCTCGTTGGCCGTGCGGGCCAGGGCCAGGCCGGAGCCCACCCCCCCGGCCACGGCGGCGACCACCAGGTCGTCGAGGCCCAGGTCGACCACGGTGGTGACCTGGTCCCGCTGGGCCTCGCTGGCGCCGCCCGCCTCGTCGAGCAGGGCCACCAGACGGGCCCGCCGCTCGGCCGGCATCATCCCGAGCGTGTCGCCCACGGCCCGGATCCACTCGGCGTCCGGGACCAGCGGGACCAGGTCGGGCTCGAGGAAGTACCGGTAGTCGTAGGCGTCCTCCTTGGACCGGAGCGCCTCGGTGCGACCGGTGCCCTCGTCCCAGTGGCGCGTCTGCTGGACGACGGCCTCCCCCGACTCGATCAGGGCGATCTGGCGCTGGGCCTCGTACTCGATGGCCCGGCCGAGGGAGCGCACCGAGTTCAGGTTCTTGATCTCGCACCGGGTCCCGAACGGGGCGTCCGCGCTGCGCCGGACCGACACGTTGGCGTCGACCCGCATCGACCCCTCCTCCATCTTGCCGTCGGAGGCGCCCGAGGCCACCAGGATGGCCCGAAGCTCGGTGACGTAGGCGCGGGCCTGGTCGGCCGTGCGCATGTCGGGCGCGCTCACGATCTCGACCAGCGGCACCCCGGACCGGTTGTAGTCGACCAGCGAGTACTCGGCCCCGTGGATGCGGCCCGAGGCGCCGGAATGGCTGGTCTTGCCGGTGTCCTCTTCCATGTGGGCCCGCTCGATCCCGACCCGGAACCCGTCGGGCAGGTCGAGGTGTCCGTCGACGTTGAGCGGCTCGTCGTACTGGCTGATCTGGTAGTCCTTGGCCTGGTCCGGGTAGAAGTAGTTCTTCCGGTGGAACGTGGAGGGACGGATCTCGCAGTGGAGGGCGGTGCCGATGGCCATGGCCAGCTCCACCGCCTGCTGGTTCAGGACGGGCAGCGACCCGGGCAGCCCGAGGCAGTTCGGGCACACGTTGGTGTTGGGCTCGTCCCCGAACACGTTGGGACAGCCGCAGAACAGCTTGGTGGCGGTCCGGAGCTCGCAGTGGACCTCGAGGCCGATGACCATCTGCCATCCGGAGGTCATGACGCTGCTCCTGTGGTGAGGCGGGGTGCGGGCAGGGCGGGGGCGGCCGCCTCGACGACGGCGGCCACCTGGAACAGCGTGCCCTCGGACAGGGCCGGCCCGAGGAGCTGCACCCCCACCGGCAGGCCGGCGTCACCGGTGCCGAAGGGCACGCTGATCGCCGGGTGGCCGGCCAGGTTGGACGGGATGGTGCACACGTCGGAGAGGTACATGGTGAGCGGGTCGTCGACCTTGGCCCCGATGGCGAACGCCGTCGTCGGGGCGGTGGGGCCGAGCAGGACGTCGCACCGGGTGTAGGCGGCCGCGAAGCCCTCGATGATCCGGGTACGCACCTTGAGCGCCTGGTTGTAATAGGCGTCCATGTACCCGGCCGACAGGACGTAGGTCCCGAGCATGATCCGGCGCTTCACCTCGGCGCCGAACCCCTCGGAGCGGGTGGCGGTGTTCATGGCCACCGTGTCCTCGGCGTCGACCCGCAGCCCGTACCGGACCCCGTCGTAGCGGGCCAGGTTGGACGAGGCCTCGCCCGGGGCGATCAGGTAGTAGGCGGACAGACCGAGGGCGACCTCGGGGACCGAGACCTCCTCGATCCGGGCCCCGGCCGCCGCCAGTGCCTCCGCGGCCTGGTGCACCCGGGCGGCCACATCGGGGTCGACCCCGTCCAGGAACTCGGTGAGCACGCCCACGGTCATGCCGTCGACACCGTCGTCGAGCACGGTGAGGACCCTCGGCGTGGGTCGGTGGAGCGAGGTGGAGTCGAGCGGGTCGTGCCCGCCGATGACGTCGAAGAGCAGGGCGGCGTCGGCCACGGTGTGGGCGAACGGCCCGATCTGGTCGAGGGAGGAGGCGAAGGCGACCAGCCCGTAGCGGGACACGGTGCCGTAGGTCGGCTTCATGCCCACCACGCCGCAGAGTGCGGCGGGCTGGCGGATCGACCCGCCGGTGTCGGACCCCAGAGCGAGCGGGGCGAACCCGGCGGCCACCGCGGCCGCCGACCCGCCCGACGACCCGCCCGGCACCCGCGAGGTGTCGTGCGGATTGCGGGTGGTGCCGAACGCCGAGGTCTCCGTCGACGATCCCATGGCGAACTCATCCATGTTGGTCTTGCCGATGACGACGGCCCCGGCCTCGACCAGTCGGGTCACCACGGTGGCGTCGTACGGCGGCCGCCAACCGTCGAGGATCCGCGATGAGCACGTCGTGGGTACGCCCCGTGTACACAGGTTGTCCTTGAGGGCGACGGGCACCCCGGCCAGCGGGCCGGGGTCCTCGCCGGCCGCCACCCGGGCGTCGACCGCCCGGGCCTGGTCGCGTGCGGCGTCGGCCAGCACCAGGTTGAAGGCGTGGACCGCCTCCTCGCCGGCGTCGATGACGGCCAGGTGGTGCTCCAGGACGTCGACGGCCAACTCCTCACCGGCCCGCACCATGGTGGCGGTCTCCAGCGCGGGGCGGGGGGCGGTCACGGGGCCTCCCCGAGGATACGGGGCACCCGGAAGCGGTGGTCCTCGACCGACGGCGCCTGGGCCAGCACTTCGTCCCGGTCGAGGCACGGCCGGGGCTCGTCGGCCCGCAGCACGTTGGTCACGGCCATGGCGTGGGCCGTGGGCTCGACCCCGGCCAGGTCCAGCGAGGCCACGTCGGCGGCGTGATCGAGGACCTGGGCCAGCTGGCCGGTGTAGAGGTCCAGCTCCTCCTCGCTCAGGTGCAGGCGGGCCAGGGCAGCCACGTGGGCCACGTCCTCGCGGGTCAGGCGGGCGGGCTCGGCCATCAGGCGGCCGCCCCGCCGGGACCACCGAGGACGGCCAGGGCGAACTCGACCGCCCGGGCCTCGATCCGCGGGGCGTCGTTGTCGAGGGTGGCCACGTGGTAGCTGTCCTCCAGGACGATGCGCTCGACCGGGCCGCGGACCGCCGTCTCCAGGACATCGCCGTTCACCGGGTCCACCACGTGGTCCTCGCGGCTCGAGAACAGCAGGACCGGGCAGTGGATGTCGCCGAGGTGCGCCCCGATGTCGGCGACCGCCTCGAAGAGCGACAGTCCGGCGGCCAGCGGGGTACCCGGGTAGGCGGCCTCCACCGGGCCCTCCTTCTTGATGTCCGAGCCGATGCCGTCGATGGTGGCGACGCCGGCGTCCAGCAGGGCCTGGCCGCCCTCGATCAGCTCGACGGCGGGGGCCTGGACCATGGGGTTGACCAGCACGATGCCGGGCAGGTGGGGGTGGCGCTCGGCCAGCCAGCAGGTGAGCGCCCCGCCCATCGACAGCCCGGCCACCAGGACGCGGTCGCACCGGGCCGCCAGGGCCTGGAAGTGGGCCTCGGCGGCGCCGGACCAGTCGTCCCACCGGGTCGGGATCATGTCCTCGATGGCCGTTCCGTGCCCGGGCAGGAGCGGCAGGTCGACGGTGAACCCGGCGGCGGCGAACGCCTGGGCCAGGGGCCGCATGGACTGGGGGTTGCCGGTGAACCCGTGGAGGACGAGGACACCGTTGGACCCACCTTCGGCGGACCAGGGCTCGCAGCCTTGCATGATCGGAGCAGTCACGCCCCGGATGCTAACGGCTCGGGCGTGACCGCCCCGACGGCACCCCGAAGGCACCCGGCGGCACCCGGGCGGCACCCCGGGACCCGGCCGGACGGCCGGGCCGCCGGGTAGAGTTGCCCTCCGACGACCGACCGAGGGGCGAGGAGCGGCAAACGATGGCCACCTATCTGTTTCTGAGCGACGAGTGGCTGGACGAGGCCCGGGCGATCCGGGCCGAGTACGAGGGGCGGGGCGGCGGCATCGACCACGCCGTCCGGGTCAACCTGGTGGTCGTCGAGGTGCCGTTCGGCGAAGGAGCGGTCCACGCACACGCCGACACCAGCACCGGCGAGCTGATCCTCGACCTGGGCCACCTCGACCCGGCCGACCTCAAGGTGACCATCGGCTACGACATCGCCCGGTCCCTCCTGGTCGAGGGCAACCCCCAGGCCGGACTCCAGGCCTTCATGCAGGGCAAGATCAAGGTCGAGGGCGACATCGCCAAGCTCATGGCTCTCCAGTCGGTCTCCCCGGACCCGACGGCCGCGGAGATCGCGGCCCGGATCCAGGCCATGACCGAGTAGGGGGCCGGGAGCCGGCTGCGGCCGGCGCTCACCTCAGCTGTCCCGATCCACCTCCGGGGACCTTACTTTCGCGGACCGGCGAAAAACGATACCGAGCATCATCCTCGTCTCCGGTCGGAACCAGGTCACCCGGAGTTCCGCGTACGACCCGCTTGCGTCCACCACACAGCGCGGAACTCATCCGTCGGATCGACACCGCGCTCAGTGAAGCGACACCTCGGCCGGCCTCAGGCGGGTGCCCCGGGGCGTGTCCTTGACGAAGAAGCCGCAGACCACCGCGGCCAGGGCCACCAGGGCACCCACCAGGTAGGCGGTGTGGAAGGAGGCGAGCGTACCGGCGCCGCCGTGCGACGAGGCCTGGACGGTGACCATCACCTGGATGCCGGCCACGATCCCGATCTGGGTGATCAGGAGCTGGGCGGCACTCATGACGCCGAGCTCGTCGGCCGCCACCTCGTTGGCCGCCGAGGACGCCGTGGACGGGGTGGAGACCCCGTTGCCGAGGCCCGACAGGGCCAGGGCGAGGATGATCAGCACCACCGAGGGATTGGCGCCGACCTGGGTGAACACCAGCATCGACACGGTGAGCGCCCCGGCGCCGACCACCACCGACCACCGCTCCCCCACCTTGACCGCGGCGTAGCCGGCGACGGGGGCGGACAGGGAGAACATCAGCGGACGGGCCGTCGACAGCAGCCCGGCGGACGTCTCGCTGTAGCCGTAGATGCGCTCCATGAGGATCGGGAACAGGAAGAACCCGCCCATGTAGGCGAAGTTGACGAAGGCCCGCGCCCCCAACGGGAAGACGAAGTTCCGCTTCCGGAAGTAGCGGAGGGGGATGAGGGGCCGGGGGGCGGACCGCTCGTGCACCACGAAGTAGACCCCGATGGCGAGACCGGCCCCGAACAACCCGAGCGTCTTCGGTGACCCGAATCCCCAGGACGGGGCCACGTTGAGGGCGAGCAGACAGAGGGTCACCGACGTCGACAGCGAGATCGACCCGACCCAGTCGAGCTGGCGCCAGGGACTGCCTCCCCCGACCGGGACGTCCCCCGGTGGGACCTCCCCCGGTGCCACGTCCTCCAGTGGGTCGTCCCCCAGCGGGACGTCCTCGGCAGCCACCGGCACCGGCTCGGACACGGGGTTCACCTGGCGGCCGGTGCGCTCCTGTGCCGCGGCGGCCGTGGCGGCGGCCCGGTCGTGGCTGGGGAGCACGATGACGGCCAGGAGCGCGGCCACGGCCATCAGCGGGAGCTCGCCCCAGAACAGGGCCCGCCACCCGTAGTACTGGATGATGGGGGCGCCGATGGTCACCCCCAGCACGGGGCCGCCGGCGCCGACCAGGGCCCACCACCCCATGGCCTTGACCCGGTCCTCGTGCGAGAAGGCCTGGAGCACCAGGGCCATCGACGCCGCCCCGGTGGCCGCGCCCTGGACCCCGTCGAACAGGCGGGCGGCGATCAGCACGCCGGCCGTGGGCGCCGAGGCGGTCAGGACGACGCTGACCGCCGCCCCGGACAGTCCCCACAGGTAGAGCCGCTTGTAGCCGCGCAGGTCCCCCAACTTTCCGAGGATCGGGGCGGCCACCCCGAAGGCCAGCAGGGGCCCGGTCGAGGTCCAGGTGAGCGTGGTCACGGTGGTGTGGAGCTGGCGGGCCACCTCGGGCAGCGCCACCACGAACACCGTGAAGGTGATGTTGACCGACAGCAGGCCGGCCAGCACCGTCCACAGGACCCACCACTGGTAGCGGTCCGAACGGGCCACCCGGTGGTGCATCCGGTGGCGGAACAGCAGTGGCCACGGGATGGTGATGCCGCCGTCACCGCCCGAGCCGGTACCGCTCAGGAGGTGCTCCGCCTCCCGGAGCTCGTCGGCGTCGAACCCGTCACCGGGAGGCGGGTCGCCTGCGGTGGCACCGGGCCCGTCGGCCCGGGAGACCACTCAGCCCCCGAGCTTGTGCATTTCGGCCTGGAGCTCCTCCACCGTCCACCGGTCGTCCTTCTCGAGCGTGTCGGTGAGCGTCCAGGGCTGGAACAGGCGGATCTGCCCGCCCAGGATGAAGTACACCTTGCCGGTCGCCGGGCAGCCCTCGGTGGCCAGGTAGGCCACCAGGGGGGCGATGTTGGCCGGGTCCCAGGCGTCGAACGCGGCGGCGTCGGTCGGGGCGGCCACGATGTCGGCCAGACCGGGCGTCTCCACCGTCATCCGGGTCCGGGCGTTCGGGGTGATGGCGTTGACCCGCACCCCGTACCGGGCCAGCTCGGTGGCGGCGATGGTGGTGAAGGCGGCGATGCCGGCCTTGGCGGCGCCGTAGTTGGTCTGGCCCGGGTTGCCCAGAAGGCCGGAGGTCGAGGAGGTGTTGATGACCGACGCCGTGACGTCCTGGCCCGCCTTGGTCTGCTCGCGCCAGTAGGCGGCGGCGTGGCGGGTGGGCACGAAGTGACCCTTCAGGTGGACGTGGATGACGGCGTCCCACTCGTCCTCGGTCATGTTGATGAGCACCCGGTCGCGCAGGATGCCGGCGTTGTTGACCAGGACGTGGAGGTCGCCGTAGGTGGCGACCGCGGCGTCGATCAGGCGCTTGCCGCCTTCCCAGTCGGCGACGTCGTCGTTGTTGGCGATGGCCTGTCCGCCGGCGGCCACGATTTCGTCGACGACTTCCTGCGCGGCGTCACCGAGGTCGTTGACGACGACCTTGGCTCCTTCGGAGGCGAACAGCAGTGCGTACTCGCGGCCGATGCCCCGACCTGCGCCCGTGATGATGGCGACCCGTCCGTCCAGTGTTCCCATGTCCTCAGCTTCTCTCGTGTCGGCCGCCGCCGGTCGGCGGGTCGGCGGTGGCGTGCACGCCCCTCGGCGCCACACGTGCCGGTGGCGTCCGCCCGCGGGCGACCGGTCCGGTCGGTGGCGGGGGACGAACCTTCCCCACGTTCCCATCGGCCCCCCGGTGCGGTCAAGCCGGTCGCCCGACCCCGGGGGCCGTCGTCAGGCGGCGGGGACGGGCACCGGACGGTCCACCCGGAGCCCCAGTCCGGCCGCCTCGACGGCGGCCGCCATGGGCCCGACCCGGGCCCTCGGGCCGCACACCACCACGTACTCGGTGTTGCGGGTGTGGGCCACCGTGCCCACCTTGCGGCCGGCCGGGTCGTGGATGCCGATGCGGGCCCCCACGTAGCGGGCGGAGTCGAAGGCCAGGAACTCCACGTGCCCCCGCGGGGCGCACAGGTCGGCCAGCTCCTCGTAGGTCAGCCAGGACTCGTTGTTGTACGAGAGGACCACCACCTCGGCGGCCACCCGGTCCACCACGTCGGCCAGGGCCAGCGGCATCGTGCGACGGCCGTTGAACGCACTGCGGGAGCCGGGCTCGCGCAGCTCGGACCGCTTGCAGGCCACCCCGTAGTGGTCGGGTGCGTCCCAGGCCACCAGGGTCTCCCACACGTGATAATTAGCGTCGTACCGGTGCTGGTTGTAGGGCGGGTCCAGGTAGGCCAGGTCGACGTCGGGCAGGGCGGCGGTGCCCACCAGGGCCTGGGCGTCGCCGCGGACGGCCCGGCCCGGGCCCGCCAGCAGGTCGGGGACCCGGAGGGTCAGCGGGTTGCCGGCCCGGGGCGCCCACTGCTTCAGGTACGCCATCTGGAGCCCGGTGGTCGAGTCCACCCGGTCGGCCGCCTCGAGCAGGCTGGTGAGGAGCACCGGCCACAGGGGGGTGCCGGCGTACCCGTCCTCGATGGCGTCCCGCACCGCGTCGATCCGGGCGCCGTTCTCGGGACGGAAGAAGCGGGCATCGCGGCAGAAGGTCCGGGTCACGTAGCCGGGCGCCCCCGGGACGGCGTTCAGCCGGTCGACGGCCTCGGCCACCTGGGCCCGGAACCCCGGGTCGGCGTCGGGGTCGGTGGCCACGTAGCACCGCGCCAGGACGTGGGCGAAGCGGGTGGCGTCGACCGCCGTGACGTGCAGCCCCAGGCCCTTGAACGCCTGCGATACCCGGGTGGTGCCGCAGAACAGGTCGAGCGCGGTCTTCGCCCCCGAGGCGGCGGCCAGCCCGCCGAGGGCGGGCACCAGGCGCCGCTTCGACCCCAGGTACTTGATCATCGGGGCCGGTTCATCGGTGCCGCTTCATCCGTGCCGGCTCATCCATGGGCGTGCATCCGGACCGGTCACGACCGCCCGAAGCGCCGGAACCACCAGTTGGGGTCCCGGGCGTGGGCGTGGAAGTGGTCCGGGATCTGGCGCATCACCCGGTCGTAGGACCACACGCCCTCCCCCAGGACCCGGTCGGCCACCGTGCCCAGGTGGGCCAGCATGTGCTCGACCTCGGCCTCGGGCGGTTCGTTGCCGTGCTGCATCCACACCACCATCGGGACCCCGCACACCTCGCAGTCGGCCACCCAGCAGATGTCGTCCTCGTGGTACCACTCGGTGATCCGGGCCGCCTCGCACAGCTCGCAGGCCCGGGCCGGGCCGGTCATCGGGTGTAGACGTCCACGGTCGAGCCGACCGGCACCGACGTGCCCGCCCCCGGTGACGTGGAGACCACGGTCGTACCCCCCGGGGGGCCGTAGGGTCCGCCCGGTACCAGGCCGAGGGCCGACAGCGCGGCGGTGGCGGCCGAGGGCGACTGACCGTCGAGCGACGGGACGGTGACCGGCTGCGGCCCGAGCGACACCTGCACGGCCACCGCGGAGCCGAAGGGCTGGGACCCGCCGGCCGCGGGCGACGTGCCGATCACCTGGCCGACCGGGACCGTCGAGGAGTAGACCTTCGACTCCTGGGGCACGAACCCGGCGGCCGTCAGGGCCGCCGCCGCCGAGGTGTAGGTGCTGGCCGTCCCGGTGACCGGGGGGACCGCCACCGGTGCGTGGCCCTTGGAGGTGACGATGGTCACCGTCGAGCCGTACGGGGCGTGCCCGGTGGGGGAGGTGCCCACGATGGCCCCGGCCGGCACGGTGGAGTTGTACTGGGCGGCCGCATCCGGGCACACGCCGACCAGGTGGACCCCGGCCAGCGCCTGGACCGCGTCGTGGCAGTCCGAGAACGAGGCGAGGTCCGGGATCGTCACCTGGGGCGGACCCGTCGACAGGACGACGCCGATGGCGGATCCCTGCTTCAGGGTGGCCCGGGTGCCGCCCGCGGTGGCCGACGGCTGCTGGCCGACCACCGAGCCGGCGGGTACGGCAATCGACGTCGTCCGCCCGGACACCCGCACGTCGAGGTGCACGGCCCGGGCGGCGGCCTCGGCGGCGGGCAGGGTGCGCCCGACGAGCACCGGGACCGGGCTCGAGGGGGTGAACAGCTTGGCCTGGACGGCCCAGGCGGTACCGGCGGCCACCAGGGCCGCCACCAGGACGCAGAGGGCCACCACGTACGGCCACTTCCGTCGGTGTCGGCGGGGGGCGGTGGGACCGGGGTCGGAGCCCTGGGCCACGGCCGCCGGGGTGCCGGCGGGCACGCCGAGCTCGGTCATGTCGTCAGGGGTCTCGGCCCGGGGTCGGGTCACCGATGCCGGGCGTTCGCTGGCCGGCGTCAGGCCCACGGCGGCGGCCAGCAGGAAGGGGTCCTCCTCCTCGCGTTCGGGGGTCACCAGCGGCAGGGGCGCGGGCTCGGGCAGCGTGGTGGCCAGCTGGGCCAGCTCGGCCCCGAAGCGGGCGGCGTCGTAGCGCTCGGAAGGGTCGGGGGCGGCCGCCCAGCTCAGGACCTCGGCCAGTGGGCCGAGCGCCTCGTGCTCGGGGAGGAGGGCGCCGATGCGGGCCATCAGGGTGGCCACCGTGGTGTCGCCCACGAACGGGGACTCCCCCGTGACCCCCTCGTAGAGCACCAGGGCCAGCCCGTAGACGTCGGCCTTGCCGTCGAGGACCCAGCCCTCGACCTGCTCGGGCGCCGCGTAGCGGGCGGTGCCCAGGATGGCGCCGTCCGGCTCCGTCCACGCCGCCTCGGCCAGTGCCCGGGCCAGTCCGAAGTCGGCGATGCGGAGCCGGCCCTCGGCGTCGAACAGCAGGTTGGCCGGCTTGATGTCCCGATGGATCAGGCCGCGCCGGTGGGCGTAGTCGAGCCCGGCGCACGCCTCGATGCCGATGCGCACGGCCTGCTCAGGGGTGAGCAGGGTCCCGGTGTCGTAGATCTGGCGCAGGCTGCCCCCGGCCAGGTACTCGAGGACCAGGTAGGGCTCGCCGCCCTCCTCGCCCCAGTCGTAGACCCGCAGGATGTTCGGGTGGTTGAGGGCGGCGACGGCCCGGGCCTCGGCCCGGAACCGCTTGAGGAAGGCCTGGTCGCCGGCGAGGGCGGGGTGGAGGACCTTGATGGCCACCTGGCGGCGGAGCGACACGTCGTCGGCCAGGTAGACGTGCGCGGACGCACCGGTCCCCACGGCGGTGACGAGTCGGTAGCGGTCGCCGAGGACGCGCCCGATGGAGTCGGTGAGACTCGGCATGGCTATGCCCAGGCTACCGACCCGACCCGTCCGAGCGGTGGAGGGTCCACGGCGTCACCCGTGCCCCCTCGGACCGGTCCGGACGGCCGAGGTCGGGGACCGGTGGACGCGACGGAGGCGGGGCCGAAGCCCCACCTCCGTGCGTTCCTGCCGTCGATTCCAAGGGGCCGGCCCGCGGGACCCGACGGTCGCCTCAGACGGTCGCCTCAGACGGTCGCCTCAGACGGTTGCCTCAGACGGTCGCCTCAGACGGTCGCCTCAGACCTTGGTGAAGGTCAGCGAACTGGCCCCACCGTAGACACCGCTGGCGATGGTGATCCCGGTGTTGCCACCGGCGGACGCCAGGTAGTCGGTGAGGAAGGTACCGGTGGTACCGGTACCGGTGTCGCCGACCAGGCACAGCAGGAGGCTGTAGCTCAGCCCGGTCACGTTGGTGGCCCCGGCGATCGAGAAGCCGATGCCCGAACCACAGGCTCCGCCGACGACCCGGCTGGTCCCGTCGGCGGTGACCGCCCCCGTCACCTTGTTGCCGTTGTCGTCGAGCTTGATCCCCTTGGACAGCGAGGCGACGATCGACGCCACACCGTGGCTGGCCAGGCCGGCGGAGGTGTCGTAGGCGTAGTGGAGCTTGGTCGTGGCCGAGGCGCAGACGGCCGGGTTGGTGGCCGGCGGGACCGGCGGGACGTTGCAGTCGGTGCCCGCCGTGGTGATCTTGTTGTTCACGCTGGCCGTGCCGGACGTGCCCGGCCCGCAGCCGGTGCCGGTGGCGGTGTCGACGCCCGTCGAGTACGACGACGACTTCTTGCTCGGCGAC
>Ga0302267_10005702_pt1 | contig 12963 bp, 4 predicted proteins | sample III_Bog_E1_3_FD_194555 | JGI IMG/M metagenome (GOLD analysis project Ga0302267, IMG submission 194555) | Peat permafrost microbial communities from Stordalen Mire near Abisko, Sweden - III_Bog_E1_3 | ecosystem: Environmental > Terrestrial > Soil > Wetlands > Peat | place: Sweden: Abisko... | reverse complement strand
CAGGTCAAAGGGCTGAAGTTTGATCATGTTGTGGTCAACGGCAGACCCATGCCGGCGCCAACTGATTTATGAGCAGACCATTGTATTTGCCACGCGGAGATGACCTACGCGTTTGGCCGGTTGGGACGGCAGATCACCGCGACCAATGGCGCAACGGTGTGCAATTGAACCTACAACGACATCGGTGAACCGTTGGCGGAATCCTACACCGCCCGGCCTGTTGAGCAACGATGAGGTGCTGGCGCTGGATCAGGATGCCTTGGGCAGACAGGCGGTGCGGGCGGCGGCCATCGGCTAGGTGGATGTCTTTGCGAAGGAGCTTGAGGACGGCTCGACAGCCCTGGGATTTTTTAATCGCGGCGATGACGTCGCAAAAATAAATTTCAACAAGCTGGGCTATATCGGATTGTCGGGGGGCTTTCATGTCCGCGATCTTTGGCGGCAAACCGATTTGCCGGATGTCAAAAGCGCGCTCAAGCTGGCCGTTCCGCCGCAGGGAGTGGTTCTGCTTAAATTGACCCGGGCGCGTCACAATACGGCGCTAGCCGGCCATTCTAGTTGGGAAACACTTTGAACCCGGACTTGCCCGCCTCCCAGCCATTCGGGTTGGGAATCGAATACCATCCCCAGCCTGACACTGTTCCAAGTGGAATAGAGTTTGGTGAGGGCATCAGGAGAGACTTTTTAATCCGTTCGCATCCAAGGTCAAGCAGAAGCTGCCGTTGCTGATGGAAAGCTTTAAATGACCAACGCCCACATGACCAGTTGAGACTGGTCAGCTAAAACCAGCTCGGGGCTCGATTTGGTTTTGAATTGGCATTGTTGCCGTTCGCATCCCCAATTTAGGTGATGGCCGCACTACAATAATAGGGGTGTGGCATGGTTAATAATTATCGTGTATTTTATTATAAACCGCTGACAACAGAATATCCGGGATGAAGCCGTTCATTGGGGCGAGGCATTCGGATGATTTTGTATAGGCAACCTTGTGTTTTCAAAAGTTCAAGATTTGGTTTTGTGCGGGTGGTGCCGACGGCATGGTTTTGACTGTAAAATGTTTTTATCAATTAGAATATGGCTGGTTTGCGCGGCGACCTTGTGGCTGACGCAAGGGCTTTATGCCGGGATCGTCCCGGTAAACTTAAGGTGTGATTCCTGGCAAAACCCCTTGGGCATTGATGATTCCAATCCGCGTTTGAGCTGGCAGGTCGTGACGACCAACGCCGCCGAACGTGCCCAGAGCGAGACCGCTTACGAAATTCAGGCGGCGTCCTCCGCCGCGCTGCTGGCCGCCAACCAGCCCGACTTGTGGGACAGCGGCAAGGTGGTTTCTCAGCTGCCGTTCAATGTTCCTTACGGCGGCAGTGCGTTGGCATCAATCCAACAGGTTTTCTGGCAGGTGCGGGTCTGGGATATCAACGGCCATGCTTCTGCGTGGAGTTCCCCGGCGACATGGACCATGGGATTGCTCAATCAAACTGACTGGCAGGGTGGGTGGCTGGTGCCGCCGCCAAACGATTCATATAGTCTTACCAATTGCAATTGGATCTGGTATCCCGAAGGCAACCCAACGGTGTCGGCCCCGGTCGGCACGCGTTATTTCCGAAAATCGTTTCCTGTCCGTTCCAACTCGGCGCTGACAGGGGCAACATTGTTGGTGACTGCGGATAATTCCTACACCGCATACGTCAACGGAACGCAAGTCGGCCAGGGTCAGGATTACACGACGGTGGTTCCGATTGGCGTGGCTTCGCAACTTCAGACAGGCAGCAACCTTCTGGCCATTGCCGCCGCCAACGCCGGAACATCGGGAAATCCCGCCGGCCTGATTGGAATACTTGCCCTTACTTACGCCGATGGTTCGCAAACCAACATCCAAATGGACGCCACTTGGAAAGTAGCCAACACTTTGCAGACCGACTGGCAGTTACCGACCTTCAGTGACAGTTCTTGGACAAACGCACTGGTATTGGGCTTCTATGGAATCAGTCCATGGGGAACGGGCACGACGGTCCAGATGCCGTTGCCCATTTTCCAGCGGCAATTCACGGTGAACCCCGGATTGCAGCGGGCATTGATTTACATCTGCGGTCTCGGCCAATACGAACTATCTGCAAATGGAAACAAAGTCGGCAACGCAGTGCTCGCTCCGAATTGGAGCCTATACAACCAGACTTGTCTCTACGACACGCTGGATCTGACTTCGTTTCTGACCAACGGTAACAATGCCGTCGGCGTGATGCTTGGCAACGGCATGTATAATGTTTCCTCCACCGCAAACTATACCAAGTTCACCGGCTCGTTTGGTCCGCCGAAAGTGATTGCGCAGATATATCTTTTTTATACCAACGGCACCAGCCAGGTCATCGCGACCGACGGGCAATGGCTGACTACACCCGGCCCAATCACTTATTCCCATGTTTATGGCGGTGAATGTTATGATGCCCGGCTTTTGCAGGCAGGTTGGAACCAGCCTGGCTTCAATGCTTCCGGCTGGTCTGCGGCGGTGATCACCAACGGCCCTGGCGGAATTTTACGCGGGCAATCCCATGCGGCTCCGCCGATTGTTGTCACCCAAACATTGCAACCGATCCAGGCCAAAATCATTTTGACGAATACAATCGTTTATGATCTCGGACAGAACGCCGCGCTGATCCCGACTTTGGTTACGCACGGACAGGCAGGCGCGACAGTTCAAATCACTCCCGCCGAACTGACCAACTCCAATGGCACGGTCAACCGCACATCGGTTGGCGGCGGCACTGCTTACTGGCAATACACCCTCGCCGGAACCGGCTCGGAGACTTGGACGCCAAAGTTTTTTTATCACGGCTGCCGCTACCTTCAGGTCGCATTAACTCCGGCTCCCGGTTCATCGCAGTTGCCGGTGGTGGATTCCATATCGGGCAATGTCATTCAGAGTTCTTCCACCAATGCGGGAAATTTTCAATGCTCCTACACGCTCTTTAACCAGCTCCGCACGCTCATCCAATGGGCGCAACGCAACAACCTCATCAGTATCCTGACCGATTGCCCGCATCGCGAACGCCTCGGCTGGCTGGAACAGGACAACTTGAACGGCCCCTCCATCCGTTATGAATTTGATGCTGGCCAGTTATTTGCAAAATCTTTGCAGGACATGGCCGACAGCCAAGTCAATGCCGGCACCGGGTTGGTGCCAGACATCGCGCCGGAGTTGACAGTGTTCAGCGGCGGATTCCGCGATTCCCCGGAGTGGGGTAGTTCGGTCATTCTTGTTCCATGGCAGCAATATCTGTTCACGGGCGACGACACGTTGCTGCACAATTACTACTCATCGATGACCAATTACTTCGGCTATCTCCAAAATCAGGCGATCAACAACTTTTTAAGTTATCCCAACGGATTGGGCGACTGGTATCAAATTGCTTCCACGCCTGTTTCACTGACTGCTGATGCTTATTACTGTCAGGATGCTCAGATTCTTGCCCAGGCGGCGGCTGAAATGGGTCTGACGAATGATGCAGTCAGATTTGGGCTGTTGGCCACCAACATCGGCACCGCTTTCAACAGCACCTATTACTCGAACGGCTTATATTCCACAGGATCGCAGACCGCCGATGCCATGCCGCTATATCTTGGCATCGTAAGCCCGACCAATCAGGCGGCGGTGTTGGCGGCATTGATTGCGAACATTAATACAAATGGCCTGACATGTGGCGAGATTGGTCATCGCTATCTCTTGCGCGCCTTGACCGACATGGGACGGCCTGATGTGGTCTATAATCTTCACAGCGGAACCAACAATCCCGGTTATGGTTATATCCTCAGCCAAGGTGCGACGGCGCTGACCGAGGCATGGGATGCCGACCCGAGCGATTCGCAGGATCATTTCATGCTTGGCCACATCACGGAATGGTTTTATCACGACCTTGCGGGAATCCAATACGATCCGGCCTTGCCCGGATTTCAGCATGTTATTATAAAGCCGGCGTTTGTCGGCGGTATAACTTGGGTCAACGCCAGCTATGCATCCGTTCGCGGAACCATCGTCGATAACTGGACGCTGACTAATAATAATGCCACTCTTAATGTGACAATTCCGGTCGGCTCGACCGCATCTATTTATCTGCCAATTCTGGGCAGTATTACCACCAACTTATTGGTCGAAGAAAGCGGGACGGCAGTCTGGCAGAATGGCGGGGTCGCCGGCAGCGTGCCGGGCGTTACGTTCAGCCAAATGCAAGGCGCCGGCCTGCAGACATACATGGTGTGGACAGTCGGTTCTGGCAGTTATAAATTGTCTTGGAATGTAAATCCGCCGATTACACCACCCGCCGGCCTGAGGGCGACGACAGGCAACGGGCAGGTGTTATTGAACTGGAATGCCGTGACGAATGCCGGTGGCTATAACGTAAAGCGTTCTACGACCACCGGAACCGGCTATGTGGCCATCGCCGCTGGTGTGACTGGCACCAACTATTCTGACATGCTGGTGACCAATAACACGACTTATTACTATGTGGTTTCAGCTGTCAATGGCAGCAGCGAGAGCGCCAATTCAACGGAGGTGAGCGCCGCGCCGGGATTAGTTGCCAACTTTGGCTTTGAGGTGCCAACCACCACTAGTTATCAGTATAATCCATCTGGCGGTAACTGGGTGTTTACTGCCCAGTCCGGTTCCAGCGGCTCGGGCATCAGCGCGAACGGCAGCGCCTTTACCAGTGGCAATCCCAATGCTCCACAAGGTGGCCAAGTCGCTTTTCTTCAGGGCGCCGGCAGTATTTCGCAAACACTGATGGGGCTGATTGCGGGGGCGATCTATCAGGTCACTTTTTCCGCCGCCCAGCGGAACAACATTTATGGCCAGCAGAAAGGCCAGACATGGCAGTTGCGGCTGGACGGGTCGGCCATCGGCACTTATGCGCCACCCGAAACGGCGCAAAGCTTTTTGGACTACTCCGCGACTTTTACCGCCTCGTCCGCCAGCAGCCATACGATTGCGTTTGTCGGGACGGATGCCAATGGAGGTGACAACACCGTTTTACTTGATAACGTGCGGCTGGCACTGGCGCCATCGTTGACCCAGCCACAGCTGCTTTGCCAGTTTGCGGGTGGGCAGATACAGCTTCTGTGGCCGGTAGACCATACGGGCTGGGAGCTGCAAATGCAGACTAACTCCTCCGGTCTGGGGCTTGGCACCAACTGGTTGACCATCCTTGGCTCGGCGCTTACAAACCAGTTTGTGCTGCCAATCAGTCTGGCCAGCGGTAGCGGCTTTTTTCGTGTCGCCTATCCGTGAAGCCTTGGGTTTTCAGGCAACCATGCGAATTGAAGCTTTCGGCTTAGTGCTTGATGCCATTTCGTGTTGGAAGTAGATTACTTAAAGTTTCACCGACAGATGCAGGTTAAGCAAAATAATTTCCGTCCGATGCGGCCGTTTTCCGGGACCACGACTGGCCGGTTCCGGCGGGCGACGTCATGTTTTTTTGCCATGCGGCATGGTGCCGCTTTGGGTTTGTTGGTTTTCGGCCTAATGACAGCTTGGAGCCAGTCTGCGCCAGTTCCTGATGCCGCTCATCCCGTAACGATCAACACCAATGTTGACGATCCGGCCGAACCATTGAAGGATTCACTTTCCGAGCGAGGCTCGCATAATTTCAGTGACATGGGCTCTTGGATCTGGGAGACGAACACCCTTGACCGGCAGACCGTTCGATTCTGGAAGTCGTTTGAAATTCCTGCCGGCGCAACTGTCTCCCGGGCGCGGCTGCGGGTTACGGGTGACAATGAATACATCCTCTACCTGGACGGGCGTGAGCTGGGGCGGGATGCCGAGTGGCGGCATCTCTACGAATACGACATCACCTCTTTGCTGGCACCCGGCAGCCATGTGCTGGCGGTGGAAGTTTACAACAGCTCGCGGGAGGCGGGTTTCATGTTTGGCCTGCGGGTCGGGCTGTCGTCGGGTAAAGTGGTGGCGGTGAAGTCGGATGCCAGCTGGCTAATTGTCCCGGAAGACGTTGCTGGCTGGGAAAAAACCATTGAACCGCCGGATACTTGGCGGCACGCCAAGGTTGAGGTGGCCTTTGGGTCCGGCCCCTGGGGCACGATGGATTACATTGATTTGGTGCCGCCGCTCCAGCCGCTGAACATACCGTTCTGGAAAACCGGCTGGTTTGAGGTGGTGCTGGTATCTGTCTGCGTATTGGTCAGCCTCTTCAGTTTCATGCTCGCCTCGCAGGTGTTGCTCCACCGCAAGGAAAAATTGCTGTTGTATCAGGAGCGCGCCCGCATCGCCCGGGACATACATGATGACCTTGGCACGCGCGTGACCCAGCTCGTGCTGCAAGGCGAGGTGGCGCAAAGCGAGCTGCCATCCGGCTCCCGGACGCGCGGGCAGCTCGAACGGATTTCCGACGAGGCGCGCGAGGCCTTGTTGGCGATGGATGAAATTCTCTGGGCCATCAATCCTCGCCGCGACACGCTGCAGGAGTTTGCGACGTTTGTCTGCGGTCATGCCCAGACCTTTTTAAAGACCACGCCCATCCAATGCGTTCTGGATGTGGAGCCGGCGATGTCCGCCGTGGCCTTCGACCTGCCGTTTCGGCGAAGCCTGCTGTTGGCGGTCAAGGAGGCGCTCAACAATGCCGCCAAACATTCCGGCGCCACCGAATTGCAACTCCAGATCCGGCGGCAGGGCGAAGGGCTGACCGTCGTGGTGCAGGACAATGGCAACGGTTTTGACCCGGCGCAGGCCAGGACGGAACGCAACGGGCTGGCGAATATGGCGCAGCGCTTGAATGAAGTGGGCGGTAAGTGTATTGTGGCCAGCCAGCCCGGCACCGGCTGCCGGGTGGAGTTTTACATTCCGTTCACCCAGATGCGCCGCCGTCCGTGGTGGTCGAACTGGTATTCCGGCGGCCGGCTGACCAAAATGCCACCCGTCCGGGCCGCCAAGAAAAAATAAAATATGTCCAAGCCAGCCAAACCCGGCCAACCGCTCAAGATTTCCGCCAAGTCGCCGCTCAAGATTGCCCTGGTGGAAGACCAGCCCAAGGTGCGCGACAACTGGAGCCAGCTCATCAACTCGTTTCCGGATCTTTCATGCGTCTGCATCTGCAAAACCGGCGAGGAAGCCCTGCGCTTGATTCCCGAGGTGAAGCCGGACGCGGTGCTCATGGATATTTTCCTGCCGCGCATGTCCGGCATCGAATGCACCTCGCGGCTCAAGGCGCTCGTGCCGGACGTCCGCATCATCATCCTGACCGCCATGAACGACGAGGAACTGGTGTTCATGGCGCTCGAGGCCGGTGCCGACGGGTATTTGCTGAAGCGCACCAAGCCGGCGGATTTGCGCGCGGCGCTGCTGGACGTGCTGACCGGCGGTGCGCCCATGACCAGCGAGATCGCTCGGCGCGTCGTCGAGTCCTTCCGGCTCAAGGCCAAGACCCGCGACGAATCGCTGCGCCTGTCCGCCCGCGAGGAGCAGATTTTGCTGCTGCTGGCCAAGGGTCATTCCAACAAGATGATTGCCGACAATCTGGAAATCAGCGTGGACACCGTCTGCCACCACCTCAAACACGTCTTCGAAAAGATGCACGTCAGCTCGCGCACCGAGGCCGTCGTCCGCTACATGGCTTCCAAAACTCCAGCCGCCAGCTAGGCCGGAATTGGCGGTCTGCTTCCCTCCTGTTCGCGCGCGCATTGTTCCAAAATGCGAAGATGGACGAACCATCCCCTATTTGGGGGATGCGCCCGCTACTTTCTCTGGGTATTTACGCTCGGCGGCTTCTCGGCGATAGTGAAGATATTACAACGAATCACTTTCTCAAAAGGCATCAGTGCCGTCATGCCCAACCCATGAATATGCCGACCCCGGCCACTGTGCCGCGGCCGTTCCGGCGACAAACCGGACGTTCACTTTCGATAGCGCCTGTTAAACTCAAAACCCAAACCTCCATGTCACCTATGAAATCCCGCACCAACGAATCGTCCTCATGGCTTCAAGGCCGTCTGTTCAAATCCGCCCCCGTTATCGTCCGGGTTGCTGCCCTCCTGCTGCTTGCGGTTTTGGCCGCCGGCCAGCGGACACAGGCGCAGACTCCCGTGCTGCGACTGCAAGCAGCCAATTACAATGCGAGCACCGGCGTGTGGACTAATTCCGCCAACGGCGCCAACAACGCCACCTATTCCGGGGGAACAAAACCCAGCTTGGTTTCCTCTGCCACCCCAAATGGAGCCTCGGCGGTAAATCTTACAACTGCCAATTACTTTTCTCTGGCCTCGTCTCTTTCAGCAAGCGCCGGTTACACAGTGTTTGCGTATATGAAGCCTTCTACCACAGCGGGGCGGAATGCCCTTACTGGTGGGGCAACCGGTGGTAACGCCCTGGAGTATAACTTTTATAGTGGCAAACAAAATTATTTGGTTGAATTTGTCGGAGGAGGCGGTTCAGGAACTGCGACCATCCCCACATCAAGCTTCAGCCTGATTGATCTGGCCGTGAATTCGTCCGCCGGCTCCTTCAGATACAATGGTTCGTCAGATGGTGCGGTGGCAGGGGCAACGTTTTCCCAGCCCATTGCCCGCATTGGCGGCAACACGGGTGGTGGCGACAACTTGCTTGGGCAAGTTGCCGAGATTGACATTTACAGCGGCGTGCTGACTCCGGTTCAAATCACCAACATCGAAAATGCGTTGACGGCCACATATGTCAGCTCCAGCAGCGCGCCGGTGATTTTCTCCGATACGTCCGTTAGTCCCAGCACTAACACGGTTGGTGCCAGCGAGACAATCTCCGCTTCGTTTGTCGGAACCGGGCCAATCAGCTACCAGTGGCAGTTCAGCGCAAGTTCGACCGGTAGTGGGGCGGTCAACCTAGCGGGGGCGACCAGCAACACGCTGTCGCTCGTCAACCTGCAATTGACTAATTCCGGTTATTATAGCCTTCGGGCAACGAATACGGTTTCGCCGTTTACCACCAACAGCAGTTGGGTGCAATTGACCGTGCAGCCACTGACGCCGGTGCTCCAATTGCAGGCCACCAACTACAATGCGAGCAGCGGCCTGTGGACGGCCACGGTCGGCCCCAATGCGCAGGCGGCGGGTGGCAATCCCACTATAGCCACATTTGCTACGCCCAACGGCGGCTCAGCGGTGGTCTTTGGGGCGACCAACTATCTGACGCTCGCGTCGTCCATTCCGTTTGGCAGCGGCGCTTATACCGCCTTTGCCTATATCAAGCCTGGCTCGACGGTTTCTACAACCAACCTTGCCTTGTTCGGGGGAGCTAACACGTCTTTTGAGTATCGCATTAGCGGTGGCCATCAAGACACCTTAAGTCAGCAAACCCACGATTTAAATTCGGGAAGCTCAAATCTAACCACCACGGCCTTCAGCCTGATTGACGCTACCGTGTCTGGTTCTTTGGGGGGAACCTATCGTTTCAATGGATCTCCTGACGGAACCAGTATCTCCGGCTATCCGTTCGGTTCAGCCATCACTACGATTGGCGCAAGAGCCACTGGCACCGGCCAGGAAAATTTCGCCGGGCAAATCGCCGAAATTGACATTTATACCAACGTGCTGACGGCCTATCAGATTACTAATGTCGAAGCGCAGTTGAATTCCAATTACGTCGTAGCCACCAGCATCACCATCGGGCCGGCCACGGCTTCCCCAACCAATGTCACTTATGCCGGCAACTCGGTTACGCTCGCCGCCACGGTCGTCGGGGCGAACGGGGCGACATCTTATCAATGGCAGACGGACAACGGCAGCGGCGGAACCAGTTTCTCAAACCTCGGCGGCGCCACCTTAACCAACTATGTGCTGAACACCACCAGTCTGGGCGGTCAGACCAATGAGTATCAGTTGGTGGGCACACCGTCCGGCGGCAATGCGGTCACCAGCGCGCCGGTCACTTTGATTGTCCGGCCGGCCAGCGCACCGGTGGTCTTGTCGGACACCGCGCCCAATCCTAATTTGGTCATGGTGGGCGGCTACGCAACTTTCACGGCCTCGTTCACAGGCACCCTGCCGGTTGGCGGCTACCAATGGCAGGTCGCCACTAATTCCTCTGGCGGTGGGGCGGTTAACATTGCGGGTGCCACCAACACTTCGTTGACACTTACCAATGTCCAGCTGGCCAACTCCGGCTACTATTACAGCCTACAGGCCACAAATGTGGTTTCGCCATATACCAACAATAGCAGTTGGGCGCAGTTGACCGTGCAGCCGCTGGCCGCCCTGGTGAAGCTACAGGCCACCAATTACAATCCGACCACCGGCGTATGGAACGACTCCAGCGGCAACGGCAACAACGCCACCTATACGGGGGCGGCGGGAACCACCCCCACCTTCACCACCTTTGCCACCCCGAACGGGTCTTCGGCGGTGAGCATTGCTACAAACGGCGGCAGTTTTGTCCTGGCTTCGTCCCTGTCGGCAGGTAGTGGTTATACTGTGTTCGCCTATGTCAAGCCCACCACCGTCAACTCCGGCGGATCCCGGTTCGCCCTCACCGGCGGGTCGTCGTATGGCGCGCTGGAGTATGATTTCTATCAGGGGCATCAGAACTATCTTGTCGAGTATGTCGGGGGCGGAGGTTCCGGTTCGTCGAACATTCCCACCTCAAGCTTCAGCATGGTTGATCTGGCTGTCAATTCATCGGGCGCTACCTTCAGGTTTAACGGGGCAGCAGACAGCACCAACGGGGCTAATCCAACGGCTGGGGCGGCGTTTACTTCGCCTATCACCCGGATTGGCAACAATGAAGGCAATGGTGACGGGTTGGTCGGACAGATAGCCGAAGTTGACATATACAGCGGCGTGCTGACGCCCTATCAGATCACCAATGTTGAGGCGCAGTTGACGACCAATTATGTGGTCGCCACCAGCATAACCATCGGGCCGGCCACGGCCGCCCCCACCAACAATGTGTATGCCGGCACCGCCGTCACGCTTGCCGCGCCGGTCTTGGGCGCGAATGGGGCGACCAGCTATCAATGGCAGACGGACAATGGCAGCGGCGGAGCCAGCTTCTCAAACCTCGGCGGCGCCACCACCACCAACTATGTGCTGGACACCACCAGCCTTGGCGGGCAGACCAACGAGTATCAGTTGGTGGGCACGCCGACCGGCGGCATCGCGGTCACCAGCGTGCCGGTCACTTTGACAATCCAGCCCGCCAGTGCGCCGATGCTCGTGACGGATGCCACGCCTAATGTGACGACCGTGGGCGGCAATGCAATCTTCTCAGCCACATTTGCGGGAACCCTGCCGATCGGTTATCAATGGCAGGTCGGCACTGATTCGTCCGGCAGCGGGGCGGTGAATGTTGCTGGCGCCACCAATGCCACGCTAATGCTTAATAATCTACAGTTGACCAACTCTGGCTACTATTACAGTCTCCTGGCAACTAATGTGGTTTCACCTTTTGTCATTAACAGTAGTTGGGCGGAATTAACCGTGCAGCCCTTGACTCCGGCACTGCAACTCCAAGCTGCCAAATATAATCCGACCACCGGTCTCTGGACGGCGACGGTCGGTGCCAACGCACAGGCCACCGGAACCTTTCCGACTCTGGCCAGCGGCGTGACCTCGAATGGTTCCCCGGCGGTGGTCTTTAACGGGGCGAACAAACTTCAGCTCGCCACATCTATCCCCGCCACAAATGCCTATACAGTCTTTGCTTATGCCATGCCATCTACTAATACGGGAAACCTTGCCCTCTTCGGCGGTGACACCGGGGCTTTTGAGTATCGCATTAGTGCCGGCAAACAAGATGCGCTGAAGCAGGCGATAACGGATCTTGGTCCGTCCACAACCACTGTTTCCAGCAATGGCTTTAGCGTGATTGACGCCACGGTCTCCGGCTCAGGTGGTGCCTACCGTCTCAATGGGGTTGCGGATGGAACCAATGCGGGTGCTGTGTTTACCAATAACATCAGTTCCATTGGAGCCAGAGACACTGGCACTGCCGAGTATTTCAGCGGTTCAGTGGTTGAGATTGACATCTATAATGGCGTGCTGACTCCCTTGCAAATCAGCAATGTCGAGGCGCAATTGACGGCGGCCTATGTCACCTCGAGCGCGCCGTTGGTGTGGACAGACACCACACCCAATCCGAATGTGGCCATGGTGGGTGGTAACACAAGCTTTTCGGCCACCTTCACGGGCAATCTGCCAATCGGCTACCAGTGGCAGGTCGCCACTAATTCGTCTGGCGGCGGGGCGGTAAACATTGCAGGTGCCACCAATACCACGCTGACACTTGGCAATCTTCAGTTAACCAACTCCGGTTACTATAGCCTACAGGCAACGAATGCGGTTTCGCCTTATACCAACAACAGCACCTGGGCGCAATTGACCGTGCAGCCGCTGGCGGCCATGGTGCAGTTGCAGGCCACGAATTACAATCCAACCAACGGCGTATGGAGTGACTCCAGCGGCAACAACAACAATGCCACTTATACGGATGCGGGGGATGCATTAAGCCAGCCCAACCCAACTCTGGATACTTATGTGACTCCGAACGGTGCCCCGGCGGTTAATCTTTCTGTGAGCGGCGGAGCTCACAGTGGCAGTTTTGTCCTGGCTTCGTCCTTGTCTCAAACCAACGGTGGTTACACGGTATTTGCCTATGTCAAGCCCACCACCGTCAACTCGGGTGGGTCGCGCTATGCTCTTACCGGCGGTTCTGCGTCCGGGGCGTTGGAGTATAACTTTTATCAAGGCAACCAGAATTATCTGGTTGAGTATGTCGGTGGCGGCGGTTCCGGTTCATCAAACATTTCCACCTCGGGCTTCAGCATGGTGGATTTGGCTGTAAATTCATCGGGCGGCACCTTCAGGTTAAACGGCGCAGCTGACGGCAGCGTAGCGGGCGCGATCTTTACCCAGCCCATCACCCGCATTGGCAACAATGAAGGCGGTGGTGACACCCTGGTTGGGCAGGTTGCGGAAATTGACATCTACAGT
>Ga0302267_10005699_pt1 | contig 12970 bp, 19 predicted proteins | sample III_Bog_E1_3_FD_194555 | JGI IMG/M metagenome (GOLD analysis project Ga0302267, IMG submission 194555) | Peat permafrost microbial communities from Stordalen Mire near Abisko, Sweden - III_Bog_E1_3 | ecosystem: Environmental > Terrestrial > Soil > Wetlands > Peat | place: Sweden: Abisko... | reverse complement strand
TCGCAGTGGTCGGGGTGATTGTGAGCGCTTCGCACTCGGGGTCCACGACGACCAGCCAGCAGTCTGGCTCGGGACAAGTACTAGCCGGGTTCATCATTCTGTGGGTCGTGGCCACCATCCCCAATTCCCTGTACTTCGGACTGATGAATGGGTCTCGGCGAGGCCAAACCGTGGGGAAGATGGCGCTGGGCATCGCGGTGCGCGACGCGCGAACGGGCCAAGCCATCGGGTTTTGGCGAGCCGTGGGACGAACACTCATGACCGGCGTCTTCGAGCTGCTGCTCTACGTGCCGTTCATCGTCGACAGTCTGGCCCCGTTGTGGGACCGACGCCGTCAGGCGTGGCACGACAAAGTGGCACGCTCCATCGTCATCGATCTCAAGCCCTGAATCGCCCGTCGAGTGGACCCAACCCAGGGCAGCGACGCCATATCTGATTCACCCCCGACTTTTCCTCCCGCGTGGTACCCCGATCCGTGGCGGGTCGCTCCGTGGCGATGGTGGGACGGCAACCAGTGGACGCCCGTCCTCTACGGCGACTACGGCGAGGCGTGGCCCCTCGCATATTCCCCACGCCCGGTGCGTGAACCCAAGGGTCCTGGCATCAAGGGCGGCGGTATTGCGGCGGTCGGCGCGGGGGTTGGATTAGTCGGGAGCGTCATCGTCGCCGTCGTCTACCTCATCGTGAACGGACTTCATTCCTCCCTCGACGTCAATGGACCCTGGTACCTCTTGGCGAGTGAAATACCCCTTTGGGTCGGCTTCGTGGGTGCCACTGTGGTGGCGTCGCGAATGAACGGTTCGGGAAGCCTGGTTCGCGATTATGGCTTGTCGTGGCCCACTCGCGGCGATCTCGGTCTGGGCGCGTTGGGAGGAATCGTCGGTCGATTGTGGCCGCTCCTGTTGCTCATATTGCTGGACCTCGCCAGTCAGGGAAGCCTGGGTTCGTCCAACGGCAACGCCCCGCAGATCCTCGGGGCGACTCCTAGCGGGGTGAGCGGCTGGCTGGTGCTCATCGTCATCACCGTCATCGGCGCGCCACTGGTGGAAGAGGTCTTCTTTCGAGGACTGATCCAGGGCGCCTTCACCCGACGGGTTGGCGCCACTCCCTCGATCTTCATCACGGCACTGCTGTTCGTTGCCGCTCACGTCACTGGCGAGGGCATCCTCTCTCCGATCGTTCTCTTCCCCATGGCCTTGATCCTGGGCTACCTTCGCCAGCGAACCGGTCGTCTCGCCGCGGGGATGGTGGCGCACGCCACGTTCAATGCGACGGTCCTCTTGTTGTTCCTGGTGCCTGCGTTCCGCTAGTTGCGCCGGATCCCCTAGCGTTGGGACACGCCGATGATGAAGACCACGACGGCGATCGCTAGGAATCCGACACCGACCCAACCCAGCACGATGCCGGCGAGTGCCATGCCATCGCCCTTCTGTCCGTTCGTGCGGATGTTGCGGCGTGCGATGTAGCCAAAGATGAGAGCCAGTATCGAGCCAATCCAGTAGATCCAGACAATACCCAGGACCATCGACGCGATGGCCAGACCATTGAATGACGTGGAATCCGCACCGCTCAAGGTCATTGGCTGGAAGGTGTTGATGCCGCAAAACGCGCAGTACGATGCCGTGGTCGCGTTGTTGTGGCCATTGGTGCAGAGCATGGAGTACTCCTCGAAGGTGTCGCCGCACGGTTGCGACGGTGAGTCGAAAGTTATCAGCACCACGGATACCCCTGGGGCGAGATTCGACTGATGGCACCCTCTATCAGTGCACGTCCCTGCATTCCGCGCGAGCCGCCGCCTTGCGAGTTTTCCGGACATACCGGCGAGGTGTAGATTGAAGCAGGCCGGGGAAGTTGTCCCCGCCGAGACGCCAGGTTCGAGTCGGACGATCTAGACGATTGTCGCTCGTTCGGGCACGACGCCTCCGAAGTTCGGAAGGCTGTTATGTCCTCGGCATGTCCCTACGCGAGTTGTTCATCGTGTCAGCATCACGACGAGCATCATCACGATGGCCACCATCACGACCATCATCACGACCAGCACGGGGGAGGTCGTGAATCCTTGATGAGGTCTCTGGAGAACGAGCCGGCACACGATGAACCAACACATGGAACAGAGAGCGCCCCGCTGCACATCTTGAATGTTCGTCGTTCTCAGGGCGAAATCAGCATCGACGATTTCAACGCTCGACGTGCCCTCTTGATGTCGCATTGACCAACCGTCTATTCGAAATGGAGTTCAGATGAAAGTACTAATGGTGATGACCTCACACGAGCAACTCGGCGACACCGGCGCCAAGACCGGTCTTTGGCTCGAGGAGTTCGCTGCGCCGTACTACGCGTTACTCGACGCGGGCGTTGAACTGGTCCTAGCCTCCCCTCGAGGAGGCCAGCCCCCGATTGATCCCTCCAGTGAACAAGCAGGTGCTCTCACCGACGCGACGAGGCGTTTTAGCGAAGATGAGGACGCTCAAGAGTTGTTGGCGCACACGGTACGACTGGATTCGGTGTCGTCGGGCGACTTCGACGGTACGTTCTATCCCGGTGGCCACGGTCCGCTGTGGGACCTGGCGACAGATGAGTCCTCCCACGAATTACTGGAGAGGTTCATTTCCGAGGAGAAGCCTATTGCCGCGGTCTGTCATGCCCCGATTGTCCTGAAGGACCTCGTGAATGCCGACGGCACGAGTTTTCTGCGTGGTCGGCGGGTGACAGGATTCTCGGACGCGGAGGAAACGATGGCGGGGCTTGCGGAAGTAGTGCCCGAACTCCTCGAGGACGCCCTGGTGAGTCGGGGAGCAATCTATTCCAAGGCCGACGTGGATTTTGCCTCCCATGTCGTCGTGGACGGACTGTTGGTGACGGGTCAGAATCCCGCATCCTCGGGACCTGCGGCCGAGGCACTCATAAAGATTCTCCACCAGTCGACGTCAGACGCTCGTTCGCAAGGAGTTGCACAATAACGATCGAAGTGCGAGGGTGAACTTGATCCGCCGGGCGACATCGATTCGAACAGTGCAAGACCGAGTTGTTGGACAACGCACTTGAACGAGATCCACTCGTGGCGCGTCGGAGAGCACGACTTGACGAGTGTAAAACCTAAGAAACTACCGTTGAAGGATCAGCGGTCACTAGCGATTCAGATATCGATATGAAGGGAGATTTGTTGACGGTTCCCCTCTCGGGCGTCGAAAAGCGCCTGTCGTCGTCACCCAACAGCCTTGTCTAGGGAGAGGCAGCCACTCGTCTGGTCATGAAGCCCTGAATTCGTCCGAGGCATCGTCGTTGGCTTCGGACTGCGGGCAGTGTCGGAGTTAAGATCTCAATTTGTGTTCGCGACCCACCACTAGTACGGTGAGGATTGTCACTCCGGACCCATGGTGAAATCGTGCGAACGAGGAGCAGAGCCGTGAGTGACCCGCCATTTTCAAAAGGTGCATCGACCGGTGCTGACGCTGGTGACGAGTCGATTCAAAGCAATTGGGACCGATTCGCTGCGCGCGAAGCCTCTGACGGTCGCAAGCGCTACCGTTCGCCGCGGGCCCAGACGGTGCGTAAACCAACCAAGGCAACCCTCGCGATGAGTGCCAATGACCCTCCGCTGGAGAACTGGTCAATGACGGCACGTAGTAACCCATCCGACAAGGAAGAGCGGGTCGATCACCCTGAGGAGAAGTCCGACAACTGACGCGTTCAAGGATTTCGGCACTGCGGGGTCTAAGCCGCGTCGCGGGTCCGTACTTGGTTGCGCCCTGACGCCCTTGGCCATCGACTCGATCACGTCGGAGGATTGGCAAGGTTCGCCCAATCCCGGGGCGGTGCCGACAGGGCCACCAACTTCACACACCATTGGTAGTTCGACGTCACGTACCGCCCAGTCGGTTCATGTTGACGGATGCCGGCGCAAAGTGAGTGACCGTCAGCGTTGCTTTAAATCTGCGCGACCGCGAGTGAGACTTCCGCAGAATTGGTTGAGAACTCACTAGTTGACTCGTAATGCTCATCGTCTGCTGAATGGGCTCCAGTCTCAACATGTTGCCACGCGTCGATCTAGAGATTGATGGATACGTTCGTGGCTTTCACCACGGCAGTGGCCATGACGCCCGGCTCGAGGCCCATGTCGTCGACGGCTTCGCGGCTAATGAGAGCGACGACCCGGTAACGACCGGCTTGAAGCTCCACTTTGGCCATGACTTTGTCCTTCACCACGTTGGTCACGATCCCGGTGAAGTGGTTACGGGTTGACTCGCTCGCGGCAAACGACCCATCGGGATTGTCGTGGAGCGCCTGAGCGAATCGTGCGAGGTCCACTCCTTCGATTTGGCGTCTACCATTCACCGTCCGCGTTGCGCTGAGGTCGCCGGCGTCGATCCAACGGCGCACGGTGTCTGCGCTGACACCCAGTAATTTCGCCGCGTCCCCGACGCTGTAGTCACTCATGTTGACGCGAGTTTACGCGGTGGAGGGCGATCGGACCAAGATCCGTCGCGTGTGGCGACTGCCTCGTTACCAGCTTGCGGCCTCATCGATCTCCGTCTGGTTCACGTGCGGTGCGGGCGCGACGCCGATCGCTTTTCATGATCTAGCCGTGAGTGACCCGTCTAATCTGGCGACAGCCGTAGTTCGACCATTGACTGGAGAATCCGAGTGTTCGAAGGTGTCTCGTTCCGTCGACTGTTGGTCGCAGTCTTGGTGGTGTCCTTCATCGTCGGTTTTGCCGCATTCGTGATGTCGGGCGCGACGACTGACAAGGGAACGCCCGGAGCCATTAGGGCCGAGAGTGGTCGCATCATGATGGCCGAGCGCGCTAGTTGCGCGAAGTTCGGCGCCTACGCGTCGATCACCGACTTGCGACGTGAGGGATTGTTGACCTTCAACCCGGTCTACAACTCCGTCGTTCTGATACCGGGTCCACACTGCGGAACCATTGTCATTGGCTCTCCTGCCTACCAGTCGGTGTCGGGCTGAGAGAACCTCGAACGCGATAGTGAAAGCCGCTGACGGGTTCAGTGGCGTTGGACGCCGGTTCTTTGCACGTTCACTAGAGTTCAGATTTACCCGTTCTCAAGCGTATTTGATTACTATTTGCACGATAATTTGGCATCAGGGTTATGATTTGCATCGCTAGGTTCTTCACTCACCACACCGACGTATTACCTGCCGCCGTGATTCAAAGGAGCGCTGACATGTTGCTACGCAACTCGCTGTCTCGAATGTTGGTTGCGTCCGGACTCGTCCTGGTCGTCGCTACGGGGGGCGTAGGGATGGAGGTCACGTCGGCGTCAGCGGGTACGGCTACCACCACTTTCTTGGCGGCCTCGAACACGCAGCCGGCCTTTGACTTCTTGACTCAGAACTTCGTTCAGACTGCGAACGGTGGCAATAGCGTCACTTTCAGTTTCGGCGGCTCCGGCAAGCTCGCCGGCGAAGTCGATGGTGGCGTCGATTTCGCGTCAGACGGTACGGGGAATTCGCCCGTCGGTTTTGCCCTGTTCGCGTCAGCGGACGAGGCCAACGTGGATAAGACGATACCTGCGGGTGCCGCCGCCGCGACGAACCATGGCGCAGTGGCGAAGAACAAGGTGGGCCAGTGTGTCGACCCGCACTCCTCGACGTACTCCTCGGCGAACGGCGGCAACGGCGATGGCACGTCGTGCCCCGGAATCGGCGGCACGCGGGCGCAGTACGCCTCGGGACGCCTCGTGATCTTTTCGTGTCGTAGCGGTGGTCGAACGTTGTCGCCAGCGCAAGGTGCTCCAACGTGCGCGCAGCCAGTCGGTCATTTCTTTACCAGTAGCGGCGCCTCGCAAGCCCCCTCCACCATGGCCCAAGTGTGGAGTGACCTGCTGCGGCACACGAAGAAGGCCTTCGGTGGCTCGGCGTCGTACAACGTCGGAGGATACTTGTCCATCGCCGACCCCAAGAATGGATGGGTATTCTCCAAGACTGATTGCGGCCCGGCGAATGTCGCGCCCAACGCACCCTATGGATTGGCTGGTCTCGAGGCTCTCTACGTGGCAGCCGTCGGCTACTACCATGCACATCCCGCCTCGGGTCTGGGCGCCAACGCGTCCGACCAAGCGTGCGCGGAGATCGACCGCCTGACGGGTGCCGGGGCGAGTTTGGACAACTACAACTCGACGAGCTCGTCGTCGGGCGGGCAGGACGGGAATGGGAACTACTCCGACCCATCGTTGCCCATCATCTTCGGTGACAACGTGACCTATACCCAAGACACGGTGGTGGCGGGCACCTCGAAGATCGCGTTGCTCCCCAAGTCGTTCGTGATCTCGCCCGCCGGCAACGACACCAACTTCTGGGCTGAGGTCCCCGAGTGTGGCGCGGCGAGCAACTCCCAGGCCAACGTGTCCAATGGATGGACGACGCGCATCTCGAACGTGGAAGGATGCACTGACCGGAACTACGTGGCCAAGTTGCACGACAACGTCGCCGCCGACATCAGCTCGGGTAATTTCGGCAAGGGAGGAGCATCGAGTCCTCGCACCTTGGTCGGACAGCCGGGGTTTTACCAGCCCATCAGGCAATGGGTCGTCGTCGAGAATGATGACCAGGGCCAGAGTGCGGCCGCCGACCTGGCGTCTGCCGATGGCAAGTCCGCGACGGCGTTCATTGGTTACTTGTTGTCCTCCACGGGACAGGCAGTGCTGGCATCATTTGGTTATGACCCCATCGACTAGTTGAAGCGCGACGAGCGCGTGAAGTCAGCATCCGTTCTCGCCGTGGCGTCGCGACCCAAAAACAAGGGCGTCGTCATCATTGCGGTGGCGCTAATGGGCCTGGGACTGGGCTATGGGCTCGCTCACTTGATGGCGGGATACATCGCGTACTGGGGGGTCGTCGAGGGCCCCTTCTGGCTGACGTTACGCGTGGCGGTGCCCGCCACACTGATCGCGGGAGTGGCGGGGATCGCTGCGGGGTATGCCCTGGCGAAGAGTCACTTCCCCGGTCGCGACCTGCTCGAAACCGTCGGCAGTCTTCCCATCATCCTCCCACCCACGGTCATTGGCTATTACCTACTGGAAACCCTGTCGCCCGGTACGCAGTTCGGAGGATTTCTGACGCGGGTAGTCGGTCACACCCTGGTGTACAACGTCGCCGGGTGCATTGTCGCCGCGACGATTGCGGCGTTCCCCTTCTGCATGCGCGCGTCACGTGCCGCTATCGAGGGAGTCGATTCCTCGTTCGAGCAAGCCGCCCGCACGATGGGACTACCTGATTGGCGAGTCGCGTTACAAGTGACGATTCCGCTGGCTCGACGTGGCATCGCGGCCGGCCTCACGATTGGCTGCGCTCGTGCATTAGGCGAATACGGTGCCACGTTGATGGTGGGAGGCGACATCAACGGTAAGACGCGAACGCTGTCGCTCGCAATCCTTGACTCGTTCACGACGCCGGAGCGAAACACCATGCTGCTAATCCTGGTCCTGATGGCGGTCACCGCGATGATAGGTGTCGGGCTGCTAGGGAGGTCACGATCATGAGCGCTCTCGAGGTGGCGGTCACCCGCAAGATTGGTGACTTCGAATTGGACACCTCCTTCACGGTGGATTCTGGTATTTCGGTTCTCTTCGGACCATCGGGAGCGGGCAAGTCACTGACGCTGTCTCTCATCGCGGGCCTGATCCGTCCCGACACCGGTACCATTGTGATCAACGGCGTCGTCGTCACTGACTGCGCTCGGCGAGAATTCGTCTCGACGCAGGAACGCCGTGTGGGCATGGTCTTTCAAGACGGCCTCTTGTTGCCGCATCGTTCGGTCCTCGACAATGTCGCTCTCGCAGTTCGTCAAGCGGGCGGACGTCGCGCACGACGCGACATCGCTCGTTCGTGGCTAGAACTAGTCGGCGCCGAGGAGTTGGCCGGTCGACGTCCGGGCTCGTTGTCGGGTGGCCAGCGCCAACGCGTAGCGCTGGCCCGAAGTCTCGCGGGCGAGCCCGCGATCGTCTTGATGGACGAGCCGCTGACGGCGCTCGACTCGGCAGTTCGCCGCGAAATGAGATCCCTGATTCGTGGGGTCATCACCTCGACTGGTATTGCGGCAGTACTCGTGACGCACGATCTTCAAGAGGCCGAGGAACTCGCCGATGTCGTCATCGACTACGCCGATGGACGCGTACTGGGGCAACGCACGGTCACGCACCCCACTCGCCTCGAAGGACCGCGCGAGTCAGCGGCGGGTAGCGAAGAAGAATGACCGGTCTCATTCCTCATTCGTGGTTGAACGCGCTCGGCATCGCGCCGTGGGTCTGGAATCCGCTCTCTGTCTCATTTCACGCCGCCGTGGAGGCGACGATCGTGGTGGCCGTTGCGGGAATCGCACTGGGTTACCTCCTGGCCAGGACCCACTTTCCGGGACGAGGCGCCATCGAGACCGTATTCAGCCTGCCGATGGCCCTACCTCCCACGGTCGTGGGCTATTACCTTCTGACACAGTTGGGAGGACCGGGGCCCATCAGAAACGCAGAGGTCGACCTCTTCGGTCATCCCTTGACCTTCACCTTCACGGGGATCGTCGTCGCGCAAATTGTCGAGTCTTTTCCCTACTGCCTGCGCTTCTCACGAGCCGCCGTCGCGGCGGTCGATCCTCGTTTCGAACAAGTGGCACGGGCGATGGGAATGTCCCGTGGGCGAATTGCCCTTCTCGTGACGCTCCCACTGGCACGCCGCGGACTCGTCGCGGGGGTGGCGATGGCCTTCGGTCGTGCCATTGGTGACTTCGGAGCCACTTCAATCGTCGCTGGCTCGGTGCCAATGGCGACGACGATGCCTCTCGCGCTATATAACGCAGTCTTCTACGGTACTCACGGCCAGGCAATGGTCCTTGCGCTCGTGCAAGTCGGCGTGGCGTTGGCAATCCTTCTTGGAGTTAGTCGACTCGGAAAAGTCCGAGCATGGTGACAGTTAAGCCGCGATGAATCCACTGGTCATGGTGGCTGGGCACGATGTGTTCGCTAGCAGTGGTGCAACGATGTTGGAAACGATGGGGACAGTGGATTGTGGCGATGAAACGCTTGGGCTTGCTCGGTGGGATGTCCTGGGAATCGTCGATCCAATACGAGCGGACGATCAATGAACGGGTTCGCGAACGCGTGGGCTGACGCCATCGTGGTGTGCACCAACACGATGCATCGGCTCGCCGACGTCATCCGGTCAGCGGTGGATGTCCCACTGATCCACATCGCTGATGCGACCGCCGCCGCCGTCAAGGCCGCGGGCATAGAAGTCGTGGCGCTGCTCGGGACTCGGTACACGATGGAGCAGGACTTCTACGTAGGACGGCGCCGCAACATGCACGGACTCACCGTCATCGTGCCCGACGAACCCGATCGCACGATGTTCCACACGATCATTTACGATGAACTTGTTCGCGGCGTTATCAATCCCGAGTCGAAGTGCCAGTACCTCCAGGTGGTTGAGCGACTCCTCGATAGGGGTGCCCTGGGGGTGATCACCGCCTGTACCGAGATTGAACTGTTGATTCGCCGGGAGGACCTTCGCGCGCCGATGTTCCCAACCGCTTATCTACATGCTTTAGCGGTGGTGGATTTCGCGCTGGCTGGATAGGCGCCGATCGCCGCGACAGATTCGCGCTTCGCTGTGTGTAGTGGCACCACGTGATCTTGAACGGAGATGACGCACGCACGCCAACTCCAAAGCCAGTAGTGACGTTGACACTCACATTCGTCTTGGGAATTGCGCTGTCGGCTACAGCATCGCTTTCACGGACTCGGCATTGGCGTCATCGGAGTTTCAGGGAGCCGGGAGACCTTAGGACGGACTATTGAAGCACTCATCGAGCTCAAATGTAAGGTCGTGACATCTCTTAGGCTGACATTGGCTTCACGCGAGCCTTTTGCTACGAGGTCCGGAATTCTATGACGGCTCGACCGGCATTGTAGAGGGCGTTTGCCACGATGCGGGGTTCGCTGAGGTAGCCGCTCACCATTGCGCCGTCGCGCAGCATTACCAATTCATCGGCAACCCGAGACGCGTCAGGCACGTCGATCTCATTCAGCAATTCTTCGATCGTGCGCTTGAACCATCGCCGGTGTTCGTCGACCACCTGACGTATCGGGTGTTGCGGGTCGGGGTATTCGGCGGCGGCATTGATGAACGGACATCCCCGGAAACCGGGACTGCAACTCTCGGCGCCGATGGCCTCGGCGACGATACGAAACACGCTGGGAACATCGTCGCCGGTCATTTGGCGCACCGTGAGAATGGCGTTGCGCTCCCACTCGGCGCGCCGCTCCAGATACGCCACGATTAAGTCGTCCTTAGAAGGGAAGTGGCGGTAGAAGGTGACCTTGGTGATTCCCACCAGGGCGATGATCTTTTCAGCACTCACCGCACGAAGTCCCTGGGCGTAGAAGAGTTGCGTCGCCGCGTCAATGATGCGCTCGCGCATCGAGACCTTGGCAGCGGGCGTCGGCGCCCCGCCCTCTGTCGGATACTCGTCCGCCTTCGTCATCTCTTCCGTCACTTTGTTTTCCTTCATTCTGGTTCATGCTCCGAAGTTCTACTTGCGTTTCGTTGTGGTTCAGTCTAGTGTGTCTTGTAGAGTTACTAGTAAGTCTACCTGGAGGTCATCATGACAAAGTCCCCTATCCCTGTTGTTTTCGTCCACGGCCTGTGGATCCACTCGGATGCCTGGCAAGAATGGGTCGAACTCTTCGGCTCGGCGGGCTACGAGCCGACTGCCCCTGGTTGGCCAGGCGACTCGAGCGACGTTAATCGGACCCGCAGAAATGCGGCTGCCCTAGCTAACAAGGGCCTCGACGACATCACCGCTCACTACATCAACTACATCAACGGCTTCGCGGCCAAGCCCATCGTCATTGGACATTCCTTTGGTGGCTTGATCGCCCAGAGGCTTCTCGGAGAGGGGTACGCCCAAGCGGCGGTCGCGATCGATCCGGGTCAAATCAAGGGGGTCAGGCCCTTACCATTCGCGCAAATCCGCTCCGGCCTTCCGGTCCTGTCCAATCCCGGAAACAAGAAGAAGGCCGTCTCGCTGACCAAGAAGCAGTTTCGCTACGGCTTCGGCAACGCGCTGACGGAGGTGGAGTCGGACGAGTTGTTTAGCAAATGGACTATCCCTGGACCGGGTCGGCCGTTGTTCGAGGCATCCGCCGCGAACTTTAAGAAGAAGTCTCCTGCCGCAGTCGACACGCATCGAGACGATCGTGGACCGCTGCTGATCATCGCCGGCGGTCAAGACCACACTGTCCCCGCGGTAGTGGCTAAAGCGGCGTACAAGCTGTACGCGGGCTCCAGTGCGACTACTGACTTCCAGGAGTTCCCTGATCGAGGGCATTCACTCGTCTTCGATCACGGTTGGCGTGAGGTGGCTGACGTCATTCTCGACTGGCTGCACCGCCAAGAGCTCTAACCCGGTCGCCGTCCTTGGCACTCCCATCACCCAAACCCAAGATGAATATGCATGGCCCCCCGTTGACGACTCTCCTTCGTAATAGCACTTTGATGGTTTAATGACATGCGAAGTTGACCAGTTATTGGGGGGCCATCGAGGTGTCCACCAATGCCCAAAGGCGTCTCCTCGCATTTGAATCTGGGTCGAGACAAACATATCGACATCGGCACGTTTCAAGGTGTGAACATTTTTTCGTGCCCGAGTTTGGAATTGAGATTCTCGATATCCTCCGCAAGATGCAGGGAGTCGGCTTAGGCGAACTGGCGCCAATCTTCTTCGTCGCGGTTCAGAGTGTCGAACTTACTCGGGGGTTTTGGTCATTGACAATATTGGGGTAGTTCAGTTAGCCTAACTGAACTCAATCCACTCAGACCAAAGGCGCGAATGGTTCCCACTTTTGTGATTTTCCTACGAGAGGGAATCGAAGCGTCAATGATCATCGCCATACTCCTGGCATACCTCGACCGAATCGGCAAGCGTGAGCATTTTCGCGATGTGTTCTGGGGCGTCGGCGCTGCCCTCATCCTGGTGCTGGGCGGCGGGGTTGCGGCCTTCTATCTCGTCAAGCACTACGACGGTTCCAACATTCAGACAATCTTTGAGACGTGCACCTATGTCCTGGCAGCCAGCATCCTCACCTATATGACCTTCTGGATGCAGAGGAACGCCAGGGGACTTTCCCATGAGTTGGAACGCAGGTCCAAACTGGCACTCACCACCGGCAATCGTTGGGGGGCTGGGCTTGCTCGCCTTCCAGGCGGTCGGACGAGAAGGCCTGGAGACGATGGTCTTCACGCTCGCCATCATTTTCGCGAGTTCAGGTCAGGCCGCCACACCCGTGCACGGCAATCTCCTTCTCGTTGGTGCGGTGTTGGGCCTGGTGACCGCTCTCGTTATTTCGTACGGAATTTTCAAGATGGGTACACGAATCAATATGCGTCGTTTCTTCCGGGTACTCGGCGTGACCTTGATGGTCTTCGCTGCTGGTCTGGTGATTGACGCAATCGAGAACCTTCAGCAACTCGGCTGGTTGCCTATCGGGCGCTTGGTCTTATGGAACTCCCACGGTTTCATTTCGGAGGGATCGAGCACTGGCGACCTCCTGCACACACTTCTCGGATATGCGGATCACCCCACATTGCTTCAGGCGGTCGTCTGGCTCACCTACGTCACGACCAGCATCTACTTCTTTGTGCGGATCGGATCGAAACATCGGCGCCGGGTGTCCGACAACTCGTCGTCCGTTAGCGTTGTCCTCAATGGATCAGTTGATGAGTAAATCGTGATTAAGGGCAATTCCGCCGTCGTCGACAAGTATCTGGAAGCGATCTTCTACATCTCGTCCGAAGGTGAAGTGGTCCGTCCAAGTCGGCTCGCTTCGTGGCTATCCGTCAGCCCGCCGACGGTGACCGAGGCACTCGGTCGACTTCGGCGCGATGGTTGGATCGACACTGAGTTGGACCGAAGCGTGGTGCTCACAGTTCGGGGCGCCGCTGAAGCGGCGAACCTCGTGCGCCA
>Ga0302267_10005697_pt1 | contig 12971 bp, 9 predicted proteins | sample III_Bog_E1_3_FD_194555 | JGI IMG/M metagenome (GOLD analysis project Ga0302267, IMG submission 194555) | Peat permafrost microbial communities from Stordalen Mire near Abisko, Sweden - III_Bog_E1_3 | ecosystem: Environmental > Terrestrial > Soil > Wetlands > Peat | place: Sweden: Abisko... | reverse complement strand
GCGCCGCCGCGGTCGCGTCGATCTTCGCCAGCACCGGCGCGGTCAGGTCTGCCTTGACCGCGCGCACCGCCTCGGCCCCGCCCGCGGCAAAAGCGCGCGCCTCCTCGACGGCATCGGCCTCGACTCCCTGGGCTCCCGCGATCCGCTGCACGATGCCCGCGGCCTTCGCCTCGGTGGGCGACAGCCGCTTGCCTTGCAGCATCACCGCGCGGCGCGCCGGCCCCGGGGTGGCCTGACGGACGATCTCGAAGGCGGCGGCAGGGAACGGGATCCCGAGCCGCACCTCGTTCACGCCGATCTGGAAGGGGCCGTCCGCCATCACCCGCAGATCGCAGGCCATGGCCAGGATGGCGCCGCCCGCGAGCGCGTGGCCGTTGACGGCCGCCACCAGCGGGCGGTCGAAGGCGAAGACGCGGCGGAACATGCCCTCGAAGGCGTCGACGAAGCGCTCCAGCGCGGGGCGATCGAAGGCGTGGATGGTCAGCAGGTCGAGGCCGCCGCAGAAGACGCGTCCCTTGCCGGTGATCACGGCCGCGCGCGCGTCGCTCTTCTCGACCGCGTCGAGGGCGCGGTGCATCTCCTCGATGAAGGGGTGGTCGATGGCGTTGCCGCGCCCGAGCTCGAGGCTGAGCACGGCGACACCGGCGTCTTCGGTGATGGGGATGGGCATGGCTCAACCAGGAGGCGCCGAGGGTTTCGGGGCGGGGCCGCCGAAGAGGTGCTCTCCCTCGGCGACCAGGATGGCGATGCCGGCCATGATCCCCGGGAGGAGCTGGGCGAAGTGGTAGACGAACATGAACGCCAGCGCCTTGGCGGCGTCGATGTGGAAGAAGGTGAACGCCACCGTGCCACCCCCCTCCACGGTCCCGATGGCCCCGGGCGAGGGCACCACCATCGCCATGTTGAAGCCGACGAGCACGCAGAAGGCGCGGGTGAGGTCGACGTCGATGCCGAAGCCGGGGGTGACGAGGCGGATGATGCACGCCTCCCACAGCCACGAGAGCGGCGCGACGAAGAAGGCGATGGCCACGATGCGGCGCGAGGCGAAGGCCTGGATGCCGGCGGCGAAGGCGCCGAAGACGGCCCCGGCGCGGGAGCCGGGGCGCGGGGTGTAGCCGCGCCGGGTGAGCACGATCATGAAGACGGCCGCGCCGCCGAGCGCCCCGCCGAAGATGCCGAGCGCGGTGTAGATCCACGAGGGCACGTCGCTCACCAGCGCCAGCACCACCGCGGTGGGCATCCACCCCCAGAGGTCGAGCCAGCGGTCGACGACCTCGGTGCCGAGGATGGTCGCGCGGCTCTTCCCGGTGCGCCGGCCGAGGTACTGGACGCGCAGCAGATCCCCACCGCGCGCGGGCAGGAGGGCGTTGAACATGAAGCCGACCACCTGGGCGCGGTACGCCTGGGCGTAGGTCAGCCCGAGCAGCGGCTTCATCACCAGGTGCCAGCGCAGCGCCTGGAGCGCGAGCATGACGAAGCCCGAGGCGACGCAGGCGGCGATGGCCCAGGCGGGCACCCCGGCGAGGTTGTGCGCCAGCGTCTCGGGGCGGACGTGGAGGAGGTAGGCCGCCAGCGCCGCCACCGCGAGCCCGACGCTCACGCCGAGCAGGCTGCGAGCGACGAGGCGCCCGCGCGAGGCGAGGACCGTCGGCGGATCGACGGCCTGCTCGACGGGCGGGGAGCCGCCGCCGGCGGAGCCGTCCGAGGGTTCAGGGACGGGGGTGGACACGGAGCAGGGCGAGCGGCGGGAGGCTCAGACGACGCCGGTGAGCTCGGCGAGGCGCTGCAGCGTGAGCGGGGCCTGCGGCTCCGCGCGGCAGGCGTCGAAGCACTTGCCGCAGTTGGGGCCGGCGTACTTCTTGGACGAGAAGTCCTTGTAGTGGCTGACCGCGGGCAGCTCGGCGCAGGGCTGGACCATGCCGTTGGGCGAGACGTGGACCATGATCTTGCCGGCCTCGCAGCCGGGGATCTCGCGCTTGACGTAGAACTCGGGCAGCGTCTCGAAGAAGTAGTCCGAGGTCATCACGTTGCCGAGCTCGCGCTTGAGGGCGATGATGCGGCGGCACACGGCGCGGAACTCGTCCATCTTCTCGGGCTCGACGAAGTGGCCCTGGTTGCCGTTCTTCATGTCGTTGTAGCCGGAGAAGGCGATGTTGATGCCCCACGAGTGCGCGAGCCGGATGAGCGGCTCGGCGTCGTGCATGTTGTCGACCATCAGCATCGAGGCGAAGGTGAAGCAGTTGTAGCCCTCCTTCACCATCTTGGGGACGGTGCGCTCCAGCTTCTCGAAGAGGCCGGGGATGCCGCGCTCCTTGTCCTGACGGGCGTCCGGGTAGTTCATCGAGATGTTGATCTGGTTGGCGCCGGCGGCGCACAGCTCCTCGATCTTCTTCTCGCTGAGGAAGCCACCGTGGGTGAGCACGGTGAGGTAGCGGAAGCCGGGCATGTCCTTGATGGACTTGACGATGGGCGCGAGGTCGCGCCGCAGCATCGGCTCGCCGCCGGTGAAGACCACCACCAGCGGGTCGAAGTGACGGACCACGTCGGTGAAGTCGGTCATCTCGTCGCGGTCGGTGATCTTCCAGTAGTCGCAGAAGTCGCAGCGAGCGTTGCAGCGCTTGGTGACCTCCAGCGACAGGGAGAGGGGCCTCTGGTTCAGCTTCACGTCGAGGAACTTCCCCGCCGCGCGCACCATTTCCATCCGGGTCATCGCGAGCTTCACGGTGTGACCACCTAGCACGGTGCCCCCACTCTGCAAAGGCAGGAGCGGCCGGAGGACGGCCCCGGTTTGGCTGCACCGGGGCCGCCCTCGCGGGCGGCGACGTGAACCGGCTTACGCGCTGCCGGGGCTCGATCGCGCGCGCTTGGCGCTCGCCCCGGCTTTGCGCCGGGCGCGGGCCGGGGTGCTCGCGGCCGCGCGCCGCGTAGTGCGCTTCGCGGCGGGGCGTTTGGCGGTGATGCTGCGCTTGGCGGTGGCGCGCTTGGCGATGGCGCGCTTGGCGATGGCGCGCTTGGCAGCGGGCCGCTTGGCCGTGGCGCGCTTGGTCGCGGGCCGCTTGGCGGTCGCGCGCTTGGCCGTGGCCCGCGTGCGGCGGGGGGCGGTCTTCTTGGCGGCCGTCTTCTTGGCCGCGGTCTTCTTCGCAGAGCGGCGGCGAACGCCGGGGAGGCTCTGCGCCTGGGCGCCCTCCTCGACGGTCCTTGCCTGCCTCGTCTGCTTCGCGGTCTGCGTCGACTTCTGTCCTCTCGGCATCGTTCCCTCCCTTTGGGCATGGCCCTCGCGTGCCGGACGCGCGCCCCGTGACACGGTCGGAATCGCTCGGCCGATGGTGCCACCTGGGTTCCGGTCGACCAAGCTTCAACGACGCGGGTTTCCCCGCAAAAATGGCAGAGGAGCGGCCCGTCGGGCTCGGCCTTGAAGCGGCCCGTAGCGTCGATGCAGCGTCTCGTGGTGCAGTGGAGCGGATGCTCCGACTGCACCTCGCTGCCCTGTTGGCCGCCGCCGCCGCTGTCGGCGCCTGCTCCGAGCGCCGGCCGCCGCCCTCGCCGCGCCCCGTCGCATCCGTCGCGATCGCGCAGCCCGCCTTCCCCGATCTCCCCACCACACCGGACGCTGTCACCGAGCTGGTGCGTCGCGAGACCGCGCGTCCGGTGGGCCCGGAGCGGGACGTCGATGCCACGGAGATCCTCGCGACGATCGCGGCCAGGCCGGAGACGATCGTCGCCGGCGAGGGCCCGGTGACGCGGTGGATCCAGCGCTTCCTCGACGCCGCAGGCGGAGACGCCTACGTGCTCTTCGGCGTCTGGCACGATGCCCCCGGACAGGTCGAAGCCTTCCGGCGGCTCGCTGGGCCGGGCGGTCTGCGCGGGCTCACCGTGGTCGCCACGGAGCTGTTCCGCGCGGATGGAGACTGGGGGGGCGTCCCCATCGAGGTGCAGCGTGGGGACGGGGCCGCGATCGACGCCTACGTGACCGACGGCGAAGCGGAGGCGTTCGCCGGCCTCACCCGGAGCCACCGTGACGCCGACTACGCGGCGTGGAAGCTCGGCTTCGAGCCGGTGGTGCTCGATCTCCTCGTCAACGCGCGCGCCACCGGCGTCCGTTTCCTCGGGTGCGACATGCCGGCGGCCCTGCAGGAGCGGAGCGGCGCGCGTCCCGGGGGGGCGCTTCTCCGCTTGCGGGAGATCCACTGCCTGCGATCGCTCCCGCCGGAGCCTCGCGGGCGGCCGCGCCGCGCAGCGCTGCTCTGGGGGCAAGCGCACCTCCAGCAGAGGGGGCTGCGGCGCTTCCTGTCCCCGGGGACGGCGGTGCTCGGGCTCCACGTCTTCGGCCGGCGGCTCGGGGGAGGCGTGGTGGAGACGGCGCTGAGCAAGGAGCTCGACGTGCTGGAGCCCGCGCTGGTGCCCCTGGGCGAGGGGGAGGCGGCGCTGCTGCTGCCCGACGCGCAGGTGGGGGGGCGGATCGATCGGGTGCTCGTCGCGGCGGAGCCCGGAGAGGCGGTGACGCCGGGGGTGACGGCGCGGGCGGAGGTGCCGGGGGTGCTCGTGGTGGGGGAGCGCTCGGTCGAGGTGGGGCGGGAGCCGGTGGCGATCGCGCTGCGGGAGGGGGAGCACGGGTTTGTGTTCCGGGGAGGCGGGAGGCGCGTGGTGGGAGCCGTCCGGCTCGAGGCGGGGCACCGCGTGGAGCTGGGGTTCGATGCGAAGGGTGGCGTGACGAGCTACGTGGAGCGGGCGCCGGGGCCGTGACCCGCGCGCGCGGCGCATGGTAAGCATCAGGGATGGCGGCCACGAAGAAAGGCAGCGGTGCGAAGGGGCGCGCCGGCGACCGTTCCCAGCCGCGGGAGACGGTGGGGCTGGGGGCGTACTTCCTGTCGCTGACGGTCGAGAACGTGCGGTGCTTCGGCGAGAGGCAGGAGCTGCGGCTGACGGATGCGGAGGGGCGTCCGGCGCGGTGGACGGTGCTGCTCGGCGAGAATGGGGTGGGGAAGACGACGCTGTTGCAGGCGCTGGTTACGGTGGCACCGGCGCGCATCGATGCAGCACAGGTGAGCGAGAGCACTCACTGGTCACTCTGGCCCTGGGGCTCCGGACCCCTCGAAGGGTGGGCGGGCCCCAATCTCCCGAGAGGATCGACGCCCTTCGCAAACAGGAGCCCGATCAGCCGCGTTCGGGCAAGGATCGCGCTCGCATCAGCCATCGCCGAGCCGGGTCTTGACGTCACAATGGGCTACGGAATCAAGGGGCTGTCCTTCCCGCACGTCACGCGCGAGTGCGGAGATGCGACCGGCTCTCCGATTGGGCTCCAGGGGGGTTCCACCGCCTCCCACAATCCGCTCGAACGAGTTTTCCTCGCTGCATACGGCCCCTACCGTCGCCTGTCCCAGACGAGCCTCGTCGAGCGAGACGAGGGGCGCGCGTTCGGCCTGAACGCGTTCGACACCCTGTTCGACAGCAACGCGACCCTCCCCAACGCCGAGGAGTGGTACCTCCAGCGCGACTACGAGGCGATCAAGACGCAAAACCCCACCGCCGCGAGGCAACGCGACCGTGTGCGCAAGGTCCTCCTCCGTGTCCTCCCCGGGGTCACCGACCTCACGGTGGGGTTCCGTGAGCCCGGCTCGGGTAAGGCCCGCCTCCTCGCCGAGACCGCCGACGGTGCGGTGCCGGTGAGCGATCTCGGCCTCGGCTACCAGTCCGTCCTCGCCTGGGTCGTCGACCTCGCCTCGCGCCTCTTCACGGCGTTCCCCGACAGCCCCGACCCGCTCGTCGAGCCGTGTGTCGTGCTGGTGGACGAGATCGACATTCACCTCCACCCCCGCTGGCAGCGGACGCTGCTCGCCGACATCTCCGCCATCTTCCCCAACGCCCAGTTCATCGTGACCGCGCACAGCCCCCTCATCGTGCAGGCTGCGCCGGACGCCAACCTCGCGGTCCTCCGTCGCGTGGGCGACCATGTCGAGATCGACCAGAGCGCCTCTTCGGTCCGCAACTGGCGCGTCGACCAGATCCTCACCAGCGACCTCTTCGGCCTGCCCAGCGCGCGCCCCGCCGCGCTCGATGACGCACTCGCGCTTCGCGACGCGATCCTCGCCAAGGACACGCTCACGCCCAGGGACGAGGCCGATCTCGTGACCCTGCGCGAGCGCATCGGCGCCCTGCCGGGCGGCGAGACCCCGCTGGCAATGGAGGCAGAGGAGATCCTGCGGCGCGCGGCCAAGGAGGTCGCCGGCAAGAAGAAAGCTCCCCGCAAGCGTACGGTGGCCCGAGCGCGGGCGAGGCGCGTTTGATCCGCGTCCATCGCCCGCCGGTCGTTCCGGCGGTGCTCGCGAACGAAGGCGCCGCGAGCACGGCGGCGATGTGCGCCGACCACGAAGCGAACCGCGCCGCCTATCGCCGGGGCGACAAGTCCTTCACCTTCGAAAAGCACTACCAGCACCCGACCGTCAAAGCCGGGTTGCAGGCCGCACAGCACGACAAGTGTGCCTTCTGCGAGTCGAAGATCCCTCAGATCGCGTTCGGCGACATCGAGCACTTCCGGCCCAAGGCTGCCTACCGGCAACTGCGCGACGGTCCGCTGAAGCGGCCCGGGTATTACTGGCTCGCGTACGCTTGGGAGAACCTCCTCTTCGTCTGCGAGCTGTGCAACCGGCGCGAAAAGCGCAACTGGTTCCCGCTGGAGAAGGGATCCAAGCGCGCCCGGAGCCCGCGCAATGCGATCACCGAGGAGCGAGCTCGCTTCATCGATCCCGCGGCGGAGGACCCGGGGGCTCACCTCACGTTTCGCGAGCACGTCGTGATCGCGGTGAACGGCAGCAAGAAGGGCAAGATGACGCGCCGTGGGCTCGGGCTCAACCGGCGCGATCTCGCAGGGCATCGCGAGCCGCACCTCCGGACCGTGCAGATGATTTACGAGCTCGTCGTGGAGCCGCCGCACACACCGCGGAAGGCGCAAGCGATAGCCTGGCTACGCCACGCGGCGAGCCCCGAGGCAGAGTACTCGGCCATGGTCCGCGCCTACCTGCACGCCCGTGGATTCCCTCTCGATCCACCCTGACGCAGCCTCCCGCACCAGGCCGCGTTACTCGCCCAGGGTACCCATCCGCCGCCTCGCGTTCCTCGCGGCCCCCTCCCGCATCGCCCAGCGGAGCAGCGGCGCCACGTTGCGCACGCCCGCCTCCACCAGCGGCCCGCGCAGCGGCGCCAGCGTGGAGAAGCCGTGGAGCCGCCGGGCCCAGTCGGGCAGGAGATCGATCCCGGCGAGGACGTAGAGCTTGCCGAACGGCCGCGTGACCGCGCTGGGGGACGGCGCGTCGAGGAGCAGGCGCGAGACCATCAGGGTCCGCTCGCTCACCGAGAGCTGGGGCCGCATCGCCTCCAGGTAGCTGGCGACCGCCGCAGAGGAGCGCGGGATCTCGCGGGCGCCGAGCTGCTCGGCGACGAGCGCGGTCTCGTCGTAATAGCGGTCCTGATCGGCGACGGAGAGCGCGCCGTTCATGTAGCGGAGGTAGCCCTGGAGGAAGCAGTGGACCTCGGCCACGTGGATCCAGGTGAGGAGCGCGGGATCGTCGGCCGCATAGGGGCGCCCGTCCGGCGCGGTGCCGACCACCGCCCGGTGGATGCGGCGCACCCGGGCGATGAGGCTCTCCGCGTCGTGCCGGCTCCCGTAGGTGGTGCCCGCGACGAAGGTGGCGGTGCGGCGCAGCCGCCCGAGGATATCCCGGCGAAAGTCGGAGTGGTCGAGCACCCCCGCGAGCGCGAGGGGGTGGAGCATCTGCAACATCAGCGCAGCAACGCCCCCCACCAGCATCGAGGTGAAATCGGCGTGCACCCGCCAGCACACCGAGTCCGGCCCGAACAGCCCGGGATCTCCAGGGGGCTGCGCGTAGTCGAGGCGGGGCGCGCCCCCACCGGAGACCAGGTCGAGCACGCCGGTCTCGAGCGTGCGCCGGGCCCGATCGGCGAACGGGAGCGCGTCCAGGGCACGGAGGGGGATGTCGCCGGAGGCGTGGGCGCTCGGTTTGGACATGGGAAGCCCTGCGAGCGTAGTCGATCGGAGGGGGGCGGGGTGGATCGCCGGGCCTGCTGGGCGCACGCGCCCGGCTGGATCGACTCGCCTCCAGGCCACGGCCGGTCGGGGACGGGTGCGGCAACGTGGTCCAGTGCGGCGCCTGCTCGGTGCCGCAGACCTGCGGCGGCGGCGGGACGGCGAGCGTCTGCGGCGGTAGCGCCCAGCAGTAGCAGCGGAAGGGGTGCCTCTCTGATATCTCTCGCGGTCGCCCCGATGCACGCCACCGCCCCCCATCCAGTCCACGTTCGCACCGCCGTCCTCTTCGGCATCCTCCTCTGCGCCGGGTTCGCCGCCTGTGCGGACTCGGTCCACCTCGATCCTTCCGGCGCGGGCGCTGGCGGCGCCTCGGCGGGCAGCACCACCGCCACGGGCGACGCCGCCTCCGGCTGCCGCTCCAACGCCGACTGTCCCTTCCCCACCGCGGTCTGCGACACGGTCACGGGGACCTGCGTGGGCTGCCTGACCTCGTCGGACTGCTCCTACGCACCCGGCAGCGTCTGCAACGGGGGTCAGTGCTCGTGCGCCGGCGACGCCTGCGACGCGGGGACCGGAGGCGCCGGCGGCAAGGACGCCGGCGACGACGGGGGATCCGACGGTGGCCTCCACGATGGCGGCTCGGACGCCGCGGCGGCCTGCGTCCCGACCTGCGTGAAGGCGCTCACCACCGGCGGCACGGTCTGCCCCGGCACCCTCGGCGACCTCTACTATGACCAGGTCAGGGCCTGCGCCGGGTGCGGCGCGCCGGGCCCGTGCACGCTGACCTGCACGAGCTTTTGCCTGGAGCACGGCATCGACGCCCTCTGCGAGCAGTGCTTGATGACCGACTGCGCGCCGCCGTTCATGGACTGCGAGACCCACTGAGGTCACCCGCCACCTGGGCGCTCCTCCAGCCCCCACCTCCTCGCCAGCGCCACGGCGCGCACGTTCTCCGGGACCCGTTCGAGGTAGCTCTCGCGGTAGCCGTCGTCGTCGATCGCGGCGGCGCGCGCGGCGACCTGAGCCCGCGCGGCGGCGAGCGCGACGAGGGCGCCGGCGCGATCGCCGATCAGGTCCAGCCCCTCGGCGCTGTACACGCGGATGCCGACGTCGTTGTAGCAGGTGCCGATCGTGTCGAGGACGCGCAGCGCCTCGTGGAAGTGGGCCACGGGGACGGCGGGATCGGCGCCGCTCTCGCGCTCGACGTTGGCGAGGATCGCCAGGGCGTGCGCGTGGTAGCCCGGCGACAGTCCGTCGCACACCGCCATCGCGGCGAGGAGGAAGCCGCGCGCCGCGTCGAGCGCGCCGCGACGGCGGGCGACGCGCGCCGAGCAGATGGACCACACGGCCCCCCACACCGCGCTCTCGGCGGCGTGCTCGCGGGACTCCTCGAGGAGCGTGGAGGCTTCGTCGAGGGCACGGCGGTTGGTCAGCAGGTCGGCGAGGAACAGATCGGCGAAATGGCCCACGAGGCGCAGCCCGCGGGAGGCGGCCGACGCGCGCGCCTCGCGCAGCGCCTGCTCGCCGCGCTTCGCATCCCCGAGCTTGGCCAGCGCGATGCCCTCGTAGGTGCGGGCCATGTGGATGACCCGCGCCTCGCCGGTTCGCTCGCCGTGGGCGACGGCGGCGGTGGCGTGCGCCCGCAGCGCCCAGGGGTCGCCCGCGGCAAAGAAGGCGTAGTGGCAGCGAGCGATCTCGGCCCCGACGGCGCCGTTCGACAGCCGGTCGATGAAATCGCGCGCCAGCGCGTGCTGGCCAGCGATGCAGAGGGTGGGCACGGCGGCGGTCATCCCCTGGAGCGGCGGGATGGGGGCGAGCTCCTCGCCGAGGCCGGCGCGGAGCTCCTCGATCATCTCGCCCATCCGGGCGAAATCGCCGGTGGAGGCGCTGGCGTGGAGGCCGCCGCCGATGGCGAGGTGCCAGGCCGCACCGCCGCGGGGCAGCTCGAGCAGCGCCTCGCGGTAGGATGCCGCGGCTTCCGCGTACCGGGTGCGCCAGGTGTACACGTACCCCGCGATCCCGACGAGCGAGCCCCGGGTCGCGCCGGTCGCGCCGCAGGCGAGCCCGCGCGCAGACCGGGCCAGGACCGCGTCGAGGTCACCGCCCTCGAGGGCCTGCTCGGTGGCGCGGAAGAACCAGGACACCGCGCGATCGGAGGCGTCGCCGCGCTCGAAGTGCTCGGCGAGGACCATGGCGTCGGTCTCGCCGGCCTGCTCCAGCCACTGGCCCGCGAGGCGATGACCGAGGACGCGGTCGGCGTCGGCGAGCATGCCGTAGGCGGCCTGCCGCACCAGCGAGTGACGGAATCGATACTCGATCTGCTCGGGGAACCGGTCGTGCTCCTTGGCCGCGATGACCTCCTGCGCGCAGAGCTCGGTGAGCCAGGGGCCCGGGCCGGTGGTGCCGAGGAGCGCCTCGACGCCGCCGCGCCAGAAGGTCTCCCCGAAGACGCTCGCGGCCCGGAGGACACGCCTGGCCTCCGGATCGAGGCGCTCCAGGCGCGCCTGGACCATCGCCAGCACCGTCTCGGGGAGCTCCTTGCCCTTGCCGGCAGACACGGCGCGGATCAGCTCCTCGAGATAGAACGCGTGCCCGTCGGCGCGGCTGACGAGCGCGTCCAGGGTGTCGGGGCCGACCTCGGAGCCGAGCACCTGGCGCACCAGCCGCTCGCTGGCGCGGCGCGAGAGCTGCCGGAGGCGGATCTCCTGCGCCCCCCGCCCGGCCCACAGCCGGGGGAAGATGACCTGCACCTCGGGCCTGCCCACGGCCAGGACCATCAGCGGCCGCTCGCGGAGGTCGTCGAGCGCGGCGTCGAGGAACCGGACCGTGGGCAGGTCCCCCCACTGCAGGTCCTCGACGACCAGCAGGAGCGGCGCCGCCGCGCACTCGGCCCGCAGGAAGGTGAGGAACGCCCACCGCATCTGCTCGCCGAGCAGCACCGGATCCCGTGGCAGGGAGCCGGACGCCTCGACGAACGAGGTGCCGACGAGCTCGCCGAGGAGCTCCGCGACGCGCGGGGCGTCGGCGGGGGGGACGCGGCGGTCGACGCGCGCGCGGAGCTTTTGCCGGCGCGAGGCGAGCGGCTCGCCGTCGACGATCCCGAAGGCCCGGCGCAGCGCCCGCGCCAGCAGCCCGAAGGCCGAGCCGGCGCTCATCGAGTCGCCCTGGCAGTACCAGATCTCGATCGGGCGGGCCTCCCCGGCCGGGGCGAGCACGGAGACCTCGGGCGCCTCCAGCGGCCCCGGGCCGGCGGCGGCGCGGCCCTCGAGCTTGCGCAGCAGCTCGTGCACGAGGCGCGACTTCCCCACGCCGGCGGCGGCGGTGACGAGCACGGCGCTGGCCATTCGCTCCTCGACGCACTGATCGAAGAGCGCCTCGAGCTGGAGCAGCTCCCGCTCCCGCCCGACACAGGCCGTGGGCTTGCCGAGGAGGGGCCGCTGGCCGTCGAGCGCGCTGCGCTCGCCGCGCAGGCAAAAGCCCTCGCCGTCGGCCTCGACGCCGAACCCCGCGCCGAGCAGGCCGGCCGTCACGTCGTCGATGGCGATGACCTCGTCCGCCGGGGAGGAGAGGGCCAAGAGGTGGACGGCGCGATCGATGAGCTCGCCGGTGGGGAGGCGCGGGCCCAGGATCTCCCGCCCCGAGACGATCACCACCGGCAGGCCGTCGAGCTGGGACCGCAGCGCCAGGGCGCAGCGCGCCGCCCGCGCCACCAGGTCGGTGGCGGCGTCGGCGCTGGAAAGGAGGACGAGCAGCGAGCCGTCCGCGAGGATCTCCAGCTTGCCTCGGTGTCGCTCGGCCACGGCGCGGACACCCCGGTCACCGCCGCTCTCGGCACCGGGGGTCCGCGACTCGTCGCCCTCGCGGGCGGCGGGCAGCGTGGCGTCGCCGGCACGGTCCGGGCCACGCGCCAGGACCAGGCTCATCACCCGCCGCTCCACGCCGGTGAGCTCGAGCGAGCCGCCGCGGCGGACCGAGACGACCCCGCTCGACAGGGGATCGGCGTCGGCGATGACGTCGGCCATGGCGAGGAGCGCCTCCGCGACCTCGCCCCCGTCACGCGGGCGGTCGTCGCGCGACTTGGAGAGCATGCGCGCCACGAGGGCGTCGAGCTCGGTCGGGATGGCGGGCCGCAGCTCCCGCAGACGCGGCGGCTCGTCCGCGGCGACCTTGAGCAGCACCGAGAGCGCGTCGTTGCCCTGGAAGGCGCCGCGCCCGGCCAGGCAGCGGAAGAGCACGCACCCCAGCGAGAACACGTCGGCGCGCGAGTCGATGTCCGGCGCGCCGTGCGCCTGCTCGGGCGCGATGTATCCGGGCGTGCCCAGCATCGCCCCGGGGATGGTGAGGTGGCGACCGCCGTCGGGCCGCCAGGCGATGCCGAAGTCGATGAGCGTGATGTCGTCGATGGCGCCGCCGCGCAGGAATATGTTGGACGGCTTGAGGTCGCGGTGGACCACGAAATGCTGGTGCACCGCGCTGAGCGCCGAGGCGACCCGCACCCCGAGCGTCAGGCTCTCGCTCAGGGTGAGCTGGACGCGCTTGAGCCGCTCCGACAGCGGCTCTCCGTCGAGCCACTCCATCGCCAGGTACGGCCCGCCTCCAGGCGCCGCCCCCCCCTCGATGTAGCGGACGATGCCGGGATGGCGGAGGTTCGACAGCACGTCGGCCTCCCGGGCGAAGCGCTCGATCTCGAGCGGCCCCACCTGGTAGAGCACCTTGAGCGCCACGGGCTCACCGGTGCGAAGGTCCCGCGCCCGGTAGACCTGCCCCATGCCTCCCGCGCCCGATAAGTGCTCGACCTCGAAGCGCCCGGAGATGACCTCGCCCTTCAACATCGTCGTCAGCGGCGAACGTCCCCAGCCCGCATCGCGGGGACCATATCCTCCCCCCCGATCGAGAACAAGCGACGCCCGCCTCGCAGGGGGACCGGCCG
>Ga0302267_10005695_pt1 | contig 12973 bp, 8 predicted proteins | sample III_Bog_E1_3_FD_194555 | JGI IMG/M metagenome (GOLD analysis project Ga0302267, IMG submission 194555) | Peat permafrost microbial communities from Stordalen Mire near Abisko, Sweden - III_Bog_E1_3 | ecosystem: Environmental > Terrestrial > Soil > Wetlands > Peat | place: Sweden: Abisko... | reverse complement strand
ACGACGATCATTGACCCCGCTGGAAACCATTATTCGCTAACTCACGACTCCAGCGGAAACCTTACGAGCGTAAGTGTTCCTGGCCCCAATGTCGCCTCTCCATCGACGACGCCGTCGAGCACCTGGAGCTACGTCTACGGGTCAGGTCAGGCGAGTCCCTTCTCCAGCGACCTCACCGAGATCGAGGATCCCGACTACAGCTCGTCATCGCCCGCGGCTCATACGACAACGATCAACTACGGCACGACGGTCGGATCCTCGGGCGATGACGGCATGGTGACGTCCCTCGTCGACGGCACGGGCACGACCAGCAGTGCTGGCGCGACGACGGCGTATGCCTATACGGCGCAGTGCTCGGCTGATCCGCCTCCCGACGAGCCGTCCTCGTACTACCAGTGCATGGGCGCGGGGGATTTCCAGACAACGACGATCACTTATCCCGCACAGCCAACTGGTGCGGGAACAACCGCAGCGCCAATCGAGACTGATCAGTACTCGGCCGGACTGGAAACGTCGAGCGAGTTGGGCGCCGGTGCGGGCACGCCCCTCGACAACGAGACGTGGAACTACGGTTGGAACTTCGGGGACGGCGTCGCGAACACTTCTGAGATCATCACCTATCCCGACACGTTGAACGTCGCGGAAAACTCGTCGTACGTGGCCCCCACCGCGACCATCATCACTGACCCCTCGGGCAACGTCGTCTCGACGACCAACGTCGATGGGGATATCCAGACTTCGGCCTATAACGACGTCGGAAGTAGCAATCTCAACGAACTGAAGTGGAGTTATCCCGGATCGTCGACGAACTCGGCATCCAGCCCGCCAGCGGGTGCCTACATTTATACCTACAACACCAATGGTCAGGTCCTCACTTCAACTGACCCACTCGGCAACACCACGTCCTACGGCTATTACGCGAACAACGGACTGCTCTGCTTCGAAGTGCCACCAACAGTGAACAATGTTCCGAGCGCACCGGCCGCGACCTCGTGCACGAGCAGCAGTTCAACGTCCGACCAAGGGGCGGTTGGCGCACCAACGGGGGCGACCACGTTCTCTTACGACGCGTACGGTGACATCAACTCTTCTACTTTGGACGCGAACGATTCGAGTGCCGCCGCCGCACCCCAGATGACGATCGCGGACTACGACGTCATGGGTAATGTTCTGTGGTCAATACCGCCTTCAGGGCATTCGGGCCCGCAGAACTCCTCGAATCCGAGCGCGACGCTCGCGACCTACTCCGCTGCGAATCTGCCGATGACCGTGACCTATCCGGGCCAGAGCGCTATCGACTACACCTACGACCCCGCATATAACCTCACCCTCAAGGCGCAGGCGATTCCAGCCGCGTCGACCTTTTACGCCTACGACGGCGATAATCGTGTGTGCTACGAGCAGACGAGGGAGTGGCCATCGAACTCGTCGACGTGCGGTACAGGCAATCTTGCCGGATCGAGCGCCTTTACCTACGTGCCAGGTAGTACCGCGCTCGCGACATCAACCGACTCGAATAACGACACCACGTCCTACTACTACTCCGATCTGGCCTACCCCGATTCCCCGACCGAAGTTGCCCCAAGCGCCGCGGTGCAGTACAGCGCGTACAACGACTTGGGTGATGCCTGTGTAACGGGCGACGTTGATCCCGAACCGGGCGGCGTTACGACTGACACGCAGTGCAACGTAGTCTCTGGGGACACTTCAACGACCTACGACCCCCTGCACAATGTTCTGAGCGTCACCGACCCCAGCGGTAACACGACGAGCAACAGTTACGCGGACTCCTCGTTTCCCACGCTGGAAACCTCGACAGCCAATCCGACGGGGGTGACCACCCACTACACGTTCGACGCCGACGGTCGACTAGTAACAACGCTCAACCCTGACGGCACCGCCATCTCTGACACTTACAACGCCAACGGCGAACTCTGCTCCAAGGAGCCAACCTCGCTCGCCTACCCGTGCGGCGAGGCACCGAGCATCTCGGGGGTCAGCGAGTACGGCTACAACGACGCGGGCGAGCGCACTTTAATGAGTGACGACACGGCTGACCCCGCTTACCCGGAACGCTGGGATGTGTCGACGACGTACTCCTATTCGAACGGCGAGCTGACGAGCACCACGAACGGCAATGGGCAGACGGTGTCATACCTGTATAACGCCGCAGGCCAAGTTGCTTGCACCGCGTACCCGGTGAGCACGAACTCGAACTGCGGCACCTTGACTTCGCCGGGAATACCGTCGAGCACCAATACCATCGTCGACAACACCTACGACAGCGCCGGACGGCTCGCGAGCGTGAGCGACTGGCTGGGCCACTCGACCACGTACAGCTACGGCGACTGGACGCCGGAAACTCCGAGTACCATCACCTACCCGTCCTCTACCGGCCTCGTGGGTTGTTATAACCACGACAACGATGGCAACCTCACGTCGCTCACGGTGGGCAGTTCGTGTAGTTCCACCACCGGTCCGATCAACGACACGTGGAGTTACGACAGCAACGAGCGCGTAGCGGTCTCGACGTTGAACGGTACAGCCTCGGGCTGGACGACGTATAACGGCAATAACCAGATCCAGTACGGGACGAACATGCCAACGACGACGCCCGGCGACGACGACGCGTATGGTCTCGCCAACAACGGCGAGATCAACTGGGCCTGGCGAGACGCGGGAACCACGAAGGACTTTGGGTATAACTCTGACGATGAGCTGTGCTGGACGGTGCCGACGAGCGAGTCCAGTAACACGTGTAGTACACCCCCGCCCTCTTCGGTGCCCGTCACCACGTACGGCTACAACGTCAACGGCGAGCGTACGAGCGCGACCACCACGGCCGGAGGTACGGCTGGCACCATTACCGCCGTAGGGACTATCAACAGTGCCAGCTCGACCGGACTCTCGACACTCAACGTCAATCCGCTCAGCGCCGGCGACCTTATCGCGCTCTTCGTGGAAGTAGGCGGGGCTCCCACCATCACCGGAGTGACCGGCGGCGGGGCTACGTGGCAGAAGGTGAGAAACGTCAACAACGGAGTTGACGCTGAACTGTGGATAGGCACCGTGAATACGGTGGGTTATTCGACAATCACCGTGAGCTACACCGCGAGTGTTGCCTCGGATTGGGTTGAACTCAGTTCACAAGAGTTCACCTACGGGACTGGGGCTGCAACCACATGGCACATCGACAAGACCGGTGAAGCTGATAACAACTGGGGTAGCTCGTCGACGCTCGCCTACCCCGCACTGACTCCTTCGAGCACTCACGAGCTCTACCTTGGGGGCAGCTTTGACGAATCTGCTTCTGGCAGCGGCGCAACCTCGGGGGTCGTCTACCAGCACACGTGGGACTTGAACCAGTTCGTTTACGACACCAACGTCTCGGCAGTGCTTGCTCCGACCGCCCCCGACTCTCCTGCCGGTGGTTACTTTAACGTGGCGGGACTGATATCGGTGACCGGCACGGTGCCGGTGACGGCCACGACCAACTACAACTGGAACTCGAACGGTGAACTCTGCAGCGTGGGACCAACCGCTGTGATGCCCACAACCGCCACGTCGGCCGGTTGCGGTTCGACGCCGTCGGGTGACGTGAGTTATCAGTACAACGGCGACGGTCTCCGGATGACCTCATCGACGAGTAGTTCAACAACGTCGACAGCCTGGGACACCTTGGGCGATATTCCTCTCGACATTGACGACGCGACGACTACCTCGGGATCTACGACCAATGTCTCGTATATCTACGGAGATCTTCTCTCGGGAGGAACCGCACCAATTGAACAGATCACTACCACGTCTTCTGGAACCACCGCCGTCTTTCTCGCCTTGAATCAAACCGGGGTTCAAGGTGTGTTCAGCTCGACGGGATCGACGCTCGAGCTTTCGGACTACTCGCTCTACGGTCAACAAACCGTCGTCTCAGGAAGCGACGTGACGCCCTTTGGTTTCGAGGGTGCCTACACCGATGCAACGGGGCTGCTCTACCTGATTAACCGGTACTACGACCCCGCGACGGACGAGTTCCTCTCGATCGACCCGGACGTTGTCACGACGGATCAGCCCTACGTGTTCACGAACGACGATCCGTTGAATGCGGAAGATCCGTTGGGTCTGTTTAGCTGCTCGTCGCCTTCTTCAAAATTTTGTGAAAGTCTGTTGAGTTCAAACAAGAATGCGAAAACCGCGTTTGACTACTTTGTCGTGCTGGGTCTTACGACCAAAGAAGCCGCCGGAATCGTGGGAAACTTCGAGGTCGAGTCCGGCGTCAATCCGAAGGACGGTGTGGATCCCTACGGCATCGGCCAATGGCAAGGCGGACGCCTCTCGACAGGTCTCGACGTTTTTGCCAAACAGGTTCACGGTAGTGTTTCGAGCTTGACCGTCCAACTCGATTATGCCGCAAATGAGTTGGGGTTGGGGGACTTCAGCTCCAAGCATGCAGGAAACGGTAACTATTCTTTCGTGATACCCGAGATTTCAGGACTGTCGCCTGCACGGGCGGCGGCTGTTTTCGATGCCAGGTACGAAGGCGGTTCAAATGTAACGTCGCGAGAGAACTTTGCAACCGTCGCGTACAACCTTTGGGGAGTTTGATGTTCAAGATTCCAAAAGGGATTGATCGGCAACGTGTCATCATCGGACGATCGCGACTGGTCGCGGCGGTTCTGGTAATTGTCACGGTAATGGGCGTCGAGAATTTCAGCGTTGTGGTTTCCGGAGCGACTGCCCGCACCACGATTCTGAAGACGGAAACGTTTGGGGGTTATAGCATTCGACTGCCCAGCGAATGGCCCGATCGATCTTCTGCACAATGCTTGGTTGGACATGGAATCTCGGCAAAGACGCTGCATGGTCCAGCGATTGTCATCGGAACATCGACGTCGCTCTTTCGGTACGGATCTGAATGTGTGGCAATTCGTCCGAAGGGTGTGGTCGTGGTCCTTGGATACAGTGGACCGCCGGCGCCGCCGGTACCGTCGTTTCCGATAGCGACGAGGAAATTGAACGGAGTCACCGTGCAGTTGTACGGCGCTAGGAGTCGCCATGACAGAGCCGTCTACTTTCTGGCTCTTTTGCCGAGTCGGAGCCAATGGGTCTTGGTATCTATGCCCTTACAAAGTGCCTTGAAAGCTCGAGATGAGATTTGGTCGTTACTGAGCACCTTGCGCCCTGTCACGCAGCGCGCCAAAGAAGCGACTCCCCCGAGCGGCGTGTTTCGAGGCACATGGACGGGGGCTCCGGGGCTAAGCCTTGACATCTCGTCAGAAGGCGGGACAATGATTGGGACACTTAGAGGGAAGACCTATGAAAGTCCGACTGAGGTAATCGAGATATCGCTGAAGAGGAGAGCAAGAGACGAATTGGATGGGGTTGTTAGCAACGTACGATTTGTCAACGCGCATGGGAGGACCGTCACAGAGCCCGTCGACCTGGACGATTATCCCGTAGGAGACCGATTCCGATTTATGTTCTTGTCGAAGAATATTCTCGAAGTGATTCTGTCGAAAGGACGGATGAGTTTCGGGCCGATGCTCGATACCAGTTACTTTTGCCACCAGACGTTGGTGAGTCCGACCGTCATTTCGAATTTCAATTGCTGAACCCGCTTTCGTCACACTTCGCGGTGACGTTGGCATCAAGGATTCTCTTGGGCGCTCATGTGCTCGTTACCGAAATAGTCAACTCCTTCGACGGGGTCGTCGTACGCGTACAACGGTGACGGACTTCGCATGACCGCGACGAAAACCTCGTCGGGTACGGTAACGTCGACGACCAACTCCGCCTGGGACAGCGTCACGAGTGGCTCTATCCCACTCAACATTGATGACGCGACGACCACTTCGTCTGGCACCACGAACGCTTCCTATATATATGGCGATCTTCTCTCCGGTGGGACCGCCCCGGTCGAGCAGATCACCACGACGGGTAGTGGCTCAACGGCGGTATTCCTGGTGGCCAACCAGACCGGCGTTCAAGGGGTGTACGGCTCCACGGGGTCTTCGCTGGAGCAGGCTCTCTACTCGGTGTACGGCAAGCAGACCCTCGTTTCGGGGAGTGACGTCACGCCCTTTGGCTTCCAGGGCTCCTACACCGACTCGACGGGTCTGATCTACCTCATTAACCGGTACTACGACTCGACGACCGATGAGTTCATGTCGATCGACCCCGAAGTTGCAACCACGGATCAGCCGTACGTGTTCACGAATGACGATCCGCTGAATTCGGAGGACCCGCTGGGGCTGTCGTGGCTGGACGAAGGACCAGAGGGTTGGGGGGATATCAATCTTTACGGCGCAGCTGGCCTGGGCGACGCAGGAGCGTCCTCCGCTGACAGCGCATCGGAAGGTACGGGTTCGACAAGTGCTCCTGACTTAAGTGGGGCTAACTCCTCAACGGCATCCGAAGCGGTAAGGATCGAAATAAGTGAAAGCAGGTACCCAGAGGCTTCTGCCCATATTTCCGCCGCTCAGGGCGAGGGGCAACCTAGTGAGTTGACGATAAATCGGTTGGGCGCGAGTCAGAACAGAGTGCAAGCGCTCCGGGGATACAAAACAATTTCAGGTCTCGACAGAGATGAGTATCCGCCAGCGGTGACAAACGAAGGTGGGGAAGGGTCCAGTGTGAGATATATAAACTCGGGTGACAATAGAGGCGCTGGAGCATCCATGGGTAATCAAATAACAGGACTGCCTGACGGTACGCTCATTCATATCGTTGTTGTGAGATAGCAATGAATTCGGGACTCGACCAGTTGCTGGGCATTGCGAGCCCTCCAATTGCACAGATATCGGATGTCAGTGCAATCCCGCCTGAACTAAGTGAGTTGGCAAAGCGCCGCAACGGCTTTTACGCTTTTGAATCGTCTCTCCACGTCTTCCCGTGCGGGTCTGGTCCTGCGGAAGTCATGACGCTAGAGGCTTGGAATGAAGATGATCTTTGGAAGTCAACTTACAAAGGCATGACTGATGGTCTCTACTTTTTTGCCGAGGACATTTTCGGCGGACAATTTGCATTGGGAAAAGACGGAATCATTTCCTTCGAGCCCGAGACTGGCGAATCTCGCGTGATCTCCGCGGACCTCAATTCGTGGGCGAGTGAAATTATGTCGAATTATTCTGTCCTCGTTGGTTGGCCAATCGCTCGAGATTGGCAGAGAGTTAACGGCCCGATCAGGCCGGGACAGCGTCTCGTCCCTAAGAAGCCGTTCGTTCTTGGAGGAGAGTACGCAATCAATAACTTGTATGCCCTGGACGCGACTGCCTCCATGCGGCTCCGAGGCGAAATTGCAGTACAAATTCGTGATCTCCCGGACGGGACTACGGTGACTTTCACGAAGGTCGAATAGTAACTTCGCGGTCGGCAACTCTTGGAATGACGCATTGTTGCACATCATGAGCATGCAGTATCCATTGCCGATTTCGCGGCAGTAACGGTGAGGTTTCTGTCGACTCGAATTGAGGATCGACAGGAATGGTCGTTGACGACCTGCTCGATGGCGTGACTGAGAATTGTAACCCCGAAGTCGTTTGTTCAACGTCATCACTCCATTGTGAATCTGAATTAGTCGTCGCCAGTCGTACATCGTAACTCCTGGTCATCGAAATTTTTTTCGATGATCCGAGACATCGAGCGGTGACCTCCGTAATGAACCGGTACTACGACCCGACGACCGATCAGTTCCTTAGTATTGACCCCGACGTCGCGACGACAGACCAGCCGTACGTCTTCACGAACGATGATCCGTTGAATGCGGAGGACCCCCTTGGCTTGTTTTGCTGGAGCTGGAAATGCCTCGGAAATGACGTACTCGTGAACGCTAAAGCCGCGGGCAGCGCTTTAGCAATCGTCGCTACCACCGTCGGCAGCGGTGCGATTGACGACGAGGGACAAGGAAGCGAAGCAGACGATGCGATTCTCAGGTGGTACGAGGATGACTCCGAGTCGGCGTCGAGATCAGAGGGCGCGAGTTGCGGAGGTCAGAGCTTCACACCCATCACCGACGTGCAACTAGCGAGTGGTGCGGAAGTCCCGATCGACCAGGTGAAGGTTGGGGACCTCGTCCTCGCAACAAACGTGCTGACAGGGAAAGTCCAGGCCGAACCGGTCACGAATTTATGGGTGAATGACGATCATGACCTGATGGATGTTGTTGTTAGAACGTTGTGGGGCGACTCTACGATTCACACGACCCAGCATCATCTCTTTTGGGATCTTACGACGCGCCAATGGACGGAGGCTGACCACTTAGCCGCAGGCGATCAGCTGGAAACCTCGGATGGAGTCATCGCCACAGTGGAAAGCGAACCTGTCATTGCCGGTTCCGCTGAGATGTGGGATCTCACCGTTAGCAATGACCACGACTTCTACGTATTGCTCGAAGGGGTAAATCAAGACGCAGTTCTTGTCCACAATTGCCCAGGAGGTCAAGTTCCCGACGATAGTGATCTCGGACAAGCCATAGGTCGCGGTGCACGTGTGACCGACAACTTTGACGACGTTGCACAGCGCCTAGAGACGAATAATGGATTGGATCGGCAAGAAGCTTCAGATGAACTGCATGCAATAAAAGCTCAGTTGGAAGGCAACCGAGATGTTCTATTCACTCGGAGTGGCGGCGTATACGATTCCATAAGCGGCGAGCATCTTGGCGACTTGCTTCGGGGAAGATGATGAAACAAGGAAAAGTCCAGGTTTTTGCAATCGTTCGGATAGACAAGTACATCTCAAATCTCGAATCTCAAATCGCGGTGCAAGCAGTGTTCCCTTCAATCGCTGAGGCGAGAGCAGAAGTTGAACGTCTAAATTCCCTCGTCGATGCCGACAAGATGAGTTATTCGGTTTACGCGACACGGTACTATCCGAATGGCAGGCAATTGTCTGACGACGACTGACTTGACGAATAGCAGAGTTCATCAGTTTTGCTTTTTGAGCTTATGGAACCGTCTACAAGGGTCCAGGAATATGATTTACCGGACCTTTGCTCGAATAGATTCGGCCCGACACAACTGGTCTTTGCCAGTTACCTCGACTCAGTGAAGTAATAGTTGGAGAGCGTTCCAATCATCTGACAGTCTTTCGCGTAATGGTTCGTACGAAGTCCCACTGGGCGTCTGGAAAGATCCCTCTGAACTGAGTCAAGTGGCTTAGGTTTCGGGGTCCTTCCATGTCACCTGCCAGAATTGACTAATGGTTTACGACGCCGTCACTAGGTGCAGCGATACGCGACGCCACGTCAATGGAGGCGATGCTACATCGAGGATGAAACGGCGCCAACATCGGGCCCCCAGAATTTTTTGTCCTCAAAAAATTCCAGCCATTCGTACACCGATTTCCCTCGTCACCGCGTCCGACTACGAAGTATTCGCGACCCGTGCGGTGACCTCCGTAATTAATCGGTACTACGACCCGACGACCGATGAGTTTCTCTCGATCGACCCAGAGGTCGCTATTACTGATGAGCCGTACGTGTTCACGAACGATGATCCGCTGAACGCCGAGGATCCGCTCGGGTTGCTGTGCTTGTGGGGTTGCATTACCCATGGGATTGCGACTGGTTTCGACGATACGAGACATTTCGTTGCGACTCACAAAGTGATCGACGGAATAGCGCTTGGCGTACTATCAGTGGCAACCGGCGGAGGCGCGCTGGTCCTCGCCGGAGCATTGGAGGCGACCACGGTGACAGCCCTCAGCGCTACAGCGGTGGTGTCAGGTTTCGGCGCGAATGCCTTAGACGAACGCGCCTGTGTCAACGGTCACTCGGCGGAAGCTTGCGGTGGTTTTGCGTTGGGTCTTGTGGGTAGTTTTGCCGGAAGTGCAGGCGTCTTTGGACCCGCCCTCGGAATGTCCTCCTTCACTCAATACCAGGTGGGAGCTCTCAGCTACACCGCAGGAGTGATAAGTACTACCTATGACGCGACAGTCGCGCTCATACATCTAATTCCAACCCGAAAGAAGCGTTAGGTCCATGAAAATGGAGACGATCAAACTCACAGATGACCAGATCGAGTTTATTGAGCGAGGATGTTCAGAGGTGTGGCCCATCGAACGTCAGTTTCTTCGATGGTCTTTAAAGCGAAACATCCGTCACGGTACAGCCCTTGTGAGCCGAGGAGTTGAAGCCGATGGAGTTGAATCAGTGGCCCACCTGATTGTGACGGGACCTTGGATACTGTTGGCTGCTATTTTTGGATTGCTCGGAACCTCAATCTTCGCGTTTTCTCAGGGAACACCCAATCGAATACTTGGTTATCTCTGTGTCTTCATATTCGCGCTGACGTTTCTGATTGGAGTGACCCGACTAATTGTTGCGATCCGAAGTAAAGCAAGATTTCACTTGGGCATACATTGAACGGGTGATGCAGGATCCTGAACGAGCGCAAATGAATCTAGACCCACATTCCATATCGATGATCGCTGGCATCGTGATCAATCTGAACACACTTTATTTATTCCGAACGAGATCTTTCGCGCTCGTACATCGAAATACCTGGTGAAGGCTCGTATTTTCGAGACTGTGGGCCGCGCACGATGACTTTCGTAATCAACCGGTACTACGACCCGACGACCGATCAGTTCCTCTCGATCGACCCGGACGTGGCGCAGACGGACCAGCCGTACGTGTTCACGAACGACGATCCGCTGAATGCGGAGGATCCGCTGGGACTGGGGAATAAGCAAGCAAAGCTTCGCTTAGTGACGAAAGCCTATTCGGTACCAGTAGGAGTCCTTGGCGAAATTATTGTCAAGAACGTCGTGGGAAAGCTCGAAATCGCTACTCCAACAAGTACGACCATGGTCTCGCTGGAATTGAACAATTTGAACGGGAACGTAAAGACCTACCCGAACGGCATTAGTGGCTTTAAGCCGCTGTACCTCGCGCCGACTGGCAATGTATTCTCTACGAAAGTCGACGGAGAACCAGAGTCAAACTTTGTGGTCTACGCCTCTGTCTTCGGCGGCAATCCGGCGCCAGGAGAATGGGATCCTGGCCCTGAAGAGATCATTGAGCCGACTCCGGCGATAAGCGCATTGTCGTACCGGGAGTCAGTGACGTTCGAAGTGGCCTATTTGACGCCAGCGCGGTAAAACGATGGCGACGAACGGATGAAGGAGGTGTTCAAGCGTGACATTTGAAGCAACATCCTCGTTCACAGGATCGGAACCATGAGGCGTTCGATGATCGGTGCGGCAATGTGTGTTCTCGCAGTCGCAGCGTTGATGACTTCCTCAGGAGCAGCAGCTCCGAAGGTAACCTATTCAATTCCGAAGGAGTTGAAAGCAGAAATAATCAAGACGTTGAACAGCCCCAATCTCAGGGTTAGGGTCGTCAATGAGGCTGAGAGGCGATCGATTACTCACTCCTGGGATTATCAGAGTCCGGACCGAGCTGAATCGATTCCTCGCCGGATTGAGGTGTCTGGTAAAAGCTACGGAGCTCAAATCGAAATAGGTGAGACAATCGTGGATCAATACTCTTTCAGTAAACTCGACCCCGGACTTAAGACGAATCCGAACCCAAAGATTCAGTTCATCGGCTTGAAGCTTCCTCCAGTCATAGGTCGATGGTCGAGTGAGCAGCAGCAATTACTGGCTCCTCTCATCGACGCATTAAGCGGGAATCGGTACGTGAAATCGAAGCACACTTACATCTTTTCAACGAAAAATCGGATCGAAGGAAAAGTGACGATCAACGACCGAAGAGTCGTGAGCGCAGAGATTAGCTTTCTTCAGGCGTCATGCTCCGGGCGAGTAATTCCTTATCACGAATCCGAATATTTTTACGGTATCGAGCACTTCGCGGAGGTCTCTGGGCCACCTGGTTCAGCAGTCCAATACTCCACGACCGGTAAGACAACGCCAGTTACCACCAACGTGTGCGAGTAGGTTTTCAACGAAGAAACGATTGTGGCGCCGCGACGAAAAAGTTCTCGATGGGTCGTCTCTCGACGGTGACCGACTGGCTCGGGCACACGACGACCTACGGCTACGGCGACGCCTGGACACCCGACACACCGACCACCGTCACGTTCCCCTCGGCGATCGGCGTGACCGCGACGTACGGCTACAGCAACACCGGCAACGTCACCTCGCTCGCCGCCTCCTCGACCGTGACCTCCGGTCCGGCGATCAGCGACTCGTGGGGCCAGAACCCGGACGAGCAGGTCAATGCGACCACCATTAACAGCGCGGCCGCGACTTCGGAGACCTACGACGGATACGGCCACGTCACCCACGCGGCCAACCTCTATACGTCGACGAGCAACGACGTCTTCACCGTGGCGGCCAACGGCGAGATCACCACCGACGCGCCACCCTCGGGTTCGAGCACGTCCTACGCGTACAACAGCGGAGAGGAACTGTGCAGCGTCAACACCTCGGCGAGCGCCTCGTGCACCGGCACACCGACCAATGGCGCGGTCTTCTCCTACACCACCAACGGTCAGCGCGCGAGCCTGACGCCGTACTCCAGCGGCACACCGGGGGCGGTCACCGACTACGCGTGGAATGCGTTTGGCGAGCTCTGCAACGTGGCGACGAGCGCCACGGCCTGTGGCACGACGCCCACCAGCGGCACGAGCTACTCCTACAACGGCAACGGGGTGCGGATGTCGGCCGTGACCTCTTCCTCCACCACGGACTTCACCTGGGACAACGTCTCGGCTGGCGGCACCCCGCTCGATCTCAACGACGCGACGACGACCTCATCGGGCACGACCAACACCAGCTACCTCTACGGCGACCTCCTCTTCGGCGGGACCGCACCCGTAGAGCAGATCACCACCACCACGAGTGGCGCGACCGTGTCGTACCTCGTGTCGAATCAGACGGGGGTCCAGGGGGTCTACAACGGCAGCGGGAGCTCCCTCGGCGCCGTCCAGGAGATGGCCGTCTACTCCGTCTACGGCAATCAGAACTTCACCTCGGGCACCAAGGTCACCCCCTTTGCGTTCCAGGGCTCCTA
>Ga0302267_10005690_pt1 | contig 12984 bp, 14 predicted proteins | sample III_Bog_E1_3_FD_194555 | JGI IMG/M metagenome (GOLD analysis project Ga0302267, IMG submission 194555) | Peat permafrost microbial communities from Stordalen Mire near Abisko, Sweden - III_Bog_E1_3 | ecosystem: Environmental > Terrestrial > Soil > Wetlands > Peat | place: Sweden: Abisko... | reverse complement strand
CATCCACAATTGGACGATGCCCCTGCCTAATCTGGTTCGCGCCTTCAACCTATTGAACATTTTCCAATTCTGACATGGACGCAAACATTGAAAAACTGACGCAGAAACCCAAGCCGGAAGTTATTTTCCTGCCAGCAAAGAATGAGCGCGGCTTCGGCTGGATGGAATTGTTCCTTGGCGCGTTCCTTGGCGCGGCGTTCACGCTGATAACATTGGTGTTGCTCTGCATCGCCCAAAACGTGAAACACAACTGACATGACCCGCCCACTCACATTCCTGCTGCTCGCGCTGGCCTTGTGCCTGTGCGGCGGGTGCGCGCACGACTTTAACCACGGGCTTTGGTGATATGAAATCCATCGCGCTCATTTCGCTGCTGGCCTTGTGCCTGTGCGGCGGGTGCGCTCTAAACCACAACTGGCCAGAGCGGTCAAGCTGGCCGTGGACGTGGGCTTGGTCGGATGCGTCAGCACCACCGGACACCCTCAAACCTGTCCCGACACAGCCACCTAAATAGCCTGACCGCCAGCTTCAGTTGTCCACGTTCGCGTTCTTTAACGGCATGAACATCGAAAAGTTGATCAAAACCGGGCGGCTGATCCCCATCCACGAGGTGGATCAGAAGACGCAGCTAACCATGCTCACGGGCTACCGGCGGCGCGGCAACAGCCGCAAGGCCAACCAGCAGTACAAGCTGCGGGTGCCGGAGCCGGTGGTCAAACAACTAGCAGGGACGCCACTCCCCGGCGGTCAAATACCCATGCCACCGGCACCCCATGGTGCGCAGGATGCTGGGTGTCAGTGTGGGGGCCACCGTATTGAAGTCCCAGCCCCAGCCGCTGGCGGAGCCGGGGGTGACGTTGACGTGGCAGAGCGCCCCGCAGCCGCACGGGCAGACGAACAGTAAGGCCGCTGGCACCCCTTCTTGGTTCACCGCCCACTTGGCACTGCCGGGTGCAAGGTCAGGGCGGTAGGGATCACCGTCCTTGTAGATCATCTCATCGCCGAAGATGTTAGCCACGAACGTGATTTTCACAATTTTTCCTTCACGTGATGCTGCTCCTTCGGGTGGGTGACGTAATACCGGCTGTACCGGCGGAACGCGACGACCGCCAGACGCTGGGCGCGCACGAGCTGGCGCTTGAGGCGGACGATGCGGGCGACGTGATGGCTGGCGTGTGATGGCACACCTTAACTATCACGGCGGACAGCGCTGGTGCCGGAGCGCAAGCACCTTCGCCACCATGATATCGGACAGCGGCCAGACCTTCCCCACCGGTCGGCTCGCGGCTGGCGAACTGGATTTCACGCTTCTGGAGTGCGGCGGCAGTCCGGTATCCGTTAAGGCTGCCGGTGACGACTTCCAGCTGGCGGCGGCGCTCGGCCTCCGCGTCGTCTAGGTCTTCCCCCACAACCACGTAGCGGGCGCTGCTTTCGAGGTACCAGACGCTGTTGATGTAACCCTCGCCCAACCAGTCCAGAAAGTTTTCGGCGTGTTCATAGATGCAGTATCTGTCGGCGCGCTCGCAGGCCTCTGCCTCACGCGCCAGCTGGTCGCTGTAGCCGGGCAGGTTGACCTCCGGCGAGTCCTCGTCCGCCTCCAGCACGCGATGGGTGCGGTTGAACTTGTAGACGGCGAAGGCGGCCTGCTGGTCAGTGGGGTAGGTGCCGATGGGCCTTGTCCTGTCGCTTCCCTTGGGGTAGGCCTGCCAGTCGTGGTCGCCCTTGCGCAGGTAGCCTTCAAACGTCCGGGTGTTGGCGCTGGCCGGTTCCGCGCTGACGTGCTTGTCCTCCGAATACACAATGTAGTCAGACCGGAACGGGTCGGTGGCCCAGACGTTGCTCTCGCCGCTCTTGTGGATCAGGAAGTTCACCGCCAGATCGCGGTTGACAAAGTCGCGCACAAAGGCCTCCGGCTCGTCGTCCGACTCCCGCACCGGCCCGTCTACAGGCCGGATGAAAATAAATTCGATCGGACGGTTCTGGCGCACGGCGAGCAGCATGCGGTGCCAGCCATCCCCGTGGTTATCCGGGCTTTTAGCCCATTCCCGGAAACTGGTGCAGCCGTCGGCGATGTACGGCCAGATCAAACCACCTTTGCGGTGCAGGCGCGCGATTTTTGATATCCGCTGTTGATCGTTTTTGTACTGCGACGTGTGCAGGTCAAACGGGTAAGGTACCTCGGCGATCGTGTGCCAGTGCTTCAATGCCTGCACGATAGAGGCAGGCTGAATCAGCTGCACACCGAACAGGCGCTTCCGCATGTGCTCTTGGTACTCATCGTCCATGACGCCGCCTTCGAGCACCATCCAGTGGTAGAGCGCGGCCTGCTGGGCCTTGGTCAGTGCGGCATAGCGCTTCCAGTACACGGCCTCCAGCAGTCTGTCTACAATGTCAGCAGCGCTGGTTGATAGAATCCACATAACTTTCTTGATCTTTTTATGACGGTGAAAATTCCGTTTTTACGTGGATATAGTTACATTCAGTTTTGTGAACCTGCTTATAGCCTTTAGATTCAAGAAAACTGCAAAGCCTATTGTCTAGCCTACCCAAAGTGTTAAATTCCCAAATGATGATTTGCGGCTGATGCTTTGCAATATCTAAGGTGTTCAATACGTCAAATTCCAAGCCCTCAATATCTATACTTAACAAATCAATGTTAGTTACTTGATTGGCCGCTAGTAGATCATTTATATTGATTGTAGGCACGCTAACGCCGCCTTGCTCAATTCTGGATAGGTCTGGATTGCGATGGTGCTTAAACGATACAGCTTGCCCGTTCCAAACGACGCCTACGGTTAAGGGATAGCCAATGCTTGCCCATTCAGCGGCATACTGTGCGTTTGGGTCTATCTGGATACCCTGCCAGCCTTTGCTGCGCAAAAACGACGTGTTACTAATCAAGTTAGGTCTAGCCGCTCCTATGTCTAAATAAAAGCCCTTGTCAGGAATGACTACATTTTCCACAATCCATCTATCTTCGCCGAACTGCGATTGATAATTATTAGCATGGACGGCGTTGGCGTTCACAGCAGGATAGCAGTTTCACCTTCGACCTGAATCGCCCCGGTACAAATCCACGTCAGCTTGCCGTCGCCCCACCGGACGCCAAAGCGCTCACCGTCGCACCACGAACTGCACTGCTTCTTGGTGCCGGTCGGCACACCAACGTGCACGCCATCACGACTGCGCACGCGCGTGATGGTGGCTTCACCGTCCCAGATCGTCACCGAGCCTGCGCGCACGGCGGGCACGATGCTCTGCATGGCCGAGGCTGGGTCGTCAGGATCAGTTTCCAACAGCTTGGCCACCACCGCCTGTGCGCTCTCCTGCGGGCGGCACAGCGGGCAGAGCACCGGCTGGTTATCCGGGCCAAGCTGGCCGCAGCAGATGCCCTCCGCCGGAAATGGGCCGACCGACGGCACGGGCGCACCGCAGCCGGGCGCGTGGGCCGACACGTGGGCGTTGAAGCGCTCGCGGTTAAGGGGCACACCGATCAGCTTGCCGCCCGCGTCGTGGACGGCGTGGGCGTGCGGGCCTTGGCTCCAAGGTTCCGGCATGTAGGCCTTCTCCCTTGGGCGGCGCACGTAGGGGTCGCGCGGTGGTTTGTAGCCTCCTCTCATGGTTTTGGTCGATGGCGGGCAAGTATGGCTGGAAATAACTTGGCGATGATGGCGGCACTGCCATACGCCTCCGTGCCGATGCCGCCGCCCTCGTAACAGGTAAGGTGCCACGTCTGGCTGGCGGGGTTCATGCAGGTAGCGCAGAGCATTTTGCCATCCGGTTGCCGGGCACACCACAGCTCGTGCCCGTTATCGCTGTCGCTCCGCTTGAACCCGTTCACAGTCAGCAGGCGGAGAAATGGATTTTCAAGGTGACCTTGAAGATCAAAATCCTCCGGCTCGTCGAGGCTCTCCCCTCGGAACAGGTCGTCCGTATACGGATGCCCGCGTTCGGTCGGCAACGCCGACGACCACCAGTTGTACCATTGCTGCAAGCTGAAGCGCTTGGCGGTGAACGACGCCCCGTCCCCCTGCGACCAGAAGCCGCTGAAGGCGATCTCCACATCGCTGAAGCCCATCTGCTCCAGAGCTTCCTTCCATTCTTCAAGGGTGGTTTCTGACCAGATGTTGTTGTCAAAGTTACCTTCCCGGTACCATGTTCGGGCAGCCTCTTTGGCACGGTTGTCGAGCTGGGCGAAGGTAAAGCCGCCGCCGACCGCGCGGGCGCCGTCCTCCTCAAACTCGTATACATTGGCGGTGATGTTATCGTCCACCACCTCGTCCGAATTCTGGTATTCGTAATCCTGCTCCAGCGCCTTGTAAATCTTCCTGTTGATGTTGACGATCGTGTCACCGATATCCTTCTGCACGTCGTCCGTCAGGCGGCCCAGCGCTACGTCTTCAGCCTCCGTGGCTCCCCAGTTGCCGCTGACCTCCAGCTCAAAGTCCGTAGTACGTTCGTGGACATAATGAGAACTGGTGCGTCGCACCCGTGCGTTTACATCGAGGTCGTGCTGGGCAATCAAACCCAGCAGCTTGAAGCACCGGTTCAGCTTGGGGTCGATCTGGGGCAGGTACCGAGCGATGGCCCGCTCCGCGTCAAAGTCGTCCGACGGCGGCGGGAGGTCTTCCAGCAGCTGGTGGATCAAGGTGTCGGGGCGGGTGGCCACACAGTAATTACGCGGCCCGTGCCGCCTCGCGCTCAAATTGGGCGAACTCAACGGCGTGGTCGCGCCGGATCAGCGCAGCGGTGGCCTCCGGGATTTCCCCGCGCCTGATCTTGCTCCAAAGGACGCGCGACCTCGACAGTCGGGAGTGGGGGTTCTCGGCGGACACGTATTCCAGCGCCCGGTTGAAGCCGCCCTCACTCTGGATCAGCCTTGGGTAGCTCTCGTCGCCCGCGCTCTGGGCGCGTAAGCGTTTGGTGGCACTGCTCATGACTTGGCGCGTTTAGCTACGTGAACTAGGGCGGCCTCCGCGAGCGCCCACTCCGCGTGCAGTTGCAGCTCATGGGCCTGCCCGAACGTCTCTGCGGCCAGCTGGCGTAGGTTGTGTGTATGCCACGCATTTGGGCGCAGCGACCGCCCGTCAGTTTTCCAGTAGGTGGCGACCTCGGCGTCGGCGTCAGCGCAAAGACCGGCGGCACGCATACAGGCTTTCCGGGCTTTGTTGATGGCCGACATCACCCGCTTTGGTGGTGGAATGATGGCCAGCGGCACCGCTTGAGGTGGCTGGACGCTAATAGGTATGCTCATAAATTAGTTCGGACTGACAACGGCTTTAAGCCCGACTTCGATCTCAGGGTCGAGCCAATCCCGGCTGGTCGGCAGATCGTTCAGCAGGCACATAATCCAGAACTGCGCCTGAGCCAGCTTCAGTTTTGCACATTTGCCCGGCACCGGCTCAGGTAGACCGAGCCAAGTAGCAACTTCCTTGTGCGTTTTCCAGCCGTAGTTCCGGTAGCGGTCGCGAGCAGGGTGCAGGCCGTCGGCGGATATTAACGACGCTAGAACCTCGGCACGGCTGCTGAAATTAAAGATGCACAGGCAGTTGGCAGCGCGTGCCGACAGTCCGTTTGTCCAGTGTTTTTCATCGCTGATGCGACGCAAAAAGCGCCGGTGCATCTGGCGCACACGGGTGACGCTACAACCAAGCCTTTTGCCGATAGCGCTAAAAGTAAGCTTGTGGTTGCGTAACGTGTAGACAGTAAACTCGCGAGCGTGCCTGTCGATCATATCAGAGGTTATTTTTGGTGTGTGCATAAAATCAGCTGAGTTGGTTGTGGTCGGTGGCAATACGTGGCAGCGTCTGCTGGGTCTTGACTGTGCCCGCCGTTTCCTTGCCGATGACGACCGGCGGACTGGCGACAACCTCAACCGTATACCCCAGCGGCTTGACGCAGGCCCGGACGGCGTGGTGCATGGTCTTGTCGACCCCGACGGAAACGCACCGGATCACCTTGTGGGTTTTGTCCACGATCCAGATGCTCTGGTCGGCTTGGAAGATCATCGACCCGCCGTCTTTGACCCGGTCGATCTGCGCCGCCGTCCACGCCATGTCGGACGGACGCGGCACCCAGTGCTCGTCAAAATTATTCATGCGCCCAGCCTAGCGGCACCTGACCGCATTGTCAACAGTTAATTTTTATTAACTTCGCCGTGGTGCTGCAAGACCCGCTTGAGCGCCTGCACTTCCGCCTCGCCGACGAGGCCGTCGTCGGCGCTGCGCTGCATGGCCGCGTCCACGTCCCGGATGATCAGCGCCTGATGGGCGGGTGACTTCGGGTGAACCGTCAGCGCGTCGCCCCAGCCGTTGGTTTCCGGCTCCATGGGCCGCACGTACATCGGGCTGCCCCCGGCCAGACAGGTGCTGACCAGCAACCAGTGCTTCTTGCCGTCCGCGCCGGGATACTCGTTGCGCCAGAGGGTGAACCCTTCCACTTGATCCGCAGAACCGCAGCCCTTGAAACCGAGCTGCTTCATTGTGTAATCAACCAAGTCCTTGCTCTGCTGCCTGAGCACCGCCTCCGGGTCGTCGAGGTCGTTTGGGTCGGGCGCGGACTCCCGCAGCTGGCTGTCGTCCCCGGCCCGTATCTTGCGCTCCAGATGGCCGATCACCACGGGCAACTCCTTGGCCAGCCTGCTCCAGCGGTAGGCCACCGGCACGTAATCCCGGTCTTCCTTGGCGATGTAGACGATCGTGTCATACGTGCGATCCACGTCCGGTGCGCCCCCGTGGACGGACACCGCAATCATGGCGTCGGGACGGTTGTTGGGCCGTCCAGCGTAAATCTTTATCCACGCGTTGTCTTGGTCTGAAAACACGAAACAAAGCCTCGACATCACGGCGTTGATGTCGAACGTGTCGTCGATGTATTTGGCCGGATCGATGTCAGCGTCCTGCGACTCGTGGTTTAACTTGTGGATGACGCGCACATTAGGCGGTATCCGAAACACCAGCGAGAAGTGTGAAAGTGCCCGATCGTGGCCCAGCATATTAGTGAACCGGAAATCGCACGCGCCGGGCACTACGCGCTTGACGATTTCTTCGACCTCGGCGGCAGCACGGTCACCCTCATAAACCTGTTCGTCACGCGTGCTGCCCCAGTGCGCTACCTTGGTGCTGTCCCAGCCCAGCTCCCACTGGGTGTCTAACGTACGGGTAAAGGCGTAGCGCCACCCGGCCTCCGCCAAGGCCTTTTTCAGCTTCTCGCGGTCGAACACAGGACAGCTTAGAGCGTACTCGCGCGGGTCGACCGCGTCATCGTCCTCCTGCGCCTCGTTAACCGGCGCTCCTAGCTCGGTTGTGATAGCCTTCGCCGCCTCCGGCACCACCGGTTCCGCCACCCACGCCTGTACCTGAAACTCGCCCGCCTTCAGGTGCGCCGCCGCCCGCGACCAGCCGTCCCTGACCATGCCGTCGATCACGACGATCGGCTCGTCAAACAGGTCAACCGCTGGCAGCTCGACGTTGGAATCTTCCGTGGAGCGCAGGTCGCCACGATACTCGCGCTTCTCGCCGCTGTCGGCGTAGTCAGCAAATGAATTATCAGTTTTGGCCAGCTCCCGGACGTCCACCGACGTCAGCCGATAATTGCGCTGGCGGATTTCCTTGAGAGTAAAGTTGAGGAAGCCGCCTTGGGCCGTGCCGATCTGGAGCAGACGCTTGACGAGGTCGATGCCCCGGAGTGTTTCACCTTCGACGGGTTTCGTTCCAGATTCAGGCAAAACCGTTTCACTCGGCAGCGCTTTCGTTTCGTCTACAGGATACGGCTCCTCGCTGTCCTCCCAGTTGAGCGGGAATAGTTCACCGGCCCGCTTGTAGAGCGCGGTGAGGATGGCTTCGCACTCATCAGGGTGCAGCTCGGAATCGTATCCAACGTTATTGATCCAGTTGGCGGTGATCTCACCCGCCAGCTCGTCGGCCCGGCGGGAGTCGCCGACCAGCGCGCCGTCATTACCGTGGCCTTCACTCCGAAGCGTGAACCCGCTGTTGGCCAGCAGGCGCACGGCGTTGCGCTCGATCTGGAAGAAGTCATCCAGCTGGTCACCGACCTCCTCAAAGTCGATACCGGCCTCAACAGCGTTGGCCTGCACGGTGTACTCGTCGGACGTGTGGATGGCGAAGCCGAAACCCAGCTCCCCCAGCTCCGCCTTGACCAGCTCGTCGACGCGCGCCTCCTCGTCCCGCTGCGCGACCAGCCACTTCAGATACGCTTCCGGTGACTCGGAATCATTTTCTAAAAGAATTTTGTTGACTATGGAATTGACGCTGCTCATTATACTTTATAGAAATGAAAACAAAACTGAGCGTGGTCTTCCGTTACTGAAAATAGTGGTTGACTGTTCTTGCAATAAACAGTATGTTCTTGCAAGTGAAAGTAAGATACACATTCCGATGCTATCCGACAGCTCGACAAGCTCGGCAGATGGCCCGTGATTTCGGTTGTGTCAGGCACGCCTATAACTTCGCCCTGCGCCTTCGTACAGACAGCTTCAAGAACGGCAAGCCGGTCAACTACAACGCCAGCAGCGCTGCGCTGACTGTGCACCGGAACGACGTAGCCTTCGCCTTTTTGCGTGAATCGTCCAGCATTCCACAGTACCAAGCTCTGCGGCACCTGCAAACAGCATTCTCGAACTTTTTCGCCAAGCGGGCTGCGTACCCAAAGTTTGCTTCCAAACACAGCAAACAGTCCGCTGAATACCATTCCACCGGTTTCAAATGGGTTGCGGCCAAACGCAACCTTACACTTTCCAAAGTCGGTCGGCTTCACGTCAAGTGGAGTCGCGGTTTCACGAGCGAGCCAACTACCTGCACGATAACCAAGGGCAGGGACGGACGCTACTTCGTGAGTCTTTGTCTGGATGAACCAGCCAAGGCCGCGCTCCCCAAGACTGGTCGCTCGGTCGGGATTGACTTGGGAATCAGTCGGTTGGCAACGCTCTCCACCGGGGAGAGAATTGCCAACCCTCGGCACACTGCCCGCCATGCCGCAAGGCTGGCGCGGTTGCAACGGGTGCTCGCCCGCCGGGTCAAGGGGAGTGGACGCTGGAACAGCCAGCGATTGAAGGTGGCGCGGTTGCACGCCAAGATTGCCAACTGCCGGAAAGACTCGCTCGACAAGCTCACCACGGATTTGGTGCGTCGGTTCGACGTGTTGGCGATTGAGGACTTGAACGTGCGCGGGATGGTTCAAAACCACCGGCTCGCCAAGCATATTAACTGCGCCAGCTTCGGGCAGTTCCGCCAGATGCTGACGTACAAGTGCGCTTGGTATGGGCGCGAGCTGCGGGTTGCTGACCGGTTCTTTCCGAGCAGCAAGCGGTGCAGTTCCTGTGGGCACGTCCATGAAAACATGCCTCTGGATTACCGGGTGTTCGAGTGCGCAGGCTGCGGCAAACAGCATGACCGTGATGAGAACGCAGCGGTAAACATATTGAATTTTGCGGGCGGACAGCCCGTTAAAGGACGTGGAGAGACTGTCAGACCGGTGCGCGCTTCGGCACGTAAAGGCAGGTCTCTGCGAAGCGTCAACCGACCAAGCTCTAAAGATGTCTAGCATGTCTTTACTCTTGGAATTCATACGCCCTAGGGCTATGGAGGATGTCAAAGCGTCCATGCCTTAATTACAATGGCCACTCCCGACGATTACGATGTGGTGGACTTGGGCGAGGTGCAGCGCCTGAACCGCACGGGCAGAGCCACCATGCGCGCCCGCTGGAAAAACGTGCTGGCCATGTGGCAGGCGGGCAAGACCGCCGAGGAGATCGGCCAGTGGATCGGCAGGAGCGCCAGCACCGCCACCAGGCTGGTCAAGCGGGCGGCCAAGGAGGAGCAGAAGCAGCCCGGCTACCGGTGGCCGACGGACGCCAGCGGGAAGAAGATTTGCGACGTCGCCCACCCGATGCCCACGTGGAACGAATGGCAGACGCTGTCCGATCCAAACGTGTGGGCACACCCACGGGCCAAGCCGATCAAGCCACGGAAAGTCGTCGGCAAGAAAATCGCACCGTACCGGGCCTTCTGTCCGGTCTGTCACCGGCCCTTCTTCATCGAACGGCCCTTGATCGAAGTCCTCTGCGAGCCTGACAATTTCGGTAAACATCAACAAAAACATGTAGTACAGCCAACATGAAAAATAAAGCATCGAAAAAGCCCCTCAACATCACCTCCGGCGCGCAGGCCCAGAAACAGGTCAAGGACATCGAATTCTTCGGCAACCCCGACATGTGGCAGCTGATCAACAAAGCCAGCAGCCGGAAGCAGGGCTGTATGAAATCCACCAAAGCCTTGGAAGTGCCCGGCAGCGGCTGCTTCCTGCAAGTCACCACCCAAAACAACGGCGAGGTCTCGGAATCCGTCTGCTTCGCGCCGGGCGTGGGTGTAAAAACAGACGCGGCGGGCAACCGCTCACTGGTCAACACCAGCGGCCCGGCCTTTACCCTCGCCACCAACTGTACGGCCCCGTGGTCAGCATGGGTGGGCGAAGCGGGTCAGCGGCTGGACGCCAAGCTGGCGGAGATGGACACCGTGGAGCGCCTGAACGCATACATTCAGCGGACGTGGAAGATCACACCCACCCTCCGGCAGCTGGACGAACTGCGCAAATACCTGTGCGGGCACTGCGGCCATAAGCCTGTCGGTAGTTAGATTCAATGGCAGACGCCCCAGAGCCGCCCGTTCACCCGGACGATGATCCCGCCGCGATGCCGCCCGGCCAGCTGGGCGACCTGCTGAGTCGCGTCTACGTGCCCTGCTTCCAGAAGGGGCAGCGGGTGCGGATCAAGAAGTCGGATCAGACTTACGGGCGGTTTGGTGGTTTGACGGGCACCGTTGACACCGCCTCCTCAACGGCGGCCTACGTGGCCCTCGACCAATACGTGAACGACGGCGACCCTGACCCGTTCCGGTTCAGCGCGGACGAGCTGGAGTGGCTCAAGGAAAGCCACGAGGAAGAGGACGCACCGGGGCCGTACCTCGCCGCCATGGACTACCTCGCCATGCTCCCGAAGCTGGGTTACGTAAACGAGAAGCGCGGCCCGGCGGATCACCTCTGCAAGTACGTCCTCACCAACTGGACAAAGTCACCGCACGCGGGCAAGATCAAGGTTTCGGTTCAGCCCCAGCGGGACGGGCCGACGGCATACATCGCAATCATGTATATCAGCGGTGGTGAGTGCGCCGTACTCAGCCAGATCGAAGACACGCCCATGATCGAGGTGGTGGATCGGTTGCGTGAGATCGAGCGACTGATCCACGATCCCTCTACCAACGACCTGAGTGGCTTCCTCGGTCTGTTGCAGACGAAAGGTTATCCGCAAGCCGCGTTCAGCGATCGAGACCGGCTGTTTGACCTCTTTGGCGAGTCCTGTCTACAGGAGTCGGGCGAAGACGACCCGGAGGTCTATATTGAGCGACTGAAGGCCGCCGCCGTGGTCATTGACGAGTTCCGCCTGCACGGTGTGCGGCTGGCGCGTAAACCGGGCGAGGGGCATCCCTACTACGATATGTTCTGGCTGGTCACGGCGGTGACCGACGTCTCCTATGATCTGCGCCTGCACCCGCAGCCGGACGGGGCGTGGCTGGTCACCGCCACCGGCAGCAAGGAATTTGCTGATCCCGAACATCAAGTCGACGGCTGCCCGCAGGCAGTGGAGTTTGAAGTCGACGACAGCTGGATCATCCTACCGGAGGAGGGGCTGGACGCGCAGGTGGTGAAGGTGCTGCGCGAGCTGCGCACGCATACCGGCCCGGACGAACCGCCGTCCGCCGAGGTTGACCGGATCATGCACGGCGATCTGCCGGAGAGTATGGACGACGACGCGGTCGACCCCAAGGCCTACGTAAACGACACGCTCGACGCGGAGAAGATTTTGACCGAGCTTGGCTACGTGCTCAAAGGGCCGGACACCCGGCACGAAGCGCCCTACTGGGACAAGCAGGTGGCGCAGGGCATCCGCTTTGAAGTGCGCACGCACGATCTGGAATGGGGACTACAGACGTGGAAGCAGCTGTCCATCCGCAAACACTGGGACATGCTCGCCGTCTACGAACAGGACTACTGGCTGGAACGGTTCCGGGAGATTGAGGACGAGCCGGACGAGGACTTGGCGCTGGGGCCACGGGAAGCTCTCCGGGCGGCGCGCGAACTTTACTACGCTGAGGCCGGGCCGGAGTGGTGCTGGACGTATGACGGCTTCCTACCGGGCACCCATTTGCTCCGAACCTTGCGCACCGACCTTACCGAGCTGGAGGCAATGGCCAAAGCAGGCACGCTGCTGGGCCGGGTGCAGGCTGACGATCCCGGTGGCCGGGGACTTGGCGGTGGCCGGGGCCTTGGCGGCGAGCCGGTGTTCGAGGCGGCGGAACCGCACCCCGATGACGCCGTAGACGCCGAGGCTTATACCGCCACCACCCTCGACAACGCCGCCTTCCTGACACAGGCGGGCTGGACGGACGAGCAGGTCGCGGCACAGGACGGCAAGCGCTTCAAGAAGGCGTTCCCCCTGCCCCACCCCTACGTGCTTGGCGGGATGACGTTCACCGAGTTTTTTATCCGGCTGTACTATGAGACGAGGCAGGTTTTAGACCCGACGGTCATCCTCTACTTCGGCGGCCAGCACCACATGCCGGTGGCTAACTGGCGGCTAAACGTGACGTACCGCTACCCGTTCAGCCCGGAAGCTGACGTGCCCCCGGACAGCGCCCTCGACATGGGCATGTCCATCCGCCGGTTCGTCGCCGGGCTGGACGCGTGCATAGCCAAGGTGCTCTGGCCGGAGGGCGAGGAAGCGCTGGTGGCCAGCAACGCGGTGAAGGCGCAGCTGGAGGCGTTCATCAAGGACTTGAACAAGCAGGCGGACATCCCGCTGCGGCCCGCGCCGGTGGAGGAGAGTGCGCCCGACGATCCCGACGCGCCGGAGCATTACGTCAGCAGGCTGACAACCAAACCGGTTCAGGTGCTACCCGCGCTGGGCCTGAA
>Ga0302267_10005688_pt1 | contig 12985 bp, 15 predicted proteins | sample III_Bog_E1_3_FD_194555 | JGI IMG/M metagenome (GOLD analysis project Ga0302267, IMG submission 194555) | Peat permafrost microbial communities from Stordalen Mire near Abisko, Sweden - III_Bog_E1_3 | ecosystem: Environmental > Terrestrial > Soil > Wetlands > Peat | place: Sweden: Abisko... | reverse complement strand
CGGCTCCACCTTCGGGCGAATGTCGTGCAGCCCGGAAATGCCGAACACCGCGTCGTCCTCGTGCGTGACCTGCGCGACTTTGTTGAAATCGTGCGCAAATTCCGGCACGCCGAGATACTGGTAAACACGCGTGAGCGTCGCGGCGGGCTGCAAGGTCAGGTCCTCGAAACGCAGGAATAGAATCTTCTTCGCCCAGCCGCGTTGATGGACCTCGATGAGGCGGTCGAGGGCGAGTCCCACCGGCGCGCTTTGCAGAGCGAGTAGCGTGCGCTTGAGCGTCGTTGTCCCGGTCAGGTTGCTGTGATTTTCCACCGGGCGATATTTATCGGGATTCTGCCGGAATTTTTTCTCCAGCGAGGAGAGGATTTGCCGCAGGTCGCGCACCAGACATATAACCTTCGGTTCCTCGTCAAAAATCGTCTGGAGCAAGTCGAAGTGCACGCCCCAGCCTCGCGATTTGTCCACCACGTACGGCTTGTCGGTCAGCGCGGCGAAGTAGGCCTCCATGCCCGCGCGGCTGAAAGCGAGGAACGCGCGCTTCATCGCGGCGGGATCCTGCGCCTTGAATTCTGCGCTGTTGGTGTAGTTCAGGCGTGCGCCGAAGATCAACTCGAGCAGGCCCGACGTGGGCGTGACGTAGAAAGCCGGGTTTTGCGCAAGGATGTTTTGCAGCAGCGTCGAGCCGGCCCGCGGCAGCGAGCTTTGATAAAAGATTTTCGGGGCCATGGGCGAGTCCGTTATTTAGCAGAGCCGGCGTGCCGGGGCGATATACATCTCGACAGATAACCAGCTTGCCGCAACCATTTATCCGATGAAAATTGGGATGCTGGCCGTTCTCTTCTTTCTGGGCGCGCTCGCCGCGCACGCCGCTGACGTAGCTGTTTACGCCGCTGTCAGCCTGACCGATGCGCTGAAGGCCATCGCGCCGAAATTCGAGGCTGCAACTGGCGACAAGCTCGTTTTCAATCTCGACGGCTCGAATGTTCTCACCCTGCAAATCACCAAGGGCGCACCCGCCGACGTTTTCTTCTCCGCCGACGAGGCGCAGATGGACAAGCTCCAGAAGGCAGGCCTCGTCAACGCCGCCACGCGGAAGGACATCGTCTTCAACCGCCTCGTCGCCGTCATCGGCGCGAACAGCATGCTGCAGCTCACCTCACTGGCCGATCTCGCCAAGCCCGAGGTCAAGCACCTCGCGCTGGCCGATCCGCGCAGCGTGCCCGCCGGCGTTTACGCGAAGCAATATCTGCAGGACGCGAACGAGTGGGACCAAGTTGAGGCGCGTGTCGTGCCCACGCAAAACGTGCGTGCGGCCCTGGCCGGCGTCGAGAGCGGCAACGCCGATGCCGGCATCGTCTACCAGACCGACGCGCTCATCTCGAAGAAGGTGAAGATCGCCTTCGTCCTGCCCGAATCGGCCAAAATCCGCATCGCCTACCCGGCCGCCGCGTTGGCGCACGCCGCGAATCCCGACGGCGCGAAAAAGCTGGTCCAATTCCTGCAGAACGATCCGGACGCGCGTGCGATCTTCGCTAAATATGGATTCATCGTCGGACCTCCAGCTCACGGCCAGTGACACGCACGCGATCGTCCTGACGCTGGTCTCGGCGCTGCTGGCTGTTCTCGTCGATCTCGCGCCCGGTGTGACCCTCGCCTGGCTGCTGGCCCGCAAACAGTGGCCCGGCAAATCGCTTGTGGAAACACTGGTAGCGCTGCCGCTCGTTCTGCCGCCGGTCGCCACCGGCCTGCTGCTCCTCGATTTACTCGGTCGCAACGGCCCGCTCGGCGGCGCGCTCGAGGTGGTGGCCCTCGATATCGTTTTCACGTGGAAAGCCGTCGCCCTCGCCATGGCTGTGATGTCGTTTCCCTTCATCGTGCGCGGCGCTCGTATCGCGTTTGAGGCCGCAGGCGATCGTCCCGAGCAGGTCGCATCTACGCTTGGCGCGTCGCCATTGCGCGTGCTCTTCAGCGTCACGCTGCCGATCGCGTGGCGCGGGATCACCGCCGGCGCCGTGATGGCCTACGCGCGCGCCCTCGGCGAGTTCGGCGCGGTCGTCCTCGTCGCCGGCAACATTCCCGGCGTCACCGCCACGATCTCCACCACGATGTACAACGACATCCTCACCGGCCACGACCAGCACGCGCTACTTCTCGCCGCCATCTCCATCGTGCTGGCCTTTGCGTTGATCCTCACCGGCGAGCAACTCCTCCGTCGCGCCCTGCCATGACTTCCCGCCTCGTTCTTCGACAAGTCGAGGTCGCCCTCGGCGCATTCCACCTCGCCATCGACGTCGAGTTGCAACCGGGCTGCGTCGGAATCTTCGGTCCCTCCGGCGCGGGCAAGACCACGCTGCTCGAGATCATCGCCGGCCTTCGCCACGCTCGAAAGGGCCACATCGCCCTCGATGAAAACATCCTCGCCGACACCGAAAGCGGAAAATGGGTTCCTCCGCATCTCCGTCGCATCGGCTATGTGCCCCAGGACCTCGCGCTCTTCCCGCATCTCAATGTGCACGGCAACATTCTCTACGGCGCGCCAAAAACTGCAGATAACTCCGAACCCTCCGTCGACTCGCTCATCGAAATTCTCGATCTCGCGCCGTTGCTTGGTCGGCGCATCGCCGGTCTCTCCGGCGGCGAACGCCAGCGCGTCGCACTTGCCCGCGCCTTGAGCGCCAAGCCCTGCCTCGTGCTGCTCGACGAGCCACTCACCGGCCTCGACCAAGACCGCAAGGACAACGTCCTCGAGTACCTGCGCCAACTGCGCCAACGCTGGGCCGTGCCTATGATCTACATCAGCCACCAAGCCGATGAAATGGCCGATCTCTGCGACGAAATCCTCGTCGTTCGCGACGGCAAACTCGCCGCGCGCGGAAAACCTGCGGACATCTTCGAGCCCGCTGAACGTCCCGCGTGGCGCCTGCGTCGAACGCTTTGCGTTTCGCCCGAACATGGGCATGTTGAAGGAACATGAGCACTCCGGCGCCTCTACGAGTCTTGATCCTGGGCCCGCTGCGCGACCAACTCGGCTGCGCGTCGGCCTCACTCGCGTTTCCTGAGGACGGCACGCAAGCCGCGTTCTGGAAAGCGCTCGTCGAAAAATTTCCTGTCGTGCTGCCGAAGAATCTGCGCCTAGCGCGCGAAAACGAATTTCTTCCCGCCGATGCACCGCTACATCCCGGCGACGAACTCGCGCTGATCCCTCCCGTCTCCGGAGGCTGACCGATGACCGTCGATATCCTACTGCAACGGGAGCCGATCGTGCTCAAGACCGACGTTCCGCCCGAAGCCGGCGCGGTGGTGCGCTTCGAAGGCCGCGTGCGTGCTGCCGAGCAAGGCCGCACCATTCGCGCTCTCGTCTACGAGGCCTACCAGCCCATGGCCGAGCAACAGATCGAGAAAATCCTGCGCGAAATTAGCGCAAAACATCCCTGCCTCTGCGTGCGCGTGCGCCACCGCGTCGGCGAAGTTCCCGTGGGCGACATCGCCATCGCCGTTGAGACGCTCGCGGCCCATCGCGCGGAGGCCTTGTCGCTCACCGCCGCATTCATGGACCGCCTCAAGCAAGACGTGCCCATCTGGAAAATGAAGGCGGTCGACGCATGAACACCTCCTGGCGCGAAGTCCTGTGCGAATGCCTCGCGCTCGCGAAACCATTCGGCACGGAGCGTGTCGCGCGTCGCGCCGCGCTGGGACGCGTATTGGCTGAAGACCTCCGCGCGGACCGCGATTATCCTTCCGCCGACCTCAGCATGATGGACGGTTATGCTGTCGGCGCAGAGACGCGCGAGTCCTATCGCGTCGAAGGCGAAAACACACCGGGGGCTGGCACCGGCTCGTCCCTCTCCTCAGAAACCGCGCGCCGCATTTTCACTGGCGCGGAGTTGCCGCCGGGCGCAACCCGCGTCGTGCCACAGGAACTTGTCCGCCGCGAAGGCGAGACCGTCTTCATCAAGGAATGGCCTGACACAGCCTTCGTTCGTCCGCGCGGGCGCGAAGCGCTTCGCGGCGACCTCGTGTTAAAAAGTGGCACGCGTATCGGTCCGGTCGAGTTGGCCGTGCTCGCCACGGTCGGTTGCAAAGAGGCGGAAGTCGCCCGCGTGCGCGTGATGCATCTCACCACCGGAGACGAAATCGTGCCGCCGGACGAGCCGCTTCCCGAGGGCAAAATCCGCAACAGCAACTTCGACCTCATCGACGGCCTGCTCCGCCACATCGGCCTCTATATCAGCGGACACGGCACGTCCCCGGACATTCCCGAGTACGTCTCGCACTCCGTCGCTACGATCGCGCAGAAATGCGACGCGCTACTCATCTCCGGCGGCGCGAGCGTCGGCGAGCACGATCACGCCCGCCGGGCACTCGAAGCCGCCGGCTTCACCTTCCTCGCCCACGGCCTGCATGTGCGTCCGGGCCGTCCCGTCGGCATTGCGCGGCGCGGCGAGCAATGGGCCTTCGCGCTGCCGGGCAATCCGCTGTCACATCTTGTCGTGCTGCGGCTGCTCGTCCTCCCGATCCTGCGCGCGTGCTGCGGCGAAACCAACGTCGAGCCGCAATTGATCCGCGCCACGCTCGACGGCGAGCTCAACAAGGAAGTGCCCAAGCGCGACACGTTCTGGCCCGCGTCGATCACCGTCAGCGACGGCCAACTCCGCGTGCGTCCCGGCCGCTTCCTCTCCTCCGGCGACCTGATCGGCACCGCGGGCATCAACGGCTTCGTGCATCTGCCCACGGGCAAAAACGTGCCCGGCCCCGGCGAGCCCATCGACATTTTGCCGCTCGCGCCTACGTTTCCCTGAATGGACTCCACGCCCTTCTCTCACCTGCGCGACGACGGCCACGCCCACATGGTCAACGTCGGCGCGAAGCCGCTGCAAAAGCGCCGCGCCGTCGCCGAGGGCGCGCTCGTCTGCGCACCGGAAACCATCGAGAAACTCAAGGCGCACGCGCTGCCCAAGGGCGACGTCCTCACCGTGGCGCAGATCGCCGGTATCCAGGCCGCCAAGCACACCGCCGAGCTCATCCCACTCTGCCACCCGCTCGCACTTGATGCCGTCGACGTCGCGTTCACGGTCGAAGCCAATCGCATCGTCATCCGCGCCACGGTCGACATCACCGCGCGCACCGGCGTCGAGATGGAGGCGCTCACCGCCGTGTCGGTCGCCGCGCTCACGCTCTACGACATGTGCAAGGCGGTCGACAAAACGATGCGCATCGAGGGCATTCGCGTCGTGGAGAAAACCAAGCAATGATCCGCATCGGCCGCCTCACCAGCAGCGACCGCGCCAGCGCAGGCGTCTACGAGGACCTGAGTGGCCCCGAGATCGAGAAAGCGCTCGCAGCCTTCTTCGCCGGCGAGGAAATCGAGTGGCGCCGCGTGCTCCAGCCCGATGACCGCCCCGCGCTCGAGGCCGCCCTGCGCGATCTCGTCGACAACGAGCGCTGCCGTCTTGTCGTCACCACAGGAGGCACTGGCCCGAACCGCCGCGACGTCACGCCCGAGGCCACCCGCGCCGTGCTCGAGCTCGAGCTGCCCGGCTTCGGCGAAATCATGCGCACGCGAACCTTCGACGTCGCACCCACATCCATCCTCAGCCGCGCCACCGCCGGCATCCGCCGCGCGTGCCTCATCGTCAATTTGCCCGGCCGCCCTGCTGCCGTCGCGGAATGCCTCGCCGTGCTCGGTCCCGCGATAAAAAAGGCACTCGAGCTGCTACAGCCGGAGTATCTTAAAGAATGAACGCGCCCGTCCTTGACCGCCTCAACCGCCCGCTGGAGGCACTGCGCATTTCGGTCACCGACCGCTGCAACCTGCGCTGCACGTACTGCATGCCCAAGGCCGCGTTCGCCAACCACGCGTTCCTTGCACAGAACGACCTGCTGAGTTTCGACGAGATCGAACGTCTCGCGCGCGTGTTCATCAACCGCGGCGTCCGCAAAATCCGCCTCACCGGCGGCGAGCCACTCTTGCGTCCTCACTTGGAAGACCTCGTCGCCCGCCTCACCCGGCTGCCGGGCCTCGCCGAGCTCGCGCTCTCCACCAACGGCCTGCTGCTCGCGGAAAAGGCCGAGGCCCTGCGTACCGCGGGACTCGAGCGAATCAATCTCAGCCTCGACGCCATCGACGACGGCGTGTTCGGCGAGATCAATGGCCTGGGCCGGCCCGCCGGCCCGGTGCTGCGCGGACTCGACGCGGCGCTCGCCGCGGGCTTGCGCGCAAAAGTAAACATGGTCGTCGAGCGCGGCGTGAACGAGGTGCAAATTCTGCCCATGGCGCGGCACTTCGCGGCGCGCGGCGTGACGCTGCGCTTCATTGAGTTCATGGACGTCGGCAACGTGAACGGCTGGACGCCCAAGCTCGTCGTCAGCGGCTCCGAAATCCGTACGATCCTTTCCGCGGAGTTTGAGCTCGAACCTGAGCAAGCGCAGGCCGGCGACACGGCGCAGCGCTACCGCTGCCGCCGCACCGGCGCGCGCTTCGGCTTTATCGATTCGGTTACGCAGCCGTTTTGCCGCGACTGCAACCGGCTGCGACTCTCCGCCGATGGCCGCATCTTCACCTGTCTTTTCTCGCGCCATGGCCACGATTTGCGCCAGCCGTTGCGCAGCGGCGCGAGCGACGACGAACTCGCGCAACGCATCTCGCAAATCTGGCGCGCGCGGGAGGATCGCTACTCGGAACTGCGCTCCCAAATCCACGCCGAAGCTCCCAAGGTGGAGATGTCGTACATCGGCGGCTGACACCCGGGAATTCGCGCGCCCCGCTTGTGAAAGCTCCCAGCCGCGCTTAGGTTGTGCTCGGGCAACCACAAGGATCACATGGGCGATAAACGATCCCTCACGCGCACGATTCGCAAGGTCTCCAGCATGGACAGCCGGATGACGCCGGACCAACTTGCGCTGGAGGAGCCGCTGGAAATCCAGATCGCCTACGGAGCGCCCGAGTCGCGCCAGTGGAAAACGGTCGCGATCACCATGCGCACGCCTGGCCACGACCGCGAACTCGCTGCGGGCTTCCTCGTGGGCGAAGGCCTGCTGCGTTCGCTCGACCAGATCGAGGCGGTGCATTCACGCGGACCGCACTACGGCGATGAAGGTTTCCAGCACAGCGTGCGCGTAACGCTACGCCCGGGCGTCGAACTCGATCTCGCGCGGCTCGAGCGCAACTTCTACACCACGTCGAGTTGCGGCGTCTGCGGCAAGACCTCGCTCGAGGCGCTGGAACTGAGCTTCGAGCACGTGCAGCTTGCGTCCGACTGGCAGGTCGACCGCGGCACCATCTGCGCGCTGCCCGCACGACTGCGCGAAGCCCAGGCCATCTTCGATAAGACTGGCGGCCTTCACGCCGCGGGGATTTTCACGCCAGAAGGCAACCCGGTCATCGTCCGCGAGGACGTCGGGCGGCACAACGCCGTCGATAAAGTCATTGGAACCGAGTTTCTCACCGGGCGTCTGCCGCTCTCGCATCACATTCTTGTCGTGAGCGGTCGCGCCAGCTTCGAGCTAATGCAGAAGGCAGTCGCGGCGGGTATCGCGATGCTCGTCGCGGTAGGCGCGCCATCCAGCCTTGCACTCGAGACCGCCGAGAAATTCGGCGCCACGCTCATCGGCTTCACCAAGGCTGACAGCTTCAACATCTACACCGGCGAACAGCGTGTGCGCCTGGACGCGCCGGCGCTCGCGACTTCCTCCTCATGAAACTCCGACTCCAATCCAATTCCATTCGGCTCCGGCTCAAACGCGGCGAGGTCGATCAACTCGTCAAGCTTGGCCAGGTTCAGGAAATCATCCTGCTCGGCGATGGTGAAGACGACCAACTCGTCTACACGCTGGAATCCTCGCCGAAGGTTTTCGCGCCACAGGTTTCGCTGAAGAAGAACCATGTGCTTGTGGAAGTGCCGCGCGACATGGCCGTGCACTGGGCCACGAGCGACGACGTTGGCATCGAAACCCGCATCTCCGTCGGCGGCGGCCGCGAGGTGCAGATGCTCGTGGAAAAGGATTTCGCCTGCCTCAACGGTGACGAGGAGCAGAACCGCGATACGTTTCCCAATCCGCTGGCCGGCGCCAAATGTTGAACTGCATGGCCCCCTTCTCCGCGGTGCTGCTGGCCGGAGGCAAGTCCGAGCGCATGGGCCAGGACAAGGCGCTTCTGCCGCTGCCCGGATGCGACCATTTGCTCTGGCAGCGCCAGTTGCGCGTGCTGGAGGAACTGGAGCCGCGCGAGATTTTCTGGTCCGGCCCGGAGCGGCCCGGCCTGCCGGAGAAACTTCACGTCGTACCCGACACGCTGCGCAATGCCGGTCCGCTCTCTGGAGTCTGCGCCTGCCTCTGGAAAGCAACCACGGACCTCGTCGTCGTATTGGCGGTGGATTTGCCGCACATGGACTCGGCGTATTTGAAATCACTGGCGCAGCGCTGCACGCCGGTGCGCGGTGCGGTGCCACAAAACGGCGATGAGTTCGAGCCGCTCGCTGCGGTCTATCCCACCATGCTGCACGAGCTCGCAGCCGACCGCCTTCGCCAAGGCCGCTACGCGATGCAGGACTTCGTTCGCGAGGCCGTCCGGCGCGAACTGATGGAAGTCGTGCCGGTCGGCCACGAAGACGGCGCGAAGTTCAACAACCTGAACTCGCCAGAGGACCTGGCAAGTCTTGACGGTCACTCCAGGTAGGAATCGAGCGCACCGTTCCACGCTTGATAGAGCGCGGAGACGTCCCAGTTCAGCGTCGTGTGCGCGTTGCTGCCGGATTTTACATCGACGATCAACTTGCTTCCGCCGACCGCGCCGATGCGCTGCGCGGGAACGCCGTGCGACTTGAACAGCGCGAGGAGCGCGTCAAGATTTTCCGGCCGCACCGAGAGCAGCGCGCGGCTCTGGCTTTCGCCGAAGAGCAGTGCGTCGAGGCGCGAGGAATTCTTTTCGAGATGAACATGCGCGCCGAGTCGCTTCGCGCCGCCGGTCGCACATTCCGCGAGTGAGACGAGCAGGCCGCCCTCGGCAAGATCGTGCGCACTGCGCACATGCCCGGCGCGGATCGCGGCACGCACCGCTTCGTGCATCTTCTTTTCGCGCTCGATGTCGAGCTCGGGCGGACGGCCGCGCTTGAGGCTGTGCACTTCGCGCAGATAAAGGCTCGCGCCGAGTTCATCCCCCAAGTTGCCGATCAACACAATGGCGTCGCCCTCGTTCTGGAAATGCGACGGCGTGATGTGCGCGGGATCGCGGATGATGCCGACGATGCCGACGGTGGGCGTCGGGTCGATCGCGCCGGCTGGCGACTGGTTGTAGAGACTGACATTACCGCCGGTGACGGGGATATTCCACGCGCGGCAGCCCTCGGCGAGACCGTCGACGGCCTGTTGGAGCTGGTAGAAATTCTCCGGGTTGTGCGGATTGCCGAAGTTGAGATTGTCGGTGAGCGCGAGCGGCTCCGCGCCGGTCATGGCGAGGTTGCGCGCGCATTCCGCGACGGCGATGAGCGCGCCGAGGCGCGGCTCGAGAGCGACGTAGTGCGCGTTGCAATCGACCGAGGCAGCGAGGTATTTCCAGCTCTTGTCGCCGGTGGGTACGCGCACGACGGCGGCATCGCTGCCGGGCGCGGTGATCGTGCCGACGCGCACCATGTGGTCGTACTGGCGATAGACCCAGCGCTTGGAGGCGAGGTCCGGCGCGGCCATGAGCTTCTCGAGCATGAGCTGCAGGTCGAGCGGCGCGGGCTCGGGCACATTGGCGAGGTCGAGCTTTTGGCGCGCGTCGAGATCGGCGGGTCGGCGGGCGTCGCGCTTGTAGAGCGGCGCCTCGTCGGCGAGTTTCTTCGCGGGAATTTCCGCGACGGTGACGCCGTGGTTCTTCACGCGCATGAGGCCGTCGTCAGTGACGCGGCCGATTTCCGCGCAGGGAATGTCCCACTTCTCGAAGATATCGAGCACGGTCTTCTCGTGCCCCTGGCGCACGATGATGAGCATGCGCTCCTGCGATTCCGAGAGCATGGTTTCGTACGGCGTCATGCCCGGCTCGCGTTGCGGCACGAGCGCGAGGTCGATTTCGATGCCACTGTTGCCGCGGCTGGCCGTTTCGCACGTGGAGCAGGTGAGGCCGGCCGCGCCCATGTCCTGCACGCCGACGACGGCCTCGGGATGCTCGAAGAGTTCGAGGCACGCCTCGAGCAAAAGCTTCTCGATAAACGGATCACCGACCTGCACGGCGGGGCGATCTTCCTTCGACGCCTCGGTGAGGTCGCGCGAAGCAAACGCGGCGCCAGCGAGGCCGTCGCGGCCCGTGCGATTGCCGACGTAGAAGACGGGGTTGCCGACTCCGGTGGCCGCGCCGCGGCGAATGTCCTTGATGCGGAGCGTGCCGAGGCAGAAGACGTTCACGAGCGGGTTGCCGTCGTAGCTGGCGTCGAAATAAATCTCGCCGCCGACCGTCGGCACGCCGATGCAGTTGCCGTAGTGCGCGATGCCCGCGACGACGCCGGAGAGCAGCCGGCGATTCGTCGCCGCGTTGGGCTTGTTGGGACGAATGTCGCCGAAGCGCAGCGAGTTCATCAGGAAAACCGGCCGCGCGCCCATGGTGAAGATGTCGCGCAGGATGCCGCCTACGCCGGTGGCCGCGCCTTGGAACGGCTCGACCGCGCTCGGGTGGTTGTGGGACTCCATCTTGAACGCGATGCCCCAGCCGTCGCCGATGTCGATGACGCCGGCGTTTTCCTCACCGGCTTTCACCACGACGCTCGGGCCGGTGGTGGGAAACTTGCGCAGCTCGAGCCGCGAGTTCTTGTACGAGCAGTGCTCGCTCCACATGACGGAGAAGATGCCGAGCTCCGTGAAGTTCGGGTCGCGACCGAGGATTTCCTTGATGCGCGAGAATTCCTCCGGCGTGAGGCCGTGCTTGGCAACGAGTTCGGGCGTGATGGCGGGATCGGTCATGGCACTAAGCTTTCTGGCTGCGAAGAATGGAGGTGAACAGGCCGAGGCCGTCGTCGCTGCCGAGGATTTTCTCCGCGGCGCGTTCCGGGTGCGGCATGAGGCCGAGGACGTTGCCGGCGCGGTTGCAGATGCCGGCGATGTGCCGCTGCGAGCCGTTGGGGTTCGACTCCGGCGTATTCTTGCCGTCGGCGTTGCAATAGGTGAAGAGCACCTGCTTGTTGGCGAAAAGCGAATCGAGCGTTGCGTCGTCCGCGACGTAATGGCCCTCGCCGTGCGCGATGGGCAGCCGCAGCACCTGTCCGGTCTTGTACTCGCCGGTGAAACGCGTCGTCGCGTTCTCGACTTTGACCGGCAGCGTTTCGCAGCGGAAGTGGAGGCTCGCGTTGCGCACGAGCACTCCCGGGAGCAGGCCGGACTCGCACAAAATCTGGAAGCCGTTGCAGATGCCGAGCACGGTCTTGCCCGCCGCCGCCGCGACCTTCACCGCGGGCATGATCGGCGAGAAGCGCGCGATTGCGCCGCAGCGCAGGTAATCGCCGTAGGAGAAGCCGCCCGGAAGCAGCACGGCGTCGACGCCGTCGAGCGACGTCTCCTTGTGCCAGACGTAGTCGGCGTCCTGGCCGAGCACTTCCTTGAGGACGTGCAGCGCGTCCTGGTCGCAGTTCGAGGCGGGAAATTGGATGACAGCCCAGCGCATGTTATTTCCCGTGGGCCGGCGTGCTGAGGGTGAGCACGTAGTCCTCGATCACCGGGTTGGAGAGCAGGTCCTTGCAGATCGTGTCGAGCTGCGCGCGGGCCTTCTCGACATCGTCGCCCTCGAGCTCCAGCTCGATGCACTTGCCGACGTGCGCCTGCTTCAGGGAGGCCACGCCGAGGTGCTGGATGGCGCGGCAAACGGCGTCCCCTTGCGGATCAAAGATGCTCTTGCGGGGACGGACAATGACTTGGGCTCGGATCATGGTTTACTTTATAGTGAACTGCGGCGCTGGGAAAACATTTTTGCCGGGTCCTCCCGCGCTTCGCAAAAAAATAACCGTGTGAAGCGTGTCAGGCGTGTCAGGCGTGTCAGGCGTGTCAGGCGTGTGAGGCGTGTGAGGCGTGTCAGGCGTGTGAGGCGTGTGAGGCGTATGTCATTTCTCGTGCCAACCTCCAAATCTTGTTTCGAAATCGGACAGGACGAGGAAGAGCTACCGAGCGACATGCAGGCATTATCGCACACTCTCGCGCGAAGCGGTAGCCCTGCAGAGACTGCCCAGCCTCAATCGCCTAATAAATTTTAGAGGCCCAATTCGTCCGCGCTCGGTATGCGATACGCAATCGGCTGGCCGAGGAGCTTGCGATCCAGCAGCGCGAACTCGAGCGCGTCGCTGCCGAGCTTCGCCTTGATGCCGGCGGCGTCGCCGGGCACGGCGGAGAACTCGATGGCGCCGTCCTTGGTGCCCTTCAGCTTGGCCCAGAGGAGGATCTTCAGCGCAGAAAGCGCGGCATCCTTGAGCGTGCCGCGCGCGAGTTCCGGCCTGGGCTCGATGGCGCTCCACTCCTTGGTAACGAGGCGGGGACCGCTGACGACTCCGCCGCGGGTGAGGTCCGCGCCAGCTTGCGCGTTGAACGAGCCGTCGTAGTCAAAGTTCCAGAGCGCATCGTCGGCCGGAGTAGGGCCGAGCTCGGCGAGGATGCCGCGAAACAGCAGCGGCGCGGAGAAAATCTGCTCGAACGCATTCTTCAACGCGGGCGCGAGATTGTAGCTCACGAGCCGGCGCGCCGTCACGTCGTTGGGCGAACGCTGGAAGCCCTCGAGATGCGCCGCGTCGATGGCGGTCTGGCGCACTTTCTCGATGTCCGCGGGATGCCCCACGCAGCCAAGCGCGAGATGATCGTAAATCTCGAAGAGCTTCGCCGTGGAAGTCCGGATCGTCACCAGCAGGATGCCCGGGTCGGCACTGAGCACGACCACGGGCAGGCCGGGCGAGAGCTGGTCCTCGATGTATTCGCGGCGATTGGTGATCGCCTCCAACCAACGGTACGGTTCTTCAGTCATGAGGATCGTCTCGCA
>Ga0302267_10005682_pt1 | contig 13001 bp, 10 predicted proteins | sample III_Bog_E1_3_FD_194555 | JGI IMG/M metagenome (GOLD analysis project Ga0302267, IMG submission 194555) | Peat permafrost microbial communities from Stordalen Mire near Abisko, Sweden - III_Bog_E1_3 | ecosystem: Environmental > Terrestrial > Soil > Wetlands > Peat | place: Sweden: Abisko... | reverse complement strand
CTCATACGTCCCATTCGGCAGCAGGTGGTACGCCACCGGATGTTGCATCCACGCGTCGGTCACGATGATGAAGAAGCCGGAGACCCACGAGCCCACAAACACCAGGAACGCCGCGCCCCAGTGCGCGAGCTTGGAGAGCCGCTTCTCGCCGAACAGGAACAGCCCCAGGAAGCTCGACTCCAGGAAGAACGAGAACACGCCCTCCATCGCCAGCGGCTGCCCGATCACGCCGCCCGTCCGCCGCGAGAACTCGCTCCAGTTGGTGCCGAACTGGAACTCCATCGGGATGCCGGTCACCACGCCCAGCAGAAAGTTGATGGCGAAGATCTTCGCCCAGAACCGCGCTGCGATGTTGTACTTCTCGCTGCCGGTGCGCAGCGCCATCGTCTTCAGAATCACGATCAGCAGCGCCAGCCCCATCGTGAGCTGCGGAAACAGGTAGTGGTAGGTGACGGTAAAGGCAAAGTGGATGCGGTGCAGGGTGAGTGCGTCCAAGGGGTGTGGCTCCTTAGGGACCGGCCGACGCAAAACGAATCACTGCGAATCGCACTGCATCAGGGTCCCTGAAACAGACAAAATCGTAGCATCCGGCAAAGCCGAATCCTGTGACGCACGTCACCAGGCGGGTGGTCCAGGTCTGACCAGCACAAAATCGGATGCCCCAGGTCTCGTCCCGAGCATGCCGAAGGACTGAGCCTGCGAAGGATTAGACCTAGGTTCGCAGACAGCCGGTAAGGGGTGGAATCGCCAAATCTCCAAAATCTTGTCAAGCCCCCTCCGGCCTCCAAAATCGCCTAACTCGTTGGAAAATATGAGAGTTATTTCTTATCGAATCTTGGCGTATTTACCCTGTCCACTTCGCTATAATTAAATTAGAGAGTTAAACAAGAGAGGTATCCACGGCTGCAACCGGCACACCGCCGCTTGCGGCCTTCGCATTTAACCAATCACCGAAAGGAGACCCACCTGCCCACCCGCAGAGCTGCTAACTGTTCGCTATTCGCTGTTAACTGCTTCAAAATCAATATTTTGCCTCTAAAATCTTTGGAATCAATATTTTGACCCCGGGGTCACCCGCTAAACCTCTGATTTCAGAGATCCTGTGGAAAACTCGGGGGGGGGGGCCTGGCAACGACACGGCCGCTCAGCGGATTCACATCCCGTCTTGAGCGCGCAGTTAGAATCGAGTTTATGTCTTTGTTCAAAGTTTTGATTCTGGCGATCATTCAGGGTCTCGCGGAGCTTCTGCCGGTCTCCAGCTCCGCGCACGTGGTCGTCGCGGAGAAGCTGCTCGGGCTCGATCCCACCACGCCGCAGATGACCCTGATCCTGGTCATGCTGCACACCGGAACCATGTTCGCGGTGATCGTCTACTTCTGGAATCAGTGGAAACGCTCCTACTTCGCCACGGCGGACGCCTTCAAGCGCTTCGCCATCCGCGCCATCTGGGCCACGCTGCTCACCGCGATCGTCGGCTATCCACTGCAGAAGCTGGTCGCGCACCTGGCCTTTCCGGGAGCGCCGAAGGCCCAGATTGAGGACCTCTTTGGGCGGCTCGATCTGGTCGCCTATGCCTTGTTTGCCGTGGGCCTGCTGATTCTGTGGGCGGGAAGCCGCCTGCGCGACGATGAGTCCGCGGCGACCAACGCCTATGACCGCTCCGTCGCGCGCTCCGGCGACAACGTCACCTTCCGGCAAGCCGGCTGGATGGGCGCAGTGCAGGGCCTGAGTCTGCCGTTTCGGGGCTTCTCGCGCTCCGGCTCAACCATCTCAGCGGGTTTGCTGGCTGGAGCCAATCGTGAGCGTGCCGAGCGCTTCAGCTTCGCGCTTGCGGTGATCATCACGCCGATCATCGTGGCCCGCGAGGCGCTGCGGCTGCTCCACGCCGCGCACGAAGCGAAGGCAGCTGGAACACCGCTCGACCTGCACGCGAGCCTCGTCGCCGCGCTGCTGGGAATGTTGTTCAGCTTCCTCGCCGGCCTCGCCGCGCTGCGCTGGCTCAGCTCCTGGCTGGAGAACGGCCGCTGGTATCTCTTCGGGATCTACTGCCTGCTCGCCAGCGCCGTGGTCTTTGCCCTGCACCTGCGCGGGGTTTAGTCTTCCACGTCGGGCCGTGTGTAGCGGAAGGCCCACCAGATGAGCGGGAGCTGCAACGGCAGCCGCAGCCAGAGCAACCACAGCGGCACGCCGGGAGACAGCTCCGGATGCTGCGCCATCCACAGGTTGGCCGGGAACACTGCCACCAGCAGGCACACCAGCCCCCACGCAGCCGCGCGGCGGCGACCGGGAATCAGCACACCGAGCCCACCGGCGATCTCTGCTGCGCCGCTCAGCAGCACCATCTCATGGTGCGCGGGCAGATAGCTGGGCACCACGCGCTCATAGGCTCGCGTGGCGGCGAAGTGGGCCGATCCGGCCACGACGTACAGCGCGCCCATCAGTACCCGGCCCGGTCGCATAGCAACACTCTAGTCGAAATGAAAAACAGGCGACTCGAATTCAGTCGCCTGTTTTAGTTCAAAGGAAAGGAGATTTCCGCTATTTCGTCACCAGCGCGTCACGATGAGCCCGAACGTAATCATGTGCGCTCAGAACGTGCGATTGCTGATCGACCAGCAACTGCCGAATCGGCAGAGGAAGCTCCTCATCGAGCGCGTCCTTGTAGGCCTTCTTGGCCGCGTCCTCGCCCTGTTCCGCGGTTGCCAGCAGCGTGTGATCGTCGCCGCCAAGATCGGCCTTTACTTCTCCCCAGGCTCGATGCAGCGTCCCGGAAAGCGTGCCATTTTCCCTCACGTCGGCCATTCCGGCGCGATGGAGCTCATTCTCCAGCTCCGCGCGGAAGTTAGCGCGCTTCAGGCTCTCAGCGAGGAAGTAACGCTTGAGCGTCGCATCCTTCAGGTGCTCGCCGATCTCGGCAAAGCCCTTCTGTCCATCCTGCAGGATCTGGATGACGCCGAGAAGCACACGCTCCATCTGCTTGTTGCGGTTCGATCCATCGAGTACGTTGGGCATCTGGCATCTCCTCAATTCCGTCCTCCTTGCTAGATGCAGAACTCGCGCGTCGCGTTGACTGAAGCACGAATTGGGCCAAAAGTGGCTTCCCCGTCACCACTCTGGTTCCACCCTCGGCGGGCGCGCAGGACACAGTTTGCTATGGAACAATGAACTTGCTCTGGTTGTTCCCGGTCTTTGCTCCATCTCGCAGCTTGGCTCCACTTCGGCTTTGCGAGCGGTCGCAACCGCGCGTTCATCCAACCCATGAAGACTCAATCGCTGAAGGCCCAAAGACTCGTCTATTCGCCGACCCGCAACCGACGGCTCAACGAGATGCTCGGTTTGGTTGTGCTCGTCGCCGCGAGTCTCCTTCTCCTCTCGCTGCTGACTTACACCGCAACCGACCCTTCGCTGAACTCAGTTGGCGGCTCCGGAACGCACCCAGCGCACAACTGGACAGGTCTGCTCGGAGCCTATATCGCGGATCTGCTGTTGCAGTCGCAAGGCATTGCGGTGATCTTCCTTCCGCTACTGCTGCTGCGTCTTGGCATCTCCTGGATGCGCTCGCGCTCCTTCGGTTCCGTATCGGCAAAGGTCATCGGCTTGATGCTGTGGTTGATCTTCGCTCCAGCGGCCATCGCGCTGCTGCCTGGCGAGATGCTATGGCGCCATGCTCTTCCTATCGCGGGAGTCGAAGGCCGCATCCTCGCGGAGGCGCTGATTCGCCTGCTGAACTTTCCTGGCGCAGGAATCCTCTGCGGTTTGATGGTCGCGTTGTCGCTCTACCTCACGACGACCTTCACCTTCACCACCTCAGGCGAATGGTTTGCGTCGCACTTCGCCTTCATTGCCAACCTGAAGAGTCGCATCGCTGCGCGACGCCAATCCCGCAAGGATGCAGCTGCGGATGAAGTCATCGCCGCCTACGAGTCCAAACGAGAGCGCGCCGTTGCCAAAGCGCGCAGGCGCGCGGAAGCTGCCGCAAAGGACGATATCGAGTCGGAGTTCGAGCAACCGCAGGAAACGGAGCAGGTTGGAGCCACGAGTTCTTCGCTGTTGACTAGCATGTTCGGCTGGTTCGGTCGCCGCTCGGCAAAGAGCGATGACCTCTCCATTACTCCGCGCGACGAACGCGCGGCCTTCGTGCCGGAATCGGCTATTGCGTTCCAGGCTCTGCCGCAAGTCCAGGGAGAAGACCCTCCATTGGCTGCGATGCGCGACACAGCGGCCGCTCCCACGACATCTTCTGTGGAACGATTCGCTACGTCTGCTTCGCGCAATATTGCCGAACCGCGGTTGCCGTTTGCGGGTTTCCCCGGAGAGGCTGAGTCTGAGTCCGCTACCGAGGAAGACTGGCTGAACTCACCCGAGCGCCAAGCTCCAGCTCCGATTCTGCCCAAGCGTCTCGCCGCAGCGAGACCGCAATTGCTGGACAAGTCCCTGCCTCCGATGCCTTCTCCGATGCAGGACATCATGGAGCAGAACATTGCCTTCGGCAAACGAGCGGACGCCGACCTGCGTTCAGTCGCCATTGCTCCGAAGTCGATACGCGGCTACAAATTGCCTCCCAGTTCGCTGCTCTATCGCAGCGAGGAACAGGCTGTGGTTCGCGAGGATGCGCTGCGGGACGAGGCTCGGACGCTCGTGGAGAAGTGTGCCGAGTTCGGCGTCGCCGGCAATGTAGAGCAGATCAATCCGGGTCCGGTCGTGACCACCTTTGAGTTCCGTCCTGATGCAGGAGTGAAGTATTCGCGCGTCACAGGACTCGCTGACGACTTGTGCCTCGCGATGGCTGCTGAATCCATCCTCATCGAGCGCATGCCCGGCAAGTCGACGGTTGGGATCCAGGTGCCGAACCACGAGCGCGAGACGATTTGGCTTCGCGATGTGGTCGAGTGTGAGAGCTTCGCCCAGTCGAAGTCCAAGCTGCCGGTTGCCTTGGGTAAAGACATTAGCGGCCGCATTGTCACCGGTGATCTGGCGGCGATGCCGCACGTCCTGATCGCAGGCTCCACTGGGTCAGGCAAGTCGGTTGCTATCAATGCCATGATCATGAGCGTCCTCTTCAAGTCGACGCCAGAGCAGGTTCGGATGATTCTGGTCGATCCGAAGCGTGTTGAGCTTGGGATGTACGAAGGCATTCCGCATCTGTTTACCCCGATCATCACCGAAGCAAAGCTGGCGGCCAATGCGCTTCGCAATGCGGTCCGAGAGATGGAACGTCGCCTCAAGCTCCTGGCAGCCAATCACGTCCGAAATATCGATCAGTTCAACAAGCTCTTTGAAAAGGGCAGCGACTATCTATTCAAGGAAGTCAATCAGGAGCCGTTGCCTTACATCATGATCATCATTGATGAGCTGGCTGACTTAATGATGCTCGATCGCTCCAATGTAGAAGAGTCGATCACGCGCCTGGCGCAGATGGCTCGCGCTGTTGGAATTCACCTGGTGCTGGCAACGCAGCGGCCATCGGTAGACGTCATCACGGGATTGATCAAGGCGAACGTGCCAACGCGCATGAGCTTCCGGCTTGCCACCAAGGTGGATTCGCGCACGATCATTGACTCGAACGGAGCGGAGAGTCTCCTGGGACGCGGAGATATGCTCTTCCTGCCTCCGGGGACCTCGCGCCTGCAACGCGTGCACGCGCCATTTGTCACGGAGAAGGAGATCGCCGCGGTCACCGAATTCTGGCGCGCACAAGGGCAGGCCGACTACGTGGAGGGCTTTCTCGAGGTCCCCAAAGATGACAAAGGCGATGCAGAGAGTGGATTTGCATCGGATGGCGAAGAGAACGACCCAATGTTTGACGATGCGGTCCGCCTCGTATTCGAGTTCGGAAAGGCCTCGACTTCTTTGCTCCAGCGCCGCCTGAGAGTCGGTTACGGTCGTGCCGCGCACCTGATCGACCTGATGGAAAGGGACGGTTTGGTTGGACCAGCGGATGGATCCAAACCCCGCGAGATACTCAAAGCACCAAATTACCTCTCCGAAGTGGAAGAAGCTCTACGCTGACCAAAAGGTCGGAGACAAACATCTACTTCTGTAGAAAGCGGAGCACATCTTCGCGGACCTTCTCATAAATCGGCTCTCCATTAGGGTATTGAGCCACTGTTCCATGTGATTTGCCCGTATACCAGTTGAGAGCAAAGCTCTTGACTGGAGTTGTGACCCTGGGATTCTGGCCGATCTGCACACCACCTACTGGAACGGCCAACTTTGCGTCTTCGGCCGACTCCAGTGAGATGTATTCCTGAACTCTGCCATCCGAGCCGAAGCTCTCAAAGTTATAGCGTTCCAGCGAGCGACCTGCCGGCTCAGCATACTCACGGACTATCCAGCGTTGCTTATGCGCGACGAAACTGTCGATGACATCTGTATCACTCTTACTGATTCCGGGAGCACCACGGTCGCGTGCCTCGCGCAGTAAGGCCCGCTCTCTGTCAAACTCATCCCATCTTCCAAGAGCCGCCTCTACGATGACGAGGTTCTTGTGCGCGATCCATAACTCCGGCTGAGCTGCAACCACTCTGCGGTAGTCGATCTCAGCAGCTTCGTAATCATGGACTCCCAACTCTGCGTCGGCAAGACCGAGCCTTCCCTCGATGCTGTCGGGATGATCTCGAACAAAGGCTGCACATCGGATTCTTGCGAGACCGAATCGTTTCTCTGCCAAAGCCTGCCTGGCAGCCGTCATATCACCAGACGAAGGGGCCTGCCCATATGAGGCGTTCCCGATAAGTAAAGCGAATGCAAACGATCCATAAATCAATCCAGCCAGATGGATTCCAATGCGATGCAATGGTGTTCTATGAGCCAGCATCTTGTCATTGTTCCATGCAACCAAGTCCTGTAGACGTTTCATATTATCTGTAGCAACCCTTGAGGCCAGATTCTATCGAAGCACGTGCCCAATTCTGCTCGTATCCATACAATTGCAGTATGAAGGAAGAGAGCCTGTACGACGTGATCGTGATTGGTGCAGGACCGACGGGCCTTGCATGCGCCATCGCTGCGCAGAAAGCTGGACTGAGCGTTGTGCTGGTTGAAAAGGGTTGTTTGACCAATTCGCTCTTCCACTATCCGGCACACATGACCTTCTTTACGACGCCGGAGTTGCTGGAGATCGGAGATATTCCATTCTCCTCGCCGAATCAAAAGCCAACGCGCTCGGAGGCGCTCGAATACTACCGCAAGGTCGCCGAACACTATCGTTTGGACGTTCGCCAATATCAGCATGTCGATGAGGTCACGGGTTCGGATGGAGACTTCAATGTTCGTACTACTGACATCTTCGGCAGGAACCTTGCGCTGAAGTCAAGAAAGTTGATCGTCTCAACGGGCTACTACGACCTGCCTAATTATCTGGATATTCCCGGCGAGAGTCTCACAAAAGTGAGGCACTACTATAACGAACCCCATCCATATTTTGCGCAGGATGTTCTTGTGATCGGAGGGAAGAACTCTGCTGCGATTGCCGCGCTGGATCTCTGGCGGCACGGAGCGCGCGTAACCCTTGTACATCGAGGAGCGGAGCTGCATCGACACATCAAGTATTGGATCAAGCCCGATATAGAGAACCGCATTAAGAATGGTGAAATCACCGCATATTTCTCGAGCACCGTATCCGAAATAACCGAAGATGCTGCCACATTGAATACGCCGAATGGGACCAAAGTGCTGGTCAATCAGTTTGTCTTCGCGCTGACTGGGTATCATCCTGACTTCACGTTCATTGAATCCCTCGGCGTGAAGCTGGATGAATCGAATGCTCGTTGTCCCGTATGTGATCCCGCGACACTTGAGTCGAACGTTCCCGGTATTTACCTTGCTGGTGTAGTCGTTGCCGGCGAACGGACCAACGAGATTTTCATTGAGAATGGGCGTTTCCATGGCAACCTGATTGCGAAGGATCTTGCTGCAAAGCTGGGCTGACTGGTTCGGGCCCAGCACGGAGGCAGCGCTAGAACTTCGCGGTAATCGCTCACTCTTCATCACGCTGAAGACCTCGATGACTGCCTAGCCGTATCATGTAGCTGTTGCCGTGGTACTGGAATATTCATGACAAAGATTCGACAAGACGACCTGATTGAGAGCGTACGAGCGGCACTCCAATTCATCAGTTTCTATCATCCTGTGGACTACATCGAGAACCTTGCGCGCGCCTATGACCTAGAGGAATCGCCTGCAGCAAAGGACGCGATGAAGCAGATTCTGGTTAACTCCCGCATGTGCGCGGAAGGCCATCGGCCCATCTGCCAGGACACCGGCATCGTCACTATCTTCCTCAAGCTTGGCCTCGATTGCCGTTTGGTTGATGCCGATGACGAAACGCCGACGATGAGCCTGCAGCAGATATGTGATGAGGGTGTTCGTCGTGCATGGCTTGATCCCGACAACAAGCTTCGCGGCAGCATCCTCGCCGATCCCGCATTTGCGCGCAAGAACACGGTGGACAACACTCCCTGCGTGGTAGAGGTGTCGCTGGTGCCAGGTGACAAGCTCGACGTTACCGTCGCGGCCAAGGGCGGAGGCAGCGAGGCGAAGGCACGATTCATCATGCTCAATCCGTCCGACTCGGTAGTGGACTGGGTGTTGAAGACAGTTCCGACGATGGGTGCGGGCTGGTGCCCGCCCGGAATGCTCGGCATCGGTATCGGCGGTACGGCGGAGAAAGCGATGCTTCTGGCCAAGCAAAGCCTGATGGATCCCATCGATATGCAGGAGCTGAAGGCGCGCGGCCCGCAGACCAATATCGAGAAGATGCGCGTCGAGATCTACGACAAGGTCAACGCGCTCGGCATCGGGGCTCAGGGACTTGGCGGCCTAACAACCGTGCTCGATGTGAAGATACTTGACTGGCCAACCCATGCAGCAAACCTTCCCGTAGCGATGATTCCCAACTGCGCCGCAACACGTCATGCTCACTTTGTTCTGGATGGAAGCGGTCCTGCGTATCTCGTTCCGCCATCGCTGGAGAGCTGGCCCAAGTTGGTCTACGATCCGCACGGCGGAAAACGCGTGAACCTCGACATGCTGACACACGAAGAGGTTCGCACGTGGAAGCCCGGCGAGGTATTGCTGCTCAACGGCAAGCTCTTGACCGGTCGCGATGCAGCCCATAAGCGAATGACGGAGATGTTGAGCCGTGGAGAAACCCTTCCTGTCGACTTCCGCAACCGTCTCATCTATTACGTAGGGCCTGTCGAGGCGGTACGGGGTGAGGCCGTTGGTCCGGCTGGTCCGACAACAGCGACTCGTATGGACAAGTTCACGCGCCAGATGCTGGAGCAGACTGGGCTTCTCGGAATGGTCGGCAAGGCCGAACGTGGCGTTGCAGCTATCGAGGCCATCCGCGACAATCAGGCGGTTTACCTCATCGCGATTGGCGGCGCTGCTTACCTCGTGTCAAAGGCCATCAAGCACTCTCGGCTGGTGGCGTTTGGAGACCTTGGCATGGAAGCCATCTACGAGTTCGATGTGGTGGACATGCCGGTAACTGTAGCTGTTGACACCCAAGGCACGAGCGTACACATTACGGGGCCGGAAGAGTGGAAGCAGCGCATCGCGCAGAGCATGGCCGTTGGCGGCGTTTCGATCCTGGGCCAGTAATCTGCATCCGGTTGGCTCGAGACTGTGTGACCGATTGGTTGCCTGAGAACAACCTTTATCTGGAGAAACCTTTGTCTTGAGGCATTGCATCCGACTTGCTGAAGCGCCATGTCGGCGCGAGCCGCGTTCATCGTCGGCAAGGAGATTCGAGCAATGTCTGGAATATGGAAGCAAGCTGGAACCGCAATGTCTATTGCGGCAATGATGGGTCTAGTCAGTCTTACCACCTTCGCACAAGAGCCAAACCCGACGACTGTTGCGCCTGGAGCGCGATCAGCTGAAGTCATCACTCAGGGACCGAACGGCGCCTATATCTACAATGTCAAGGTCGTGCAGCGCAGTCTGGATGCGGTGAACTATCTGAACCGCAGCGGCGCGACGCATGTTGGCTTTACAGGAACGGACCTAATGCCGAGTGCAAAGGGCGATGCCAAGGTCAATGCGGTGACCGGCAAGACAGAGATTTCAGCCAGATTCGAGGGCCTGACCTCGGCGAATGGCTTTGGCCCTGAGTACCTGACTTATGTGCTGTGGGCGATCTCCGCCGATGGCCGTCCGCAGAACCTGGGCGAGTTGGAGCTTGCCGGCAACAAGGCCAGTCTCGACGTAACGACTTCCTTCCAAACCTTCGGCATGATCGTCACGGCTGAGCCGTATTTTGCGGTCTCAACGCCGAGCGACGTGATCGTGCTGAAGAACGTCTTCACGGACAACACGACAGGTGTCTTGCAGCAGGTGAATGTGCACTATCAGCTACTGCCGCGCGGGCTTTATGCCGATACCGCAGGATCCAAGTCTGAATCCCATCCGATCACCGACCGCGAGCACACGCCGCTCGCGCTGTTTGAGGCCTATAACGCGGAGCGCATCGCGCAGGTCGTTGGAGCCGAGCAATACACTCCTGACATCATGAAGGAGGTCGCGACCGATATCCAGAATGCACAGGACATTCAGTCCTCGAAGCACCGCGACGTCAAGATGGAGTTCACCTATGCGCGTGGAGCCGTGGAACACGCGGAAGATGCCCGCATTGTGACGCTCCGCAAAGAGGCCGAGCAGCGCCAGCAAGAAGCACAGCAGGCGAAGGTCGCGGCGCAACAGCAGGCCCAGCAGTCGCAGGAGCAAGCGGAGCAGTCACAACTACAGGCGGCTCAAGCACAGGCGCAGGCGAACGCCGCAGCTACAGCGCAGGCTCAGGCTGAGGCGGCCAAAGCCAAGGCCGATGCAGATGCAGCCAATGCGCGCGCGCAGGCAGCGGAGGCCAACCAGCGGGCTGCCAACAGCGAAGCCAGCGCTCAGGCGCTGCGCGAAAGCCTGCTCAAGCAGCTCAACACCGTCTTGCAGACGACCGAAACGGCGCGCGGTCTGGTCATCAACCTAAGCGATGTGCTATTCGACACCGGCAAGTACACGCTGAAGCCGAACACGCAGGTCTCGCTCGCCAAGGTCGCGACCATTCTGGAGCTTTATCCCGGGCTGAAGGTGCAGGTGGAAGGCTACACAGATTCCGTTGGAGCGCCTGCTCTCAACCAGAAGCTCAGCGAGAACCGCGCTGATGCAGTGAAGAACTTCCTGGTGCAGAACGGCGTTCCGCAGGACAATGCGACCGCAATGGGATATGGCGCGACTGACTTTGTGGCGGACAATACGACCGCTGCGGGCAAAGCGCAGAATCGCCGCGTTGAGCTTATCGTTTCGGGAGAGGCGATTGGAGTGAAGACGGTCGTTCCCGACGCGGTCAACGGCGGAGTCGCCAGTATGCAGTAATCACACTTCCATCTTGAGCACGAGAGACCGCGAGATTTCGCGGTCTTCGTGCGTTATGGCAACATGCTGAAGAGGGCAATCTATCCGTGAGCATCTCCATGAAGGACAAGATCGTATTCATCACCGGCGCAAGTTCCGGGATTGGCGCCGCCACCGCGGAGGCATTTGCGAGGCTCGGAACGAAGCTGCTGCTGTGCGCGCGCAGAATCGAACTGCTGCAGGCAATGGACGGCGAGTTGCGTGATGCCGGCGCGAGTGATGTCTACAGCTTTGCGCTCGATGTGCAGCATCGTGAGGCGGTCGCAGAGACGTTGAGCAAGCTGCCAAAGTCCTGGAGCGAGATCGATGTTCTGGTCAACAACGCTGGATTGAGCCGCGGCCTGAAGAAGATGTACGACGACGACATCGAAGATTGGGAAGAGATGATCGACACAAATATCAAGGGTTTGCTCTATGTCACTCGGGCCGTGGTCCCGGGCATGGTGGAGCGAGGCCGCGGTCACGTCATCAATCTGGGCTCCATTGCCGGACACTTTGCCTATCCCAATGGCGCCGTTTACTGCGCGACCAAGGCTGCCGAACGCTTTATCAGCGATGGTCTGCGTATCGACGTGAACGGAATGCCGGTGCGTGTGACCTCCATCGATCCGGGGATGGTGGAGACCGACTTCAGCAAGGTGCGATTCCGCGGCAATGAGCAGCGCGCTGCACAGACCTACCAGAACGTCGATCCGTTGCAGCCGGAGGATGTTGCCGATGCCATTGTGTGGGCGGCGACGCGGCCGGAGCATGTCAGCATCCAGACGGTGGTGCTGACGCCGACAGCGCAGGCCAATCCGTTCGTGCTAACTCGCAGGGGCTAGAGCGCTCGCAGGAGCTAGATCTTGATCGACCAGCCGAGCTGCTCCAGCTCGCGCTCGATGGTGGCGAGAGCCAGCTCCAGCGCGCTGCGGCGATGCGGGCTGGAGGTGCGCTCGGAGAGCACGCGCTCGCGCTGCAACTCCAGCGATTGCACGCGACGTTTGCGCTCGGCTTCCGCGCGACGCACTTCAGGGTCGGCGTCGGGGTTCGCTGCCTTGGGAGCAGCGGCCTCCGCCTGCTGTGCTTCGACGCTCTTCGATTCCCAGCCTTTGGACATAGAACAATTTTACCCGCGAGCTACTGCTTGCCAAACCGGTAGAGCACGCCCATGTTGAAGCCGACGTTGTTCTGCATCTTTCCACCGAAGGTAGTTCCGACATACGTTGGCGTGATGCGCACGGCGAGGTTGGGGAAGAGGTTGTAGTCCCCGCTGACGCCGATGGAGAAGGCGGGCTTGATGCCGTCCGGCCAAAGTCCGATGGTGGTTCCGGTCAGGCCCTTGGCGCCGCCTGAGAAGATTCCCCAGCCGACTCCGCCGAGCGCCTGCGCGCTGAGCGCGATCTTCTCCTTGCGGTAGAAGCGGTAGCTTGCGCCGCCCATGAAGTTGTACTCGTTGATCTGCGGGTTGTAGACACCGTAGATGTTGTTGGTGATCGCGTGCGCATAGCCAAAGGAGCCGCGCGCGTCGCCGACGATGGCCAGCTTCGGGTTCAGGTAGTAGTTGGCAGCGGCTGCCCAAGTGACCTCATTGTTCTTCTTGGTGTACT
>Ga0302267_10005680_pt1 | contig 13003 bp, 14 predicted proteins | sample III_Bog_E1_3_FD_194555 | JGI IMG/M metagenome (GOLD analysis project Ga0302267, IMG submission 194555) | Peat permafrost microbial communities from Stordalen Mire near Abisko, Sweden - III_Bog_E1_3 | ecosystem: Environmental > Terrestrial > Soil > Wetlands > Peat | place: Sweden: Abisko... | reverse complement strand
GAGTTCAACGAACTCACGTTCGAGGACAACAAAGGCCAGGAGATGGTTTTTCTGCAGGCGCAGAAGGACCGCTCCACCAAAGTCAAGCACGACCAGACGCTTCAGGTCGGCAACGACCGCACCGACAAAATCGGCAACGATGAATCAATTACGATAGGGAACGACAGGACGGAGAACGTCGGCAACGACGAATCGATCACGATCAGTAACAACAGAACCACGCAGATCACCCAGGGCAACGACAGCCTGACCGTCCAGCAGGGCAATATCACCATCAAGGTGATGATGGGTGAGGTCAGCGTCGAGGCCATGCAGTCGATCGAGCTGAAGGTCGGTTCCAGCACGATACGCATCGACCAGACGGGGGTCAGCATCTCCGGCACCTTGATCAATATTTCCGGTGACGCCTCGGTATCGATCGATGCGCCGATGACCTCGGTGTCCGGCGACGCAACGGTCAGCATCCAGGGCGGCATGGTCGAGATCAACTGACATGGCGGCCCTGGCCAAACTGCGGCGCGACCTCGATGCCATCCTGCCGGCGGCGAAGCTCGATGCGCCGGCGTTGGCGGTGCTGCTCGGCTGCACCGATGCCGCCGAGGGGATCGGCCGGCTGCAAAGCGCCGGCGAACGGATCGCCGCCGTTCGGCTGGGTGCCTTCGCGCTGCCGCGGCGGGAAGCGGTGTGGTGGGCCAGCATGTGCACAGCCCACACCGCGCCGGCGGGCCAGCCGGCGATCGAGATCCGGGTGCGGGACGCGGCGGAGCAATGGGTGCGCCGGCAGGACGACGCCTCCCGCCGGACGGCGATGGACCTGGCGCGCCAGGCCGGCTTCAACGTGCCGGATGCCTGGGTCGGCGTGGCCGCGTTCTGGAGCGGCGAGTCCATGGCACCGCCGGGACAGCCGGTCGTGCCGCCGGCCCCGCATCTGGCGGGCACCGCCGTGGCGGGTGCGGTCGCGCTGGCATCGGTGCGCGGCGACCCGGCCCGCCAGGCGGTGCGGCTGGCACGCTTTCTGGATGGGTTGCGGGAGATCGCCGACGGCGGCGCCGGCCGCCTCGCGCCCGAATCCGCGGCGTGAGACGTGGCGGCAGCCCAACATCGCCATGGCGGGCGGGCGCCCATGGGCGCTAAATCGGGCGGTTGGAGAACGAGCTCTCCCCCTCCCCTTGAGGGAGGGGGTTGGGGGGAGGGGTCGGTTGGAGTTTGCCTGCGGCGTCGGAGCTTCTTCTTGCCGAGCCCCTCCCCCTGCCCCCCTCCCACAAGGGGAGGGGGAAAGATTTTGTAATGGCGGGCTGATTTGATGCGACTGCTGCTGTCCATGCTGGCCTGGCCCGACGGCACCAAGCCGGAGGTCCGCGATATCGACACCGAACTCGCGATCGGACGCGGGAGCGAGAGCGGCTGGGTGCTGGCGGACCCGACCCGGCGGGTCGGCCGCCGCCACTGCCTGCTGACCCAATTCGGCGATGTCTGGCAGGTGACCGACCTGAGCCTGAACGGCACCTTCATCAACAACGCCACGACCCCAATCGGCCGGGACCGCAGCCAGGAACTGCACGACGGCGACCAGATCCGCATCGGCGCCTATGTCATCGAGGCGCGCTACCAGGCGCCGGCCTCGCTGCGCGCACCGCCGATCGAACCGGCGCCGTTCCAGCCGGTGCGCGACAACCCCTTCATGGAGGTCCCCGGCGCCGCCTGGCGGCCCAGCGCCTGGGACACGCCGACGCCGCCCGCCGCCATGCCGGACGATTTCGTCGGCGCGCCCAGCGCCGACCATTCGCCGGCCATCGCCGATATCTGGCATCCGCCGCCGCCAGGCCGTGTCGTGCTGCCGGACGACTGGGACCTGGAGTCGATGGGGGTCCGGCCCACGGGGGTTCCGCCCGCCATCACGCCGCCGCCGGCCCCGTCGCCCGCCGGCGGCGGGTTGCTGCCGGATGACTGGGACCGCAGCCTCAGCGTGCCGCCGCCGGCGCCCGTGGCGGCCGCACCGCCCGTGGCGGCCGCACCGCTCGCAGCGGCCGCGCCGCTCGCAGCGGCCGCACCGCTCGCAGCGGTCGCAGCGGTCGCACCGCTCGCACCGTCCGCGCCGGTCCCCCCGCGGCCGGCGGCGCTGCCGCCATCGCCCGCCGATCCAGCGGCGCTGGCCGCCTTCTGGCGCGGTGTCGGCCTGCGCGATCCCGGCACAACCGACCCTATCGCCATGATGGAAGCCGTGGGCCGGCTGTTGCGCGTCACTGTGGAACGGCTGCGCGCCGTGCAGATCGACCGCGCCGCGATCAAGCGCGAATTCCGCATCCTCGCGACCGTGGTGCGCCCGGACGACAACAACCCGATCAAGTTCTCGGCGGATACCGAGGCGGCGTTGCAGGCCCTGCTGAGCGGCAAACGGGCCCCCGAACGGGTGGTGAGCGAGATGCTGGACGACATCCGCCTGCACGAGCTGGCGATGATCTCCGCCATGCACGACGCCGTGCGCGAATTGCTGGAGTCGCTGAGCCCGGACCGTATCCGCGCCGCGACTGAGGAGCACGGCCTCGCCGCCATGCTGCCGCTGCAGCGCAAGGCGCGCGCCTTCGAGCAGTACGAGGCGCTGCACGCCAAAACCGAACGGGCGCTGGCCGACGATTTCGACAGCGTGTTCGGCAAGGCCTTCGCACTGGCCTATGAACGCGTGGCACTGGATGACGAAAACACCCCGGGGAGGCGGCGCCGATGAGCTGGACCAGCCGCGTCATCTGGCAGGAGGGCATGTTCCTCCGCGCCCAGCACTTCCAGCAGCAGGACCGCTGGGTGGAGCACGCGCTGAAGTCGCGGGTCGCGGCGCTGGGCCCCTATTGGTGGGGCCTCAATGAGCTGGAGATCGATCGCGACGCCCTGGGGATCGGCCGGTTTGCGCTGCTGGGGGCGGCGGGCGCGTTTCCCGATGGCACCTCCTTCGGCTTTCCCGGCGGCGATGCCGACGATCCGGCGGCGCTGGAGCTGGGCGAGGCGGTGCGCAACACGACGATCTATCTGGCACTGCCCTCCCCCGCGCCCTATGCGTTGCAGGTGGGCGAGACCGGCGCCGGCGAGCGGCAGCGCCTGATCGCGCATGATTTTCCGGCGACCGACACGCATTCCGGCTCCCCCGAACCGGCCGACCTGGTGATCGGGCGTCTCGGCTTGCGGTTGATCGCCGGTGAGGAAGACCGCGCCGGCTATCAATGCGTCGCGGTGGCGCGGGTGCGGGAGGTCTCGCCCGACCGGCGGGTCACGTTGGACGACCGTTTCATTCCGCCGGTGCTGTGCTGCCGGACGGCGCTGCCGCTGTCGGGCTTCATCACCGAACTGGTCGGCATGATCAACCAGCGCAGCGAGGAGCTGGCGGCGCGGCTGACCGGTGGCGGCAGCCGCGGCGTGGCGGAGCAGGCGGATTTTCTGCTGTTGCAGGCGTCCAACCGCTGGCTGCCGGTGCTGCGCCACTGGGCCGGTGCGGCGGTGCTGCATCCGGAACGGCTGTACGAAACCCTGGTGCAGATGGCCGGCGAATTCGCGACCTTCGCCGAGACCTCGCGGCGGCCGAGCCTGTATCCGGCTTATCGGCATGAGGATTTGCAGGCGAGTTTTGCGCCGGTGATCGCCGATCTGCGGCGGTCCTTGTCGATGGTGGTCGGGCCGGGGGTGGTCGAGATTCCGTTGCAGGAAATGCGCTACGGGGTGCGCCGCGGCACCTTGACCGACCGCACGGTGTTGCAGAGTTCGGCTTTCTATCTGGTGGTGCGTGCCGCGGTGCCAGGCGAGGCGCTGCGCCGGCTGTTCCCCGCGCAGGTGAAGATCGGCGCCATCGAGCAGATCCGCGAGCTGGTGAATGCCGCGGTCTCCGGCATCGCGATCCGGCCGCTGCCGGTGGCGCCGCGGCAGTTGCCGTTCCTGCCGGATGCGAATTATTTCGAGCTGGACCGCGGCAGCCCGCACTGGGCGCAGATGCAGGCCTCCGCGGCGTTCGGGATTCACGTGTCGAGCGAGTTCCCGAATTTACAGATGCAGCTTTGGGCGGTGCGGGCCTAGGGGGTTTTTTCCGTAACTGGAAACCCGGCTGGCGGATCGCCGCTTTTCGTCATGGCCGGTTGCCCGGCCATCACAGAACTTGAGTACGATCCATCTGCCCGGTAGGGTCACGCCCTTCCCTCGGACGATGGACCATGCGCGATTTCGATCGGATCACTCTGCGTCCCGGTGTCATGGGTGGCAAAGCCTGTATCCGCGGCATGCGGGTGACGGTCGGCATGATCGTGGGCCAGGTTGGCGCCGAACGGAGCATTGACCAACTGCTGGCCGATTATCCGTATCTGGAGCGGGAGGACATCCTGCAGGCACTGCGCTACGCCGCCTGGCTGGCCGAAGGGCGGGAATTCGAGTTGACTCCCGCGTGAAGCGGCTGATCGATCTGAATCGTTCGCCGCTCTGGGTGGTTTTCCTCGGGTCGGCCGGCATCGAGGCGGCGCACTGGGCGTCCGTCGGCGAGCGCGACGCGCTGGATATGGATATCATGGCATACGCCGCCGCCGAGGGCTACGTCGTCCTGACGCATGACCTGGATTTTGGCGCGATCCTGGCGGCCACGAACGGCACGAAGCCGAGTGTGGTGCAATTCCGCGCCGGCGATCTCAGCCCGGACACGATTGGCCGCCATTTGATCGATGCGTTACGCCGTATGGCAGCAGAGCTGGAACGAGGGGCTTTGCTGACGATAGAACCCGGGCGCGCGCGCATGCGGCTCCTGCCACTGCGAGATTGATTTCGCGCCGCCATCCGATTGACCGGCCCGGGCGGCCTCGATCGGGCGCTCTGCGCGTCTGGCGAAACGAAGAGAGGATTGGTGCAGATTGCGCAGGCCGTGGACGGTTCCCGCTCTGGGGCAGCCATGCATTTCCGGCTGCCGCGGTGCCAGGCGAGGCGCTGCGCCGGCTGTTCCCCGCGCAGGTGAAGATCGGCGCCATCGAGCAGATCCGCGAGCTGGTGAATGCCGCGGTCTCCGGCATCGCGATCCGGCCGCTGCCGGTGGCGCCGCGGCAGTTGCCGTTCCTGCCGGATGCGAATTATTTCGAGCTGGACCGTGGCAGCCCGCATTGGGCGCAGATGCAGGCTTCCGCGGCGTTCGGGATTCACGTGTCGAGCGAGTTCCCGAATTTGCAGATGCAGCTCTGGGCGGTGCGGGCCTAGGGGGTTTTGGCCCGGCCGTCATGTCAGCGCGGTTCGTCCGGCGCGAGATGCGCCCGGAGGCGTTCGACCAGGTCGTGGAATTCGAACGCCTCTCCACACAGGTCATCGATTCCGAACGGGCAACCCGACTCAAGCCGAACCATGATTTTGTCACGGCCGGAAACTGTCCCGCTATCACGATAGAGGGTCAATTTCAGGGTCGCTTCCCGAACCGCGTGACGCCAGATCAGATCCATATCGATCCGTTGCCGCATGCTCCGCTGCCAGGCCTGAATTAAATGTCCGCGAAATGTGAAGACTTCGAAGGTCCAGTGCCGCACGGATTGGGTGTCTGCATTCAGTGCGATCAGGATCGTATGCGACAAAATCAACCGCATGAAACTGGTAACAGCCCGGAAGTGACTGGTTCCCACGTCCTCGATCTCCTCGACGATATTCGGCAGATCGAGTTCGTTGGGAAGATCCGCCCGGGACGCAATACCGCGCAACGCCGCGGCCTGCTGTTCGGCCCAGGTGCAGATATCGGTCTCGTACAGGGTATCGTGATCCATCGCCCGCCTCCACGGCGGATATTAGGGGGGCAACCCACCCGGTTCAACCGACAACCGGCCCCGCCACCGATGGCTCCGGCTGCTCCCGTCCGCCCCCATCCGGGGCGGCGCTATTGCGATTTCGGCACGAGCGATGACTTGTGGGCCTTGCCGCGAAAAGGCCCCCTTGCTTCGGTCGCCAGCGGTTTGAGGGCAGTCGAAAGGACGGGAGAAGCCGAACTATGGCGCGTCAAGGCGAGGCCTTGCTCGCCGGCGCCCGCCCGTGGCAGCAACGGGGACGGCAGGAAGACGCGCTCGCGTTGCTCGACGATCTGATGGCGATGACCGGTTCCGGCGTTCGGAGCCTTCTCTCCGGTGTCGGATCAGGGCCGGTTGCTCCGCCGTCATGGAACTTGGGGCCGGTCCGGGAACGATCGGCGTGATCGTGGGCCAGGCTGGCGCCGGGCGAAGCATTGACTAACTGCTGGCCGAAGGGCGGGAATTTGCGCTGTCCCCCGCATGAAGCTGCTGATCGATATGAATCTTTCGCCGTTCCAGGGATAGATGTCATGACATAGTATGATCTACGCCGAAACGAAAACTTTGCCGACCCGACCCATCGAATCCATGCAGTATCCTCCGAAACGATCTTGCTCGTAGCTTGCCATCGTGGTAAACTTGGCGAATTCCGCCGGATCCCCGCTTTGCGAAATTTCCTGCTATCGTGTGCGACACTGATTTACCTGTCATGCCCCATGGCAGCGCACGCCGATGCCGGATGCGGGCCGGCCATCGACAGGGCGGAGCGGGAGAACAACCTGCCCGCCCGCATCCTGCATGCCATCGGCATCGTCGAAAGCGGGCGCCGCGACCCGCTGGACGGCCAACCCGCCGCCTGGCCCTGGAGCGTCAACGCCGCCGGCGACAGCCACACCTTCGAGACCCGGGAACAAGCCATCGCCTTCGTGCAGGCGGCGCAGGCGCGCGGCATCCGCTCGATCGACATCGGCTGCATGCAGATCAACCTGATGTACCATCCGAACGCCTTTGCCTCACTCGAGGACGGCTTCGCGCCGGAAACCAATGTCCGCTATGCCACCGCGTTCCTGCTGGACCTGCACCAGCGCACCGGCGACTGGACGGCTGCCATTGGCGACTATCACACCGCGACCCCTGAATTGTCCGGCGACTACGCCCGCCGGGTGCGGGCCGTCATGGCGGGTGAATCGCCCGGCACGCCGCTGTTCGCAGCCGCGGTCCCGGCCATCCGAACGGCCGCGGTGTTGTCCGCCTCGCCCGTCATTCTGACCAATGCGGCAGCCCGGCGCGTGCGGGTCATCGAGCCCGGGGGGGCCGCACCGGCGGCGATGCTGCAAAATGCGGCCCGTCTGCCCCGAGTTTACTATCCTTAGTCAGGATTGGTCCGAATGTATTTGCTTCTGAGCCACCCGGCCAGGGCCGGTGATTCGCATACAAATGTCTGCAATATTGCGGATCGCCCGCGGCGGCGGCGGTGGCCTGGACCATGGTATGCACAGCGGCACCGTGCATGATTTTGGCCCGAGCGAACGGTGGCTGGCGCGGCAATTGCCAGATAGTACCTTAAGTATATGCCATCACCGTCGCGGCCAAAAATTTTTCGTGAAGCCGCCGCGCCATTTACATTTCATTAACCTTTTTTCGCCATCCTGCCGTTCTGGTGGAAACCCTCCCCTCCCCAGACTGGGGGACAGATCGACAATGAGTCACTGACGAAGGATGTCGACCAAAATGAGAACTTATTTCATGCAGGCGCTCCTGATTCTGCGAACCGACAAGCGCGCCGTGACTATCATCGAGTACGCGCTGCTCGCAGCGCTGATCGGACTTGCGCTGGTGACGTCGCTAACCGGACTCACGACCAAAATTTCAACCGTGTTCACGAACATCGGCACGGATCTCTGACGCGCCCAGGCGGCGCAACCATCGATCGATCGGGCGTGGCAGGACCGTGACGGGCTGTCCGCCGCGACGCGCGGCCGCGGTTTCATGGAGGGAAATGCGGTGGTTTCAATTGGCGATCTTCCGCACCGCGCGCTGACCCTCGCAGCTCTCAGCCTGCTCGCCTTCGCCGCGTTGCACGATCTCGGTTTCCGCACGCTGCCCGACATGGTGTCCGTGGCCCTGCTGGGCTGCGGCATCGCCGGACACCTCGCCACCGGCGATCTCGGTCTCGCCTCCGCGGCCGCTGGCGCGGTCTTCGTCCTGGCGCTGCTGCCCTGGTGGGCCGGGGCGCTCGGCGGCGGGGATGTGAAGCTGCTGGGTGCGGCTGCGTTCGCCGTGCCGCTGCCTGCGATTCCCACCTTGCTGATCGGCACCGCGCTGGCCGGCGGCGTTCTGGCGCTGGGCTTTCTGGCGCTGCGCCCCTGCGTTCCCGCCAGGCCCGGGCCTCGCCCCGCCATCCTGCTGGCGCGCGCCCTGCGCGCCGAGGCCTGGCGGATCCGCCGCCGCGGTCCCTTGCCCTATGCCGTCGCGATCGCGACGGGGGGCGCGATCGCTCTGCTGGGCGGATAGCGCGGCATGGCCCTGCGCTGGCTCCTCTATGTCATGGTGGCGCTGGGCCTGGCCGGCTTCCTGGGCGTTGGCTGGCTCGCCGTGCGCCAGCCCGACCCGGCGGCGGTCGCAGCGGCGCCACCGCCGCCGGTCGTTCATCCGCGCGTCGTCGTACTCACCGCCGCCCATCCGCTGCGGGCCGGCGCCCTGCTCGGCCCGGACGACCTGGCCGGCCACGAGATCGAACAGCCCGGACCGGACATGGAGCCCGACACCGTGGCGGCCCGCGGCGCCGTGCTGGGCGGCATGGTCCGCCACAACCTGGCCGCCGGCGCACCCCTGCTCGCGGACAGCGTGGTGCGGCCCAAGGACCGGGGCTTCCTCGCCGCCGTACTGGACCCCGGCATGCGCGCCGTCAGCATCGGCGTCGATGCGGTCAGCGGCGCCGCCGGCCTGATCTGGCCTGGCGACCGGGTTGACGTCGTGCTCACCCAGACGAGCGACGCCAGCGGCCAGTCCGCGGCCAGGCGGGTCTCCGCCGAAACCATGCTGACCGGCCTGCGCGTCATCGCCATCGACCAGCAACTGATGCAGGGCGCGGTCGGCAACGAAGCCACCGAACGCGCGGCGCGCACGGTCACCCTGGAGGTCACCCCCGCCCAGGCCGAACGCATCGCGGTCGGCACGCGGATGGGGCGCCTGTCGCTGACCGTCCACGCCTCCAGAGCCGACGGGCCGGAGGCCAGCGCGCAGCCGCGGAGCCAGGGTGTCACCTGGGCGAGCGACGTCTCCTCCGCCATCCCCGATGCCCGGACCAGCGAGCCGTTGCGGATCTATAATGGCCCCGGCCAGGCCGAGGAGATGCATTTCTGATGCCCCGCCTGTTCCTGCCCCGCTTGTATCACTTGATTGCCGCCGCATGGCTGGCCGCCGCGCCGGCCCTGGCCCAGCCGGCGCCGGACAGCATGCCCCCCGCCAGACCCGCCCCGGCCATGCCCGCCGCACCCGTCCCCGGCGCCGGCAGCCAACTGGCCCTGGAGGCCGGCGGCGGGCGCGTGGTGCGGCTGCCGGGACCCGCCACCAGCATCTTCGCCGCCGATCCCAAGGTCGCCGAGGCCCGCCCGGCCAGCGCCACCAGCCTGTTCATCTTCGGCGTCGGGCCGGGCCGCACCACCATCGCAGCCCTCGATGCGGCCGGCACCACCCTCGCCCAGTATGACGTCGTCGTCCGCCCCTCGGCCTTCGGCGCCACGGAGGCGCGCGCCGCACTCGCCCGTGTGCTGCCGAACAATGCCCTGCAGGTGGATACACGGCCGAACGGGATGTCGGTGTCGGGCGAGACCGCCACCCCGGCCGAGGCGGCCCGCGCCCTGTCGATCGTGCAGGGCTATGCCGCGCCCGGCCAGACCGTGGACAACCGGATCACCGTGACCGGTCCCACACAGGTCAACCTGCGGGTCCGTTTCATCGAGGTCGACCGCTCCATCACCCGCCAGTTCGGCCTCGACTGGCAGGCGCTGGGCTCGATCGGCCGCTTCGCCGTCAGTGCCGCAACCAACTACAGCCAGGCCGGCGCGACCTTGATCGGCCTCGGCTACAAAGGGGCGATCAACGTCAACGCGGTCATCGACGCCCTCGCCCAGGATCAGCTGGTCACCATCCTGGCCGAACCCAACCTGACCGCGCAGTCCGGCGAAAGCGCGAGCTTTCTGGCCGGCGGCGAGTTCCCCATCCCGGTCGGCCAGCAGGGCGGCCAGGTCACCATCGATTTCAAGCAATACGGCATTGCGCTGTCCTTCGTGCCGACGGTGCTGAACAGCGGCCACATCAGCCTGCGCGTGCGCCCCGAGGTCAGCCAGTTGAGCACCCAGGGGGCGGTGCAGCTCACCGCCGGCAATGCCACCGTGCAGGTGCCGGCGCTGACCGTACGCCGCGCCGATACCACGGTCGAGCTCGGCTCCGGCCAGAGCTTTGCCATCGCCGGGCTGTTGCAGGAGGCCCGCACCCAGACCGGCGGCGGCCTGCCGGGCGTGGGCGATATCCCGGTGCTGGGCGCGCTGTTTCACTCGGACAAGTTCCAGCGCGACGAGACCGAACTGGTGATCGTGGTGACGCCCTACATCGTGCGGCCCACCGGCGATCCGAAGGCGCTGCACGTGCCGGACGCAGCGAACGCCGAACCTGCCAGCGACGTCCAGCGCATCCTGCTGTTTCGCCAGTTCGCCGGCGCGTCCGCAACGCCGCCGCCGCCGGTGCCCGGCGATGTCGGTTTCCTCATCCGCTAGGGGACCGTCCATGCGCCGCCTGTCGCTATGCTTCATCCCATGCCTGCTGGCCGGCCTGGCGGGCTGCTCCGACCCCTATCTGCAAGCCGGCACCTGGCACGCCACCGGGGTCAACAACGACAACCTGCGTGCCATGGTTGCCGACCCGGCCGACCTGGTCAGGGGGGTCTCCCAGCCGGGGACCGATGGCCAGTTGGCCGCGGCCGCCGTCGCGCGGCTGCGGACCGGGCAGGTGAAGGCCCTGCAGGGCGATTCCATCGCCAAGATCGGCGCCGCCTCCGCCGCCCCGGCATCGTCCGCAAGCCCGCCCGCGGGAGGCAGTTGATGCCGGAGGGCCTGCCCGTCCTGGCTGGCGCTCCCGCAACCGGGGAGGCCGGAACACGGTCCGACCGGGCGCCGCTCCTCGGCTTCGTGAACGACGCGGAAACCGAAGCGGCCTTGCGGGAGGGCCTGGCGGACGCGTTGCAGGCCGTGCCGGATATCCGGCGCGCCAACATCCACAAGGCCATCGTCGCCTTGCAGCATGGCGCCGCGGGTTCCACGCTGGTGGTGGACGTCGCCGGCGAGGAGCAGCCGCTGGCGGCTCTGGCCGACCTCGCGCAGGTGGTCGAACCGAACGTCACCGTGCTGGTCGTCGGCGACCGCCAGGACGTCGATTTCTACCGCCGCGTCACCCGCGGGCTGGGCGTGCGCGAGTACCTCTTCAAACCGCTGACGACCGAGATGGTGGCGCGCCATTTCGGCACCGCGCTGGGCGGGCGCACCGATGCCTCCACGGTCCTGCTGGGCGGGCGCGTCCTCGCGGTCGTCGGCGCCCGAGCGGGGGTGGGGGCGTCGACGATTGCAACCAATCTGGCGTGGTACCTCAGCGAACAGGCGAAGCGCCACACCGTGCTGGTCGATGCCGATCTGCAGACCGGCACGGCCGCCATGATGCTGGGCGTGCAGCCAACCTCCGCCCTGCACAACGCCATGGAGGCCCCCGAACGGCTGGACGAGCTGTACGTCGAACGCGCGATCCAGACCGCCGGCGTTCGGCTCGATGTGCTGGCGAGCGAGCTCCCGCTGGACCAGCATTTGGCCTATAGCGCCGGCGCCGCCATGCGGCTGATCGACCTGCTGCAACGGCGCTACAACTTCATCATCATCGATCTGCCGGCCGTCCGCAGACGGATCGCGCAGGAGTTCCACGCCAGCGCCCATCAGAACGTGATGGTGCTGGACCCCACTTTGCCGGCGCTGCGCGACGCGCTCCGCCTGCTCTCCCTCCCTGCCGCGCCGCGCCATATCGGCCGCCCCTTGCTGGTGCTCAACCGCGCCGGCACGCCCGGCAGCCTGACCGTCGCACAGATCGAGGATGCGCTGCAGATCGCGCCGGGCGTGGTGATCCCCGAGCTCGGCCGCCGCCTGCGGGAGTCCGAGCTGACCGGCAAGCCCGCCGTGTCCGTGAGCGGCCCGCTGCGCGACGCGGTTGCCGAGATCGCCCGGCACAGCGCCGGGGTGCGTCTGGCCGCCCCGCCCAGCCGTTTCCTGCCCAACCGCTTCCTGCCCCGCTTCTTCAAATGAGCGGCGATATCCGCTTCGGCCGCCGCAGCTATGACCCGCCGCCGGTGGTCCGGCCCGCCAACGCGGTCGCGGCGGATCCCGCGCCGGCACGCCCGCGGCCCTCGTACTTCACGCCGACCCCGCCGCCGGCCCCGGTGGAAAGCACACAGGCCGCCGAACTGCACGGGTTGTGCCTGAGCCGCCTCGATGCCGCCGCCGCCGCCACCATGTCGCCCGAACGGTTGCGCACCGAGGTCGAGCGTCTGCTCGCCGAAATCGCCGATGAACGGCGCATCCAGTTCAATGCGCGCGAGCAGCGCCAACTGGCGCAGGAACTGGTGAACGACATGCTGGGCCTCGGTCCCCTGGAGCCGCTGCTGGCCGACGACAGCATCACCGACATCATGGTGAACGGACCCGAACGTGTGTTCGTCGAGCAGCAGGGCCGCATCGTCGCGGTGCCGATCCGCTTCCGCGACGCCCAGCACGTCGTCCGCATCGCCCAGCGCATCGCCAGTTCGGTCGGCCGGCACGTGGACGAAAGCAGTCCGATGGTCGATGCCCGGCTCGCCGACGGCAGCCGCGTCAACATCGTCTTTCCGCCGCTCGCGCTTGACGGGCCCTGCCTGTCGATCCGCAAGTTCGCCCGCAAGATCATCGACTTCGAGCGGCTGATCCAGTTCGGCTCGCTCAACCCGCCGCTGGCGCGGGTGCTGGAAATCGCCGCCACCGCGCGGCTCAACGTGATCATCTCGGGCGGCACGGGGTCGGGCAAGACGACCTTGCTGAACGCCATGAGCCACCTGATCGATCCGGCGGAACGCATCATCACCATCGAGGACGCCGCCGAACTGCAGCTCCAGCAAGCTCACGTGGTGCGGCTGGAGACCCGGCCGCCCA
>Ga0302267_10005679_pt1 | contig 13006 bp, 9 predicted proteins | sample III_Bog_E1_3_FD_194555 | JGI IMG/M metagenome (GOLD analysis project Ga0302267, IMG submission 194555) | Peat permafrost microbial communities from Stordalen Mire near Abisko, Sweden - III_Bog_E1_3 | ecosystem: Environmental > Terrestrial > Soil > Wetlands > Peat | place: Sweden: Abisko... | reverse complement strand
CGAGGGTGTCAATGATGACCGGGCGATAGTGGCTATACGCGCCTGCGCCGAGGAAGCTGGCAAAGCCGGCACCGTTTTTGTTGGCGGCGGCGCGGAAGTAGTCGATGATTTCGCTCTCGGCCTGCTGACGGGGGACGTCGAGGTCGCGGGTAAGGCGATATTCCTCTGGGATGACTTCGAAGAGCGATTCGATGGAGGCTGCGCCGATTTCGGCGAGCATCTGCTGTCGTTCGGCAGGCGATTTGGGAAGGTAGCGCATGGTCCCTCCGGGACCAGTTTTCAGTTGTCAGTTTTCAGCTTCCGGGCCGTGGAAGTGTTGAGGGCTTCCGTGCGCCGAATTGCGAAGGCCGGAAATCAAAGCGAAATGGCTCATTCAAAGAAAACTGGCTGACTGCGAGTTCCGGGTAACTGAGAACTGACAACTGAAAACTGACAACTGTTTTTACTGTTCTTCTGCGATGAAGGCCTCATACGCTGCGGCGTCCAGCAGGGACTCGAACTGGCTTGGATCGGAGAGCTCGACCTTGATGATCCAGGCTTCGTGGGGATGCTCGTTGACCTTGTCGGGCGAATTTTTCAGCTCTTCATTGACGGCGGTGACGGTGCCGGAGACGGGCGAATAGAGGTCGCTGACGGCCTTGACGCTTTCGACGGAGCCGAAGGTCTGGTGGGCGATGACGGTGTCGCCGACCTTGGGCGCGTCGACGTAGACGATGTCGCCGAGGGAGTTTTGGGCGTAGTCGGTGATGCCGATGGTCCCGATGGAGCCGTCGAGCTGGATCCACTCATGTTCGCGGGTGTAGCGATAGTTGGCTGGATAGGCCATGGGAGTCTTCTCCTTGAAGAATCAGTGTAATTCAGGGATCAGGGGTCAGGGGTCAGGGATCAGACCCGGCCTGCTGTCAGTTGGTGAAACCGGGATAGGGTTCGAGGGGGACTAGACAGACGAGTTCAAGCATTCCGGCCTGGTAGATGGGGAGGCTGGCGAGGGCTTCGCGGACTTCAGCCTCGCTGGGGGCTTCCCAGAGGATGGATGCGCCGGGGGTGTCGGCGCGCTTCCAGATTTGGCGAAGGATGCCGGAGGCGTAGAGCTGGCGGACGCGCTGGCCTTCGCGGGCGACGAGGTCGGGAGTGAAGGCTTCGGATGGAAACTCGGTGGTGCGGCGGCGGGAGAGGGATAGGAATTGCATGTCAGTTGTCAGTTCTCAGTTGTCAGGGATTAAAGGACTTGGAGCCAAAGGACGATTAGCTGGCGGTTTCGGGGGCGTATTCGGCGGTGATTTTGCGGAAATCGATGAGGAGCTTGGCGCGCCAGCGGACGATCATGCCGAAGGCGAGGATGAAAAAGAGGCCGGCGGACTGCTGGACGGTAAGGAGGGTGTCAAAGTATCCACGCGCCAGGAAGCGGACGGCGGCGAGGATGAAGATGACGGCGAGGAAGGCGCCGGAGCGCTTCATCATGATGGTGTCGCCCTGGCGGATGAGGCGTGTGGTGAGCAGCAGCGGGTAAGCCAGGGCAATTGCGCCGATGAGGAAGGCCGCGCCGGCCCAGGCCCAGGGAATGCGGAAGGCGGGGGCGATGAACATGCAGAAGCCGGTGGCCATGCCGAGGGGCGGAATAACGATTTTGCGGAGCGAGACGGCGCTGCGGGCTTCGCGGAGACGCCAGACCGTGACGGCGACAAGTCCGGTGAGGGAAACGAGGATGGAAGTTCCCTGGGGAAGCAGCATGCTGGAATCATTTTACGGCACCTGCGGTGCGGCAGACGCTCGCGGGGGTTCGCACTGGCTTCATGCTTCCCGCCCTTGCCGCAGAAAAAAGCGGCAAGAACGGGGCACGGGGCCTCTCACTTTCCGAGGTCCCCAAGTGCGAGGGACCTCGGTCCAGCGGACCACTCCGTCCCTGACTCAGAGCCAGAGGGTTCCCCGGTTCCCGCGTGTCCGTGGGACACCTGACCTGGGCACCCGGCCGCCCACTCATCGCGATGAAGCCGCGATGAATGGGGCACAGGGCTTGGCTGGGAGGGGGATGAGGGTTAGTAGCGTTGGAGGAATTCGGGGTCTACCGGATTCTCGAAGAGGGAGGCGTCTCTTGTAACAATGGTCAGGCCGGAGGGGGTGACGAAGTAGCGGCGCTTGTCTTCTACCGCGTCGTATCCGATTACTGTGCCTTCGGGGATGTGGACATCGCGATCGATGATGGCGCGGCGGATGCGGCAGTGGCGGCCGATGTTGACGTGGGAAAAGATGATGCTGGCGTCGACATCCGAATAGGAGTTGACGCGGACATCCTGCGAGAGGACGGAGTTGGATACCGATGCGCCGGAGATGATGACGCCGGCGGTGATGACCGAGTTGATGGCGGAACCGGTGCGGCCCGGTTCGCCGAAGACGAACTTGGCAGGCGGATACTGGCGGACGCGGGTGCGCATGGGCCAGCTCTTGTCGTAGAGGTTGAAGGTCGGCGAGACGGAGCAGAGGTCCATATTGGCGTCGTAGTAGGAGTCCAGTGTGCCAACGTCGCGCCAGTAGAGAGCCTGCTGCTTGTTCTCGTCGACGAAGCTGTAGGCCATCATCTTCTTTTCGCCCAGCAGGTTGGGCAGGATGTTGTGGCCGAAGTCGTGCTTGGAGTTGGGGTCCTCGGCGTCGGCGATGAGGGCCTTGAGCAGGATCTCGGTATTGAAGATGTAGATGCCCATGGACGCGTCGACAGCATTGGGATTGAAGGGCGAGCGGAAGCTGGTGGAGGCGGGTTTCTCCTGGAAGCCGAGAACCTCCCCGCCCTTGCCTACCTCAACGACGCCGAAGCGGGAGACCTCGTCGGGAGGGATGGGAAGCGTAGCCAGGGTGATTTCGGCCTTCTGCTCCTTGTGGTACTCGAGCATGCGGCTGTAGTCCATTTTGTAGATTTGGTCGCCGCCCAGAATGATCATGTACTTGGGCTGTTCGCTGCCGATGGAGTAGATGTTCTGGTAAACCGCATCCGCGGTGCCCATGTACCAGTTGGAGCCGGTGCGCTGCATGGGAGGCAGCAGCTCAAAGAACTCTCCCAGCTCCTGGGCGACAATGCCGGTCCATCCTTCGCGGATGTGGCGGTTGAGGGACAGGGCTTTGTACTGGGTGAGGATGTAGACCTTGCGCAGGCCGGAGTTGATGCAGTTGGAGAGAGTGATGTCGATGATGCGGTAATGTCCGCCAAACGGCACAGCCGGCTTGGCACGATCGCGGGTCAGCGGAAAGAGTCGTTCTCCGGCTCCTCCGGCAAGCAAAACTCCCAGTGTGTCTCTCATGTCCATTTGGTCCTGTCTCTGGTTCCTATGGATGAACAGTTTAAGTGCGCTTGAGGAAGTGCCGCAATCCGGTACGGCATATTTTCCGGTGGCACCTTACCCAAGGCGTCACTGAACGGGTGGAGAATACCACATAGAGTATGAAAGTCGCAGCCAGCGAATTATTTCGACGCTGTTCAATCGAATATGGTTATCCGGGGGGGAGGGTGAAGGCGGGGATGTTGGAGGGTGGGGAATGAGCGGGCCGAGCTGTTGGCGGCAATCGGGGGTTGGTTCCGGATTGGCGGTGATATGTCCGGAGCGCCGAATTCCCGGCGGGAGCCAATTCGCTGGTGAGCCAACGTGTGACCGCTGCGATGGACATGGTGCAGCGGCTGGCTTAGTGTAGGTTCTCAAATGAAAATCTCTGGCTGGATTCTTCGCGGTTTGTTGGCCGTGGACTTCGCGCTTTTCGTTTTGACATTCATCCCTGCATTCTCTGGGATTGGCCCGGAGGCCGGACTCGCTGACCGTCTTTTGGGAAACTATCGGTTCGGTGGTTGGAGAGCCGACATTGTGTGGATGTGCGCATCATCGGTGTTAATAATCGCTACAGGGCTCCCTCGGATAAGGGAAAACCGTTCAGCGAAGGTCACCAGAATCGCCTGGTGTCTGTGGTTAACCTGTTTCCCTTTTTACTTGTTCTACATCGTCCTTCACATGTTTGGTTAAGTGGCATGTTCTCACGGTCTGCTGTTGTGGTCGGATTGTCGCCAATCCGGAAGTTTGCCTATCCGATCGCATGCATTCCTAAGAGCAACCGCAGATCTTTCGACTCCGCTGCGCTCCGCTCAAGATGACAGCCCTTGCTTGGGACGAGGGTTGCGAGTGGCTGGGCGGCGATCCGAAAACCACCATGTTGTCGAATGTTTTTGAGAGGCCGAGGAGGATTGAGGTTCGCTCCGCGCGACCTACGGGGCGGAGGGACTTCTTAGAAAAGCCTTCCGAGGGGTGCCTTTTCTCGATGGCTCCCTACGGGAGCAAATGCGTCGAAGCGGCCGGTTGCGGAAAAAGGACTTGGTTTTGGATGCGGGGTTTGAAGCCCCTCCCGCAGGGGCTAAAGCCCGGCTCTTTTTATCGGCTTTATCGGCGCGACTGAAGTCGCGCCCTGTTACAGAGCGCCTGTGAGTCGTGGCTGAAGCGAACCGCAGGGCCTAAAGGCCGTGGTCATCTTGCTCGGCTTATGCCGGGGATGAATCCCCGGCCTACCAAATAAACCCCGGCCTACCGCACGAAGCTGCTAGCGCTTCTTTTTGAACTTGTACTCGACGCCGACGGAGATGGCGAAGTTCCAGTTGGTTATGCCGCCGGCGCTGGTGGTGGGTGTGGCGTACGGGGCGTTGTAGCGGGTGAGGATGGCGTCGGGGGTGATGCGGAAGACCCACTGCGCGGAGCGGTTCAGGTCCATGTGGCCGCCGAAGACGGCGGCAGGGGCGACCTGGTTGGGATAGAAGTCGACGGCTGAAGGGGACAGACCGCGGAGATCCCTCTCGAATTCGCCGTAGGCACCGCCGACGAGCACATGGGCGATGAGCGCGCCGTGCTTGTTATGGGGGCCCAGCCATTCCGGACCGCCGGCAAAGATGTACTGGGCGATGAACGGGCCTTTGATGAGCTGGGTGGAGATGTTGTCCCCGAGGCCGGCGCCGCTGGTGCCGAGATAGCCGCGGCCGGAGCCTTCAAGGCCCCAGTGTTTTGAAAGCCAGTAGGAGCCGGCGAGATCGAGACCGCCGAGATTGGAGCCCTGATTGAGGGTGGGACCGGCCATGACGCGCGCATAGGCCGGTGAGAGAGAAATGTCGTAGCGATTGTCGTAGCGGACACTCGCGAGGGGATCGGTGGCGATGTAGACCCCATTGGCTGGTCCGGCGGGAGTGACGGCAGGGGCTACCTGAGCCTGGGCGCTGGGCGCGGCATGGAGAGCCAGTAAAGCAACGGCAACGAAAGGGGCAAAATGAACTTGAAGACGCATCACATCCAGCTTACAGGACCGCGCCGAGGAGGGACAACGCGGGATGGTTGAGGGTTATGGTCTCCTGCATCCCACTCATCGCGATGAAGCCGCGATGAATGGGGCACAGGCATAAGTTCCGAAGTGCAAAAGCCAAGTCCTTCGACTCCGCTCAAGATGACAGCTCTTTTTCTGATACGAACTTGCGAGGCGACCCATCAAGGGTTGCAATGGTCGGTCCAGCGAGCCCATAGCAGGTAGCGCAGGGTTTTCAAGGTTTCGACGGATGCGGCAGCGGTTCCGTAAGCCGGGGAATCGGGAGAAAGCGCTGGAGCGGCGTGCATGCGCCACTCGATGGGGGTGTGGCTGAAGATCATGGCTGCGCGGGGGAGATGGGCTGGACTGGAGACAACTTCGGCGGAGCGCCAGCCGTGGGAAGTCATGATCTGCCCGGAATAGCAGGCGTTCTGGACGGTGTCCTGTGCGCGGGGCTCGACGAAGAGGGCGGATTGAGGAATGCCCTGGGCGTGCGCAGCCTGGGCCATGACGGTGGCTTCCACGAATTGGTTGTGGGCGGGACCGCCGGTGAGGATGAGGCGCGGAGCGACGCCGCGCTCATATTCATGCACCGCTTCAGTGACGCGGGAGAGTTGTGCGGGGGTGGGGTTGCCGTCGTCGTCGGCGGGAGTGCCGAGGACAATGATGGCGTCGAAGCGGGTGAGGGAGGTGTTGGACTGCGGCTCGATTTGGCGGGCGATGACGCCCCACCCGAGCAGGACGACGCAGAAAGCCGCGGCGGCGAGGGCAGCGCGCAAGGGCCAATTGGCGCGCGGGGGTGCGGGGCGGCGCCGGCGTGCAGAGGATTGGCGAGCGGGGGCCTGGCGGCGAAGTTGCCGGGGAGGCGAGGTGCGGGGCGGGATTCTGCTCAACTGGGGGGGATTCCTCCAGGTTCCACTTTAACGCGGTGGTTGGAGGGGCAGGGTGAGATGCGGGCGTGGACGCTCGCATGACGGCCGGTCTAGAGACCGGTGCTACCCAATCTGGAAGCCGGCGCTACCCCGATCAGGCCAGGCTGGCGGGGGTGTCCCACTCTGAGAACACAATTTCGCTCAAGGACTTGCGCTGGCGGGGAGCCACTTCGGGCTCCACGAATTGCGGGTTGGGGAGAGCGGCGGGCTCGCCTTGATAACCGAGGGCGATGACTGCGCCAATGAGATAATCTTCCGGGATTTCAAACGACTTGCGGGCGGTCTCGGCATTGAATCCGCCCATCTGGTGGGTGGCAAGGCCGATCGCCGCGGCCTGCAGTGTGAGGTAGGACGCAGCGGCTCCGAGGTCGTAAAGCGCGACGCGGTTGGGGGCGTCGCTATGGCTGAACTTGGTTTTGGCGACGCCGAGGATGAGGACGGGGGCGGCCTTGGCCCAGGCCTGGTTGAGCGCCATCAGGGAGTCGAAGATTTTGCGGTATGTTTCAGAACCGCGGATGCCGACGAGGAAACGCCAGGGCTGCTCGTTGTAAGAGGAGGCAGCCCACCGGGCAGCTTCAAAGACTTTGGCGAGGTCGGCAGAGTCGACTGGGCGATCGGCAAAAGAACGCGGGCTCCAGCGGTTGTGGAAGACGGGCAGGACGCCCTCGATGGCTGGGGCTCTCTTGAGATCATTCACTTCGGTTGCGGACAGGGACATTGAGGGGCTCCTGGATACAGTAGACGCCGGTTTGATTGCGGAGCGGGGAGGAAAGATTCTTCAATCGGCACCTGCGGTGCGGCGGCCGCTCGCGGGAGGCTCGCACGAACTTCATGCTTTCCCTGGTCCCCAAGTGCGATGGACCAGGGCCACCCGACCGAGGCGAGTCCTGAAGCTCCTGATGAACTGGATTATTGAAGGCTATGCTCTCCCGCCTTGCGCCTGACCACCCCACGGACGAAGACCTGTCCGCGGGGACCCCCGGTAAGGCGCAAAACGGGGCACGGTGCTTTTGTGGTTGGTCCGGCGCGGAACACCAGACGCAGGGAAAGCCTCGGGGTGGGACTATGCGGATGGGTTGGGTACACGCGGGGTCTCGTCGTAGACGACGCGGTTTCTTCCGGTGTGCTTGGCCTGGTAGAGGGCGCGGTCGGCGCGGTCGAGGAATTGCTCAACGGTCATCCTCTGGTCGCAGAAAAGGGTGGACACGCCAAAGCTGCAGGTAAGTTTCACATGGCCCCCGGCAAAAACGAAGGGCTGGAGGCAGATGGCGTTGTGGACAGCGGTCAGACGGTCGCGCATGCCGGCGGTATCCATTATTTGCGGCATAACCAGGAGAAACTCCTCGCCGCCGTAGCGGGCTACGGAGTCATAGGCGCGGACCGAATCGGTGAGGCGTGTGGCAACTCCGCGGAGGACTTCGTCTCCGGCGATGTGTCCGAAGGTGTCGTTGACCGACTTGAAATGATCGAGGTCGATCATGACCGCGGTGAGGGCGCTTCCATCGCGCCGAATGCGGGCCATTTCGCCGGTGAGCACGTCAAAGATGGCTCTGCGATTGAGCAGGCCGGTCATGGGGTCGCGGCTGGCCAACTCGCGCAGCGCTTCCCGGGCTTCAGTGAGCTGCACTTTCTCTTTTTCGAGCTGTTCGGTTCTCTCGTGGACGATGGCTTCCAACCTGGCCTGTTTGGCGCGCAGATCGCGATCGCGATAGCGCAGCAACGCATAGGCGAGGAACATGAGAAAAATGCCGACGCAGATGTCAAAGGGGATGCTCTTCCACCATGGGGGACGCATGGTGAAAGCTAAGGTGACAAGGGGCGATCGAATATCGCTTTCGGTGTCTTCGGCGTAAACCTCGAGCTTGTAGGCGCCGTCGGGGAGCGACGAATAGTTGAGATCGTGCGTACGGGTGGTGTTCCACTCCTGTTCCAGGCCAACCAGGCGGTAGCGATACACCGTGGAGGGCTGGTCTTCAAGGGGCGACGAGATGACATGGACGCGGAGCGCTTCCTTGGTATATGCGAGGGAAGCCGGGGCGTCCTGAGGGATGGGGGCGCCGCCCAGCGTTGCGCCAGTGACGATTACCTGGAGGGGCTTCTGCTCGAAGATGGCCTCAGGATGGAGGAGATGCGAGAGTCCATTCGAGGTGCCGATCCAAATGGAACCATCGGTGTCTTCGAGGAACGAGTCTTCGTTGCAGTCATTCCAGACCAGGCCATCGTTCTTGGTGAGGTGCCGCCAACGGGCTCCGTTAAACACGTAGACTCCGGAGCCGCTGCCGATCCAGATCCACCCGCGGCGGTCGTGGCGGACAAACATGGGCTCAATGGATTTGAACCCGGGCGGCGGTTGCGGTTCAGCGAGGCTGGCCACGTCCGCTTTGACCTGCAGGTGTTCAACGCCGGTGGAGGCGCCGCCCAGCCACAGCGAGCCATCGGCGGCGCAGGCCACGCTGCCGAAGCGGCCGGATGCAGCGCTATTGCTCACATTTACCTTGGTCCATTGACCGTCCGCAAAGTGGATGATGCCGGCATTAGAGGCGAACCAGAGACCGTGATGAGCATCTTCACAGACGTCAAAGAAGGGTTGCTCCGGAACGGCTGAGTTATGCACCTTTACGACATTGTCCGTCGTTGAATCGAAGCTGTAGAGGCCATTGTTCGTCATGCCCCACATTCCGTCCGACGTGGCTCGCCAGAGCCAGCGCATTCCTGGAGGGATGGTCCAGTTGCGCGAGACATTGGTGTTGGGCGAGTAACGCATTAGATGGCCGGCAGACGTGGAGAACCAGAGGCTGCGCTCGGGTCCTTCGACCACAGAGATGACTTGCCCGCGCGGAACCTCCGGATTGGGAGCCCAGGGAATGAAGCGGCGACCAGCGCGGTCGAATGTGACAATGCCATGCTCGGTGGCACCCCAGAGCGTTCCGCGGCCGTCGCGGACCATGGACCACACGAGATTCCCGTCGAGTCCCTGGCCGGAACCCCAGGTTTCCCAATTTCCATTACCCAGCCAGCGCTCGACGCCCTTGCCATAGGTGCCGAGCCAGAGGGTGCCGTCGCGATCAACCATCAGGGCCAGGATGCCGGGGACGTCGAGCCCGTTCAGCGCACCAAGGGTTTGCCAGCGACCCTGGCTCCAGATGGCCAGGCCGCGGTCCGTGCGGGTAAGGATGCGGTGCTGCACGTCTTCGACGATGGGGACGAGCGGGGTGGTGAAGGAGACGGGAGTGTCGGGGATGTCCAGGTTCATGAACGCGGAAGCGTGGGGACCGATTTGCAGGATGTGGTGGTAGCCGCGCACCCAAAGCCGGCCTGAGGAGTCCTGAAGGAACCACGCCCAGGTATCGGAGTCGACTCCATTCGCCGTGTTCCAGACTTTCACGTTGCCGCCTGAAAAAAACTGGCAGATGGAGTCGCCGCAGCCAGCCCAGACAGAGCCATCCCGACTGGCGTAGACGCTGTAGATGTCGACCAATTCCGGGTGCGCGTTGACGAACGGCTGGGGAACGAAGGGTGCGACGCTCCATGCGCCGCCGGTGCTCGCTCTGGTGAGTTGGAAGAGGCGGTGATGACTGACAGCGAGGACCTGGCCTGAACCTGTGGAGGCGAGTTGCTGGCCGGAACTGCCGGTCAAGCTGGCGGCTTCCGAAGTGATTGCGCTGAAATGCCGACCGTCGCCGTGATAGAGGCCGGAGCTGGTTCCTACCCACAGTTCGCCGCTCGCGTCCTGCTGGATGGACAAAATATAGCTATCGAGCAAGCCTTCCTCGGCGCCCAGCCGGGTATAAGTGGAACCGTCGAACTGATAGAGGCCGTTCTCAGTACATGCCCAGACAATACCGGTGCGATCTTGCAGGAGACAGTTGATGGTGAGGCTGTTCAGGCCCTGGTTATCGCTGTCTTCCTGAAAGGCGAACTGCTGCGCGACTCCCTGCAGAACAAGGAGCTGGCTTAACGCAAGGATCGCGCCAAGTAGCCTTCCACGGAACATAAAGTCATCGTAACTGCAATTCAGGCGGTTTGTTAGGCAACTTTCGTGCCATTGGTAATAACCTATGAGGAACTTATGAGTCAGGGGGCGGTTGGAAGGGCGCGAGCCAAACATGGGGGGCAAACCGGTGTTTCCATGAGGACCGGGCGAGGAATCGCGGCGGCCCTCCGGGGCGCCTCGGCTTTGTGCGGAGATCTGCCCCAGGGTTTCGTCCGCTTCAGCAGACTTCACCCTGGGCTATTTTCGGTTTCTCCCTCATGGAGAAAGGAAAGGCCGGACGGCGTCAACGCAGGGTACCGGAGACGGCTACGGGTAAATGCGGTGAAGGGTGCGGGCGAAGGGGATGGTTTCGCGCACATGATCGAGGCCGCAGATCCAGGCGACGGCGCGCTCAATGCCCATGCCGAATCCGCTGTGGGGGACGCTGCCGTAGCGGCGCAGATCGAGGTACCACTCGAACGCCTCCTGCGGGAGTTGGTGCTGCTGGATGCGGCTGAGGAGCAGGTCGTAGCTGGAGACGCGCTGCGAGCCGCCGATGATTTCGCCGTATCCTTCCGGGGCGAGGACATCGACGCATAGAGCGAGGTTGGGATTGAGGGGATCGGGCTCCATGTAGAAAGCCTTTACGTTTGCGGGGTAGCGGTGAACCATGACTGGCCGGTCGAACTGGGAACTGAGCCAGGTTTCGTCGGGCGAGCCGAAGTCGTTGCCGTATTCGAAGGGCTGCTCAAGGGCGCCGGTTTTGTGGGCCGCATTCAGTAAGGAGACGGCGTCGTCGTAGGTGATGCGGGGGAACGGTGGGGCTATGGCCTGGAGCTTGGCGGGATCGCGTCCGATGACAGTTAGCTCAGAGGCGCGGTTCTTGAGCACGGACTGGACGATGTGGGACAGGAAGTTTTCGGCGAGTTCGAGGAGGCCGTCGAGGTCGCAATAGGCGACTTCCGGCTCGATCATCCAGAACTCGGTGAGGTGACGGCGGGTTTTGGATTTCTCCGCACGAAACGTGGGGCCGAAGCTGTAGACCTTGCCGAGGGCGAGCGCGGTTGATTCAATGTAGAGCTGGCCGGACTGGGTGAGGAAAGCCTGGTCGCCGAAGTAGTCGACCGGAAAAAGTGTGGAAGTGCCTTCGCAGGCCGCGGGGGTGAGGATGGGCGGATCGGTGCGGATGAAGCCGTTGGTATCGAAATATTCCGCCGCGGCGCGCATGATCTCAGCGCGGATGCGGAGAATGGCGGACTGGCGCGGAGAGCGGACCCAGAGATGGCGGTGCTCCATGAGGAAATCGACGCCGTGCTCCTTGAGGGTGATGGGGTAGGGAGCGGACTCTGGAACGCGCTGGATGATCTGAATGTCTTCGACGTCGAGCTCGAAGCCGCCGGGGGCGCGCTTGTCGGCGCGGACTTTGCCGGTGACGATGACGGAGGACTCCTGCGTAAGGCCCTTGAGGGCTTCAAAAACGGCTGGCGGCACGCTCTTGACGTGGGCAACGCCCTGAATGGTGCCGGTGCCATCGCGAAAGATGGGGAAAAGGAGTTTCCCGCTTTCGCGCAGGTTGTAAAGCCAGCCGCGGAGGGTGACGGACTGGCCCTCATGCTGGCCGAGGGTTGCGATGGTGGCGACCGGCGGAGGGGCAGACGGCGGCACCTGCACTGCGGCAGCCACCTGCGGTGGGGCAGACGGCGCTTGCGCGCCAGGAGTGTCTGGTGCGGATTCAGGCGATGTAGTGATTGCGTCTTCGGGCATGGTCTTTGGCTCTCTGGGCGGCATGTTCTCCCACCCTAGCCTCCGGAGATTCAAGAAGCAGGTCCTTCGACTCGCTCCGCTCGCTCAGGATGACAGGATGGTGCACCCAGATATTTGGGCGCGGCCGGACTCTTTAGGATAACGCCGCCCCCTGCGGTGGGGCAGACGCTCGCGGGAGGCTCGCACAGGCTTTGTTCTTTCCCTGGTCCCCAAGTGCGAGGGGCCAGGGGCACCCGCCACAGGCGAACTGCTTCCCGCCTTTGCGACAGAAAAAAATCGCAAAAACGGGGCACGGGGCTTCATCGTGACGATCCCACTCATCGCGCGGTGAAACTGCGCGATGAATGGGGCACAGCCCGTGTGCAGATATCCGGCAGGGAGGACGGCGCTGGCGGCGGATGGGGTCAGGCGAGGGCGGCGGCGAGGGCGGAATCCAGCGTGGGGTGGATGTATTTGAAATGGGCAGAGGTGAGTTTGGACGGATAGGCGCGGACGCCTGCGAGGAGCGCTTCGTCGGCCATTTCGCCGAAGGCAAGGCGAAGTGCGAAGGCCGGGACGGGCATGATGGCAGGGCGATGGAGGGCGCGGGCCAGGACTCGCGTGAACTTTGCGTTGGTGACGGGGCTGGGGGCGGTGAGATTGACGGGGCCGGCGAGGGATGGGGTCTCAAGAAGGAAGAGTATGGCGGAGACGGCGTCGTGGAGGCTGATCCAGCTCATCCATTGCTGGCCGGAGCCGAGCGGGCCGCCGAGGCCGAGGCGGAAGATCGGAAGCATTTTGGCGAGCGCGCCATGGCCCCGACCGATGACGACGCCAAAGCGGAGATGAATGACGCGAATTCCGGCCTGTACGGCAGGCTCGGCGGCGGCCTCCCATTGCCGGCAGATATCGGCGAGGAAGCCGGAACCGGGAGCGGATGAATCGTCGAGCAACTGGTCGTGGCGGTTGCCGTAGATGCCGGTGGCCGAGGCAAGCAGGAGCGTTTGGGGCGGGTTGCGCAACTGAGCGAGTGTGCCGGCCA